>WLWI01000755.1_pt1 | contig 28748 bp, 21 predicted proteins | sample 6701501 | NCBI WGS metagenome assembly WLWI01 (sample SAMN12718690, study PRJNA515312) | sponge metagenome | isolation source: marine sponge | host: Mycale hentscheli | place: New Zealand: South Island, Marlborough, Capsize Point | collected 2014-11-01 | reverse complement strand
TTATTTCGCTGCTGGAAAAATCGTACTCCTTACAATGAAACCATCTACTTGAGGGCCATGCAGCAAAAACGATCGCCATTAGTAGAAAATATCGTGAAAACCACTTGACGGCACCCTCAGGGCCTATGTTATGTGCGGCGTCGACTTCAAGCGAGCCGATGCCGGGAATCCATCCGAGCGTTCTCAGAACGGGGGCGGCGGGGCATCAAGCGATTGAGTAGTTCATACAGCCCAAACGCACTGCCATGCGCTCAAACAGGCTGTCGTACTTATCATCGCGGCGGCACTCCGGTCTGTTCGAAAGCTCGCGTATAGCGAAAAGCTTGTTCTTTGGGCTATTGGTCCTTCACTGATCAGGATGCCTTGAGATGCTTGCAGGCCATCCTTGCTACCTGCAACGGTGTTTTGCCCGACTTCATCTTGACTGTCGTGCTTGCACCAAGCACAATGAGAGCTTCTGCCGCATCAACGCGACCATTGTAGGTAGCTAGGTGGAGGGGCGTTCTTCCGGTTGCATCCTGTACTTCGAGATTGGCGCCATATTCGGCAAGAAGCCAGATGAGTTCGTCTTTCCCTGCATTCGCCGCGCCGTGAATCGGCGTGGTCTTGCTCTTATCGACAACGTCGATCTCAGCTCCGCGGCGAAGGAGGATCGTGGCGCATTCTGTCGCACCGGCTCGTGCCGCCCAATGTAGAGGCATCATTAAAAACTCGTCCCGGCGATTCACCAATTCCGCATCCTCCGAAAGCAGTTGGCGAAGCCGCGTGGTGTCGTTGAGGCCGCAGGCAGAATAGATGTCGTAACGCGCCCCGTCCTCTATCAGCAGCCGGGCGACTTCCAACTTTCCATCATTTGAGCCGCCGATCCATCCCGGCTCACTGCGTTGCCGGAACGTCTCATCCGTTGAGACCCAGGGACCCGGCTCTAACTTTCCCTTTTCCGATTTGAGAGTGAAGGGGCCCCAGGGTCCGGGTGCCACGGCTTCATGCAGATACGACGTCCCCCTCGAGCCATTCGCCTTGAGGGGCAACTCGTGGTTGATCCTGGCTCCATGCTCAATGAGCACCTTGGCCATGTCGACATACCCGCCCCAGGCAGCCCAGTACATCAGCGAGCAGTTGTCGGGCCATCCCCCGTGCGGCTTGGTGACCACGATCGTGGCGTCGTAGCCTGCCTCGAAGACGTGGCGCAGGTTGTCAGTGCATCCCGCCCAACCGGCTTTGTGCAGGCAATTGTAGGCGGTCTCCTCCACGCTGAGGGGAACCCCACGCTGGAGCAGGAACTTCGTCGCGTCTGCACATCCCTTTAGAGCGATCGTGGCAACCAATAACGCGGGGCCCACTGACTGCAGGAGCGCGGGCTCTCTGTCTACCATCGCGGCCATCCGGTTCGTGTCGCAGACGCCACCCCAGCGGTCGACTATGAGGTCTTTTCCAAGAATCCTGAGAATGGGAGTGGCCGCGGCTCGAGCAAACTCGAGCTCAGTGGGAGTTAGCCGGCTCTTCTGCCATCGCGCCAGGTCGCCGAGCCCAGTGGCGTGTTTCAACTTCAACTCTCCGAAAATGAACTTCGTGAACTCCTCATCGGTGAGCGGGGCTCTATCGCCGGGGACGAGGACGACCTCGTCGTTTGTCTCTGCCATGGATTAACGGTCCTTTGTTGAGTTTGCTAGGTCTTGGGATACAGCGAACTTACTTCAACTTCGCCCCTTCGCCACATCGCGCGTCGTGATTCCTACTACACATAACACAGGGTTCAGCGGCGGGCGGAACCACCGTCGAGCTCCGCACGGACGCTTCAACTGGCGAACCAGCCAACCAACATCGGACCACCGAGCGGACCGTCCGCTGCAACCCATGTTAGGCGTCCGTTCGCACCTGCCAAGTAGCCTGGGTCGTCGCCAATACGATCGGGCGGTGCATGCGACTCTCGGGGCCAGCATATGATCTGCGACAGCGATCACTCGTCGACGCCCAGCACTGTCAGTATGGCGTGGTACGTGCCCCCGCCGATCCATTCCTCGCGGAATGGTGCGAAGGTCCCGTCCTCGATGATGCGCAGGATGTCGTCCACGGACCGCACGCCAAAGCTCCGGTGCAGGTTCACCATCGTCTTCAGGCGCTCCGGCCAGCCGCCGGGGCCGGGCCACTCAGGGATGGTGGCGTCGAGATCGAGCACTGCACTGACGGCGTCGGCGGTCTTCGCACTGATGCCCTTGACCCTCGCTAGGGATCCCTCCTCCACCATGCGTCGGACACCGCCGAGCGACCCGACCCCATGTTGCTCATACAGAAGGCGTACCGTCTTCATGCCGATTCCCGGTAGCTTGGCCACGTCGAACACGGTCTCCGGAACGCCCGGACCTGGCCAGCGTCTCTCGCCCGACTTGGTCGGCTGCAGGTACACGGCGCCTCTGCGCGCGACCTCGAGGGGGGTCTTGCCACTGTTGTTCCTCAACGTCATATCCGCACCCCGGGCCATCAGCTCCTCGGCGAACTCACCGTCGCCGCCGGACGTGGCGTAGTGGAGCTTCGTCCGACCCTTCTTGTCCCTGGCGTTGATGTCGGCACCGTGCTCGAGGAAGAAACGGCTCAGCTCTTGGGACGCATACAGGAACGGCGTCAAGCCCAGCGACGGGTAGACGGGATCGACCTCGGCGCCATGCTGCACCAGTAACTTTGCACAGGCGACCGAATTCTGCCGCGCCGCCCAGTGCAGGGGTGCGGAGCCGCTGGCGTGGCGGGCGTTGACACACGCGGGGTCATCGGCGATGAGCTCGCGCACACGCTCGACGTCGCCGAAGCCGCAGGCCGAGAACAGGTCGTAGTACGCGCCTCGTTCCAGGTAGAGCCGGCCGGCCGGGAAGTTCCCCTCCCACCGTCCTGAGATTGCGTCCCACTCCCATACGATGTGCTGCAACGGCGTTCGGCCTCCGCGATCCGGCACCTCGAGGGTTTGCTCGGCGCCGTAATCGAGCAGAAGCTCCGTCATCCGGGCCTGCCGCCGCCCCCAGAAGAGAAGCCCCACATGCGCGGGCCATCCTGAGTGAGCCGACCTCTGCTGGATGTCGGATGCATCGGCCAGCCCGGCTTCGAACACGGCCCGCACGCCGTTGTAGTTGTCTCCGTACACGGCCTGTGACAGCTCGTTGTGCTCGAGCGGATTCAGCGTGAGCCGGGAGACGCCATGCCTTAAGAGAACCTCGACGGCTGGCAGACACTCCTTCGCCTGCACCGCGGTGGCCAGCGCGGCGGGTCCCGCCGTTTCGATCAGCTCGGGTGTCTCCGCGAGCATCGCCTGCATGCGCTCGACATCGCAGGTGTGGAGATGTCCGCGGATCAGCGCCGCGCCGATGAACTCGAGTTCGCGGTCCCTGTACTCCCCGCCTTCCCGCATCTGATCCACGAGCCAGCCTGTGCCCCCCTCCTGTAAGTACTCCGCCTCGCGGGGGCTCAGACGACCGGCACGGGCCAGCTCCTCGATGCGGCGAGTCCTTGGGGCAACATCGTCGGCGGCCGGTGCACTCCCCTGGAGCGATCTGACGTGGCTGGAGAGGGCCCGCCAGCTGTCGAAGCCGTGCTCGAGAGCGACGGCGCGCTGAGTGTCCTTGAGAGCGACCTTCGCCTCGAGGATCTCCTCATCCGACAGCTCAGCCATCTCGGGAAGAGATTGCCGAAGACGGAAAGCGGCCTTGGAATCTGCTGATCGATAGGCTTTCAGCAGAGCCTTGGCCTGGTTCTTGAGCTGTTCGAGATTGGGGTTGGGCGGTAGTGCGCGCATGGAACACTCCTTCATGGGGCCCGAGGTCCGCGTGCTTCAGGCAGAAAGAGTGTCGTGCTGCAGAGATACTCCGAACGGCTGAGCTAGAGGTGGGCTTGGCCCTTTTCGCGGACTCGGGGGCTCCCTCCAAGAGCGCCTGAGTCCCAATCAACAGAAAGCCTGCATCCCTGTCAAGAATTAACTCAGGTGTTGGGCTTACAAGTATTTGGGGCTTGCGGACCCGAGTCCCTTGGGGTATTCCATAAGTAAAATTAATCGAAATCAACCGAGTTTTTCAGGGACCAGATTATTCATCCAACCTGGCATACCACTGGTAAGCCCCCTACCCATGAGTAAAATGCCCGCCGAAACCAAAACTTAAACCGGCACTGCCTAATGGGTCCAAGTAGGGCAAGAATCCATGCTCATAGCTATTCAAACCAATTCACCCGTCAATTCCAACGCCTCTGCTTTCAAGGCGCTGCTAAGCTATAAACCAGTTCCCGCCAAATCATCCAGCAAAGGCTATATCTCTTTTTCAATCCCGCCCTACTTCGCTTTACCAAAATCCCTACCGTGACATTACGGTACGGGCGTGGCGGTCGTTCAACAATTTGGCCTGGCCCTCCGGCGATCTTTAATTGCTATCTACGCCCACTGGTCGGCCGGTCTTCGATGAACAAACTGGCCACCACGGCCAGCACCGCGGCTACCAACACCAATACCAACACCCGGCCAAACCCCTCCACCCCACTGCCGACACCGTACAGCAAGGGCAACAAACTGGAACCGACGATACTGCCGACATAGCGACTCGTCGAATACATCCCCGCGGCCTGCCCCGCTTCGCGCCCCGGCACGGCTTCCACCGCCGCCGTCTGCTTGCCCGCCGACGACAGCCCCAGGCCAATACCCGCCACCGCCAACCCGCCAGCCAGCAGGACTATGGGGACCTCGGCGCCGACGCCCGCCACCATCCACAGGCCCACCACCAGCAGCGCCAATCCGCCGACAGTAGGCCAACGGCGGCCCCAGCGGTCGGCTAACCGTCCACCCAAGGGCGCACAGACAACCGTGGGGGCCCACAATACCGCCAACACCAGACCGGCTTGGGCGGTGGTCCTGTCCGACGTGTCGGCCAGCAGCAAGGGGATAGCCAGAAAGGTGGTATACATCGCCAGATTGCCCAGCGAAACCGCGGCACTGGCGGCGGCAAAAGAGCGGCGGCGAAAAAAACGCGGCTGGAAAACCGGATCGGGGTGCCGCCATTGGCGCCGCAAAAATAAAACACCCAAGCAAGCGATCAACACCAAGCCGCCGCTATGCGAGGCCCCGCCCCAACCATCCCGCCAGGTCAACAAAGCCGCCCCGCCAGCCAGAATGCCCAATAACATCAGGGCGCCGCGCCAGTCAAAGGGATACACAACGGGGCGCTTTGCCAAGAGGGGCAATACCCGCCAACCCAGAAAAACTGTAGGAAGGATAAATACCAGATTGACCCAGAAAATGGCCCGCCAGCCGGCCCACTCAATCAAGACACCGCCCAGGGGCGGCCCAGCGGCGGCGGCCAGGGTTACTGCGGCGCTGACCAGGCCGAAATAGCGCGCCCGTTTCTCCTCCGAAACGACCTGGCGCATAAGCGCCGTACCGTTGGGCAGGGCAATGGCCCCGGCAATGGCCTGCTGGATCCGAAAAGCCAGCAACCAGTATAGATCGGGCGCCAGAGCGGCCCCGACTGAAGCGACGGCGAAATAGCCCAACCCTACCAGGATCATGCGCCGCTGCCCCACCCGGTCGCCGACTTTACCGGCCACCGGCTGCAGCGAGGCCATGACAATCAGGTAGGCGATGACCAGCCATCCGCTCTCGGCCAAATCGGCCTGGAACTCGTCGTTGAGCAGCGGCAGCGCCACCCCGATCATGGTCGAGTTGAGCGGCGCCAGCATGGTGGTCAGGGCCACGGTGGCCAGGATCCAACCGACGCGCGCCGGGGATCGATCCCGACCCTCATTCATTTCAGATGACAACGCGCGCCTTCCCTCACCCTTATCCACGGCTACTAGTAGCAGTGCGCGCTCAGGCGCGCCTGCCTTGCTACTCTTCTGCTACCGGCGGGAAGGCCCAATCCGCGTTGTATTCCAGACCGTATTTATCGGTGAGCGCCTTCAGCCTGCCCGGATAGGCGGGATCGGTTGCAGACAATTCCTTGCGCAACGCGTTGCGCTCGTCCAAAAAGCGTTTGAATCCGGCCGGCGCGATAATGGTTATATGCCTTGATGGGGTTGTCCCCGCGTTTTTGTAGGCATGCGGAATACCCCTGGGCGCAAAAATAAACGAACCCGCAGAAGCCGAAATGACCCGGTCGCCCACTCGGTATTCCTCTTGCCCTTCCAGGACATAGAATCCTTCATCCTCCATACTGTGCCTGTGGGGCCCCGGCCCCATGCCCGGCTGCACCAGGGTCTCGACGATAGAAAAGGCTCCTCGCGTATCCCCGGCTGTGAGCTTCCAACCGCCTTTGCGATTTTTTCCGACTTCGGTCAGGGGCCCGTCTTGAGAGGTCGGTGGGATAAATACGGGTACGGAAGTGGCCACACGGTCCTGTTTATCCTGTTGGACACGGACCCCGTACTGTAAATGCCTCGATACCGTCGTGCCTGCGTTTTTGTACGAATGCAGTACTCCTCCCGGAACAAAGAGAAATGCTCCAGTAGAGGCAGATATAATTCGGTCGTCTATACTGAACTCATAGTGCCCCGCCAGAATATAGAATCCTCTATCCTCTTGGCTTTCCTTATATGAGGCCGGCTCCGTTCCTGGGTGCAGGTAAATTTCCTCGACGGAAAATGCCCCCCGCGTATCCTCGGACGTGACTTTCCACCCCTCCTGGGAGGTCGGTGGGATGTACACCGGCTCGGCTGCGGTGCTATGCTGGGCATTAACTCTATACGATTGAGTGACACAGAGGCATAGAACGAGGAAGAACCAATTTCTTATTTGCATACGGTCTCATGTGGTCCCAACTAGATTAGAGCCTTCCCCTCACCCTTATTTTGCGCAACCACAGGTCTTGGGGGTGTTGGCAGGCGGCGGTATGTGGGGGCGTGGAGTGGGGAAGCTGGAGGCCGGGCGGGCGGCGCAGCCGGGCGGCGGGGGGAAGGCCGCAAGCGGGCATCACATACGCCAGAGGCCGGCACCCCCAAGACCGTCCACACACCATTGTCGTCGATGTCGCTCAAGCAACGCAAAGCTCGCACTTGGTCTCCAAGCTTTCGCTGGACCAGCGAATTGACCGCTTTGGTATCCCTCCACCACAAATGGTCATTCGAAAGGAGGCACGGCAGCGTCCAAGATCCACCATCAGACCACATGAGTATCTTGGGTTCAGTCGTATGAGGTAGAATCACAGAGAGGCGTGTGGCCCATCCTTTGTAGTAGTTACTCATGAGCCGTGGTGCCTTTAGGTCTGAGTTCAGCCAGCCGGGTGATATCGTCGCTCCTTCTATTGATACCTAGCCGATTATGCGGAAAACCTTCCAATATTTCGTTCGCCTCCGCGATTATCCGTCGGCTACAATATGTGTGCTGTGGACACCGTTGCCCTGCAATCGCGCCGTTCAAACGGCACTCAGTTCGCCAAGCAGTCGCAGGGCCGTACTATCTTTCTCTGGGGTCCGCATATTACAGGACACACCGACGAAATGCATGACCATCATCTTCGAGAGCATGGGCAGCAAATCATGCGTCCTCATCACGCGAGTCAGAAGGCCCATGGTATCATAGTATCGGCCGTCTTGGGCCTGCTCGATGAAGGCGCACGAGAAGCCGATGTACTCGGCCGTCTTGCGAAAGACGGCCGAGTTGCGCAGTAAGCAGCAGCACGGGTGGATGCGCGCTCCCATCCTGTAGGCGAGCGGAAGGTGCGGAGCCGGGGTGTCCGCCTTGACGGACTCCTCCGTAGGGCCGGAGACCTTATTCCGGTAGTTCAGCTTCTGCCCACCATAGAACATGGATCCCATCGGCTGCTCGGTCTCGCCATCCCAACTGAGCCGGGCTTGCACTCCGAAAGCATCGGGGTTGCCTTTGAGCTCGTCGAGCATCACAGCAATGGTGCTATCTTGTATGAATACGACATCGGAGTCGAGAAACAGGAAGTAGTCGCAGTCACGATGGCCGAGAACGAAGTTGCGCAAGATCTCGCCGTGCGTGTTGCCACGGGCCTCCTCCTTGGTGAGATGTGTGGGCCGAACGGACACGTCTCGGGAGGCGGCATAGCTGTGAAAAGAGTCGGTCTGCGCCTTTGGGGGTTGATATTTGGACATGGGTGTCTCCAGCACCGTCACACAGAGCCCTGCTAATTCGGGATGATGCTTGAACAAGGAGCGCAGCATCAGTTCAGCATAGAGTGGAGTGCCGTGGTTGACGCTCACGGCTTCAATCTGTTCAGACAACCGAGCCCCCTTTCCGTTTATCGTCTCCGACCTGCTTATGCCGCGGTGCGTCGGCCAGCGTACGCGGAGCCCTTATTCGCGTACGCTGGCATCGCTCATGTCCTCGAAAGGTGCCGGTACAGATAGGCAGAATCTATAACAGCTCCCGTCTCCCAGCGGATTCCTTCGGCCTCGACTCGCACGCGCGTAAAGTCCTTGGCCGCTAGATGGGGCATATACCGACCAACCAGATTGGTCATATCGAATGTGCCCGCCTTGCCGTCATCAAAGACTACAAACAGCTCCAAGTTTGCGCGACTCTCGACGGAAATCGGCGTGGGCGGCAACCCCAACTCCTGCCCGGGAGCAGCATATATCTGGCCGTAGCGCCAGCCCGCCCGCGTTAGGATTTCGTAAACAAACTCTGTCTTGTCGCGGGCGTACCCTTTGCCTGAATCGTCCTTAGCTGCCAATTCAGCCTTAAGCTCAGCATACGCCTCTCGTGCCTCCCTGTGAGTACGGAGGTAGTCACGGAACATGATCTGGCGGTCCCAGAAGCCACCGCGGTCGGCGTAGGCGACGGACAGGTGGTAGTCTCGTGGATTGCCCCTAGAGTAGAAGTCACGCTCAGTCGGATAAGTCCAGTTCTGAGGGTCTGGGTCGTATCCAAGGTCGAGGATGGCCGACTTGAATCCGGCTGCCTGATCGTGGCCCGTGACCATCACTGCGATGTCAATGGTGCCTCTTCCCGACAGCCCTTCAATAGCTGTGCTGCCGATGTGCTCAATTTCGAGCGCTGCTCTACCAAAGACGGCTCGCAGGCGTTCCTTCTCGCTCTCGAAAAGTTTGGGCCAGACAGCCTGGTACGGCACCTGAGCGAATCGTTGCTCTCCAGGTATCTTGGGCTCTACTGCGCGGGAAAGCTCTGACCAGCTGCTGAATCCGTATTCCCGGGCAATGACGAACTGAGCCTCCTGAAGAGTCAGGTCGGCGGGGGCAGCGTTTCCGGAGTCAGAAAGGCGCGTGAGGTGAACTCGGGACCGGGCGATGGCGGCGGCGTCACCGCTGGTCGCTAAGCGAAGGAGATCCTTCGCTTGCTTCTTCAGATGTTCGAGATGAGCTCGTGGAGGCAGACTTCTGGACATGGTACAACCCTCTTTCCTTAATAGGCCTGTTGTCCGCGATGACAGGCAGAAAGAAGGTCAGCTATGTAGGTGTGCGGAGGCGGGTTCAACCCTTCCCGCGGACGAGAGGCTCCCTTCAGAGCCTGTCCGACTATATCTACTGACTTGGTCAGTGTCAAGCTCTTTCTAGTGTCGGGGACTCTTCCCATTCAAGCCCCTCCGGCGCAAGCCCCGGGGCCGTCCCGGCAATCAAAGTCCCGTTGAGTGCGCTGGCCTGTGCACCGGCCGATGAAACCGGTAAGCAACATCTCAAGGGTTGCCGTCAATCAGAACGGCATCCCTTCGTTGGTTCTCGTTGCTAGCTGAAAGCCCGGCATTCGGGGCGGGTGTTTACATCCGCCCCGGAGCCGCCTCGGGCAGCGGCGCAATATACTGGTAGGTGGGGTCTTCCTGCTGGCGGCGCTGGATATCGGCGATCTCTTTCCAGGTTGCCCGCAGACCGCGGGTGCAGGGGGCTAATTCGTGCTTGATGCGGCTGTGCAATTTGCCCAGCCGGTAGCAGGGTACGGCGGCGTACATATGGTGCTCAATATGGTAATTCATATGCCAGTAGAGGAACTGGACGAAGGGGTTGAGGTAGATGGTCCGGCTGCAGAGGCGGAAATCGGGGACATTGTCGGCCAGGCCTACGTGCTGGGCCGAATTGCACAGCAATTGCAGCCACTGACCGAACATTCTGGGGAAGGTGAATACCAGCACGACAATCCAGTACCCCGAGGCTATGGCGGCCCCGGCGATGGCCAGGTGGCCCACCAGGAGAATGCGCTCCCAGCGGGTATAGGCAGCGCGCCGCTCCGGGTCGCTGGCCGGGAACAGAGCCTGGGTCCAGGGATCATTGGGGATTTGGCCGGCAGCGCTTTGGAATTTGTTGCGCAACTGATGGTAGGGATAGCGCCAGTTGACGATGGCCGTTTTCCACAGGTTTTCCAGATCGACGCGGGTCGGCAAGATCACTTCCTGGTCGTCGGGGGGGTGCAGGGTGTACTTGTGGTGCTCGGTGTGGCTGGCCCAGAAGTGGTGGTGGTTGTGCCAGCCCAAAAACGAGAAAATACGCAGGAAAAAGCCGTTGAGCCAGCGGGTTTTGAAGACCGAATCGTGTATCACTTCGTGGAAGCCGTTGATAAGGAAATGCCAGAAGTGGCCGTTGATGAAGACCAATAGCGCGGTGATATACCAGGGCCAGTGCAACGACGAATAGATCGCGGCCCCGGCGGCCCCGGCCAGCACGCCCAGATAGCCTAAAGTCTGGGCAAAGCCGAGGAAGTCGCTCTTTTTGTTGAATTGGGCCAATTCGCCTTTTTCAAGGCGACAACGGTACCATTTGACGCGCGTCTTGGGGGGCGGCTCGCTGTATTTTGGCCCCTCGGTGAGGACCTCTTGGTCAGTGAGTTCCTGGTTGGCCTGTTGGGACTGGGGTGCGGTATCCATCGGGCTAACTCCTGGGACTGGATGCTGGTTTTTGCAGCTGCTGGGGAGCGACAAATTTGCCGGTCCGGGCGGTGGTGCCTGGAAATAATAACCAAATAACGGCCATCAACCAATGACCCGCATGGGGATCAAGGGCTGGGTCGGATCAATGCCAAAATCGAGCCGCAGCGATTGACCCTCGTGTTCAAAGTGGACCCGGCCGCTGTCCAGCTCGGCCTGGGCTTCGGGGGCTTCGTATAATTTCCAGGTTGAATAATCGATGGCTTCGCCGTTGACCCGATGGGCGCCATCGTAGGTCATTTCGAGATGGGCGCCGGTCTGGGTGGTGTGGCTGACGGGATCTGAGAGATTGTCCGCCGCTGCCGGGGCAGCGGAGACGAAGGCGTCAAAATCGCTGTAGCTGTCCATTTCGCAGGCCTCCAGTACCAATCCAGTCAGAGCGCCGCAGAGGCGCAGGACCCAGCCGTCGATATAGTCGGCGTCTTTGACGTACTCCCATTTACAGGCCCCCAACAAGCGGATAAATACGTAAAACTGGCCGGTATCGCCCCACAATAGTTGTCCGTCGCGGCGCCAGGCCGTAGTGCAGGGGAGATACAGATTGACGTAGGGGTGGTCGTCTTCTGGGGGAATGCGGTAGAGCAGGATGGCGGCGTTTTCGTGCTGCATCATCTGCTCGTAGGGCGAGGCGCCAAAAAGGCGGTCGGCAAATTGCAGATAGGGTTTGGCCGCTGGCACCGAAACGCCAATGCGCTGCGGCAATTCGCTGAGAAAGGCGCTGAAGCGGCCCGGATCGGTATAGGGGTGACAGGAGACGATTTTGGCCTCGTGTTTGGGGCCTTCCCAGGTCAGATCCCAGGAGACCAGGTCAATGGGGCCGGCGGGGGCGCCCGGGAGACCTGTCTGCGTGGTGCCCAGGGCGAATGAGCGGTTGGTATAAGTGGTCTTGTAGACCGGGCTCGATTCTCTTTTGACGTGGCGGTAGATGGTGCGCGGCGCCTTGGTCTTTTTCACTACGCGGGGCTGTTGCCGGTCGTGGGCGATGGCGGCCAGAATAGCCGGCGGCTCGTACTCGGCCGTCAGGGCCGGGGCCATGGCCTGGTGGGCCTGCATGGGGCCAAACGAAGGGCCGCCGAAATACAGGTAGAGCAAGGTGGCGCTGGAGCCGACGGCTGTCCAGGTATTTTCGCGGTAGCCTTCGCGGGCGTGGCCGCCGGCCCAGCCGCCCTTGAAATACTCCAGGGCCATATCGCCGATTAGCAGCGTCGCCATATCTCGGGCCCGCTGGCGCAAGAGCGGATCGGCGGCGTGGTCGGCCAGGGCGATCATGGGCAGCACGTGCCAGCCGTGGTAATCGGTCGAATCGTATTCGTGGTGACCAATGCGGGCGGTCCGCTCAATGGTGCCCGTAATCCAGCGGCTGGCCTCGGCGTGATAGGTTTGCCGCGGCAAGCCGTTCCACCAGGTGTCGATATCGGTATAGCGCTCGGCGGCCAATAATTGCGCGGTATAGTGCATCAGCCAGTGGTTTTCGGTATTGCCGCGGCCGTGGATATCCTGGGTCATTACCCGTTTGATGTGGTCCTTGGTGGCGTCGGTCAGGCGGTGCTGCCAGCGGCACAGCAGGAACATGGCCGCAAAGGGATCGAAGCAGCCCATTTGCGCCACGGCGAACGGGCTGGCGCTTTGGGACCCAAAGGTGGTGGTGACAAGCTCCTGCACCCGCTGCATAGTAGCCTCGTCTTGCTCGGTAGCCAACAGGGCGTGGGCGCCAAAGGTGGACGATACCTTAGGAGCCATGGCCGCGAGGATTTGCTGGCGCCGCTGCGCCAATTCTTCTTTATAGGCCACGTTTTGCTCCCGGGGTGAGAATGGTGGTGACATCCTGGCGAATCTGCGGGACGCTGGTCCAGGACTGGCCGGCGTCCCAACTTTCCCACAGCCCGCCGGGGGCGGCGCCGGCCAGCCAGTGGTCGCCGGCGTTCGGGTCAACGGCCAGGGCGGTGATGCGGGTGGCTTCAAGGCCCAGCGGTTGCCAGGTCGGGCCATTCTGGATTAGGCGCAGGCCGTCCTCGGTGCCGGCCAAAAGATGGGGGCCGGCCGCGGCCAGACAATAGACGGGGATGGACTCGGCCAGGCGTTGCCAGGCCCCGGCGTCGTGACTGAACCAAAGCCCGGTGTCGGAGCCGGCGTAGTAGCCCTGGTGGGTCTGGGCCAGGCAGCGGACTGCTACTCCCTCGATGGGGCTTGTCCGCCAATCGCCGGCGGCGTTGTAGATGAGGAGCCCTCCTTCGGTACCGACGAGCAGATCGCCGTCGCCGGCGGCCAGGGCGTTGGTGAAGCGCTGGTCGACGGGCAAATGGTCCGACAGCCAGTGCCAGCAGGTCCGGCCCGCGTCGACCTCTTTCCCCAGGGCCAGACCATAGGCCGAGGCGGCGAAGAACTGGCCTTGATGCTCTATGACATCCAGCACCTCGGTCAGGGTCTCGTCGTGCAGTTGCAGCCAGCGGTCCTGGTCCAGTTGCCACAGGCCGCTGCCGGTGGCCACTAGGATGCGTCGGGGGGTGCGATGCAGGGCGGTGATTTGAAACTGGTAGGCACCCAACCGCTGCCAGTGGCCCTGGGCATGGGGCGCATAGAGGCCGTTGCCGGTCCCGACCAACCAGGTATCGTGCAGAAGAGTCATTAATTTTTCCTCGGTCTGGTGTGCATCATATATAATAGGCCGCTTCCATATACAGCGTTTTCGGATCGCCGTCTTTTTTGTCGCTGAGTTTTTTTGCCACACCGCCAAATGTCGTCGGCGTTTGGGAAAGTTGCTGTTTTCCTTTGGCGGCGGCGACGATCAGCTTGTCGCCTTTCCCGGGGGCATCGGCAAAGACCTCATAGAGATCGAATTGCTCGTAGATAGGGATCATCATGAAGGTGGTAGTATTGCCCGTGGAGATGGGGATCATGATAAAACCGCTGAACTGGCTTTTGTCGTGCAGGAAACGGGGGTAGCCGGCAACGAGAATGCCCTGGCCCTCCGTGGCCGAACGGGCGAAATTGCCCGGGGCCGGCGAGAGAATTTTCTGGTCGCGGCGCAGCTCTTTTAGCTGGGGGGCCAGACGGGCTATTACCTGGCGTTTATCGCCGTCTGCCAATTGGCTCAGGGCCAGTTCGAAAAAGAGCACGGCGCTGGTTTTATCGCTGATTACACCGGCGGCTTTGTACAGCTCCTTGCTAGAAATGACTTGATCGCCGGCCTGGGTGAACAAATTGTAGAAGCGACCGCCGTTGTCCAATGCTTGCAAGGCGCCGCGGAGGCTTTTATAGGGTTTTATCTTTTTCATGGTTGGGATCCTCTTGGCCTGTGGCCCTCGAATTTTTACGGGTTCGCGCACGCCCAATATCGGCCTTGCTACCTGGGAATCACCGGTAGGGTCAAGTGCGAGGCCTGTACGCCCCCATGGTAGATTGTCTGCCGGGCCGCCGCCAGCTCGGCATCCTGGGCATAGGCATGGCCGGTATTCTGGTTGCGGTCGAAGCGCGGGAAGTTGCTGCTCGACACTTCCAGACGAATGCGGTGCCCGGCGTGGAACAGGTTGCTGGTGACACCCACGTCTATTTCATAACGATAGATTTGACCGGGGACGATCGGTGACGGGGCGGTATCCGATTCGCGGAAGCTGGCCCGGACGATGCCGTCGGTCAGATTCTGGGCGTAACCCATGGGATGCACGTCGACGAGTTTGGCGGTGAAGTCGGTGTCCGGTGCATCCGAGGAGGCATAGAGCACGAGCTTGATATGGCCCGTTACTTCGACGGCTTGTTCGAGGACCGGTGTAGTGTAGACCAGGACATCGGACCGTTTCTCAACCTCCCTCTGGTCCATGGCGCCCCCGACGGTGGGCACGGGGTCGGCTGGGTCGTAGGTGAAGGTGTCCGTGGCGGCAATATCCGCTGCTGATCTCGACAACAAGCCATCGCCGAAGCGAGTGTTGGCGCCCTCTTCACTGGATAGGCCGTATTCTGTGTACTGTGTCCTCTCTAGGGGCCATTCTTCCTCATCGCGCCATGCGTTCTCCCCCATGACAAAGATGCGCACCGGCGGTTGTGGGCCCATTTCCATGCCCTTTAGGGTGCTGTCGAACCATTGCAAGTAGATTTGTCGTTTATCGGGGAAGCTGTGCGGGCCGAAATCGAGGTCACCGAATTTGCCGTCCGGCGAGGCTCCGTGCCCACAAGGCCCCATTAACAGACGCTGTGCCCGGCGGCTTTTCTCCGACGGCCCGCGGGTAACCATGCCCTCGTAGTCTTTCACTGTATTGATGCCGTACATATCATACCAACCGCCGACGTGCAGTACCGGGATATCGATCTGCTCATAGCGGTCGGCGGCAACGGGCTCCCAGTATTCATCGCGCCTTGGATGGGCGAGAACGTCTTGGAGGAAGGGGATTTTCCTACCTGTGGCGGCCACATCCAGCCTTGAAAGCGGCAGCAGGTTGAGGGTCGCCTCGACATTGCGGGTCGCCCCGTCGAATCCAGGTGGGTCGGTCATGGACAGGGTCCACAGGGTGCCTTGGGCCAGATGTATGGCGCCCTGCTGGTATACAATATCATAGAAGCTGGCGCCGGTGATCCCGGTCAGCATCGACTTTACGGCCGGGCAGCCATAGGGGGCGGGCTGCCACACTGTAAATCCTCCGTAGGAATCTCCTATAGTGCCGATATTGCCATCGCACCAGGTCTGGGCGGCGACCCATGTTTGCACGTCGAAGCCGTCCTGCCCCTCTGCTCTGGGGGGGACGAAATCGCCGCCGGAACCAAAGCGGCCGCGGACATCTTGGACGACGTACACATAGCCGCGCTCAGCGAGGAAATGGCCCCACTTATTGTCTGCCCCACCTTTGTCGTAGGGGGTGCGCTCGAGAACGGTCGGCCACGGTCCATCCCCGTCCGGCAGGAAGATATTGGTTGCCAACAGGGTACCATCGGAGACCGGAACCAGTACTTCCAATTGTTCAACGACATCGTATTCGGGTTGCGAAGCGGAATCTTTCACGGCGCTGACTCCAGGGGCAGTGGACTAAGGTCCTTGCTGGCCGGTGGCGATGATGGTGCCGGCCGGCGGCAGCCGGTCGAGACGGCTGGGCAAGTCGTCGCCGATGCTGTCGAGCCAGGCGATGAGTTCGGCGTGCAGCTGGGCCTCGACGGCGGCGGTGGCCGGCTGGCCGGCGCAATTGGTCATTTCGTGCGGGTCGGCGTCCAGATCGTACAATTCGTTTATATCCTGGGGGTTCCAGATATATTTGTAGCGCTGGTTGCGGAGGGCACGGATTTCAAAGCTGTAGCCGTTGTAGCGGTAGTAGACCCCGTGGGCCGTCTGCGGCCAGGCGTCGGGGCGGTGGGAAGTGCCCACTAGAGGGCGCAGATCGCGGCCAGCTCGGGACGAATCGGGCGGGGCGCCAACAAGGCCAAAGAGGGTGGCGCCAATATCGAGCAGGGAAACATAGGTCTCCTGGGTGGCGGGGGCGGTATTGGGCCTGCAGATAAGCAGCGGGATGCGCCACACTTCGTCGTAGAAATAAGCGCCCTTGTCAAAGCGGTTGTGGGCCCCTTCCATATCGCCGTGGTCGGCGGCAAAGACAATGGTCGTCGATTCGTTCAAACCGAGGCGCTCGAGGGTGTCGAGCATACGCCCGATGGCTTCGTCGACTAGGGCGATATGGGCGTGGGAATAGGCGATGACAGTTTTCCATTCTTCCTCATCCAAGGGGGCGGTATCCATGCAGCCCCACCACGGCGTCGAATGGAACCAGGGGCGTCCGGCGCAATTGTCGGCCAGGTTGGCCGGCAGTTCAATGTGGGGCCGCAATTGGGCCGCCAGCTCGGCGTATTCGGCCGGCAAATGGTGCGGGAAATGCGGCGGTGCCGACGAGACGGTGAGGAAGAAGGGGTGGCTTTGGTCGCCGTTGGCCCAGTCTTCTAAGAAACGCACCCCTTTGGCCATGGTGGGAAAAGGCGGCCGCTCTTCTTTGGGCTGCGGCGAATCGCCCCAGAAGGGCGCCCGGCCGCGGACAAGGTCTGCATTCTGGCGGTTGTAGTTATCGACGCTTTTCTGATAGCAATAGTCGTTGGTGGCCGGGTCGTAGGGGCGCGAATGGCGTTCGACATTGGGGTCAAAACCGTGGGCACCGCGTTGTTCGGGGTTGACCGATCCGAGGTGCCATTTGCCGTAATAGCCGACGTGAAAATCTTGGGCCACCGCCGCGTCGATCCAGGTGGGTTGGGTCAGGGGCAGGGTTTCCTGCAGTGAATAGCCGACAGACTGATTGTCGTAGACGCCGTTTTGGTGCGGCCAGCGGGCGGTGAGCAAGGTGCCGCGAGCCGGGGTGCACAGGGGGCAGGTGGTGAAGGCGTTGCTGAACTGCGTGCTGCGCTGGGCCAGGCGGTCGATATTGGGCGTGGGAATATCGGCGCCGCGGTGGCCAAAGGCCCAGGCCGGCCACTGGTCGGTGAGGATGAATAAGGTATTTTCCATGGAGGGGAAAGTCGCAGAATGTGGGTATTTGGGCAACTATTGTCTTCTGCAAAAGTGACAGGCTTCTTGGCCGCCCCTTGGGTGGGCCGGCTTCCAGGCGGGCAGTAAACTCGGGGCCTGCGGCCCCTCAGACATCACTGCCCGCCTTCCAGCCAACCCACCCAAGGGGCTCTATCGGCGGTATTCCATTAGATATTCACTCCTTATAGATATTCACTCCTTACGTCCGTCTATTTGCGGCCTACTCGAATAATGCCCAACCCTCAATTAGGTGAGAGCTGTTCTTAATTAGTGATCCATCTAATTTGTTGTCCTACCGAGACGTGTGCCAAGGCTGATCGAGGGCGATGAGGCTGAAAGCGGATTCCACAAGCCCGGGTGCCCGCGCAGCGGGCGGGCGCAGTGGCCTCGGAGGCCGTAGGCCGAGAATGAGCGTCAGACTCGTCGCCCTCGATCAGCCGTCCACCGGCGAGCCACCCCAATAATGTCCAACCCTCAATTAGGTAAATGTCGCCAACCGTCTTAATTTGAGGAAAAATCTCCCTTTTAACAGATGGAGGCGCGCCGATGGAGCCGATAACGATCAATAACGAGCAAGTATCGCTGGAAGGGGTCGATCCCTCTACCCCGCTGTTGTGGTTTTTGCGCGATCAACTCGGTCTCACCGGGACCAAATTCGGTTGCGGCATGGCCCTATGCGGGGCTTGCACGGTGCATTTGGATGGCAATGCGGTGCGTTCGTGCTCGCTGCCGATAAGTGCGGTTGGAGGGGCCAAGGTGACGACTATCGAGGGGTTGTCGGCGGCGGGCGACCATCCTGTGCAAAAGGCCTGGCAGGCTCTCGATGTGCCGCAATGCGGTTATTGCCAACCGGGGCAGATCATGTCGGCGGCGGCGTTATTGGCGCAAAACTCCGATCCCAGCGAAGAGGAAGTAGTCGCCGGCATGGCGGGCAATATCTGCCGCTGCGGCACCTATCAGCGTATTCGCAAGGCTGTGCTGGAAGCGGCCAAGGAGATGCCATGAACCCGGTAATTCGTATAGAACGGCGCAATTTCTTGAAGGGTTTGCTGGGAGCCGGCGGCGCTCTGGTATTGGGGGTGCGGCCGTTGTCGGGCCAGCCGGCGGCGGTCAGTGGCTTGTGGGAGCCCAGTGTCTATTTGGCCATTAGTGCCGATGGCCTTGTCCGCATTGTCGCCCATCGCTCGGAAATGGGCACCGGTATCCGCACCTGTTTGCCCGCCATTGTCGCCGACGAATTGGGCGCCGATTGGGACCGGGTGGAGATCGTCCAGGCCACCGGCGACGCCAAATACGGCTCGCAAAATACCGACGGCTCGCGCAGTGTGCGCAATTTCTACGACGCCATGCGCCAGGCCGGGGCTACCGCTCGCACCATGCTGGAACAGGCGGCGGCCCAGCAGTGGGGGGTGGCAGCAGAGGAAGTCGACTGTCTGGAAAACGAGGTGCGCCATCAGGCCAGTGGTCGGCGGGCGTCCTTTGCCGAATTGGTCGAGGCCGCGGCGCTGTTGCCGGTGCCGGAGGTGGAGCAATTGCGCTATCGCTCGCCGGAGACGTACCGCTATATCGGCAAGGATATGCCCATTGTCGATCGGCAGGATATCACCACTGGCCAGGCCCAATACGGGATGGATGTACAACTGGAGGGGATGCAATACGCCGCGGTGCTGCACTGTCCGGTATTGGGGGGCAAGGTCGTCTCCTACGATGCGGCCGAGACTCTAAAGGTGCCCGGGGTCCGGCAAGTAGTACAATTGCCCGATGGGGCGGCCCCTTTTGCCTTCCACGCCCTGGGCGGCATAGCCGTCATGGCCGACAGCACTTGGGCGGCCTTCCAAGGTAAGGCGGCCCTGCGGGTCGAATGGGATTACGGGGCCAATGTCAACTACAATTCGGACGACTATCGCGCCGCCCTGCTGGAAAGCGTGCAGGGAGCCGGGGACGTCGTCCTGGAAAGGGGCGATGTCGACGGCGTCCTGGAGGCGGCTGCCAGCCGTCACGCCGCCGACTATTACGTGCCGCATCTGGCGCACGCGCCGATGGAGCCGCCGGTGGCTGTGGCGCACGTGACGGAAACGGGTTGCCAGGCCTGGGCGCCGACGCAGAATCCGCAGGCGGCCCAGGATGAATTGGCGGCGGCGCTGGGCTTGGAAAAAGAACAGGTGGTGGTGCATGTGACCCTGCTGGGCGGCGGCTTCGGGCGCAAGTCGAAACCCGATTTTATCGCCGAGGCGGCGCTGTTGTCGCGCCAGGTGGGGGCGCCGGTAAAGGTGGTCTGGTCGCGCGAAGACGATATCCAGCACGACTATTTCCACGCCGTGGCGGCCTGTCGTCTCGAAGCTGGACTCGACGCCCAAGGGCGGGCCCAAGCCTGGTTGATGCGCTCGAGCTTCCCTTCGATTATGTCGACCTTCAATCCGGAGGCCGATGGGCCCAGTGGGATGGAATTGGGGCTGGGATTTACCGACATCCCTTTTGCTGTGCCGCATTTGCGCGGTGAAAAGGGCAAGGCCCAGGCGCACGTGCGCATTGGCTGGTTGCGTTCGGTGGCCAATATCTACCACGCCTTCGCTCTGTCGTCTTTCGCCGACGAATTGGCGCATTTGGCCGGGGTTGAGCCGCTGACTTATCTGCTCGATTTGATCGGGCCCGACCGCAAGATAGACCCGGCCGACGACGGCGCCGAATACGGCAATTACGGGGCGCCGTTGGAGCGCTATCCCATTGATACGGCGCGCTTGCGTCAGGTGGTCGAGCGGGTTGCCAAAAATGCCGACTGGGGGCGCGAATTGCCCCGTGGTAAGGGGCTAGGCATTGCCTGTCACCGCAGTTTTTTGACCTATGTGGCCAATGTCGTCGAAGTGGACATAAGCAACGACGGGAAAATAACCATACCCCGGGTCCACGTAGTGGCCGATTGCGGCCTGGTGATAAATCCCGACCGGGTGCGGGCCCAATTTGAGGGCTCGGCCGTCTTTGGTGCCAGTTTGGCGCTGATGGGCCAGATTTCGGCCCGGGAGGGACGGATTGAACAGTCGAATTTTCACGATTATCGAGTCTGCCGCATCAACGATGCGCCGACCCAGGTCGAGGTCGATCTGGTGGCCAGCGGGGCGCCCCCAGCCGGGGCCGGCGAGCCGGGTGTGCCGCCTTTGGCCCCGGCTTTGACCAATGCCATTTTCGCCGCCACGGGCCAGCGCCTGCGCAGCTTGCCGCTTACTGACCACGATTTGTCCTGGTCGTGAAGGGCGGTGCTTGGCCGCAGCTTGGGTGGATCGCCTTCCAGGCGGGCAGTAAACTCGGGGCCTGCGGCCCCTCAGACATCACTGCCCGCCTTCCAGCCAACCCACCCAAGCTGCTCTATCGACGGCATTCCATTCTATTCGAAGGGTGCAATAAGAGGATCGGATCGGCGGGTTCATACTTCCCATTTTCTCGTTTTGCTGTATTTTTCTACCACCGGTTAGCTTTGGGGCCGGTGGTTGTTTTTTATTCATTGGGCAGACGATAACCGTCCCAAATAAAGTCTGCACTTACTAAGGAGCACCATGGATACTACAGAGTATATATTGTTTAGCGGCGGGGCCCGGGGGGCCGAGGCTGCCTTTGGTGCCCATGCCGAGCGATTGGGTATTGAAGAAGTAAATTTCACCTTCGAAGGACACCAGATCGTCCGGACCAGAGGGGTCCGAGTGCTCAACCACGAGGAATTGCAGGCCGGTGACGTCAGTCTGGGTTACGTCTCGCGGTTGTTGAACCGCACCTATACCCAGACGGCGGTGTTCCGCAAAATCCTGCAGAGCATTTGGTACCAGATCAACAACGGCCAGGAAGTCTATGTCGTGGGTGAAATCCAGGAGGACGGCACAGTGCGCGGGGGCACCGGTTGGGGCGCCGAATTTTCCAAATTGTGCAATAAGCCGCTTTATGTCTTCGACCAGAAAAAGGACAGTTGGTTCACCTGGACCAACGACGGTTGGGCCGAAGAAGCCGAGCCGCGTATCCGCCAGATCCACTTTACCGGCAGCGGCACACGGTTATTGCAGGAAAACGGCGAACGGGCCATCGCCGAGCTTTTCGACCGTTCTTTTTCTTGAAAGACCGCCATCCGGCGGCCGGTGCGGAAATACGGATCGGCGGTAAATCCGCTGGGATTGCCTGCGGGGCTTCCTGAAAAACGCTGGCTGCCAATGAGGGGAATACATCTTGATTTATAACCGCATTGAAAAACTGGGCGTCGAAATTTCGGCCATTGGCCTGGGTGGCCACGAATACCTGGCCGACGGCAGTTCGCGGGGTTTTAACGAGGATTTCAACAGCGCCGTCAAGCCAGGGTATGTGGGCCAGGGCTACGGCGGCGATAAGCGTCGGGCGTTGTTGCAGGTGGCCTACGAGCACGGCATTAATTTTTTCGATGTCACTATCGATCCAGAGAAAGAGGCGCTGGGGCGCAATCTCAAAGAAGTGCCGCCGCCCTACGAGATTTTTGTCCAGACCCGTCCCGAAGGCATGGGCTACGGCTACGACCCCGATAATAAGAAGATGGGGCAGTACAGTCTGCTCAAAGCCGAGGTCGAGCGCATTTTGGGGCTGATGGGCCGCGACCATATCGACTTTTTCAATTTCCCTTTTCTGCAAACAGCGCTGGATGCCGACCCGGAATACCTCGACAAGATGCGGCACAATATTGCCGCACTTAAAAAAGAGGGGCTGATCCGCTTTGCTACAGCCGACAATTTCTCGGGCCAGGCGACCTATCTGGCGCAGGTGGCGGCGGGTTGTTTCGACACCCTGGCGATGAATTTCAGCTTTGCCGACGACGGCGCCCAGGACCAGGTATTGCCGGCGGCGGCGGAGCGGGGCATGGGGGTGATCGGGCGCGAGGTATTCCAGAAGGGGCGGTTGTTCAAAATGGGCGCCGAAGTGGGTATTGGCCAGGGTGATTTACTGGCGCGCCTGGCGCTCAAATGGAATCTCGATGTTCCGCAGGTAACGACGTCGTTGGTGGGCGCCGAAGATCGGGCGCAGTTGGAAAATTGCCTGGCGGCGGTTTCCAGCGCCGATTTCACCAGCGCCGAGAAAGAGGCCTTCGAGCGTTTGCAGACGGCGCCCACTTATATTGATTATAGCGGCCAGCGGCGGGCGCGGTTTAGCGGCGGGAAATAGGTGGTATAGGACGTTTCTCCAAATATTTGGCAGTACTGATTTGGCAAACGGGTGTCCGTATTTATTGCAAACGACGGATACCCGTTTTTCCGTTCTGAGAAAAAGGCATCCAGCTTGTTGGGCCAGGCGTAAAAAAACGGGTGGGCGTCCCATTCGGGACCCCTGCCCGTCCCCGGGCGATTGAGCTCCACATTCGCAGAGGCGGCTTTTGCCGCACCGCGCCAGTAGACTGCGCCACCATTCGATGACGCAGCTGTGCGTAGATCATAGGGCAAGAGGCGAAATAGTGTCAAGATTCGACCAGGCCCGCCGCATAGACCGTGGCCCGGTCGAGATGGATGCGCACAATGAACCGGCCTGCCCCTAAATTGGCCAGGCTTTTGGCCCGCCATGTCACCGGATGGTGCAGGCTGTCGCCGCTGATGGGGTGGGCATCGTCTTTGGTAAAGCCGGCGATGCGCAGGCCGCGCTCGGTGAGAATCTCAACGCGGATGCTGCCCTGGCTTGCATCGGCGTTGAGGGTCAGGGCGGCGACGTTGGTAAGGTCGAGCGGTTTGAGCGTGACCTGGCCGATATGTTCTAAGGGCGCCGGCAGGGTCGGATGGTCGGAACGGGGCACGGGGCTGATGCCGGCAAAGCGGCCGCGCGGCAGGGTCGCCAGGCCAATGCCGCTGGTCAGCTGGGTGTCGTCGGCGCCGGTGGCGCCCTGGTCGTAGCCGCCGTAGTAGAAGCGGATCTCGTCGTCGAGGATGACGGGGGCAGCGTTGGTGAGGATGCAACCGGCGTCAAAAGCGGCAGGGTCCTGGTTGCGTTCCAGGAACAGCGTTTTGCGAAACGGCCGCTGGAAATTCAGGCCATCGCGACTGAGGCCCAGTTCAATATCGATAACGCCGCCCTGGGTGGCCCGGTCCAGTACCTGGTTCAAGCAAAAGTAGGCTCCATCGCAATAAAAGACGGGGGCCGAGTGGAATTCCAGGTGCGGCGGGTCGTCGTCGTCGGGGGTAAGGAGCAATTCGGGCGTTGACCAGTGGATGAAATCCGTGCTCTCAGTACGGGCCATGCCGTGCTTCCAACCCATATCGCCACCTGGGCCGTCGATCCAGCTCTTGCCGTACCAGGCCCATAGTTGGCGCACGGGATCCCAGAAGATATCGACGGTATCGGACATGGTCAGCGGCACGTGCCAAGGGGGACCGGCTTCTGGCTGGCCGGCAAAGGGGACCGGGTCGCCGTGGGCGAAATAAGCGACCGCTACCAGGGGTGCTTGGGGGTGCTTGGTCCAGTGGATACCGTCGGGCGAAAAGGCTACCCACAGACCTGGCGGGGTGGGTGTGGCGCCTTCTGGAGGAAAATCGAAATAACCCATTTTATAGCGTTTGTCCGGGTCGGGATCGGCCGGGTCGACGACGACGGAATTGGCGTAGCGGATGGAGTGGCCGCCGTTGCCCACCATGACAATATTGGTCGTGGCGATATCCTTGTAAGGGAACAAGCCGAGAGCCGGTTTGCTCCAGCTGAGACCGTCGTCGCTTTCGGCGTAGCAGACGAAGGTATCGGGGGTGGGGGTCGGTTTTTGTATGGCTGTATAGGCCTGGTACCAAAGCTGGTATTGGCCGCTATCCGGGTTGCGGTATACGCTCATCCAACCAATGGCCAGCTCCCAGGGATGGGTTGGCGGGATTACGGGGTTGGCACCATGGCGCTGCATGGGGTGGATGTTGCGCCGGGTGCCGCTGCGGTAGAGAATGTGGTGATCGTCGACAAAGAGCAGGGTTTGCTGGTTAGGGGCCGGCATAGCTTACAGACCAGCGGCCGGGAGGCCCAGGTCGCGGGGGTTGCGGGGCCAGATGAATTTCTGTTCGCCGGTGATCAGGGCGCGGTGTTCGTCGCTTAGGGTGTCGATAAAATCGGGATCGGGGTCGTAGCCGTTCCAGGCCTGGAACATAGTGGGCATATAGCCGCCCAGAATAAGCAGGCGGTCGCGGTCCGATTTGATAATGCCGGCGGCGTGGATAAGCGATTCGTAAAAGAGCAGGGTGGAGCCGGCCGGGGCTTCTACCTGGTGAATCATTGACGGGTCGTCCAGGGCGGCGTTGACAATGGCTTCCTGGGGCACGTCGGTGGGCACCTTGTGGGTGCCGGCGATCACCGTGGTGCCACCGTCGTCGGGGCCCAGATCGGTGAGGTTGGTCAGGGCTTTAATAAAGGAGAAGTGGTAGAGGCCCTTGTCGCGGTGGTCGTAGGCCGGGTTAATGCCGCGGTGAAAGCCCAATTTGCGCTTCTCTTGGGCCAGCGGTCGGCGGATATGGGCATCGGATTGTTGCAGCCGCGCTGGGCCGCCGATAATTTCCTCGGCCATGCCGACAATAAAAGGGTGGGTGATATAGTCGAAAAAACACGGGGCCAAATGGGGCAGGTTGTCGATGCGGAAGAATTCATCTGTGGTACTGGTATAAAAACAACTGGGGCCAGGCAGTTCGCCGCTGCTGCGAAAGTCATCTTCTATACCGTACAGCGTATCGGAAATGGCGGCGATTTCGCTCTGGTTAAGGGCGTTTTCAATGATGACATATCCGTAGATTTCAATGTGCAGGCGCTGGGCTGGTGTGAGGGCGGGAAAGGGTTTAGTTTTGGCGAGTTGGCTCATGGGATAAGTACCTGTACGCGTACAGCGTCGTTGGGGCTGGAGGTTGATTGCTATTTTACTGCCCCCAATATAGGCACGATAAACTAAGCCTTCCAGTAAGGAATTAACGGCATGGACAAGCAGCCCAATATTCTCTTTGTGTTGACCGATCAGCAACGGCCCGACTGGCTGGAGATGAACCCCCAGCTTTCGCTGCGGACGCCCTATTTGCGGCGCCTGGCCGAGCGCGGCGCTTGGTATCAAAACGCGGTATGCCCGTCGCCCCTGTGCGTGCCGTCGCGTGCCTGTCTGTCGTCGGGCAACGAATACGATCGCTGTGGCGTGCGTTCGAATAATGCTCCCTACCATCCGGAACAGACGCCGTATCAGCGCCGTTTGCGCGAGGAGGCGGGGTATTGGGTTATGGGGTGCGGCAAATTCCACACCGGACTCAATACCGATGCCGACGGAGAATTTATCTGGGGTCTGGACGGGTCGGCCGCCGCCGCTACCTGGGGCTACGACCAGGCGTTATTTAACGCCGGCAAGAATCAGGCGGTGTTGATGATGGAGAAAAGCGGCCGTCCCCGCGATGCCTATATGACTTTTCTGCAGCAACGGGGCGAAGCCCAAATTCATATCGACGATTATGTGCGGCGCCGCGGCCAGCAGCGCGAGGATATCTTTTTGACCACCTTTCCGACCCAGGTATCCGAGACCGGCTACTTCGATAATTGGATCACCGCCAATGCGCTAGATCTGTTGGACGGGGCCCCGTGCGACCGCCCCTGGTTTCTCGAGGTGCACTACCAAAACCCGCACCATCCTTGGGATATTACCGAGGCCATGCACCAATGGTACCGGGACCCGGATGTCGATTTTCCGCACCCCGAATACGAGGACGGCAGCGTTCCGGCTCAGGTGCACCAGGAGGTGCGCCGAAATTACGCGGCGATGGTCGAACACCTCGATGCCTGTCTGGGCCGGTTGGTGGCCAAACTGGAAGAGCGCGGCGAATTGGACAATACACTGGTGGTCTTCAGCAGCGACCACGGCGAAATGCTGGGCGATTACGGGCAGTGGCAGAAGCTGTCGCCCTTGCAGGCTTCGGTGGGGGTGCCGCTGGTGGTCGCCGGACCGGGCGTGGCCCAGCAGGCGCCGAGCCAGGTGCCGGTGACAACGCTGGATCTGCACGCTACTTTTCTCGATTTGGCCGGGGTTGATCCCGGCGCGGTGGACAGTCGTTCAATGCGTTCTTTATGGGATGGACAGACCGAGCGCCACCGCGATGTGGTACTGTCTGGTTTGAGCGGCTGGCGGATGGCCTACGACGGCCGCTACAAGCTGATCCGCGGGTACGATCCGGGGCGGCGTACTGGCGGTCACGAGTGGGAGCCGATGGCGGTTGCACCGCAGCAGGCGCGGGTGTGGCAACAAGAGCGGCCGTTATTGCTCTTTGATACGCTCCGTAACGAACGCGATAATCTCGCCGCCCAATTGCCCGAGGCGGTGGCGCGGTTGGATGCTTATTTGCAAGAGTAAGAAAGGCTAAGCAGGCTATGACCCGAATAAAAGCCGGTTGGCACGATACGCGCCGCCGCACCCCCGAACCACCGCCCGACTGGTGGCCGGTATCGACTGGGCAGATCGCGCATCATTTTAAAACCCACACCAACAAAGGCGCGCTACAGCGTTTGTGTCGTTCGGCCGGGGGACGCACTAGCTGGTTGTATACGCTGGGAAAAGGCAAGCCTCTTGCCCGCACGGCCAATTATTCTGCGGCCATGGGCTCCAGCGATGTGCGGTCTTACCTGGGCCGGCAGCGCCAGGGGTATCGGCAGACGCTGCTGCTGGTGGCCGGTGTGCACGGGATGGAGACGGAAGCTATCGCTGGGGCCGTCAATCTACTCCACATTCTCGAAAACGGCCGCGATCTGCGCGGCAGGGCCTGGCCTGAGATTCGTCGCTTTGCCGCTAGGCTGCGGTTGTTGCTGGTGCCCTTGGCCAACCCCGACGGCCGTGCCCGTTCCGGCATTCCCTCGTTGGTGGGGCTGACCAGCGACGACCATTCCTACTACGCCCAAGGAATGTGGAAGGACGGGCGTTTAATCACCTGGTTGGGCTCGAAACAGTTTGCGCCGCTGCCTCTGGAGAAAGTGCGTTTCAGCGGCGGCTACCCCAACGACGAGGGGGTCAACTTAATGCACGATGTATCGCCGGTCGGCAGTCTGGCGCCTGAAACCCGGGCGCTGTTGCAGCTGGTCGAAGATGAAATCGTCGACGGCTGCCTGAATATGCACAGCCACCCGCCCGGTCCGGCGCTATTGCCCCATGCGGCGCACTGTCCGCCCGAATTTAGCCGCTATACGCAGGTGCTGGCCGGGCGTATACACAAGCGTTTGCAGAAGGCCGGGTTGCGCCCGTTGCGGCTGCCGGCCAAACAGTATCGGCCGGGCTCGGGTCGGTCTTACAATATGTGCAGCGCCATGCACCATACCTCGGGTTGTCTGTCGCTGACCTTTGAATCGCCGCACGGGATTGTCGAGAATCCCTATAGCTACGAGGAATTGCTCGATATCCAATTGCTCGCCATTGAAGAAACCATGCGCTTTGGCGTCGAACAGCGCTTTAGGCCGGAGGCGGAGCATTAAGACCATGTTAGGTGCGCTCAATAAACCCTGGGAAACCCCCGAATTCACCGCCGTCAACCGGCTGCCCATGCGCGCCACCTTGACGCCCTACGCCGATGCGAAAGCGGCTAAAATCGGAGAGGATACGCGGTCTCCGTGGCACCTGAGTCTCAACGGCCCATGGCGTTTCCAGCTCTACGACTCGCCGGCGGCGGTGCCCGAATCGGCGCTGGCCAAAACGGCGGCGGATGGGCGCTGGGACCAGATTGCGGTGCCGGCCAACTGGACCTTGGAAGGCTACGACAAGCCGCATTATACCAATGTTAAGATGCCGTTTAAAAACGACCCGCCGCGGGTGCCGGCCGACAACCCCACCGGGGTCTACCGCCGTACTTTCAGGCTGCCGGCCAAGTGGAAAAAACGGCGCACCGTCCTGCATATGGCCGGTGCCGAATCGGTGGCGTATGTCTTTGTCAACGGTGCCATGGTCGGTATGAGCAAAGATTCGCGTTTGCCGGCCGAATTCGATTTGACGCCCTTTTTGCAGGGCGGCCAAAATCAACTGGCCATTGTCGTTATCCGCTATAGCGACGCTTCCTATGTCGAGGACCAGGATCACTGGTGGATGGCCGGATTGTACCGCGACATTTTCCTCTATAGCACCCATGCGGTGAGTTTTATCCAGGACGTCAAAACTCAGGCCGAACTGGTCAACGATTATAAGGATGGCATGCTGAGGGTGGAGACCACGCTTGGTTTTGGCCGCGATCCCGGTGCCAATTTTACGGTGGAGGCGCAGCTGTATTCGGCTAACGGTAAAGCCGTTGGGCCGGCGCACCAGCAAGAGATAAGGCGTTTCCAATAAAAAAGTCGTTCCATAGGGGCGGTTGGGTTATCTTGGGTTCCCCCAACCAGGAGAATCGCCCATGGGACTGAGTGAAGCCGAGAAAGTTACCTATATCGAAACGGCACAG
>WLWI01000754.1_pt1:12500-28750 | contig 28750 bp, 13 predicted proteins | sample 6701501 | NCBI WGS metagenome assembly WLWI01 (sample SAMN12718690, study PRJNA515312) | sponge metagenome | isolation source: marine sponge | host: Mycale hentscheli | place: New Zealand: South Island, Marlborough, Capsize Point | collected 2014-11-01 | reverse complement strand
TGCTACAGCTTCCAAATTAGGAGGAAGGCATCCCAAGGCCCCGTGCAGCCTACTGGTAGAATAAATTAGAAAACTTTAGATGCCGCGTTTAGCCGGGTTTTCACAAATCCGGTCACATATAGGGTTAGGTTCAAACCTGGGCAGTAATTCCTTAGAAATACCTGTTGTCGTTTTTGTTTTTAAGTCGAATAGTTGCAGCAAGTGGTTACTATGGCATTGAAACCCCTTTACTGTATATGCATGATTAAAAATTTGACCGTTTTTTAGTAGCTGGTGTGTTTGAAGTCAAAATTAATCATGTAGCTAACAATACTGCAGTTTATGTAATCTAACTAGGGAGGCTCGCTCCCCATTTGTGCTCAAGCACACCACTAGTTATAAAGAGTTTGACTTAGGAGGACTTTGGCAAGAAGTTGAAGAGTCAGATCTGCTAAATCGAAAACATCTAATATCATTATCAAAATTAGCATCACCATTAATAATTCTTTTCATCATCTTATTCCTTTTATGTGCTCAGACTGCAGAAAGACAATTTGAAAAGTAGGTGAACACAATAAGATTGATTGCACTTTATTATACTAATTACAGGTTGGAGAATTGATGATAGGTGTGATTACAGATTCCAATCAGAATTGCTATTTCAATCTGACCTTTCTTCCATGTCTGCTGCCTCCACCACCTTGTCTGCTTGAGGAGGGAGTGGGAGGAATGTCTTTCCCTTGACCTGCCCACTCAGCACTAGAATGTCTCCCTTGAGTCCTCCGGTGTGTTTCATCATGTCGTGGGACACAACATTGGGCCATTTTTGGTGGTTCTTAGAGTTGCCCATAATTGGTACCATCACCTGGACAACGAAAATACTGCAAATTAAAGATGCGTGTCTTGTTAGCTAGTCAGAGTAATCACTAAAAGTTTTATTCACAACAGAATAACTAAGGTAGACATGTCACTCTACTCCAAGTGCATAGCTATGTAGCATCTTTGAATCGGGTGATCACAAGATATTGAGAGATGGTTGTTTATGTGTGATTAAATTAAAAAGAATGCTTTAGTCTATTGAGAGATGGTTGTTTATGTGTGATTAAATTAAAAAGAATGCTTTAGTCTACAATTCACACATCTGGCTCTCACATTTGGCTCTTACATTGACTCCTAAAGAGTTTAAACTGAATCTGTTAGACAATTAGATTGGTACTTTAATAAACCAAAACGAAACAAAACAAAACAAAAAACTTAGCATTAACTGGTTTTGCCTCTTGCTGAACCATAGGTCACATACCTTGTCCACCATAATAGTGAGCTGGTCCAAAGGGAGCACTGACATCTCACCCCATATCACTATCCCTTTGAACTTCTCAGCTTTCTCAATGGTTTCTGGCTGCCTGAAATTACACAGAATTTCTTTAATGTTTTACGATCATGTTTTAAAAAAATGGCGATATACTGGAGAATGTATTAGCCAACTTGCCTCTTGACAAAATAAATGGTCTTGTTTTTGAAAGCATCTGGGAAAGTATTTGCAGGAACAAGTGCCCCGGCTGGATTGAGACAGATGAGCAGGATCCTGACTTCAGACTTGTTCATGAAATGGTTTACAGTCATCATGTAGTCTTCCTGTCCCATCATCTTAGACCACTTATCCTGCTTCAGCTAAACAAAATTAAATGTTTTTAGGATTAATTGTAGTGCTAGTTCCTTTCCATGACAAGTATGCTTTAAAATGAACTACTTAAGTGAGTTTATTAGTTAAATCCAATGACAAATAAAACTATATCAAGTATCATCATTAGTTTTAAAAAATTCCTGCTAGAAAATTAATTTACATAGGCAATGCCCCTTTAATTCACTTACCTTAAATGCCCGGAGAGTGTAGTCCAGCACGATCCCAATTCGTGCATCTACTCCAGACTTTCCCTCTTCATTCGATTCATCATCGTCCATTTTTACACGCTAGCTCCTACAGATACTGGGAGAAAATACAGCTAGCCTGAAAAAGACTCTTACTGAAAATAAAGAAGCTCATTTTTAAGCACCTCGCGTACCTTAGCTCGACACCTTGAGTTTTTTTTAACACCTGCTTTTTGCGTGTGCGCAGTCGCGCAAAATATACCCGCGCATTTATAACCACGCCCCTAAAGAAAGGGGTGTGTGTGTTTCTTCTTGTAGAGTAGTATTCCGGGTTTTATTTTAGAAGAAATGTCAAAAGCAATGGCAAATGGAGCTCCTCCAAGAGCAGATAAAATCATGAAAGTGTCTCCAGAAGACTACAGCTTGGAAAGTAAAGACTATACCGCTCTGAAAGTAATCTGTCTTGGAGACAGCGCAGTTGGAAAATCTAAGTAAGAATAACTAGCTAGAGTTGTACGCATCTTCGATAAACTGATGCTATTATTTTTATTTCTATAGGATGATAGAAAGATTTCTTATCGGTCAATTGTATCCTTTTAAACTTAAAATACTAAGTAAACAGGAGGTGTTGTTTATAGTAAACTAAATGTATGTTGTTATTTTCCTTGACAAGTCCTTACCTACAGCAATCAAGTACAGCAATCCACCTATGCCCTTAATCTGTATAGATATGAGACAAAGCTGAAATCCAAGAAAGTTATCGTAGGTAATAATATGACTGTCACATGCAGAATAGCTAGATAGCAATAGCTAAATTGTCTTTGTTGATTCAGATTTCTGGGACACGGCAGGTCAAGAGCAGTTTAACACCATGCACCCATCATACTACCATCAGGCTCATGCCTGTGTGCTGGTAAGATTGCTAAAATTAAAATGATTAAAGTTAATTTAGTTAATAATCCATTAGCTTACAACTAAAATTGGTCGTTTTTTTTTAAGCTAATGCAAAAATAAGCACACCCCAATTCAGCCATCAGTACGGATGTATTATTGCTAGAGAACAAATATTAGTGTTCTATGGAGCTCGCAATTTACTGCTAGACCACAGCTAAATCAGCCACCACCTACTGGATAATTTGAAGACTCATTGGGTATTCTTTTTGCTACATCACCAGTTCAAGGAGATTCTGTTACACATATTTGTTTCATGTCATGACAAGTGCTTAAGGGTCATCGGAAGTTTACAAATGTGAATTAGGAGTGGGGGATGACAAAATATGTATAAACCCAACAATGGAATGGCCATGCCTATTATAATAATTACCAAAAAATGGTTTTAATTCTGACTCACACTTGGCCTATGATTTCAAAAAGAAATATATATTTTTATCCAGCTTCCCACTTAATACAATTTGCTTAATTTAGTTGTGGGTATTGCTTGTTTTACTTTATACTGACTATTATTAACTCAATTTCTTCTTTATGTGAGTATAGGTGTTTGATATTACTCGTAAGGTGACATATAAGAACCTTCCTCACTGGTACAAGGAGATGAGGCAATACAGACCCAACATTCCCTGCATCCTTGTGGCCAACAAGATAGATGGTAAACCAACATCTTCGTTAGAATAGTTGCTTAGTATGTCCAGGTTGAGTTGGCACGGTAAAAAACGTTATAACTTTTGAATGGAATTAGCTACACTTTTGGGGTTTGTACCATTAGAAAGCTCGTGTTGAAGTGGTCCAGAAAATTTCCTTTAAAAACTTTAGAGCCGGCGGGGAAAGTGTAGTTTCAATTAATCTCAATAGAATAGTCTATGGGAATAAATAAAACTAGATGAGTAGGGAATGTGAGAAGTAAAAGTATTAAAAGGAAGTTATCATAATTGTAAATAATTGGTGTAATGCTGCAACATCAAAAGTACTCTATGCTCTAAATTGCTCAAAACCAGTAATGTACTGTATTAAATATAAACTATATTCATGACCCATGCAACATCAGGTGGGAACAAGCAGTGTCACATCGTGAATATCATCAATTGTTGTCAATATTTAATGTCATGGTTTCCCAGGTAACCGGTACAGTATTGCACATGCCCAATTAAATGTAAGACTGAATGATCTAGTAATGAGATTATTTAGTTACACATTAACACGAGAAAATATTTGTAAAGATTGTCAAATTGATATGGGACAAGGGCTCCAGTAGTGGTACGAATCCTCAATGCTGTTGGCTCATTTACAAGCTATTTAGGCCCCCCAAAATGGACAATATCATCTTGACTTCAAGTCATAATTGTTAAAAACCTAACGTATCAATCCACCAATGAATTGAACTATCCTCATAAACAATACCAGCAGTAAAATATGTTAGAAGATTCAGGATCATGGCACCCACTCCTGCTGGAATGAAGTTGCATGCCCAAAGAAACTGAAAAAAATGGTTATTGGATGTGCACATTCTATATATTTTTAAAGCACAATTACTGCAGTCATTTAAAATTCCCCAATGTGATGGAATTATAATTGTAAGCTGTTTACTATCCTTACCTGGCCAAAACTAACTTTTTGGCCTGTATGGAATATGGTTAGCTTGATAGATTTCTCTTTGTATGTTATTGGCATTGTATGCCATAGAAATCAGACTTTATGTGTGGGTGCTACAGAGGTCAAACCATTATGCTTGGTATAAACCTAGCCAGTAAAAACACTAAATGCAGTGTTGTTGCCCGCGAGTGCATCTGGCAATAGAATAAATTAGACCTTGAAATTTCTTTTGTTTTGTAGCTACACCAGCCAAATTATAATAATTATACCAATCAACTTTTCAATGCCCTTGATTGGATGTTATACAATAATTTATGTACATTTAATTAACAGGGGCTTGAGAAAAACCCTAAGCACAGCATAAATTTGAGAAAAAGCCCAAGTACAGCTTAAATTTGGCAATCAAAAGCTTCATCGATGATGCACTAGAATTATGTTCATAGACACTTAATTTATTGTCCCATTTTACCAAGTTTATTTATTACTTATTTTTATTATTTATACATTTTATTTTTAGTGGATTATAGAGTGACAGAGAGAAATTTTCGATTTGCGAAAGACAACCAGTTGCCATTGTATTTTGTATCTGCCTCAGATGGAACCAATGTTGTCCAGGTAAGAGATAGGGAAGTGGTGGGCCTTAACACAGCATGTATCATGTGCTCATGTCTACTGGTTAGATTTTCAAGGAAACCATTAAGGCTGCGCTTGTGTACAAGGAATCTTCTGCAGATTTCATGGATCTCATCATGAAGGAGCTCGAGGTATGATATGTAGTACGTAGTTAACCGTCAGCTGATGAGGATTGCCATGCTTGTCCTGTCCAACTGCTTGAAAGTATCAATGTTCTTTTAATTACTAGTTATAAATCATTTAAAAACAACAATAAGAACAACTAATTCACAGTCAAAGTAAGACGAGTAAGAAGTGAATGCGTTAACTGGTGACAATTTTCTTGCATAAGTAAACAACATCAAGTCTATTAGCTTCAAACTAGCACACATATACTGACATACTAGCTGGTCATCATCAATTAATGCACTCCTCTATACAGTATACATAGTACGTGTACTTGCAAAAAACATTTTAAATAATGAAAGAAGACTGAGCCTCAGTTGTCCATATTAATGAGAATAAATAAAATGAAGAATCCATTTATTGGTTTTATTATTCTAGGAGATGGATCAACCAGCGAGTCAGTCCAAAGGAGCTTCTCTAACATCTGGAGAGATGAAATCAGATATCACCACTCCGGTCCGTACAAGACCTATCGTCCCCCTGGCCACACCCATCACACCTGTGGAGGGAAATCCCCTTGCTACCTGCATGCATGAAGGGCCACCTATCACCCAGAACTCTCACTGAGAATCATTAATACCTAGGCGCTGAGCATACATCACTTATCATTATAATAACTTTAACTTTATTCTATTCTTCATCAAAAAAAGGGAAAAAAAGAAAAAAAGAAGCTGAATACATTTTATGACATTGTCAATAATTGATATTAATTTATATTTATTGTTTATTTTAATATTTTTAGAATGTGCTTACATTCTCATTCAATTAATATTATTACTAAAGGCACCAGTGACAGTGGACAAGCTAACTATATACTCGAGTGGAAGCTGGTAAACAAAATATCAAAATAGCAGTGACAATAAAATCAATAAAAAATAAAAATAAAAAAAAGACTGAAGAAATATGGATAAAAATAAAATGCAGTCATACATTGAGTGCCAGTGTAGTAGATGACATGGAGTATAAAGCTACAAAATATATACATACATATTATGGTGATCTAAAAACTTTTCTGAATTGTGGTGTCATATTATTTTGATTCGAGCATTGCAAGTTCATAACGAAGTCGAACTTCCTTTATTTTCACTTATTCCATTTTCAGAGAGCTGTCGCTTCATTTCGACATCGTCGAAAGGACTCTCTCTCAGGTTTCTATAACAGAAAGGAATTCGGCTGTATATGAAATCTCTTAGCAGAGCCAAAGGGCAGAGAACGAAGTGGAACAACATGGGAGCAAGGATAAGGAAGAATGCAAAGGCAAACGACGTGGCTGGACGATTGCCGTAGTCCAAGACGGAGTAAATGTACGGGTCACCGGATGGGTTGGTGCCCCCTCCCACCCAGAAGAATATCGTGAACAGGGAATAGAAGAACATGGACACACAAGGGTAAAAGAAGTGGAGGAGTTGGAAAGGCATCCTGGATATAAAGATGTCGATCAATATGAGTATTCCGTTGACTAAGTGGACGTGAATGCCGGGCGCATCAATTGTGTTGCAGCTACTCGCTATTGTGGTTGTTATGACGACCGGAGTTGTACTCGTATTACTGCTAGCCGTGACGTTGAGTCCTGGTATGGCGTCATCACTGCCACATCTCCCGTAAACAAAAATCCAATAGCCAAACACCACCATAAAGTTTGTCGGGAGGGCTATGGTATATAAAATCCATACTATCTTCACACACCATGGAATGTTATCCTGACTGTATACACTAGTTTCAGATATCTCATTCCTGGGAATGTAGCGGGAAAGTAGCGGGCGTCTGACACAGTACAGGATGGCATACACACAGCAGAGGATGAGAACTGATAGTTCAGCAATGTTGAGCAGGCTGTAAGAAAGATTAGTGATTTGCGTCAGCCAGAATGGACCCTCTGCGGAGCTGCGGGTGTCCGCGTGCAATATGAGCCAGATGAACAGGTACGAGAACAGGAAGACCCTGTACCCAATGAACACCGGCAGTGGCAACCACTGGAAAAAACAAAAAAGAAGATTTTAAATTAAACTCAGCACTTCAAAGTTGTGATTTACAGAAAATCATGGAAATACTACATAATTAGAGTAAATAATATTGATCAACTCTGAATCATAGTATGATCAAGTATAGTATTTCCCCCCTGTCGCTCACAAATATACTATTTCCTATTTTCTCATGCTAGAGTTTCTGCCTTGCTTTAGTCTGTGATTGAAAGTAGATTGTATCCTAATAAGTGGAATGGGTACATATGACAGTCTGTATGCATTAGCCTGGGTTACAGATGTGTCCCAAGTAAGAAAGTATTAGTTTAATAATTCATCCAATTAATGAAAACAATAAAACAAACAACAATTATTTTTTGTACCCATTTATACTTGCTGCTTTCAGCTGTTGGTACTTGGCCACAATACTATTCTAGCATTACTTTAATAGACTAGTCTATTCAACTTCAGAGGTGACCAGCTTTGAATTGTATCAGATTAAAAGGAGTTATGAAATAAAAAAAGAACAGTGAAATAAACGTATTCAGCTGAAGTGATGTTTGGAGAACAACATTAGTTCAATTTGTGGTATCCAATCTGTCATATATATATTGGCCCACGTGTTATCGGAATTGGAACTGTCCAGTTGGCTTCATTCCAATCAGACGTGTGGTGGAATGCACAGGTCACATGTGCCGCTAATTCTAACAGCACATGCTTTGTAAGACTTCACGTGCATGCGTGCATATGTGCATATTAATATAACATTTACTTTAAAAATTTGAGTTAAGGAATAGTTGAACTCCATTATCACCTCTCCTCCACAGTCGTCTGTTCTTACCAATATGCTCAAACTAGTTTTCTTTTTCTTTTTGCCTACAAGTACAAGAGAAATTAAATAGGAATTCATGTGGATTAACTGAACTCAATAGAGTAATGTTCTCTCCCTTGCTTTCTTGTTGGACTGAGACCTGAAGTTCAATGAAAGGGAGTACAAGAAGGAGCATGTTTCCAAGGAGCTTACATTATAGAACATTGATTTTGACAGCACATACGAGTAACTGAACTTGTACCTGTCAGAGGCTTAAAATGGAAGCCATATTAAATTCCGTGTTGACTACAGAAACCCAAATATTTCCAGACTGGAGACCGAACGTCTGCTCTATATTTCCTGCATGCCAAACTCTGAGATATATTAGGCCACCAGGCCAGGGATATTCATCCACCTTTGCCAATTGAGTGCACTTTAGCTTCCCTCAGCTCAAGTTACCACGCAATGATTGCTATTCGAATCTAGAAGACACACCCCCACCACCCGTTGTGCATTCCAATGGAAAGAAATACAGGGCCATGGGGAAAACATGGTGAAACCTTGGGTATAAGAAGGTTAGCTAACCCTTTCACCTGAATTGTCAGGGCAATTAAAACATTTTTAAACTGTGTCTAAAAATGTCTATAAAAGAAAAAGTGCAAATACATAAACAGTATTCCATATCTGATACTAGACTGTGTGTAGCTAATTCTGAATACAAAATAACTATTTCATCCTCATGTAAATCTTCACAACTGCTTTGTCTTCTAAAGCTGGCTTACTTCAAAATGACGACCGGGCTGTCAATTGTTGAATTACCAGCAAATTCGGCATTTTAGACAGTGAATCTAGTGAACCAGAAGGTGAAGATGTTTATGCCTACAGAAGCCATTCAACCAACAGAGAGAGTTGCTCTGTGAAGGATTCCAGGCGTTTGACTACAACTCGGACTTCGAAAGCTACCTTAATGTTTGTTTGTGCTGTTGCCTTAGAGATACTACTGCAAGGAGTTTGAATATCACTTACTAACAATATAGTTAACTTCTTAAGGCTACAGCGTTTGAATGAGGCAACGCAGATGAGAATAAACAACAATTTTCCTGAGGCAACACTTCAAACTGCCGTATGGCAGTTACGGCGGTGAAAGTTTAAACTAAGGCAACAACGACAATAATAAATTCCCTAAAGGAATCACAATACCTTAAGAGCATAAAAACAACAAAAAAAAACAGTTCTTTTTCTTTGCTGGGATATATACAAATTGACAAGCTAAGTGAGGTACAGAGACTAGTCAAAAGAAAATAACCCACAAATATAGGTGAAAATTTCATTATCCTCTCTGTTTCATTAAACATTAAATGGTCCGTTTGTGGAAGAGGTAGTATTCCAGCTGAAGTTGGCTCTCCTACAGACTTGAAGGAGACACGGCCCTAGGCGTTATTAAATACCTCATTATCACCTCTGCAATCCTCATGTGGCCATGAAATGCCACACATCAGCCCCAGTAAGGACAAAACATACACAGACTGGAATGCAACCCATCATTGTGGCAATAATACTTCCAATAGTAAATTCTATTACACACAAAAAACTTAATTTCCTAATGAGGTTGTAATTTGATAAATTCTGACCGGCCACAGAGTAATCTCAGCTACACAGGCATAGTTGTGTCCATATCAATGATGTTCATTCAGACTAGCCAATCAACCCTTGCTCATCAATACAGAACCCAGGAGAAAGGAGTCATGACAGTTTGTTATGTCCACTAGTCCAAGAGTGAATGGAAAGCAAGCCATAATAGCATACTGTATATTCAGGGCAACATTTGAAGTTAATATAACATGTGTTCATCCTTTTAATGGTTGAAAGGTGAGTATAGTGGGCAGGACAAAGGACAGGAAGGGCAGAAGAGTAAATTAATCTCTTTCCTACCAGGAGTGATAAAAACTTAACCAAAAAGGAAGTATAAGGAATGAATAGGATGTGAGGGTGAATAGAGGGTGCCACATTTCCTGCTTCATTGTGGCTATTAAATGATCTAGTTAGTGTGAGAGCTTAGTAAACAACAAGTGTGTGTGTGTGTGTGTGTCCCGGGCAAAATTCCAAGTCATACCTCCTCGTGGTGCCTGGGGGGTAACACTAACATGACTGGTTGGCGCAGCTTTAGTGATCACTGTAGTATTTGTACTGATGTTGTCAGTTGCTAAGTGAAAGGCTGTGTTTAAAACACTGCAGTGGTTTTGCTAGCCCTCAGTGTTAAGATCATTTGTAACTTTAGCACGAGAAGCTAATCACGGTTAATAGATGTAGTTTTATGGGACCAGAATGAGATGGCAAGATCGTGTCTTGAAAAAGTTGTAATATTGATGAGAGGAGGTGATATCAATTGGCACAGGACAGGAGTGGTTGGAGGAGTAGTCAGGACAGGACTCGAGGATGTGACTGAGGCTAGAGTGGCAGAGGATGAGAGGAGAAGAAGGACACGTGTGGAAGACAGTATTGAGAACAGTGGTAGCAATACAGCTACAGATAAGCCATACCAGTGTAGTGTGTGTGAGAGAGCATTCAGACGAAAGCAAGACATTGATAGACACGGATGTGTCAGAAACATTAATAACTGTGACTTAGTCTGTCACTTGTGGCAGAGAAGCATCATCCGATGGGTGGCTTCCTTTCAAGGTCAAGCTGTGTGTGTGTGTGTGTGTGTGCTTGCTGGGTGTCCAGATAGCCATTTGCATGCACCCAATAACTTCGGTTCTTATGATGTGTTGCCAATTAGTACCGAGCAAATGATTCCCGTCTGAAAGGACACAATAACAAACAAACATAATGACAGGAACTGCTACAAAATGTAAGGACCAAAGCATCCTGATATAAAAAGTCCATTGCAACATTTTGATGCTTGTTCAATCTTTAGGGAGGCTGCAATCTTTGAGATCTGCTTTTTTGTTGCGTGACAGAATGAATGTGCATCATTCAATATGGACCTGGTGGGTCCACCTAAATGCACACACGTGCATATGCTTGCATACACAAACACACACACACAAACACATGCACATGCCTGTATGCATACAATTCACATACAGCTGCACATAAGCACACACACACATATACATACTGACACATGCACACATGTACCTGCCGTGGCATGCACACACATATACATACTCTCATGCCAGCATCTTTAACCCTGTGTGCAAACTATCAACGGAGGCTCTAACTCCAGTACTAGTGAGTGGCAATCAGCCATAGAGACTCCAAACAATATGCCACACTACTCATCTTGTAATAGTCAGCCGAACTTACTCGCCCAAAGGACACACCCTACTCCTGTAGGAGCCCTGCCTACACTCGCTCGCCCACACATCCAAGGTCCACACAAACTCTCTCTCTCTCACACACACACACGTGAACATGCAAAAGTTGTGCATAACAAAAACAGTCATTCTGAGAGAGAGAGAGAGAGATATGGAAAGGAAGGGAGAGAATCAACTACACACAGGACAGCTGTACAAGTCAAAACACTGGAAATGAGCGTAAAATTGCCTGAGGGTACATGACAGAAAACAATCTTGGTATAACAATAAGACCAATCAAAGTTCCATTCTGTACAATGACTTGTTAAAAAATATGGGAACAAAACTCTTAAATCTTTAAGTGTTAATACATCCACGGTTATTTCTAGACTATTAATTACAGTCACCATAGCGCTCTCACCTCTATTCACGAATGTAATTGGAATGGTGCAAGGGTGAGAATATGCAATGTCACAAATAATCCAGTACACCAGGAAAACCCAGTTCGAGATCAATCAGACTTCATATTGCCATACAAACCAGAAAACCAGAAGACCAGCAAATGCTCTGACCTCCCCAGAGTGGTTCATTAATTAGATTATTTTTACTCCTGGTGGCCTACCTCTTGTGTCAACTAATTTACCTACACACAGGAAATCTATTTTAATTTCATAACCAGCGAAGAATGCCAGAAAGTTGTAGAGTACTACACTGCAGCCTTTAGAAAAATAGTAGCCAATTCATTAACTTAATGCTTATCAAATGTATTATCACACACATATGAACATCTTGACACTATAATATCATTAGTGATGATAATAATACAATGGCAGACCAGTTTGAGTGGGAGTTGAAATAACTGCACCAGTCATAGCAAATTCTTGGCATGAACCAACTAATTGTGGTAGAATTGTAGTGCCCATTCCACAATGACTACAACTAGCTCTGAACGAATTATATACATACATTTATATATATATATTCCTGGGAAAATCATTCTTTCTATAGGGACTTGCAAAACTTTAAACCTCATAATAGAGATCATAAATTCTATTATATAAAGTATAGATAAACAAGTAATAGAAGAAAATTGTGTCCACTTAATATAACACATTAATACATTTTGTCTTTTGAAACAGAGTAGATAAGTTACTCCAACTTTCTGACAGAAATTTTTAATAACAGAGTGAAGTACTCCCCATTTATATCTCTATGTGCACATGATATCACAAAAAAAAAAAAAAAAAAGATTACAAGAAATAACTTATTGTTTTGGGTAACTTCGGGAGATAGAGCTATAACCACATTGCTTAATACTTTAACACAAAGTAACCATTTCGTTCAAGAGCCTTCTAGCCATTGAACTCCAAAGTAAACTGTACCCACTCAAACATAGCTCTAATCTTTCCAACCACAAGGTTAGAGTATCTGCTATCTATCATAGTATAGGCTTCACTCACACACACACACACACACACACACACACACACACACACACACACACACACACACACACACACACACACACACACCACAACAGACAGACTCATGTGATTCAATGGAAATATATTCTTATGGATGGATAGCTATGCATTTTAGAAACACAATAACACAGGCTTCATAGAGCTTTTTAGTTAATGCTGGGTCAATAATTGAAAGGAAGCAATATAGCTACAGCAAGACCAGGGGCAAGTTTGAAGCACAGGGTATGGTTGTAGAGTAGCTAGGAGAATAAGAAAGCAGAACATTTATCCAGCTATGGCATGTACTTGGTGTTAAACAGATGAAGCTACCTGAGGTTTGTAATAAAGTTGTGACAGTAACGATGACAACATGCACAGCAAAGAAGCTCAAATTAAATAAACTTACGGATGTCGTGAATGCCCTCAGGTCATGGTGAAAAAACCAAAAGCGATTGCAGCGAAAATGCTCCCTTAAAGGAATGGTCGTGCCATGAAAGGTAGCGATTCGGGCGCCTTCTAGGCCTCCATTAGACATCATCTGCGTTCTGGAATTGGTTGAATACTGACTGGATAAGGTTGTATCTCCCATTATTAAAATTCTTTACTCCGAGGATCTACGGTCAGTTAACGGCGGCGGAGGTAGAGAGAGCTGAATCCCACCTTACCACTCCACTAACACAGGGCGTAAAGAGAAAAGTGAACGGCTGGCTCAGTCTCGCCAGTTTGGCTCCGCTGCATTATTACTAGCATCCGTCGTCCACGTAAATACCCGAAATTGAGCGCGCGTGCGATTACACGAACCAGTAGCAGCAGCCTGTTCGTCATTCCAGCTCAAAGTTGGTTCTAGTATCAATTAACACATTATTTTCCAGGCGAGGGCTGCACCATGGTTTTACAGTATGGCTGAAAAAAGACCAAAAAGTATTTGATGTACATACCTTAGCAACAAAATTAACACAAAAGGTGGAGCTGCCCAGATATTTAAAAAAACTTTCTTTGAGTCAGAATTGCAGATAAATCTTTGTGGAATATTCATTTTAACGGATCATTTCCTCCTTCCCAGACTTGTATCACATGAAGACAACTAGAAGAGTGCTATCAGATATAGCTATCTAAGTGTAGTAGTTGCATTACATATCAGTTTCCATGTTGCTACACAAATACTGCGACGACACAAACTTCCATGTTAGTCCCAGATCTAGTGTACCAATCATCCACTGATCAAAGCACCTCAAAACAAATAATTTGTTCAACAAGACTTATAGTTTACACATGATATGGTTCTTGAATAGTTCAGAGAAGTCAGTACAAGAAGTCAATTCAGTGATTTGGTCTAGTATATTACTCAATACTTTATTACTCAATACTTTATTACATCAAAATACTGAGACAGTGCCCAAGGCCATGTTGTGCCTACCAACTAACTAAGGTGCAGTAACCTGTTATTTATTACACTCCTAAAACCTCAGTTACAGTATATCATTAATACGAGCATATTTATTTGTAAATTACTAATTAGCACTTACAATTACAACAACTTTCCTAATTTTCAATTACCAATAGAAATTATCAGGTTTGCTCCTGAAGTGAATGAAATTACTTATTATATCTTTGAACCTCTCACATCGTTGACCCCCTTTCCTTTCTTACATAGTTTCTCACATCCTAATGTAGTGAGTTGGTCATGTAAGGAAATGTGACTGCTATTTGCATCTTCTATACATACCGTAAATAATGCTATAGTGCTAATATCTCTTTCTCCCCCCCTCCTCAATCCTTAGATATTAAAAGTAACGAATACGTTAAGTAATCAATGATGAACTGCATAAATTTAATACATACAACGTAATGCTTCAACAGAGAATCAATTAGAGTAGGGACTTATAATTATGCTAACTTTAAATGTAAATATTTCAAATGGTTAGAAACCTTGCATAATTTGATTGGATTCTGGAAAATTGGTATTGGGTAGTATAAAAGAACAGGCTTACATTTGAACACAATTACCAATATTACAAAGAAACTGCTGACACAGGCTTTTTTTTTTTAACAATACAAAATTAAAAATATTTGGTCGCCACCGGGAATTGAACCCAGGACCGTTTCCTTAAAGCACAAGCACTCTGCCACTGAGCTACATACTGGGTTCGATTCCCGGTGGTGACCAAATATTTTTTAATTCTGTACTGTTTAAAAAAGCCTATGAAAGCGAGAGAATACATCTAATGAGTAAAAGAAGGCTGAAGAAGAAACTGATTCTTTCTTGGAATAATATACTGAGGAAAACAAAAGAAAGTTAAATTATAGTTTTGCTGCAGTGGTCATATATTCATTCTGCAACATTTAAATGAACTAAGTGTGCATTTGACTAGCAATCATTTTGGTTTCTGATATTTTGTTCAATAAATCTGCCACTCACTAAGCATGAGAGAGAATACGTCTAAGAATAAGCAAAATTTAATGCCTCATAAAACTGTATTTGATGGACCAATTAACTCTCTGTCAGACATGCTCATCAGACCAGAAGGTTTAGAAGCTGGCTACTGACATGTGGGTTATAGCTAGTCATTTGATATCTGTACTATTGCATGCTTAGTGCATGCAGTAGTTCATGCATTTTTTGCCATGCATTCAGGATAAGAACACCAGCACTACGCCACAATCCTTCTCAAATATGTACATAGTTGAAAAGCTTGGTCATCACACTTAACACACACACACACACAAACATATATAACATTGTATTCACACATAGTCTTGCTCTGGTTAGATATTTTTCAGCTGCTTTTACTACTGACAAATACCACCTACTGATGTTGTGAATGCCCTAAGATCATGATGAAAGAACCACAGCCTCCTCCAATGAAACTGCATTTTCAGAGGGATCGAGGTGAGCTTGTACTGCCGATCCACACGGGGGCGGGGCTGAACCTCAGTGGAGGGGGGCTCCCAATCACTCATCGATAAGGGTATGAGGCTCTCCAAAGATTTGCTACGATGGTTCTGGGGTTGAACAACGGCCATAGTGAGACAGGTAGCACCCAACAACAGTGAGACTGTTTAGGAATGCTGAATGAACTAGCTAATGCGCTAGATAGCTAACCTGGTAAGGTAGCACGACCCCTGATGAGGGAGGCTCCCAATCACTCATCGAAAAGGGTATAAGGTTATCCAAAGATTTCCTACGATAGTTTTGGGGCTGAACAACGGCCATAGTGAGACCGACTGCACCCGACAACAGCGAGACTGTTTAGGAATGCTGAATGAACGAATGCGCCAGATAGATTACATGGTAAGGTAACGCCAACAAAGCAAATATTGCAGCTAGGCACACCTCTCTCCTCAATATAAGATTGCGACATAAAACGACCCTCACCAGGAAGAGGTGTGTGGTGGTGTGCTGTAAACATAAACCTGTAGCCTAATTATTAGTCCAGAGAATATAATTATCTAGGATGGCGCATTTCGCGTTGTGGGCTCCTTTGCTAGCTTCTCTATGTTTCCACCTCTCGGTGGAAGCTAC
>WLWI01000754.1_pt1:0-7500 | contig 28750 bp, 13 predicted proteins | sample 6701501 | NCBI WGS metagenome assembly WLWI01 (sample SAMN12718690, study PRJNA515312) | sponge metagenome | isolation source: marine sponge | host: Mycale hentscheli | place: New Zealand: South Island, Marlborough, Capsize Point | collected 2014-11-01 | reverse complement strand
CATGTTTGTTTGTGTGTGCGCATGTTTGTTTGTGTGTGTTGTGTTTATTTTGTGTGTGCATGTGTGCGTTGGTATCATCTAACGTAGATCCAGCTGTTTCCCCAAAACGTCCATTGTTAAAGTTTTCCATGACAGTTTGAGATTTAGTAAACATCTACAGAGCAGCTGCAAGTTTGTTCATTGCGCAGTGGAAGAGATATATAATGGAAGTGAAATGTGATCATGGGAACGAGTCCAGATTTGTCACACCTCCGGTCTTTATACTAAAATGCCTCTGCAGTACAGTAAAGAATCCTGTCATTGAACCATTTGTGGACAAAACTTAGTTGTAACAAGGAAGAGGCATTTACTGGCGTTTCTTTAGCTTGAAGCATCTTCATGGCAATCGAAACGCTCAGAGATCATGCGGTTAGCTCCATACAAAAATTGAACTCAACTTAAAATCACGTTTAAAGCTTTCGAGTGATTTCTGTGCACTGATCACTTGTGTATCAAGTTCTCTGAATTTAGTAGTCATATAGTTTTATCACTGGTGAAGACCTACTGGTTAAGTGTTGTGGAGTTTTCTCTCGTGCTACGAAGCAAATTAACTGCCCATCTACATGTATTTATAACATCACGAGCAGCCCAGTCTATCCGCTGCGAGCATACGAATAATTTTGCGCTTTCAATGTTTAATTAGTTCACTTAGTCTATCAAATTTTGCTTGCCCTTTTCCCTATCATTGTCTAAAACTGGATCGGTAATGATCGTCAACTATCACGTATGTATGAATTGTATTCATTACATCTCACTAGTCCTTTTACTTGTCTGGTCAGCAGCTTGTTTCTTCTCTAGTACTATTCACCTCATCTAAGAATCAGACTTGTATAGATGAGGTAGAATAAATAGAAATGGCAACTTGCCAAGGCTTGTCCTCTGATTGTGTCCTCTCTTCTGCTAGCCTCTGGAAGAAAGTCTTCTTTGCCATTGTGTGACAGTCTTCTTTGCCATTGTGTGGGATTGATACAATAGGGAAGTGTCAGGTTTGCCTCTTGTTGCAGCCATTGATGTGTCTTGACCAGATCTTTTCAATGAGTACTGACTGACGTGTCTTCTATTGTAGCATACTGAATTCACTCACTCACCTTCATCACTTCATGTGATAAGGGTTTTTAAAAAAAAATTGCTAGAGAGGGTGTGGTCGAACAATCGTGGGTGTGGTCGAACAACTGTGTATGTGATGAAATAGCCCAGATCATTCAACATCACATTTCATATGTTAAACGAAGAGGTCGCATATATAAGGGCATAGCCGGGGACATATTTCACGACAAGTGGAATATGGCAGCTTCCAGTTGTTGTCACCAACTTTCCCAAGACTCATTACAGAAACTTAGCACACAAAAAGCTGAGAAACAACATCACACAAGTAAGAAATAAGTCATGAGCACCTTAACAGAAGGGAAAACAAAAACAAAACAATGGCGGGTATCAAAGGAGAAAGAAGAAGAGTACTGTTTGCCATTGACGCAGCTATAGTCAACTGCACAGGATATACAGAGTTACCGTCAGAGTACTGCTAGATGCTATCCTGAGAAGTCATCTTCCGTCAAGAAGTACTTTAACACATACACAGTGGCATGCGGCATTGATAGGAGCTAGACTTGATTGTTCTATTACATCACTCGCAAAATGATTATATATGTAGATGAGGCACTTGCTTTAAGTGTCCTGTGGATTGAATTGGAAAAAAAGTGAGCTATTCAGGAAGGTTCTCTTTGCGTGGCTACTTTCTAGAATTTGAAGAAGAAGCAATAGGTCAAAGGGTATGCCAGGGTTCTCCTTTTTTATACCTGGACCTCTGGAAGGAGTTCAGAATGTGGTAAACGAGGTCACAGATTTCGCATACGGAGAATAGCATTGAATTGTAAACGCGACCTCTACATTAAAAATGAAGATTATTAATATTCATTAACCTCAAGTTTCGTGCACAAGTAGGTGTGGTTTTGTTGTCTGTATGTTGACATTGTAGTCTACACTTGCAGCTAGGTTCAGTTCAGCTGATTTTTATTTATTTTTTGGAGTAATTATTTAACGAGGGAATGCCTCACAGACTTGATTAATAATTGTATGCATTTACACACCAGCAGATTATTCTTGGTTGGAGTTGTCTAACTGGTGCAGGTCAACATGGAAGGTGTTGGTTGGTGCTTTGCACTAGTAGTGTTTTGGAACAAGTCAGCTATCACCAGGACATAGCAGGTTAAAAGAATAACACCACTTGTTGTATACCCTTAGGCATTAGTTGCACTGTAAACATTTATTGAGACAGAAACAAGACACAGATCTCAATCATTTGAAAGGTGCGTGTGTCAGAGTGCACTTATTTGTAAAACAGTTTTGTAAGTTTGTAATTGTTTAACGGCAAGTTGTACTGCTCTCTCTACCAACTAGAATAAACGGTTTGGAAGAGACAATCTTTGACTCGTGTGCTAGTTAGAGTGCACCATGTTTTTATATCATGGATTCAGAACATGAATGTAAGGGAGAACTATCTGTAGTGTGAGGTAATCCCATACAGGCCACTAATACAGGGGTGTGGTTAGTCCATGTACATAGGACATGCGGTTGTTTATTTGTTAAGTTATTATTCCTTATTTATTGTTGTACTCTAGCTGTCTTGTGTTTTGTGTTGTGTTGTCTCAGATTCATGTTCAGAGCACTGATGTGGAACGCACTTTAATGAGTGCAGAGTCTCAGCTGTCGGCTTTATTCCCTCCAGGACCGAGTCAGGTAAAGGGTCTTGATTAGGTCAATGTAGCCAATGGTGGGTGGGATAAGTAAGGCAATAGGACCTCTATCAAATGAAGGTTGGGGGTCAGAAAGGGAACTACAGTTGGTGTAGAAGAACCAGATGTACAGAATGAGAATAATTAGTCATGGAAGAACAGAAGTACAGAACAACAATAAAAACCCAGTTACTAATAATAGAATCATTTTTTTAAAACTTTTTAAGCTGATGAAGATTTTTTTGGTCGAAACGTCTTTGATATGCTACGAAACGGTTTAAAAAGATCTTACTTTAATTACGTATAGCTTCAATTCCTCTTCCTCCTTCCTTTCATCGAACATTGTCATGTGCTTTATTTGAAGTTAAAACTACCCAATGCGCATGATAGATAATCAGATTCCTCACACTCATGCAGTGTATGTGTGTTAGTTCGTGTATATTGTATGGTGCATATGATGATGATGAAATATAGTATAATTCTCTTATACTTATTTCTTAGACTTTTCGCGAAGATTTGCCATGGCAACCAATACCAGTTCACACTACACCATTTGGAGCTGACCAGGTATTGTCATTGTCTCCTCTCATATGAGAGAAAATAATGATGTATTATATTCAACAGATTCTACGTCCAACTGATGTGTGTCCAGTCTACAATGCCATAATGGAAGAGACAACTGCAAAGCTTTATAAACAGATCAATGACGAAAACAAGGTAAGGGATATCGAAAAGGTTAGTGAGTGAGGTAAAGGGATAGCATAACTTGAAATGGTCAGCTTTATAGTACGTTACCATGGTAATTCCAGTCAGTGAGCAGTTGTTTGAGCTCATAGTGCACAGATATAGAAGAAATCAAAGATGACTGGGCTAGCCTGTGGTGTGTTGAAGTTTTAAGTAATTCAGTGTAAGCTAAGCAGACATTCAGACTTGTTCAATTGAGACTTTTAGGTGATATGTGTGTGACGTATATTAACTGGGTGGAGCAGTGGGAGGGGCTACATCTGCTGTTTTGACTATTCATTTAGGCTCTCATTTTAGACCGTTGGTTATGCTGGTAATATACTTAATCAGTTGTGCAAAAAGTTACTGGTTTTTGCTCTTCACTCTGGTGTAGTACTCTATTATTTAAAATGTAAAAATGAATTAATATGGAATGTGGAATAGCTTAATCAATGAATTAGGCATTGTATAAAAATTGTATTATAATGATTTGAGTCTTCCAGATAGCTAGCTGTGTGTGTGGACTACTCAATAATTGGCGAGTTGTAATCCTCTCAACTCTCCCAAAGAAAAACAAAAATCAAACAAAAAACAATTTATCACAAAAAAAAGGAAAAAAGATAAAAGATATGATGTATTGTGTTATTTTTTTTACCTGTGGAGATTGTAAGCCAGAATTTGTTGAACATAATCTTCAAAAAGCTAATAATTTATTACTATGATAGAACATGTGTGGCTCGCTATTTGTGCTCTGAAGTGTCACACTATAGTTTGATTTATTATTATTTTTCAGGATTTATTCCAGTGGCTGAGTGACAGGACAGGTCTTGTCCCTATCAACATGACTATCCTGTGGCAAGTGGCAGACACTTTGTTTATTCAGGTAACTAGGGGTGGGTGGGTGGGTGGGTAGGTGGGCGACAAATGGGCGGGGTTATGATGGCAGTCACATTAAGTATAAGTACGGAAAGTGTAAGGTGCTAAGTTACTCTGATATGCCAGAAGCATGGGAAGCTATATATGGCAGTGACATTCAATTACCATGACTATGTACCAATGAACATGGTAAGGTGTTGGCACATCACTATCCAAAACACCGGAATGAAGTTGTTGGATAATTAGAATGGTGAGAATGTAATCATTTTAATTACTCCAGAATGTGACAGAGGGCAAGACTAACCCTTCCTGGGTCAATGACACTGTTTCCATGAAGCTTGCTAACTTGTCTAACATCGGAATGACCGCCATGTTTGACACCAAGGACAAGAACAGACTGACAGCTGGTAAGTGGATATCACTCAGACAAGGGAAATCAAAGTATCAGAATTTGCCTTGCTTTACTGGAAACCAGCTCGAGTTGCTCTGTGGATGGTTGAAATGAGTCCTAAATTACTGACACACATTTACCTAATATAACCTTTCTGTGGAATGTGTTACTATAGTAATTCAGGCAATAAATTAGAGGTATAGTTTAATTATAGCTTTAGTACAGACATTTTCTCACAAGTTACTCAGCTAAATTTGTTTGGTTGCTAGTTTTTTTCAGCATGCAGAGGCGAAGTATTGGTGCACAGTTAGGGCAAAGTTAGGGCAACTTTCTTGAGTTTGTTTGTGAACTACATAATTCTTCCTATTGTGTCAGTATTTAGTTGTTGTTGTTGTTGTTTTTTATTCAAATAACTGGATTGCAAGGCACTGGCAGAATTGCCGTCTAGGTAACTAGAGTGACCACTCCCACTTAACTGTAGCTGCAATACTTGGGCAGTTTAATACAGAGTTGAATGATATGGGAGTGTCTCAGGATTAGTGGGTGTGTCTATTGACCATTGGTAATTTCCTTGCAATTGTCTACTTTTCACTCCGTACATTATTATTATCATTATTTTCTTAATCTTCTTCTTCAGGTCCTTGGTTGGGTAAGGTATTGGGTGACATGAGGAGTAAGGTGGATCCTGCTGGCAACCAAACTTTAGAGGAGATGAACATATTCCTGTATTCTGCAGTGAGTTGACTCATTTCAATGTCTCCATGCAACCTATAAGTGTGATATAATGTATGTGCATGCTGGATGTGACGATCCTTTACCATTTAACTCTGTGTGTGTGTGTGTGTGTAGCACGACACTACAGTGGCAGCCATGCAGAGTGCTTTGCAAGTGTATGATGACATGCAGCCAGGATATGCCTCTGCATTTCTAGTGGAATTGTACTCTGACCCTAGCAACAACACGTAAGCAATGGATGTGTTTGGTGTGTGTATGGATGGAGAGAGAAAGAGAAATCTCACAATGGCAGTGTAAAAATGTATCTTGACCATGTCTAACCTAGCCCGCAGGTTTTTAATAAATAACGCTATTTCTATTTACTAAATAGAATACATTAATTGATTGATTGATTGATTGATTAATTAATCAAATAAATAATTAATGCAGCATTAGTTTTCTTCATTAGGGTCAGAGCTAGAAGCTGTGTAGTATGTATTTTGAATGTAATGAGCATATTGGGACCTTTTTATGCCGACCGATTTGTTCATATAATTGAAAGCCTTACAATTAAATGATGCCGCAAATACCATTGATGTGTGTGGGTGTAGGAATCATGTGGTGAAGATGTTCCGTCGTTATGGCCCCTACTCTGATGACTTTGTTCCACTGAATGCATCCTATTGTGCCCAGGGAACTACCTGCACTCTGCCTGAGTTTGAGAAGTGAGCTATACTATGACTATGTAGTTGTAGTTGAAGAGGTTTCAGTTACGAGTTATTTGATTGAAGTTTGTATGTATTTCACTCTTTGTCCTTCCAAACTATCATAAGTTAAAATTGTAAGAAAGTCAATCCTAACTGGCATCTCGTTAGCGATACTTTACCAGCTTTAATGACTGGAGCCACACCTACATGCTGATATGTGACCGGTTTTGGGAAAATCGGCCTAAACGCGGCATCTAAAGTTTTCTAATTTATCCTACCAGTAGGCTGCACGGGTCCTTGGGATGCCGTCCTCCTAATTTGGAAGCTGTCAAGCCGTCTTCGCCCTACGCACTACAACACTTCAGTATTTTTGCTAAGCTTATTATTGCTGATTTCGAAAAAACGCCGGTTAAAGGCGTTGCTAAGGTCAGGGGGCATGCCTTGTGTCCGTATACTATTACTGCGTGTCTCCGGGACACTATGGAATAAACCGGTTACAGGCGGATTGAAAGAATTCTAAAAGGCTTAATGCAGGTCTCCTTAAGAAACTATGATGGCGAGAATTGCGTGAGTACGTGCATTATGTAGAATAGTAAGTGAATTAGTTAGCTACAGTTTTTTCCCCGCTGTTAGTGAAAAGCCCGCCAATAATTTCTTAGCAACTCTCCGTACACGAGTCCAACCGGCTAGTGTTTCTAGCCTCCTAGTGTGAATTCTAGAGCACGCCAGAGCTTACAACAGCGTCATAAGCTTGAGCTAACTGGTGTCTATCCATTTCTGCCATAAAAATTTTTTCGAAAAAAATCAACCCATAAGGCTTTTTACCTGGTGATACTGAAAAAAATTGTTTGCCGCGTTTAGGCCGATTTTCCCAAAACCGGGATTAGGCTTGGTTTGCAACTTTTACTTGCCATTTATTTTGTTCACAGTAACTTACAAACAGTACTATTGCATGCAACTACTGCTATTACATGATTTGATAACAACAATATTGATCAGTAGTGACGTATTTAAATTAAAAAATGGACTCTTTTTTTGTAACTACCCTGTATATGCTATAAATACTGTATGTTGCAAGTGGTATTAAATAATTGTGTTTAATTTGTATATTTATTCTGTCCATACAGAGAAATATTGGTATTGCCCAGTCATGAATGACTGAATTATATACAGGTATATATTTTGTGGTTATTGAATCTTATATTCTTACTTCCCCCCTCCTCTCCCTCTGTTTACTTCCCCCCTCCTCTCCCTCTGTTTACTTCCCCCCTCCTCTCCCTCTGTTTACTTCCCCCCTCCTCTCCCTCTGTTTACTTCC
>WLWI01000751.1_pt1 | contig 28828 bp, 26 predicted proteins | sample 6701501 | NCBI WGS metagenome assembly WLWI01 (sample SAMN12718690, study PRJNA515312) | sponge metagenome | isolation source: marine sponge | host: Mycale hentscheli | place: New Zealand: South Island, Marlborough, Capsize Point | collected 2014-11-01 | reverse complement strand
TTGTCAGTGCCATCCTCGTCGAGATTGACGATGAATGGAGCAATGCCGACAAGCGATATATCGTGTGGAACGACGATAATGACTCAACCTAAATCAAAGTTACAGACGTAGGGTTGCACAATCTCTGGAAGCGGCAAGTCGGCATCACAAACAATATCGCAATTGATTCCTTATGGAGTGTAGGTCAATGGCAAAAAGATCTGGAAGGGTGCGCAAAAAACCGAAATTTCAGCTAGACCAGCTGTCGGTGAAGCAACTCAAAAATCCCTATCCACCGATTGAAGTACTCAGTGAGTCTTCAATAGAACTCATTCATGATGGTTCCATGCGAATTTTGGAGCAGGTTGGGTTGCAAATTGTTAACGACACTGCGCGGGTGTTAATGCTGGAACATGGGGCAACCATTGATCCTAAAACAGGGTATGTGCTGATGGACAGGAACATGGTGATGGAGAAAATTGCCACTATTCCCCAAATGTTCACTTTGCACGCCAGGAACCCGATTTACAATTCCACTTATGGCGGCAACAACATTAACTTCAGCTTGGTTGCCAGTGCGCCGAATTGCTCTGATCTGGATCAAGGAAGAAGAACCGGTAACTTTGAAGACTATTGTAAGTTCCTCAAGCTTGGCCAAACATTTAACGTGGTTAATCTGTTCTCAGGTTATCCCGTTGAACCCGTCGATATTGCTCCCCATGTGCGTCACCTCGATGCGTATCACGCTTTTATTACCCTGACTGAAAAACCGTGGCATGCCTATAGTTTGGGAAACGGGAAAATAGAAGACGCATTGGAGATGATCTGTATTGCACGAAATATCGATAAAGAGACACTAAGGAATGAGCCTAGTATTATGACCGTGGTGAATACGAATTCACCTTTGAAAGTGGATGTTCCGATGCTTGATGGTCTTATGGAAATGGCGCGATATGGCCAGCCCGTTGTGGTCACACCCTTTACCTTATCCGGTGCGATGAGCCCGGTGACATTAGCGGGCGCATTGGCACAACAAAATGCGGAAGCCCTAGGAGTGTTGGCTGTGACCCAGATGGTGAACCCAGGGGCGCCTGCTATGTACGGCGGTTTTACGTCAAATGTTGACATGAAATCGGGCTCTCCTGCCTTTGGGACACCAGAATACGCAAAAGCGGCATTAGCAGGCGGTCAATTGGCGAGGCGTTATGGAATTCCTTATCGGACTTCCAATGTTAATGCATCAAACAGCGTTGATGCTCAGGCTGCCTGGGAGTCAGGTATGTCACTCTGGTCTTCGGTGATGGGGCATGGAAATATGATAAAACACAGCGGCGGTTGGCTGGAAGGGGGACTTTGCGCGTCCTTCGAAAAACTTATTGTTGACATGGAAATGGTGCAGATGATGTCCGAGACATTACGACCCATTGAGGTGAATGAGTCGGAACTGGCATTGGATGCGATTAAGGAAGTAGGGGCAGGAGGGCACTTTTTCGGAACCCAACACACCATAGACCGATACAAGAATGCGTTCTATTCGCCGATTGTTTCGGATTGGAGTAATTTTGAGACTTGGGACGAAGGTGGAAGAAAAGACGCTGCACTTCGGGCAAACTCACTATTCAAAAATATTCTTGAAGCTTATGAAATGCCCTTTTTAGATCCCGATATTCGCCGCCGACTTGATGAATACGTTGCTCGGCGGCGGGTAGAAATAGAACCAGCTTGGTAGGTTTCTTTTTGTGAAATATGAGCAAAGAGTTGTTGTTTTCCGCCAGCGCCTGCAACAGGTGGTCGATCACAGCGGGTTGAATTATTCGGGGTTCGCGAAATCCATTGGAGTCGAAAGATCGACATTGTCTCAACTGTTTTCTGTGTCCAATTTGAGGTTGCCCAGAGCAGACACCATCGCAGGTATAGCCGAAAGATACCAAGTTAGTATAGATTGGCTGTTAGGGCTGACGGATAAGGGCACGTTATCTCCAGATGTTATAAGAGAGCCGCTGGAATGGCATCGTGAAGCTGGACAGCATCGGGTGCGATATATTCCGATCACCATCCCTGATCTGTTTAAGACTGAAGAGGTAGCGGCTTATGAATTTAAGCGATATGGCCTAGGGAAAACCGACCAGAGCATTCGTGATACCCACCGTATGCTAATTCATCATCGGCAGGAAGAATCCGAGATGGAAGTCTGCCAGTCCATTCAGGATATTGAAGGGTTTGCATTGGGTGAAGGCATTTGGGCGGAGCTGTCTGCTAGGGCACGGAGGGAGCAACTTGAGCACATTATCACTTTATTGGATGAACTGTATCCCGGTTTTCGTTGGTATTTGTTCGATGGTCGACAGATGTATACCGCAGCCTTTACCGTTTTCGGGCCATTGAGGGTAGCGGTATTTACAGGGCAGATGTATCTGGTTTTAAACAGTCGAGAGCATATCCGTTTATTCTCTAATCGTTTTGATAAGCTAATTTGTGGGGCTGTGGTTCAACCCAATGAGGCGGTTAATTTTGTGAAAAACCAATGGCGAAAGGTGAAATAATAGGTCTGCATCGCCAAGAAGGGAGACTCAATCGGGGATGATTGTGAACGCATAGTAAGCAGAGTGGCGAGCTTAAGTATGGGTATTGCGCGGTTTTAGGGGAGTGTTGATCTCTTGTTTTAGATCGATGATTGGATGTTGAATTGTGTTTTCGGAAATGATTTGTAAATCGAGGGTTTTATGAAAAGTCATACTCAAGTAGCCATCATTGGTGGCGGAGTTGTTGGTTGTAGTGTGTTGTACCATTTGACGCGACTGGGCTGGAAGGATGTCACCTTGATCGAACGATCAGAACTGACGTCGGGATCCACTTGGCATGCCGCTGGTGGGTTTCATACGCTAAATGCCGACACTAACATGGCCGCATTGCAGGGGTACACGATCGGATTGTACAAGGAGCTGGAGGAGCTTTCAGGGCAAAGTTGCGGTTTACATCATGTTGGCGGGATTACCTTAGCATCAACACCAGATCGAATGGATTATCTCCGGGCCGAGCGTGCAAAGCACCGGTACATGGGGTTGGATACTCATCTCGTTACGCCTGAAGAGATCAAAGTGTTATCGCCCATCACTAATACCGAGGGTATAATTGGAGCACTGTATGATCCACTTGATGGCCACTTAGATCCATCCGGCACCACCCATGCTTATGCCCGAGCCGCTCGTAAACAAGGGGCTGAAATTATCTTAAGAAATCGTGTTCTTGAGCTAATTCCTCAGACTGATGGGAGTTGGGAGGTTGTCACCGAGCAAGGCAATATGTATGCGGAACATGTGGTAAATGCTGCTGGACTTTGGGCAAGGGAAGTCGGGGAAATGGTGGGTATTCATTTGCCTTTGCATCCAATGGAACACCAATATCTCGCGACTGAGAAAATTGAGGAGGTGGTTAATCATCCTACGGAATTACCCCATGTGATGGATCCAGAGGGCGAGAGTTATCTCAGGCAAGAAGGTCAAGGGCTGGTGATTGGTTTCTATGAACAAGAGTGCGATCCTTGGGCTGTGGACGGTACAAGCTGGGATTTCGGGCATGAATTGTTACCGGACAACCTAGAAAGAATTGGTGACTCTCTGGCACTGGCATTCAAGCGGTATCCGGTACTAGCAGATGCGGGGATCAAGACCGTCATCAATGGGCCTTTTACTTTTGCTCCTGACGGCAACCCTCTCGTGGGTCCGGTCCCGGGCTTACGTAATTATTGGTCAGCCTGTGGTGTTATGGCTGGTTTCAGTCAAGGCGGGGGGGTAGGGTTGATATTGGCGGAATGGATGGTGGAAGGTGAACCATCTCGAGATGTTTTTGCCATGGATGTTGCTCGGTTCGGCGATTACTGCACAAAACCTTACACTCGTATCAAAGTGCGCGAAAATTACCAAAGACGCTTCTCGGTGTCATATCCCAATGAAGAACTTCCCGCTGCTCGGCCATTTCATACTACCCCTGCCTACGGAAAGTGGCAGCAGTTGAATGCGGTATTCGGCGCTGGTTTTGGTATGGAGCACGTGAACTATTTCGCATTGGAAGGAGAAGAGCCGTTTGAAATTCCTTCATTTCGACGATCCAATGCCTTTGAAGCTGTTGCTCAAGAGTGCTTGGCTGTGAGAACAGCAGTTGGCATCAATGAGGTTCATAATTTCAGTAAGTTCGAGATTCGAGGAGAAGGAGCAGAGCAATGGCTGGATCGGATTATGGCGGGGCGGATTCCAAAAGTTGGTCGGATAACGTTGTCTCCAATGCTAAGCCATAAGGGCAAATTGATCGGGGATTTTACGATTTCTCGGTTGGAGAAGAGTGTTTTCCAATTGAATGCATCCTATGGCGCACAATCGGTTCATCAACGTTGGTTTGAGTCACATTTGCCAAATTCAGATGTGTCGTTGAACAATATTTCGCAACAGCGAATTGGTTTCCAGATCGCTGGCCCTAATGCACGTATCTTGCTTGAGCGAGTTGTGATAGGGGATGTAACTAATGAGGCATTTCCATTTCTCTGTGTGAAGTCAATGCAGATTGGGCCCTGCAATGCCATTGTTCAACGAGTGTCGTACACTGGAGATCTTGGATATGAAATCTATGTGCCTGCAAACCAGCAGGTTGCGTTGTATGAGTTGCTTATCGAAGCTGGAATTGACCTAGGGCTGAGACCTTTTGGAATGAGGGCGATGATGAGTTTACGCTTGGAAAAATCCTTTGGCTCTTGGCTTAGGGAATACAAACCCGATTACATGCCTGCTGAAACTGGTATGGATAGGTTTGTTGCTTATAAGAAGGAAGCTGATTTCATTGGTAAGCAAGCAGCGCTTGCTGAAAAACATCACGGGCCTGCACGAAAATTATGCACGTTTATAGTGGATGCGGAAGATGCCGATGCCGTCGCGGATGAGCCTATTTGGTTAGAGAATGAGTTGGTGGGATTTGTGACCTCCGGAGGCTATGCCCATTATGCTGAAAAAAGCGTGGCAATTGGGTTTCTCCCCATCAACTTGATTGAAGAGGGTCTGAATGTGGAAATCGAAATTCTTGGAAAAAGGCGACCCGCGGTGTTGTTTAAAGATGTGCTGTTTGATAAAGATGCGAAACGTATGAGAGGCTAAACGAAATTCGTGAATAATATGGCCCTGTTGATGTGTTTGCTTCGGTATCAGTGTTGATGCTGGCGGAAATGTTGTTAGGGCCATGATTGCCGCTTTGCGGACTTTAAAATTAGATAGTGATCAATATCTATGAGCTCCCCGTTTGGTTGTTTAGATTGGATTATTCCACCGACTCCAAATCCGCGTCCACTAGTTTATGACCTCGTTTCTTTTTTGCATTGAGGTAAGATAAATTGGATGTCGTCACACCGGTAACGTGCTTTTCGATACTGATGCTGTGTAGCCCATGAGCCGACAGGTCCCCGACTTTTTTTGGATTGTTGGTCATCAGGCGAAATGGTCGGTCACCAATAAATCTCAGAATTAGGGATGCGGCATCGCTGAAGTCTCTCGAATCCACTGGAAGGCCTAGGGATTCATTTGCCTGATAGGTGTTTTCTCCAGAATCTTGCAGTAAATAAGTGGCTGCTTTTGCCCAAAGCCCGATTCCTCTTCCTTCGTGTCCCGCCATGTAAACGACCAGCCCTCCGCTTTCTTCGTTTCCAATCCGCTCAATGGCAAGATCGAGTTGGGGCCCACATTCACACCGTTGTGATCCAAAAACATCCCCTGTCAGGCAATTAGAGTGAACCCGGATCAATGGATTGTCGGACTTGGTGGGCTCTCCAAAGACGAGAACGCTGTTGACTGCCATGGGGGTGGCGAGGGTCGCAAACAGATTTTGACCGCCTTCTTGCAAAAGGTCATTAGCCAATGTTTCTACTTTACCAATTTCTGTGTTGCGAACTGCAGCGTACCATTGAGCGTGATAGTGCTTACCATTTACCGACAACGGTAGTGGGATAGGACCAAGTAATCGAATTGACGTATTCTCATCACCAATCAATGTTGATTCGGGTATCTCATTACCCTTTTGATCTATACGAGTTAGCTTTCCTTGTTTAATCAACCGTTGTCGAACGTCTGGATTTAGATAGGTAAACATGGGAATTATCGGTTGGTGGTTTATGAGTCTATGAAAAGATTTAGATCTTCTCTTAGCTATAGTGCCCTTAGGCCCGCAGTGAAGCCATCTAAGGAAACAGTAGCGGTTATTTTCTGATTAGCGATATCGATGAATGTCACCTTTGCCTGTTGCCCCTTTTTTAGGCTTTGAACGATTTCTTCACTAAGAGATGTCCCTGCGTAGCACCCGTTTTGGTCGCAGCGTTCAAAACTTAATTGAATGGACTCTGCATTATCGATGGTCATCGTAACGCCAGTTGGAAGATAGACGCCAAGTGGTACATCGAACACACCAATAAATCGATCATCGACTTCCGGCGATTTAGTTACTTGGAAAACCAATAGTGGATAGCCGTTGTCTAGCAGGACACGGTAAAACAAAACGCAGATCGTTTTCTGAGTACCGTCCGTAACAGTGCATTGGACGGTCCAGTCTGTAAACTGTTGGGTTTCAACATTATCTGTGGTTTCCTGGGCGAACGTGAACGCTGACCATGTCAGGAAGACCCAAAGAAGGGATATCAGTAATGCAGAATAAAGACCGATTCTGTTGAATCGTGTTAACTGAATCATGGGATGTAAATATTTAAATTAGTCAGCGTCTAAACGAACGTTACTCTATTCCAGGTAATCCATAAGTCGATGGATCAAACTCTATTAACGAATTAAGAATCAGGTCAGCTCCCATATAGCGGCTTTTCTCCATATTGGAATCTGGAACCACCACTACTCTCATGTTTGCAGCAATACCCGCGGCTAACCCTGATGGGGCGTCTTCAAAAACCAAAGTAGAAACAGGGCTGGCGCCGATTCGGGACGCTGCAACATTGAATATGTCTGGTGCGGGTTTACCTTCGGTGATTTCTGAATCGTCTCCAGTAACCACAGTATTGAACAGAGTGAACCAGTCTTGATGACTCGATGCCTTGACTTCGTAGAGATCCCGATTGGAACTGGTTGCTAGCGCGATGGGGACATTATGCTGATATAGATGTCTGATTAACCGCTCAGCTCCCGGCAGGGCTTTTGCTGTTGCGAATGCGGCTAACAACATTCCATTACGTTCCTCTAAGTACTCCTCGGCGGTCATTGGCAGATCCAATTGGCTAACCAGGTATCGCGCGGAGTCGATGGCTCTGCGCCCAATCATGTTGGATTTTATAGACCAGTCATAGGTTTTACCAAAACGTGAAACGATTTTCTGGGTAATCTGGGTGTAAATCACTTCTGTGTCTAGCAATAATCCATCCATATCGAAAAGCGCATGGGTAACGGGAACGTTATCGGTCATGTGTTATGTAAATCAGCTGACTGGTTAATAAACTTAATCTGAGTTGATATGGAAGCCTATCCATTCTCATTACTTCTTAGCGTCTTGTTTCTTCTGTATTTTGCATTCAGATTCAAAGAAATCTAGGCTTCGTTCGAGGAAAGATCTGATAAGTATCCACGATACAAGCCTCGATAAATACAAAGCGCGATGAAATAGGCGATCATGGCGACGATACGACAGTTCCCTGGGGTTTGAATCGAACTGCCAGTATTCCCAATGGAAAGGGCATGCCAAGAAAGAAAGCTAATGGGAAAATCATGCCGATGGAAACGAATATTCGCATTGGAGTGTCGAATTGTAAGAACAGATCAAACAGGTATTGTTGGTAAAAAATCAAAAGTAACGTGGAAATGATAACGCCAGCGAAAGGTGCCCACCACTTTCTATTTTCAACTAATCGCAGTTTTTCCGACATCAGGCTTCCCACTCCAGCCCCAAATAGGAAAGTAAAGAATACCGTTGTGTACGCATAAAGGGGAAAACCGATTAGCTTCATGAAAATTTGAATAAACACTAATTCAAAAATGATGAAGCCCGCACCAAGACAAGAAAAATAGATGAGCAAACTACCTTTCCCCTTCCATTTTGTTTTTCCTGCACGAGAGAAAAAGAGCGGCACGAGAGTGAAGATAAAGGCAAAAATTAATGCGGCACCGGCTGTGACGATGAGGTGAACAACATCAATGGGGATGCCTGTGGCTCGTTGGGAGTTTAGCAAGCCAGAAATAGAAGAATTAACAAAAACGTCTGATTCATGAGTTGGAAGCTCGTCCGTGGACTTTCGCAGCGAGTTGAAGAAAGGCTGATTGTCCGTAGGCGGCGCGATTCGATAAGGGATTTTGTCGATCAGCTCTTTGGGGAAATCAGGTTTGAAAAAAGGCTCAGAGAGAAATGATTCGTCGGGGTTAAACGGATTCACCACAAAACTAAACTTAGACATAAACGCTTCGGTTGCTGCAACTTCCTGTGTTGTCCATGGGGTCATTTTGATTAAGAAGGTTGGCAGGTTGTCGTGCAGCCCAGATGCTTCAAAGACCATTACGTGGTCCCGAAAATTCTGTTTACCGCTGTTTGCCCAAGCCTGAGCAGCCGTTGCCACCATTTTGGGGTAGATGTGATGGTTAATGTGTAATATTCCATCATCTTGCAGGCTACTGAAAAACTCTTCATAAGCTTCAACCGTCTGGAGGTACGCAGATTGCATTGCGCCACTACCAGCCGCGATACTTGAGCTTGTGTGGTTGCTGTTAATCTGGATAATGTCATATTGCTTGCTTGTGGAACGTAAATAACTTCTTCCCTCACCACGGCGAATGTCCGTTCTTGGGTCTGTCATTACATTACCAATGTAGTCAGCATAAACGGTTTTCCCCAATTCCACGACTTTACCCACTAGTTCAATGCCGTCTACATGTGCCGCATTGTAAGTAAGGGCAGCTTTCGTCTCTTGGCCCCCAGCACTGCCGATCACTAATACTTGGGCGCCGCTATCTGCCTTTAGGTAGTGCGAGATGGCCAGATAGCTGTCCCAGAAGTGTCGTTTGGCATCTTCAGGTAGGCTGGCTCTTAACGTTTCATAGTCACCGTTGAATCGATAGAAGTAGCTAGTTTGAGTTCCCCCGTCGTAGGCAATCCATTTGAAGGTGTAGTCCTGTCCAATGATTTTACCCACTTCTTCGTAATCGATAATGTCAACTTTGGAAATGGGATCCCACCAAGTTCCCTCAGACACACTTTGTAACGTCCGGAAATTACGCTTATCCATATGAGGTGAGAAAGTCTTTATGTCGCTCCAGCCAAACGGTGCGATGAAGGTGATCAGGGCGAGAACTAGGGTAGCCCGTGTCCAATGCTTATTTTGTGCAAAACACGCCGATGAAATTAGACAGAACCCACCAACAACATAAAGAATACCTACCGTTCCGAGTTTGGGAAGCAGTGGAATCAGTAATACGCTGCCCACTGCAGCCCCGATTAGGTCCCAAAAATAGAGCCTTCTAATTTGTTTCGCGTAATGTGAAAAAATCAAGGAAAGTGAAAAGCCGGCAAGAAAAAAAGGGGCGCATATCACAAGATAGATGAGGAAGAAGTTTCTTAAAGCATGATTCGCGCCTTCGTTGTTTAAATCCATGTAGTCAAAAGGCAGTCGATCAAGGGCTGGTAAAATCAACAAGGTCAGTACAGCCATTAGCAGAGTAGCTGAAGAGAGCCATATCCACGTTCGGTTATTCGCTGTGACCGGTCTTATAGATAGATAAACCCCAGCTAAACCAAACGAGAACACGGCGAGGGTGATGATCATGTACGCCATGTTTGGGTACCACAACACGTCAAATATTCGTATCAAAACCAACTCAAGCAAAAGAGAGGTGAGGGCAATACTAAAGATACCAAAAGCCTGTTTGTTCATAAGTCCTTCATAATTTTAAATTTTGCGGTGACGAGTTGGATAATGTTTCTCGCGGATGTTATGGGTACTTGGAGCCGAAAACCCCAGCCAAAAATGCTAATAATCCAAGGAATCTTAAAAGGGGCATATTCTATAATACATTAGCTGGAAAAATAGGTGTTGAACGTCAATTTCTTGAAATTGAAACCGATGATTGAGGCGATGCCTATGCTATAATTAAAGAGGTTGTTATTGTGATCTCTTGCAATCAACCTGTGATTCCCGTACTTGATTATTGTTACCAAAATTGGATTTTTATTATGGCAGTTATGCTAACTGAGTCTGCAGCGCAGAGAGTAAGGTTGCACTTGCAATCACGAGGTGAGGGAGAAGGCCTCCGTATTGGTGTGAAAACATCAGGTTGCTCTGGTCTGGCTTATATCATGGATTACGCCAATGAAATTACTGATCAGGACGAGGTTTTTGAAAGCCATGGTGTCAAAGTGATTGTAGAGCCGGATCATTTGAAATACCTCGATGGGATTCAGGTTGATTATGTACAAAATGGACTATCTTCTTCTTTTCAGTTTAATAACCCTAATGTTACTGAGCAGTGTGGTTGTGGTGAAAGTTTTACCACTTCATAATCATCGGACAGCAAAAATTTGAAAAATATCTAAAAGAGAATCTTATGTAAGATTCTCTTTTTTTGAGTGCTCTATCCATGAATTCCATTTCTGTGGTGCCACCTAAAATGGCAAAAAAAGGAACTGCTTTGGGCGAGAAGCGGGTAGCTTTGTCTACTTTAGGGTGTAAAGTTAATAGTTTTGAAACAGAGCTCATTGCTCAGAAGCTATCGGATCGTCATTATGCTAGGGTTAATCCATCAGAGCAGGCGGACCTTTATATTATAAACACCTGCACCGTGACTGCTGAAGCCGATCGCCAAGCAAGGCAATTGGTAAGAAAGGCAATTAGGACAAACCCGCAAGCATGGATAGTGGTGACTGGTTGTTACGCAGAAATTGATCCTGCTGCGTGCTCTGCAATTCCCGGTGTGGACTTGGTCGTCGGAAACAGCCAAAAATTGGATATTCCCACGTTGCTGGACAGTCTGTACCAGGGGGAATTGCCACCGATTTTAGAAAAAGATATTGATAAAGAGATTAGTCTTCCAGACGAGCTGTTGAGCGGCTACGAAGGTCGATCACGGGCTTTTGTCCAGATTCAGCAAGGTTGTGACCAAGGTTGTACCTTTTGTGTGATTCATAAGGCGAGGGGGCCCAATCGATCTTTTTCATTATCAATGATTCGGCGACAGGTTGAAAGATTGGTCATCAACGGCTACAAGGAGATCGTAATTTGTGGTGTTGACATTGGTTCCTATGGATCGGACTTCGAGGATAACTCACAAAATTTGACAGTGTTGTTAAAAGAATTAGTTAAGATAAAGGGAGACTATCGTTTGCGTTTAAGCTCGATTGATCCGGCGCATATCAGTGATGAGCTGATTGACTGCATTGCTTCTCAGTCCGTTATTTGTCCCCAATTGCACCTATCCATGCAGAGTGGGAATACATTGATTTTGAAGCGGATGAAAAGAAGGGCGACTAGAGAGGTACTTTACGAACGTGTGACTGCCTTGAAGAAAGCTGTTCCCGATCTTGTTCTAAGCGCCGATATATTGGTTGGTTTTCCTACTGAATCAGAGGAACACTTCCAGCAGACTCTAGATGCCGTGGTTGAGCTTGAAATCGCGTATCCTCATGTATTTTCCTATTCCCCAAGGCCAGGTACACCAGCCGCTAAAATTCCTTCACAAATACCTAAACTAGTGAGAAAAGAGCGAGCAGCGCGAGTTAGGGAGGTGGGAAAGCAGGTTTGGAATAGAGTAGCCGAACGTCAGATTGGAGATCACTCACGAATTTTGCTGGAGTCCATCAAAGGGAAAAATGTTAATGGTGTTCAATCTGGTCGCGCTAGTAACTACTTTTCAGTGAGGATTGATGATGGGGGAAATCCCAATATCAGCTTTTCCGATGCTAGTGCCCAGCACGACGACGAGCTTGGATGGGTAAATGTCGAGATAACCGCGGTTTCTGATCATGCTTTAATTGCTCGTAGGGTGTCCTAGAGGTACAATCCGGCTGTTTGTTTTCCCTTGGTCAACGGTTTTTTATTCGTTGGCAATTTCTATCTTGGAACGTCTGAATAAAGCATGACAGTTCAGTATGAATCTATATGAGAGGCATCCCAATTTTGAAAGCCATCATTGGTTTTTGGACTTGGTTTTTCGTGCTAGGCATTGATTCGAACTGACCTGTGTATCTCTAGTTCTACGTTTCCGTTAATTTAATACGTGAGTATTCGGAGTTTTTAATGGCGATTGAACGCACTTTTTCTATCGTAAAGCCAGACGCAGTAGGCAAAGGCTATATCGGACAAATTTACCAGCGTTTTGAAGATGCTGGTTTGAATGTTGTTGCCTCAAGAATGTTGCATTTATCCAAAGAACAGGCACAACAGTTTTATGCCGTACACAGTGAGCGCCCATTCTATAAAGACTTAGTGGATTTCATGATTTCTGGTCCAGTTATGGTGCAGGTTCTTGAAGGAGAGAATGCGATTTTGAAAAACCGTGAAGTAATGGGAGCTACCAACCCGGCAGATGCCGCTGCTGGAACCATCCGAGCCGATTTCGCAACCACGGTTGATGAAAATGCAGTTCACGGGTCAGATGCGCCTGAAACAGCCGCGGAAGAGATTGCCTTTTTCTTTTCTGATGATCAGATTTGCCCTCGCACCCGTTAATTTGTGCCGTACTAGCGAATGACCGATCATCTGGTATGTTAATCGACTCTCCCATCAATTTGTTGTCCATGGATCGAAATGCCATGGAGTCCTATTTTTGTGACTTGGGAGAGAAGCGTTTTCGTGCCAAGCAATTGCTACAGTGGATTTATCAGCGCAATGTTATTGATTTTGCAAAGATGACGGATCTAAGTAAATCGCTCAGAAAAAAATTGAGTGATGAAGCATGTTTAGCTATGCCGATCATTGTCAGCCAACAGCTATCGGCTGATGGTACTTGTAAGTGGTTATTGGAGCTCAAAGATGGAAATTGCATTGAAACGGTTTATATCCCTGAAAAGGATCGTGGTACCTTGTGTGTCTCCTCCCAGGTTGGCTGCGGTTTAAACTGCACTTTTTGTGCCACTGCGCGCCAAGGTTATAATCGTAATCTTGACGTGGATGAGATCATTGCTCAGGTGTGGATTGCGAATAACGCATTGGAGTCAATTGGTGTGGGTGGGTATTTCGACAATCGTCCACAAGATGACTTGGAAACTGGAGATTTTTCCTTGACGGATCAAAGACGCCCAGTTACCAATGTTGTCATGATGGGTATGGGCGAGCCTTTACTTAATTTCGAGAGTGTCGTTGCAGCGATGAACTTGATGATGGATGATTTCTCTTTTGGCCTGTCCAAAAGACGGGTGACATTAAGCACTGCTGGTGTTGTTCCAGCCATTGATCGACTTGCAGAGTCCTGTCCAGTTAGTCTGGCGGTGTCTCTCCATGCTCCGAACGATGAACTACGCAATAAGCTCGTACCAATTAATAAGAAATATCCAATCGAGCAGTTGCTGGCTGCTTGTCTTAGGTATGTAGGCGAAAACAAGCGCCAGCGAATTACGTTCGAATATGTCATGCTTAAGGGAATCAATGATTCACCTTCTCACGCCAGAGAATTAGCGAAATTACTTGAGGATGTTCCTTCCAAAGTTAATTTAATTCCCTTTAACCCTTTTGAAGGAGTTCATCTTGAACGTTCTGATTCGAGAACGATCGATCGATTCAGGGATATACTGCTTGGTCAGGGAATTTTTACCATTATGCGACGCACCCGAGGAGAGGATATCGACGCCGCTTGTGGGCAATTAGCAGGCGATTTTCATGACAGGACAAAGCGTTCCGTGCACATGAAACAGCAAAAGGTGGTGTTTTCATGAAGCGCTCGATTTTACTCATGGTGCTGATTGTGACACTACCAATAAGCGGTTGTGTCACCGTGATTGAAGAAGAGAAATGGTCAAGTCGTGAACGAGCACAGGCCCATGTTCTGCTAGGTTTGGATTATCTAAAACACGATCAGTTAGACATTGCCCGTGTCGAGTTCGATCTTGCGTTCGCTATCGATGGAAATTCGGACACGGTTTATCACGGGAAGGGGCTTTTGCTCGAGCGTTCCGGTTATCCTGCTCAAGCAACGGCAATGTTTAAAAAGTCGATTGAACTGAATCCGCGCAATTTCACTGCAATCAACGACTATGCCATTCATCTTTGCCACCAACATTCCAGCAATTTATTTGTTGTCGATGGAGCTGAAAACGTATCAACAGAAAAACGCTCAAACGGCACGCAAGATTCGACTTGGCAAATGAATTCATTGAAGGGGCTGGGTTTGCTGAATTCAATCGAAAATAACCCTGATAACGATCAAATGTTACAAACACTTTTAGCGCTTGGTGTATGTAATCATCAATTGGATCGCGTCGATGTTGCCGTTGAGTATTTCAAAGTGGTGTTGGAAAAGCGCCAAGATTTACCTCAGGCTCTCTTGCCGTTGGCAGAAATTTATCACCAGAAACGCCACTATCTGTCAGCCAGAGGCTTTATTGAACGCTATTTCTCTACAGGTTCAATTTCTTCTCGCTCCCTGCTCTTGGCTGTTAAGGTCGAAATAGAGCTTGATGATCAAGATAGCTCTAAGCGATATATCCGAGCTTTGACCACGAAGTTTCCGGATACTGAGGAAGCGAAACAGCTTTCTTCAGTTTTGAAACTCATTTAAATGCACAGCGAATTTGGAGTGTAAATGGTACCTGAACTAACTGCCGACATCTCAACCCTTGCTGCTCCAGGAAGTTTGCTGAAGCAAAAGAGGATTGGGCTTGGTTGGCCAGTGGAAAAAGTGGCTGGTTCCTTATTGCTTTCTGTGAGTCAAATTGAAGCCATTGAGCGCGATGACTATGCGAGCTTGTCCGGCGCAACTTATGTTCTGGGTTACTGGCGTAGCTACTCAGGTTTGCTGGGGCTTGATATCGAAGAGTCCATTGACCTGCACAAAGCTCAACTGAGAAACCCATTGAGCGCGATTACGCTTGAGGCTAACCATCAAAAAGCCCAAGGGCACCAGGAAAAAAATAGAAAACGTTCTGCTTTTCTTTTTCTTGTGCTGTCCGGTTTGTTTTTATCTGTTATCTGGATCTGGCAGAACCCAGAAGATAATCCGTTTAATCAATGGGTCGATAATTTATCGAATACGAGATTAGCTAAACTGACCCCTCAGGGTGATGGATTACAAGTGATTGGTAGTGACGCTTCTAGCCTGAAAACCGAAGGTAGTCAGGTGGAACAATCTGTCATATTACCTGAACCGAATTTCTCTGATGATTACGTTCGCACTGAACAATCCACTGGTCAGGTAGTGGCTACCACGGAAGTGCTGGATGGGGTGGATGGTTTAAGTGAAAGTGACTCTGCTCAAGCACAACTCAAGTCGGTGTTGCAGACAACAGATGGTTCTTTGTTATCGGATGAGCTAGGTGAAGTAGATGCTGATGCGGTGGAAGATAGTCTGAGAATTACGCAGGAAACCACTACTTCTTTGGTGACAGTGCAGGATGAGGAAGCTGATGTTCTTTCCCAAGGCAGTGCTAAACCTTTAGTGTCCATTGTCGAGGAGGAAAATCGTGTCAACGATAACAATTCCGCCCAAGACGGACTGGTGGTTATCGGTCAATCGACAGAAAAAGCGCTAGATGGGTTGTCTGAATCAAATGGCTCCCCAGATGGTGCGGAAGTCAACACCGGCAACGTGCTCTTGTCCCCTGATAATTCTACTGTGGTATCGGGCAGCACGAGTATTGGAAGTGCATCTTCAGAGCCGGACAATGGGACACCAGAAACCTTTGATCCTCTGTCTCCTCATAACGTGGAATTGCTGGTTGAAACAGAAACGTGGATTGACGTCAGGGACGTGACGGGTGAAAAACTGGTTTATCAAACAGTAGAAAGTGGACAACGATTGAAACTAAGAGGGGAACCTCCTTTTTATGTTTTTATTGGTACGTCTTCTGGGGTATCAGTCAATTACTTGGGAGAACCTGTCGCATTTAAAACACATTCTAGTGGTTTGTTTGCGAGATTTAAGATAGGTGAGTTACAGGAATGAAACAAAAAATTCAGTCAGTGAAAGGCATGAACGATCTTTTGCCTGACCAAACCAGCGCTTGGCATTATGTCGAAAATGCAATGCGCAACGTTGCTTGGAGTTATGGGTATCAGGAAATTCGGACACCAATGCTGGAAAGGACTGCGTTATTTCAACAGTCCATTGGTGACCAGACAGACATTGTTGAAAAAGAGATGTACACGTTTGTTGATAGTGGAGAAGAAATGCTTTCGCTGCGACCTGAGGCCACTGCGAGCACTGTCCGGGCTTGTAATCAACATGGCTTATTACACAATACGCATCAGCGTTTGTGGTACATGGGGCCAATGTTCCGACGGGAGAGACCGCAAAGAGGGCGTTATCGACAGTTTCATCAATTTGGTATCGAAGCTTTTGGTTGGCTCGGGCCAGATATTGACGCGGAAGTGATTCGTATCGGAGCGCGCATATGGAAAGAGATGAATATCGAAGGTATGACGCTGTTAGTTAATACCCTAGGTAATCAGTCAAGTAGGGATGCCTATCGAAATGCACTGCACCAATATTTAGATCACTATCGTGGCGATCTTGATGACGATAGCCTTCGACGATTGGATAAGAATCCACTGCGTATCTTGGATAGCAAAGTAGAAAGTACTCAACTACTCCTTAAAGAAGCACCTAGTCTCCATGATCACCTAGATGCCGATGCCAAGGCCCATTTTGAACGATTGTGCTCATTACTTGATGATGCTGGTATTACTCCTGTTATTAGCCAAAAGCTGGTTCGTGGACTCGATTATTACACAAGTACCGTTTTCGAGTGGGTCACAGATCAGTTAGGATCACAAAGCGCAGTTTGCGCGGGTGGTAGATATGATGGGCTCGTAGAGCTCCGAGGAGGAAAGCCCACTCCAGCTATTGGGTTTGCGCTTGGCATGGAAAGAATGGTCGAACTGATCGCCATGCAGAATGAACATACACCGAAGAATGAAATAGATGTTTATGTGATTCAGTTGTCCGATGCCGCGATCAGTGAGGCCACTCGGCTGTCAGAGAAACTAAGAGACAGTGGTTTGAGAGTAGTGAGTCATTGCGGTGGTGGAAAAATGAAAAACCAGATGAAGAAAGCAGATCAGAGTGGTGCGAGAATCGCCGCCATTTTTGGTGATGACGAACAAGTGAGGGGGGTGGCGCAGATCAAGTTACTCAGAGATTCCGGAATTCAAAGAGAAGTTCCGTTGAATACATTGGTTGACTGGTGCAAGGACTACTTAGGGTAACACTGGTTCAGAACCATGCCGTGGGTACATACAGCGTGTGTGGTTTGGTCTTTTTCTTTTTTGTAAATAGTTTAACGAGCCATGAAACTTGGCGACAATTTTAATCGATAACGAGAGAATGTAGATGGCAGAAAGAGAGAAGCCTAAGTTTACAGAAGATGAAGATATGGAACGAGCTAGAGCATTCTGGAAATCGAATGGCAGCTCGATTGTTGGAGGCATCGTCTTGGGACTCGCTGCGATAGTTGGGTATAACTACTGGCAGTATCTCGAAAAAAACGAAGGTGAAGGTGCTTCTTCTTTATTCGATCAAATAGCCGCGGGTAAGGAAGCTATGACCGTTGCCGATGATTTAATCGAAGGCTATAGTGGTTCTCCCTATGCGTCGCTTGGGGCGCTGGCGGCTGCTAAGACGGCTGTTGAATCAAATGACATTGAAAAAGCGAAGACATATCTGAATTGGATTTTAAGTAACTCAAAAGATGAAGGTATTTTACACATTGCGCGTCTACGGTTAGGTGCGGTATTGTTGTCTGCTAAGAACTCGAGTGAAGCGTTGTCACTTCTTAAGATTGAAGAAATGTCGACGTTCGCTTCCAGATATCACGAGTTAATCGGAGATGCTAACGTGCAGCTTGGAAATGTTGCAGAAGCTAAAGAAGCCTATCAACGTAGTTTGGATACGTCTTCTATCGCCTCTGGTGGCCGACAACTCATTCAGCTGAAACTCGAAAATGTAAGCGGAGCTTGAGATCATGAACACACCCATAAAACATCTTCTTGTTTCATTTTTGACTTGTCTTGTTTTAGCCGGTTGCTCGGGAAAGGAACAACAGGTTTTATGGGGTATCTATCAAGAGCCAATTGAACCCAAGCCCTATCCCACAGACAGTGGTGTGACCGAACTTAATCGGCTTTGGAAAGCAGATTTGGGGCAGACTGATAGTGAAGGATATGCACTTCTTCGCCCAGCCTATGATGGTAAATTTATTTTCGCTGCTGATCGTCGAGGCAAAGTATCTAAGATCAGCGCCGAAGATGGAACGATCGTGTGGACCGAGGACCTTAACACCAGTGTGTTTTCTGGTGTGGGTGTTGGTGATGGGCTCGCTGTTGTTTCTACTGATCAGGGGGCACTTATAGCACTTTCTGCGGAGAAAGGCGATTTGGTATGGACGACATCGGTGAAACGACAGATTTCAGCAGTTCCGGTTGTGGGAAATACCCGAGTGGTAGCGAGAACTGCAGATGGAATGATTGTTGGATTGGATTCCAAATCGGGTCGTTCTGTTTGGCGCTTGGAAAAACCGGTTCCTGGGCTAAGTGTGCATGGCGACTCGATGCCCACCATTATTGGCAATGCCGTAATTGTGGGCCTGCCCAGTGGTGTTTTAGTCGCTGCAAATGTCATCAATGGAAGAGAATACTGGGAAGCAGAGATTGCGTATGTCCAGGGTGCTAATGAGCTAGAACGGCTTATTGATTCGGATACTCCAGCACTGGTTCAAGGCAATATTATTTATACGGCAGCGTATGGGAGCAATATAAGCGCATTGAGAATTGAAGGCGCTGAGAGGGTGTGGAAAACAAGATTATCAACTCGCCTACCGATGGCGATTAATGAAACCCATTTGTTTGCGACCACACTGTTTGGTGGTGTCGTCGCAATAGATATTGAATCTGGCGACATTTTATGGGAACAAAAGGGGTTTGAGGGAAGAGGGGTAAGCCAACCAATTCTCTTTTCGAATCGTATCATTGTGGGCGATTCTAACGGTAAACTGCATTCGCTTGATGTTCAAACAGGAAATCTTGTCCAGTCTAGAAATGCGATTGGAGGGGCGATACTCTCCATCGCGGTTGGTGATAAACAGTTTTCAATATATTCCTCTGAAGGCGAGTTAGCCGCATACTCTCTTTAGTACCTTCACTTTTAATATTGAGCGGTTCCATACTTTTAGGTTATCGATTTTTAGGTAGTCGGGTTTATGAGATTGTTCTTTTCTCTCGAGTTTGAAATACAACGATGTTACCCGTCATAGCGCTTGTGGGTCGTCCGAATGTCGGAAAGTCCACTCTGTTTAACAGATTAACCCGTTCACGGGATGCATTGGTCGATAACCGCCCAGGTGTTACGAGGGATCGTTTGTATGGTCGTGGGCGAGTAGGAGATAAGCCCTATCTCGTTGTGGACACCGGCGGATTGGAGTCTGAAGAAGGTTTTTTCACTGCAGCTATTCGTCATCAGGTTTATCAAGTTGTCGAAGAAGCTCAGGTCGTTTTCTTTCTCGTTGATCATCAGGATGGACTTGTGCCCCAGGACTTGGAAATCGCAAGTCAGTTGAGACAAACTAATCGAGATATTTATGTATTAGTCAACAAAAGTGAGGGTTCGGAACCCGAGATGGCATCATCTGAGTTTCAGGAATTGGCAATCGGATCACCCATTGCCATATCCGCAAAGCGTGGTGATGGCGTTGCTCAGTTTATCGACGACTTGCTAGAAGAGTTTGGCGATGTCGAGGAAGAAACTGATGACAATGAACCGAAAATAGCGCTAGTTGGCAGACCTAACGTTGGTAAGTCCACGTTGATCAATAAGCTCGTCGGTGAACACCGAGTGATTACCAGTGATCTGCCAGGTACAACCAGAGACAGTGTCAGAATTCCGCTTCAGGTTGGTGATGAGCGCTATACCCTTATCGATACCGCTGGTGTGCGAAGAAAAGCTCGCGTTGATGAGGCAATCGAGAAATTCTCGGTGGTCAAAACACTGCAAGCCGTAGAAGAGGCTAATGTGGTTGTCCTAACCCTTGACGCTTCTAGTGAAATCGGCTCTCAAGACGCGACTATCGCAGGAATGATCCAGAATCTTGGCCGTTCCATCGTGGTTGTGGTTAACAAATGGGATCGCTTAGGTTCCGAGCAACGAAAGAAGATTCGTAAAGAATTAGAGAAAAAGCTCCCTTTTCTCCCTCGTGCGGATATTCTTTTTGTTTCTGCGCTCTACGGTTCAAATATTGTTGACGTTATACCGGCGGTAAAGAAGGCTTATAACTCTGCAATGATCTCCATATCCACATCTAGCCTGAATCGAACATTGGAAGATGCAGTATCACAGACAGCTCCACCGATGCACAACCAGCGACCAGTAAGATTAAAATTCGCCCATCAAGCTGGGAAAAATCCCCCGATTATTGTGGTTCATGGAAATCAGGCTGAGTCCATTCCAGAGTCTTATAAGAAGTATCTGGCCCACTATTTCTCTAAAGTTTATCGGCTGGTTGGTACACCATTGAGGATCATTCCAAGGTCAAGCACCAGCAATCCTTTTAAGAATAGAAAGCCGAACAAAGTGAGTTTCAAACAACGTTCAGGGAGAAGAAGAAAACTGTAGCGGATCCACTCTGTTTTCATTTAGCTGTAGCTGCCAATCTACCTGAGCCTGTATCGAACCCGCAGCAACCCCTATCGGCGTTCTGATTTCTAACGTATCCCCAGCACTTACTAGCACCTCTTTAAGGTTAGAAATAATCGATCTCATTCCCATTCCGTGGTTCAGAACCACAAAGAGCGCTCCACTACTAGCCTGTTCTATTCGTTCCACTACCCCACTACTAGGGGAGACGACAATGGTATCTGGGTGGGTTATATAAGTGATCCACGAATGATCAATCATTTGTATTTCATCACTATTCTTGATGACTAATCCATAAGGTATGTATTGCCCCTTACTCACAATCTGTTGCATTTCAAAGATTGGAGTTACCGATCTCGGGCCAGAAAAAGGGTAGTTCTGGTCATTCTTAAACGGTTGGTTATTGATCTCTATGGGTTGAAACTGGATATCAAAGAATGCTTTTGGCAACTCAATTATGCGCCCAGGCATGGATGCAGGAATCGGATCAATTCTGAATAACTGGGACATCTTGGAGTTATCCTCTAGTTGAATTCTGATCAGGTAATTTCCAGGCAATGTCTCGCTGGATAGTCCAATTACGGCTACCCACTTTTCATTATTTTTTAGTACCAATATGTTCTTATCTCCAAACTTTACTTCAGGTTTGGTGCTGGATTCGCTTGAAAGATAAACTAGTGCAACGCCCCCTGGGATAGGGTTATGACGAGGTGGATTCGCTAAGGCACTTTTCAATGTTAGGGAAAGGACGAGGGTAGTCAATAGCGTTAAGATCACCTTCCTAAGAGAGAAGGAAGTGCGGGATTTTTCATCATTGAGGCTATTTGTGAGGGAGATGGATCCGCATATGTTCGCCAACTTTGACATGGGACTATGTCTATTCCTGTTTAATGTCGACAACCATGGCATCGATGCAACCTTTTGCCAATTTAATGTTAATGGATTCTCCTACTTTAGCGGCGCTAGAATCAACCATGACATCTCCATTTCCAGTCTGAACTATTGCGTATCCCCTAATAAGAGTATGTTCTGGGCTCATGATATTAAGTTTTTCACGAAAACGGAGTGCTGCTCTTTGGCTGTCAGCTAGCCTTCGAATCATGATATGGCGTAGAAGCCGCTTATCTTGGTCGAGTTGTTGCTTGCACAAATTGAGCTGATTTATAGGAGAACGGAGTTGGATTGTATTTTTTAGGGCTTGTAATTGATAGCGATTCTGGCCGATTTGATGAATGACTTGATTTTCGAGTTGTTGGTGCAACCCCTTTCGCCGCTGTTTCAGCAAATCCAGCTTACGTGAGGGATGGGTTAAACGAACGGTTAAATAGTCCAGATTTTGTTGACTATTTTGCAGTTGTTTTAGCAAATTCTTTTCTAACTGGTAAGACATATCCAGAATGTCCCTTTTCATCTGGGTAATACTGGGGCTAAGGTGTTCTGCTGCTGCGGTTGGTGTTGCCGCTCGAAGGTCGCTGACAAGATCGGCGATGGTGAAGTCCACTTCATGTCCGACGCCACTAACCACAGGAATCACTGAGGCGAAAATCGCCCTAGCTACGGATTCTTCGTTGAAAGCTTGGAGATCTTCAAGAGAGCCTCCACCTCTGGCAAGTATCAGTACATCCGCATCGTTTCGATCATTAGCAACACTCAACATCTCAGTGATCGCTTTTGGGGCCAGTTTTCCTTGCACCAATACCGGATAGAGAATCACCGAGGCCACCGGATATCTCCTTGCAAGTGTGGTTAATATATCCTGCAATGCCGCCCCGGAATCAGAGGTGATGATGCCGATGGTTTTGGGGTAAGGCGGCAGTGACTTTTTGTGGAGACTATCAAATAAACCTTCTTCTGAAAGTGCTTGTTTGAGCAGCTCAAAAGATCGACGCAGGGCTCCTTCGCCGGCTTCTTCCATGAAAGAAACAATAAGCTGGAGATCACCCCTAGGTTCATATAATGATATTTGTCCGCAAACTAAGACTTGCATGCCATTTTTAGGCGCCATCGAGGTGATACCACGTTTGTTTCTAAAATAAGCAGATCGAATAATCGAGTTTTTTTCTTTTAAAGAGAAATACAAATGTCCGGATGCGGGTGCTGCTAGCCCGGATATCTCACCTTCAACCCAAATCGAGCGATAGCCAGATTCTAGCTGGGCGCGAAGCTCCCTAGTGAGTTGGGATACGCTGTATATTTTTTTTGTCATTTGTGTGGCGTTATTCTTCGGGGTGCTTCGATGTTGACTGATGAAGGCCAACCAGAGAAGGCGATACCTATTCCTATCGAATGGGTATGGTTGCTATTTTTCAATGTCCGTTCGTGGATCGCTAGATTGAGATTTAAAAAAGGTAGTTGGGTGATGGGTTGGGTTGACTAAGTGCTTGAGCAATACCAAGCTTGGCGTATTTAGACACTTCTTGTGCAAGAAAAATTGCTGTGCTGTGGTCCTCGCTCAGTTGATATTGCACCGCCAATGACAGTAGCTGTGTCAAACTAATTGATTCATGCGGTTTGAAGGGGTTCCGTACCATCCATTGTGCATTGAGGCGTTTCGCTTCGTCTAAATCTAAGATTGCTTGCTCCATTGGTGCGAGTTCAGGAGGCTGAGGTGTATTGCTAGTGGATGCACAACCCATTAATCCCATTGTAAGGGGCATGAGTACGGCAAAAATAACAGATATCTTCATCCTAGAAAAAAAGTAAAAATTCACCAAGGATTATATGCCACAAGAAGGGGGCTGGTGGGATTTAAGTTGGAAATTGAAGATATGTCATTGGGTAGTTTGAATAAGTAAGACAGAAAAATTAAGTGTCTTCGCAGTAGTTTACAGAAATAATATCTACCTGATCTGCATTGAAAGTCTGTATTCTCTGACACGTCATGATATGTTAATTTAACGGGTATCTGGTTTGTATTTTGGAGAAGCAAAATTGTGTTTATCGTTTGGTTTCTGTGATAGAATCCCGCGCCTTTAGAATGGCACTAATTCCAGAGAGGAATAAGCTGATTATGGTTACAATTCGTCTGTCCCGTGGTGGCTCAAAAAGACGCCCTTTTTACTCAATTTTGGTGGCTGATCAACGTCGCTCTGCTCGTGGTCGTTTTATCGAGAGAGTTGGTTTTTTCAATCCAGTTGCAATCGGTAAGGAAGAGAGGCTTCGTCTGGATATTGACCGATTGGAGCATTGGGTCAATCAAGGTGCTCAACCGACTGAAAGAGTTTCCCAGCTTTATAAACAAGCAAAATCCCAAGCCGTTACGGAGGCTACATCTGAAGTTGCTGCATAGTTGGGGTGGCTTTGATGATTTACTTCACGGTAGTGTCGTTATGCGCTGAAGTGAAAGGCAAACATAGAAAGATTGTGACTCCTTGACTATGAATTTTTCTGGCAATGCTTTGGTGCTTGGTAAGTTTGTCGGTCATTTCGGTGTCAAAGGATGGTTGAAAGTGGTTTCTTATACACGCCCAGTTGATGAAATCTTTCAATATTCTACTCTTTGGGTGAAAGCTCATCTAGCAACTGGAGGGTGGAGAGAAGTTAGTTTTGAGCAAACTAGGTCCCAGGAAAAGCGCTTGGCGGCAAAGATCAATGGCATTAATAACCGTGAACAAGCAGAAGCATTTATTAACTGTGAGATCGCTGTAGCGGAATCAGAGTTAGTGTTTCTCCCAGAAGGAGAATACTACTGGAGACAGCTCATTGGTTTACGGATGAGAAATCTGGAAGATGTTGATTTTGGAGTGGTTGACCATATTCTCGAAACCGGGGCAAATGATGTTTTAGTTGTAAAAGATTGTGAAAATAAACTCGAGCGTTTAGTTCCATGGACAAAAGACGTTGTATCGGAAGTGGATCTACAAAAATTGACGATTGTGGTTGACTGGGATAGCGATTTTTGATTCCCAAAAAATATGGTGAATGGTGAGGTAGTAATTTTCCGATATTTGGGATGCAGAGCGTGGTCGATATCCGAAGAACATGAAGGAAACCAGCGGTGAAATTTAATATCGTTACTATTTTCCCTCAAATGTTTTTGGCACTGACTGATTTTGGTATTACGAATCAAGCAGTGCTGAAAAAGAAATTAGATATTCAGTGTTGGAACCCAAGGGATTTTACCTTGGACAAACATCGGTCTGTTGATGATCGGCCTTATGGCGGTGGACCGGGTATGTTGATGAAGCCAGAACCGTTAGCGCGGTGTTTGGATGAACTGAAAAGAGCAACAACAGGTCCAGTTATCTATTTATCCCCTCAGGGAGAGCCACTGGACCAGAGTATGGTGCGTGACTTTAGCAAGCTGCCAGAGATGACGTTACTATGTGGTCGTTATGAAGGCGTTGACGAGCGAGTTATTCAGACTCGTGTTGACCTTGAAGTATCAATTGGTGACTATGTATTAGCAGGCGGTGAGCTCGGGGCAATGGTTATAATTGAAGCGGTTACCCGGTTGATACCAGGTGTATTAGGAAATGATCTATCTGCTCAACAGGACTCGTTTTCGGGACAGTTGCTAGATTGTTCTCATTATACGATGCCTGAAGTGTTTGAGTCGTTACCTGTGCCTCCTGTGTTACTGAGCGGTGATCACGAAAGAATTCGTCGCTGGAGACTCGCTGAGTCCATCACTCGAACTAGAAGTCGTAGACCAGATTTATTGGTTGATTCGAAGCTGAGTAACGAACAGATTAATTTATTGAAATCCCTTGAATCGGGAATGAATGTGGAGTCCAAAGATGAGTAATATTATTGAACAACTGGAAGCTGAGCAGCTAAAAACTGACATCCCTAAATTTGGCCCTGGTGACACTCTTAGGGTGCAGGTTCGTGTTAAGGAAGGAACAAGGGAGCGGCTTCAAGCATATGAAGGTGTCGTTATTGCCAAGAAAAACCGTGGTCTTAATTCTGCGTTTACGGTGAGAAAGATGGCCAGTGGAGAGGGTGTTGAACGTGTGTTTCAGACCCATAGCCCTTTGATTGCTGAAATACAAGTGATACGTCGTGGTGATGTTCGTCGCGCTAAACTGTATTACTTGCGCGATCGTACTGGTAAGGCTGCGCGCATTAAAGAGAAAATTAGACGCTAATATGATGCTGATCTGTTTGGCCAAGGCCGGAATCAGTGATCTTAGTAATTAAAAGAACGGAGAGAACGGACCATTTTTTGGTCCGTTTTTTGTTTTCCCTCGCTTTTATCACAACTTTTGCATTGCTTAGCAATGTTGTCAGTGCACAGCAAGTACCCACCACCAAAGACCAACCTAATTACCCAGAATATATTCCTTCATACGCCAAGCAGTTGACTCGAGTGCAAGTATTGATTAGATCGAATGTGCTTGATCTGGCTCAGAGGATTTTAGAAACCCAAGGGCCTCCTGCGGTGCCTAGTGATAATTGGATAAACTGGGAGCGCCAACTCTGGTCTCTTTATCAATCTAGAAAACAGTGGGATATGTTGTATAAACGAACCTTACAAATCCCCCCAGCCTTTCCAGCTCGTATCCATTTTGAGGCGGATACGCTCGCTGTGTCTGCATTGATTGCAATGAATAAGGGTTCAAAGGCCCGTCGTCTAATTAGAAAAAATCTCTCTTCTACGTTTGTCTCAGAATTGCAAAAGAAGCAACTGAGAGAAAGAATCATTGAAAGTTTTTTGAATGATGATTTACTTCTCGATGCGACCATTGCCATGGAGCACTACCAGCATGATTACCGTTCTCAGTCCGAAGATTGGTTGCTATTGAGTGCTAGGGTTTATATGCAAATGGGGAGTTTAGACCGAGCAATCAATTTACTCGCTCCGTTAACGAATCCTGCAGCGCGTTTACTTAGAATTCAAGCCAGACTAGATGGTGGGTCTATGTCGCCAGAGCAGGCAATCAGTGCGGTACATTCTTTGTTGAACAATAGTGCTGTAACTGTGAATAAATTGGATGCTTTGTCAGTCATGATTTCAGCCTCAAAGCGGTCTACGGCTCAGCTGTCTATCATTGGCCTACTAGAACGCTATATTTTGGCGGAGTCAGTGGATGATGAGAGAAGCCCTGCTTATGAAGAATATGGTGTTGAACATTTATTTGAATCCTATTCAAATATTGCCTTACGGCAGGCTAATAGGTTGGGACTGCTGATAGGAGACCATATGCAGTGGTTAGACTATATTGAACAGTTTCCCTTGAACGATAACACCATAAAAAAGTCACTGTATGCTTATCTATGCATGAATGTCATTGAAGCAACCAGCAAGCGAAAGGCTATGGATGGCTATATTAACACCTTGATTGGGTCTGGTAGTACAGATTTGATATTAGCAGTGTTTGGCAGGGATAAGTTTTTGGGGGAATTGAATCTTAGTGCAGATATTGGCCTTTACCTATCCAACTATGCCTTGGAAAAAGGTAATGTCCGTCTTGCTGCGGCAGTGAATAATGGGCTTACCGAAATCCCCTCCGGGATGAAACAAGAAGACTGGATTTTGCACGTAGCCAGAGTTTCGATTACCGCAGGCGACTACGAGCAAGGTACTGATCAACTTCTTAATTGGGTGACGTCTTACTCTAAGTTAACACCAGAACAAACGGATAAGGTGTTGCAACCCGTGTTTGATCTTCAAAAAGTCAACCAACATAAACGTGCGTTAACACTCTTGCATCTGATTAGCGATCGCTCGTCTTCAGAGCGGCATCAAAGGGAGATTGCATACTGGTTAGCGGAATCCTATCAGGAGACAAAACAGTATCTCCAAGCAGCGGACTATTTTCTTTACTCTGCACTGCAAAAAGCCAATGGGTTTGACCAATGGGGTGAGTCTGCTAGATTTCGGGCGGCTGAATCACTGGTCGAAGCCAACCAAGTTAGTGATGCTCGGTCCCTTTTTGAAGACCTTTTGTCCAGAGCTACCGAAGAAAGTAGGAAAACCTCATTACAGCAAAAGCTACAGCAGATCTGGTTGCTTGATTCGTATGTTTCCACAATTCGAGATGGAAACTAAGGCAGTAACTGAATCATGTCACGACCAGCTGATTGATCAGTTTCTTGACGGTGTCTGGATGCAATCAGGTCTTAGTGAGAACACACTGTCGGCTTATAGGCAGGATCTAAAGTTATTCGGTTTATGGATATCTGAACGTGATCTCGATAGTTTGCAGATCAAATCCACCGATTTGTCTGAGTACATATTCTGGCGTGCGCAGCACAGCTCAAATAGATCGGCTGCGCGTTCTCTTTCTAGTATTAAGCGTTTTTATCGGCATTTGTTGCTTGAGGAAATGATTCAACATGACCCCTGTTCCAATGTAGTTGCCCCGACCATAGGAAGGTCTCTACCCAAGTCTTTGTCAGAGTCGGATGTGGAGCGGCTCATTGACGCTCCGGATGTGGATACTGATTTGGGTTGCCGAGATCGAGCGATGCTTGAAACCTTATATGCAACGGGTTTGCGGGTAACCGAACTGGTTGGGTTAAAACTATCTCAATTGGACTTAACCGTTGGAGTCTGTCGAGTAATCGGTAAGGGAAGTAAGGAACGTCTGGTTCCTCTTGGTGACGAGGCGACGGAATGGGTGGAGCGATATATTCAATTTCATCGTGCAAATACACTATCAGGGAGAATGAGCGAAGCTATTTTTGTGACCAACCAAGCTCGTGCAATGACCCGTCAGGGGTTCTGGCTAAATATAAAGCGCTACGCGCTGATTGCTGGTATTAGTGATTCATTATCACCCCATACCCTGCGTCATGCTTTCGCCACGCATTTGATTGATCATGGGGCTGATTTGAGGAGTGTACAAATGTTACTTGGTCATTCGAATTTATCCACTACCCAGATTTATACCTACGTAGCGCAAGCCCGCCTGCGCAGCCTGCACCAAGAACATCACCCTAGAGGGTGAAATTTTCGGACAAGATGGAGGATAAGATCAGTTTTTTGGGGCTTTAGGTGTAGAAGTTTAGACCAAATCTGACACCGTATTAAATCAATCCGAGCGAAGCGAGGGTTGATTTAATGAGAGTTACCCGTTTTGATGTAGTTACCAAACAATATCAAAACACAACGAGGT
>WLWI01000746.1_pt1 | contig 28949 bp, 14 predicted proteins | sample 6701501 | NCBI WGS metagenome assembly WLWI01 (sample SAMN12718690, study PRJNA515312) | sponge metagenome | isolation source: marine sponge | host: Mycale hentscheli | place: New Zealand: South Island, Marlborough, Capsize Point | collected 2014-11-01 | reverse complement strand
TTCCCTTAAAACGGGGGTCTCCCTCTTTACAACAAAACTGGCGCAAGTCAATCGCGCCTGTGGGAAAAAATTGACAAAGGAACAGGCCCCAAAAATTCAGCCGGCCTTCCCCCCCCCCCCCCCCCAACCGTCGCGGTCTGTGATAGCAACGTATTATGGATCCTGCTAGGTTCATGTTACTTGCCTTCCTTAATGTAGGAGTGGACAAGATTGACTAATGTGGTTAGGTTCTATTTAGTAAATTTCTGCATACTGAAACTACAAATACTTTCATGTTAGTACATTTCATGTGGCTGTGACCTCATTTATAGCTACTGCTTTATTTATTGTGGTTGATAAGATAGGAAGCGCCAGTTCTCCAGGCATACACATTTGCCAGGAGTAATAATAGACACAGTCTGAGTCTGTGTGGTCTCTTGGAGCCCAACAGCTACCAAGGATAGCTAGCTACAATGCCTGATTGAGAATAGCATCCAGAAATAGCTACTGTTTTTAATGAATTTCATAAGCTCACATGATTACCTTCTGCACAAATTGTTTGTCCTACCAAAACTGTTATTGTTGTGGTCAGACTGTGTACTTTAACCCCTGAAAACTTTACAGTGTAATACTTTCATGAAGTTCTTATCATAACGTCTGAAGTAGCAACTAAGTATCAAACCGGATGTAATCATCATTTGAGTTTATAACTGATAAAAGGGAAGCAAGATTAAATGTTAGTATCATTGCAAGCAAAATGATCCCTTGTGTAGTACTGCTGTTTGTAATTCTATCATGTGAAGCAGAAGCCAAGTGCCCTCCTTGGAGATTGCTTGATAATGTAACTGAATCGTGTCGGTGTGGGAGCAGCCTTCACCTCATCAACTGTGACTCTGACTCGGGTAAACTTTCTGTTCCTCACTGTTATTGCATGACATGGAACAAGGAACTGGACGAAATTACCTTTGGGCAGTGCATTTACACCTGTGTCAGCCATCATAGGTCGTTCTGTCATACTTACGACAAAATACAATCAAACTCCTCAGCTACTTTGAATTATGAAGTCTGTGGCAGTCTGAAAAGAACCGGCCATCTTTGTGGAGACTGTATTCCTAATTATGGCTACCCTGTGTTCTCCAATTCACTGAAGTGTGTTGAATGCAATGAGAAGGACAGTGTTAAAAATATCATAAAGTACTTGCTGTTGATGTTTGGATCGCTGACTCTATTTTATATTGTCATTATTATTTTCAAAGTGTCGATAACTTCTCATTACTTGGTTGCATATGTGTACATATGCCAGAGCTTAACTTTACCTTTCTGTGTCAAATTCTATCAGTTCGAAAAGTACTACCTAAAAATACTTGCTGCTTATTTTTCAATGTGGAACTTGGACTTCATGCGGCTTTTAGTGGAACCCTTTTGCCTCCATCCTGAACTCAGTGCAATACAAGTGATGTCTCTGGACTATCTGACTGCAGTGTATCCGATGTGTCTGGTATTGGTAACTTCTGTTGCTGTGTTTCTACATGATAGATATGCTATCATAGTGTTCTTATGGAGACCAATAGCAAAAGTAATGAAATGTATCAGAAAAAATTGGAACATTCGAGGATCTCTAATCCAAACTTTTGCTACACTTTTTGTTCTTTCTTATGTAAAAATTTTAAATGTTTCCTTTGAACTTCTGACTTCCGTGACTGTCTTCAATGACAGAGGAAGAACCATCAATCAAAGATATGTTTTCAGTGCAGGGACAGAGAAATTCTTTGGAGCCACTCATTTTCCTTTCGGAATTCTAGCAGCATTCATGCTGCTAGTGTTCAACATACTGCCTGTGCTGCTATTGGTCCTTTATCCAATGAACTGTTTCAAAAAATGGATGTGCAGCAGTAATTTGACTTTATTCACATTCTTGGATACGTTTTACGGTTCCTATCGTACTCATCCGTCCTTGTACAGGTCCTTTGCAGCAGTTTACTTTGTAGCAAGAATTGTGGAACTACTGTTACTTTCCATCCTGAGAGATTATTCCATATTTCTGTACTTGAGTGTGTGTCAAATTATACTCAGTATAATAGTGACTCTGGTGCAGCCGTATTCCAAGAAGTACCAAAACAAAGTGGACCGCCGCACTTTTATTGATTGCAGGAGTTAATTTCTCGTTAATTGGTGCTAACCCATTTACTTCTAAACCACGACGTGTTTATATAAGATGTGGATTTATATTAAATGCATTACTTTTAATTGGCTACAGCTTATTTCTTTTTGGAGCAGAAATTCTTCCAAGACGTTGTAAAGAAAAAATGAAGACATGTGTATTGAGGCAGAAAGAAAACACAAGGCTTCCGTTGTTAGCTCACCATTAGTTGGAAGCACTTCATGCCACTCAGCTGGGTTGCGTGCATTTATTATCTTATTAATCTAGAAGTGTGTTGCAAAATAAGAAATTATAATTTCTGCAGTTGATTATTTTAGTGGATACAACACCCCTTTTTTTATGTGAACTTAATTGTGGGGCCACCCACGGAACAGTTGCAGGAGCTTGGTGTGCATGACTGTGCTGTGTAATTGTGGTCAGCTGCTACATAGTTAGCTACCATACTGGTTTCACAGTTTCCAACTAAATATTCAAAACTAACTTTTTAGATACACGTGGTATCACCTTTGAGCATGCGCACACACCTCTTTCTTTTATGTCACACTATGTGGGTGGATGGCTATAAAATCGCTGAAGTCACTCCACCCAGTTTCAATTGGTCTGTTGATTGCACTATAGCTACCTTATTAGCCAATATTAATTAACTTTCATTATAACTTCCTTGAATACTTTAGGGGCTAGTTAGGAAGTGATATAGCTATAGGTTGCTGATAGAAGAGTGCCAGAGACTACTCCATAGACCAATTCTGTGGCAGTGTACCCAGCTGGAACTCTGGGATTTCACCTGAGACTCCAGCTGCTTAGCGGTCTTGCAAAGACTTGGTTTAATAGCTAGCTATCTATAATTATTTTGTGGTTGTCTAGTTTCGATAAAATATAGAATAGTTAAAATAACAGTAATTGCTATTCACATTTTAATTTATTTATTAAATCGCTTATATTTTTTATATAGCTACAGGATTCTTCTAGCTATTGGTGCCTTTATTAGCTAATCATCTACACCCCTAGTGGTCCACCTGGAATTCTGAGCAAATTAAACCAATGTATTGATAATCACATCTTAGATACTCAACAATGTGGCATACTCCCACTTCTTACTAATAACTAATCCCTTTATCTCGCCATTTTTTCTTCTAAAAAAGTATTTTTAAAAAGACTATAGCATAATAATAAAAATCTTAAAAAGTCTATTACAAAAATAAAAAACAACAACAAATGACTAATTCCTTCTATTCTTTATGTCTTTATGTAATTCGAATAACGAGATATTCTGGATTTCCATGGAAGTATTTGTTAAGATCTCCATGTGAGCAGAAACGAGCGAATCCCCAGCCTTTTCCTTTACCTGAACTGTTCACTCTGCCATTGTACTTACTGGACATGTCTCGTGTATAAGGAAGATTTTGTTTCTTGTTCTGTACTTCACTGTCATTGTGAACTAACTCCAAGATAAGCATACGTACAAATGGCCATGACAACTTCTGGTCATTGTTGCCTTTCATTATGTGAGCATACAATGAAAAGAAGCCCGCAGCATCTTGCTTTGGGTCACCATTCACAAAGGCTGTGAGGCACAACTTGTAGCCATCTATATAAAATGGCGGAGATACCCACTCTTCGTTGCCGACATTCCACTTGTAAAATTCCCTGAGGTAGACCTCAACAGGATGTTTGCCAAGTTGAGAAGATAGAGTGATGTTGGCTACATCTTCTAGTTTCTCAACTTTCTTTGTCACATCTTGCACTCTGGCATTGGTGCTCCGTGCAGCCAAAGTATCGATATTCTTCCGCAGACCCGCACTCGTTCTGGAAGACAACTCCATTTGGTCTTTCAATGAATGCATTTCTTGGTAGACAATACCGAAAGACTCGTGCAATTTCCTGTCCGTTTTGCTATTTAAGTCGGTCACAAATGACATATTCTCCTGCTTGACCTCTCGCTTGATAGTAGCTAGCTGGTGACTCACCTGCCTTTTAACTTGTTCACTAATTTTAGTGGAGCAACTAATGAGAATAGCTTCCTTTTCCTGTCTTGCATTATTTTGGCTCTCGACTTTCAGCGCATCAATTTTCTGACTTAAGGTTTCTTCATTTTCAGTTTGACTGTGAATTTCCCCCTTTAAAGCTGCAATAGTCAGGTTCAGTTCGTAGATCTCCACTTTTGCCTTTGCATTTTCCCGAAGCATATCATTATTATTCTTCGTTAATACACTGATTTTCTCCAATGCCTTATCCAGATCTTTGCGGAGGCTGTCAATTTTGACTTCCATTTTGCGTTCCAAATCCTGTCTCCCTTCTTTACTGTTTTTGGCAATGAGACCCATATGAAAGGACATGCTAAGCTGGTAATGATCGCCAAGATTCTTCCTGGGGCAGGAGTAGCTACAACCAACAAAGCCGCACTTGACCAAAGTTTCAGGGCATTGAGAGACGTGGGCATCCAGATCCTTTCTCTTCAATCCAGTGACCGTACATTTTTCATTAGGGCATCGAGCAGGAGCCAAGTCACATACAGGGACATGTTTTTCCACGACATCTGTGTAGTTAGTCTCATACTGATGACAATATGTGCACTGGTACGGTCTCCAAGGACATTGTGACCTTTGATGTTCATCCAAAAGTTTGCGAAGAATTTCCTTTTCGCAGAATTTGCAAGACTCTGGATGAAATTGACACTTCTCACCAAAAAGCTTAGATGGATCCGATAAATGTGACTCAAAATTTCTTAAATCTCCTTCCCAAGTGCACCCATCTTTTCTATGCTTGCAGAACACTCTCTCGTTCTCGATCTGAAGCTTCAGATAAACATTTGGAGTGATGCTTTTGCAATCACTACTGCATACTGGGCAAGATGGCTTCTTTGAATAGACTGGTTCGATACAAGTCCTGCAAAAGTTAGCCCCACATGGGCAAGTCACAAGGTGGTAGGGTTCCTTCATAACCAGCAGACATATCGGACATTTATAGATGCTTAGAGAAGAACTATTTTTGAGTTCAACATCATACCCTCCTATAAGCGTTGGGCATCGACTGAGCTTTGCTTGAGGCTGAGCCATTTCTATTTATAACACCTACATAGCACAAATCAAATATACTTGCATAGCATGTATATTTGTATGTAAGTAATGGAAGTATATACACACTGCTGGTACTTTAGCCATACCATTAAAAAACAACAACCCTACACTACTTTGATGCAGATCCTTATAAATGATAAATGAGAGTATTTACTTCACACTGATCAGTGTTTGGTCACACGCATGACTATGTACTGTAGTCTTACAGGGGGGGGGGAGGGAGGAGGGAGAAAGGGAGATTTTAGGTCCGGCCCCTCTCTGTATGAAACCTTGCACTGCATTTTGTATATAGACACTTTTCATAACACTTCAATATTGACAATACAGGTATATATTAAATTTTTTTTGAGTCATCCAAGACCATCACCACCAATAAAACAAACCCAAGTGGGTGACTCTCATGTACTAATGGCTAGTTATAACTAGTAGTGCCACCAATGCTCTCTAATACTGTCATGAAATGGTGACTCTTCTTCATAACATGCCAAAGTGAACTTGAAAGTATATTAGATCACTTGATTATTGGAATGATAATAAAGGGTGTTACTTTTAGTGTAAAGTTTAGGTTGCATGGGGCAATTATGACTGATATCATGGAAAAACAACAACAACCAACCAACCAACCAAACACACACACACAAAATAAAAGAAATTATGCAAATAATTATAAGTGTAGGAAGTTGCCATCTCTAGGACACAGTAAATGTAAGCATGCCTGACTGGATGAGTAGTGGGATCACTCTTAGATATCACCATACAAAAAAACAAAACAACCTTATTAGCTAAATTTGGTTGCTTCACAAGGAACATCACTGAGTTTTAAATTTACCTATCTGTTACGTCAACCATTTAACTGGGAATTTGTTAGTACTAGTAAACAGGGACACATCACATGACTTACATCCACTGAATCTGTACAGCACATATCGTTGAAAATGATTTCATACCATTCATATAATTCACCATCTCTACCCTCTCAGAGAGCTTTTGATTTATTGTCACATGCCTTAAAAACAGAATTCGCAACTGTGTAGTGGAGTTTCTAGCTATGTCACGGGCTTCCTAACCCCACCTACTTTTCGTGTTGTCTCGCTCGCTTACCTGTTGAAACAGAGTATATGTAATAGGAGGGCATCGAGCACAAGAGCGCAGCCTACTGCAACGATCCTTTCATTATGGCAGGATGAACGCGAATACAGCAGCTAGCTGGGGAAGAAGATATAGAAACAAGCTAAAACTCGCCCCGCCTATACGTCACGTGTTAGTTTGGTGGTCTTCGCATTTTTTCTGAATAGCCTTTTTCACGATGCTGTCAAGGCCAAATCGATTCATTATAAGATTGCACAATAGCTAAACAAATACATGTATAAAATTGTCCACAGAATATTTCAATAAGACACATACAATGTCCACACACTATTATTTCAAGCTGACCCTAATATCTAGAAATTCACGAGGTCCTCTTAGAAACTCGTTCAACATTTCGTGTGGCATAAACTTGGCATATCCCCATCCCTTAGCTCTTCTTTCCTTGACTCGCCCGTTGTACTTGCGATCCATGTCATTTTTAAAACGCAGCACCTGCTTCACATTCTTCTTTTCGTCCGTAAGATGAAGCACTTCTAAAACCACTGATTGTTGAAAGGGCCAGTTGAGGGTGTGATCATTCTCCCCTTTCATTAAGTGCACATAAAGAGAAAAGAACCCCTCGGAATCCATTTTGGGATCTCCATTCACATAGGCTGTGAGACACATCTTGTAGCCGGCAAGGTAAAATGAAGGGGAGTTCCACTCTTTATTCTCAACCTGCCATCTGGCGAAATCCCTAAGAGTCACTAAAATGGGCTGCTTGCCAAGCTGTGATACAAGTGTAACGGCAGCTTGGTCCTCCACTTCTTCAAATCTCATATTCACTCTCTCGAAGCTGCTGTGTGCCTTGATTGATACCCGCTCTACCTCGTCTTCCAAAGACGATAAGCGTCCACTCGTCCTTAACCCCTCTTCAGCCACAGATTTGATATCTTGGGAATTCTGGTCCACTTGGTAACTGAGGGGATTACACAACTGCTGGAATTCCCTTTGCATATCTTCCATTTGTAAAGGATGGCCAGGCTGCTCAGCAGCATGCTGTGAGTAAACCTGTTGGATAAGGCGGACGTTCCTTCTAACTGTTGATTGAATGGAGTCCAGCTCATCACTCATGCCATCCACACGCCTCAGCATGTGCAAGTTAGCTTCTTCCTTCCCAGCTAGCTGTTGCTTCAACATTTTTACTTCATTCTGTAAGGCGCCGATTTCTATTTTCAGTTCTTTGATGGTATTGTTGCCTTCATTTTGTTCCTGATACTTTTCACTTCGCAGAAAGTCCACTGCTTCCTTCAACATCTTGACGTCTTCTCTCATAGCTTTATTTTCTGTTTCCAAGGTCTTCACCTGATTGTTTAGAACCTTGCGATCAGAATCATCCCGATCAATCAAAAGGTTCATGTGGAAATCGACACTCGTTTGGTAATGCTTGTCAGCCTCTTTCCTCTGAAAGCGAATGTGGCAGCCTGCTGATGCCAGCTTGCACTGAACTACACTTTCCGGACATTCCAAGAGATGTTGCTTTATGTCCTTCTTAGGCATAGGCTTGGACACGCACCCTTCGTTTGGACAATCCATAAGTACAAGCTCACAATTTGGCATGTGATTTTCCATCACATCTTCGTAATCAGACTGGTAGTTGCTGCACGACTGACAGAGATATTGTCTCTTGCGACATACAGACTCTCTGTGAATTGCCATCAAGCTTTTAAGTACTTTATCAGTACAGAGCGCACAAGTTAACTCTACATAACTGCAACCTGTCTTGGAATCACTTTTCAAGTGACTGTCTAAATCTTTTAAATCACCTATCCAATTGCATCCCTTTTTCTTGTTGGAGCAGTAGACCTTGCTGTTTTCCAGAATGAGTTTCTTCTCGGTGTTTGGACAAATTGTGAATTTGATAGAGTTACAGAGCGGACAAGGATTGCCTCTGTTATACACAGGCTCGATGCAAGTCTTGCAGAAACTGTCCTTGCAACCACAAGATATTAAGTAGGGATCTCTCAGAATCAGCTTGCAAATGGGGCATTCCACCACCATACCTGATAGAGGTTGTTTATCAACCAACTCTGCATCATAGCCTCCTTCTAGGGTCAAGCGCCTTGTGCGCAGCTGCGCCCCAGGAGGAGGCAATGCTCCACCATCCATTTAATTACACGGAGCCTCGAAAAACAATATGCTTTCACTTTGTGGGCGGGGCACATGTATGAAAACAATGTGACGACACTTTACCTATAAATATATCAGGCCAGACTATTCCGAAAAGTTGTTGGAAGTAGACTCTCTCAGTATGCCTCCCAAGCAGCAACTCAACAAGAGAAAGCGCCAGCTCATGGAAGACGCCAAAAAGGGAAGGGAAGCGAGGAAGAAATTAAGGATGGGAATGATGGGCCCGGGTCAGGAGAAAGTGCCATTGTGTGAAGACGTGCGAAGTGGCAGGAGCAGCCTTTGTATGGATGCTGCGGATCTGTGTGGAGCAGGGAGTTCAGGCCCATCTACGATGCCTCCGTCGGGAAACGCTCGCCCAGAAGACATTCTCAGAAATTTCTCGGAGCAGTGGAAGCTCACATTGGACCAAGAGGACACCAAAGCCTTGGCTCTGTTCCTCTGCCACATTTTCACATCAGAGCTCAAAATGTCTCACTCCAAAGCTGCCGAGCACACGGCCAAGGTGATAGGTAGGACAGACAGAACCATAAGGCAGTGGAGGTCTGACTTAGTCACTTATGGGGAGATAAAAGAAAGCCGCAAGGGTAAGTATGAAAGGCCACAGGTATTGTGGGCCAACAAAGAACTCAATGATAAAGCTAGAGCATTCGTCCAAGCCAACACAGCCTTCATGGTGCATGGTAAGCAGTCAACAATGAAAGTGAAGGACTTCTGCCAGTGGGTGAATGAAAGTCTTTTACCAAGCCAAGCTATGCCCAACTATCAGCCTTACTCTTCCCTCTCTGGTCACCTTGGTTACACTCAGTTGTCACATCCGCCACTTCCACCAGCCCAATCATCACTACCTCAAAAAATATCAAAGGAAACTGCACGTAAGTGGATGAGAGAACTTGGACTGTAATGGAACTGCACAAAATTTTCATTTCAACAGTTTTTTTTTTTATCGTATCAATTCTCATACCGTATTGATTTTGTATCAGAGCAACAAATACATGATATAAAAAGAAACAAATGAACAAAAACTACGTAGGTGCTGAGAGCCATCTTCTGGCAGCAATGCTCTTCTTTATCATGGCTACCTGCAACACACACACACACACACACACACACGCAATAATCGGTAAAGATCGTCACCACAAATTAAAGTCATACGGTAAGGGCTATTTTTTACGAGTACGTACACAAACATTTGCTAGGGAACAGCCCACTACTCTTCTATGAGAGGAATTTGTACTGGCAAGGGCAGCCACAGATAGGAGGTTGGCAAGGACAAGATGTTCCCGAAGAACTATAAAATATTCTATTTACTCTACAACGTCGCCTACGGGGTAAGTTAACAGTGTAGTCTGATAGTTCATGTAGCTACAACTACAAGGACAAAGTTCTACAAGGCCTTTAGTATAAAATACTGAAATATCATAATAGAATGTTTAGGTCAACAACTGTATATAGCTATTACCCAAAAAAGCAAAACAAACAACAACCAAAACTCACACGCCTTAGTATTTTGTGGGCAATTATAATTATGTGCAAAGGTTAGCTTGATGAATTGTCTGAGACTGAATTCAAATCAGGGCTATCCAAACTGTCAACTTTAGGCACTTGAGCCAGGAACTGTACCAATTATAGCCCCATTGTTTGGAAAGTGTATTGTGAGTAAATAAAACATTACCACAGGAAGTTGTGGATACATTGCAAGATCACACATTCAAAAACAATTTCTCCCCCCCCCCCCACACACACACACTCCCAGGCTATTGGTACTGTGATGGTGGGGTTTGGTGGAGCAGCCATTGCCTCATTCCTCAATTTGCCGACTGTTATACCATCCCTCTTCCTGGCTGCTCCGGCCATCTTTGTTGCTGTGGGAGTCCTCAAGATTTTGGTCAGCATATATGGCGGCTTGTTGATGGCTCTGAGGAAGAAGCCATTGTATGCCATTGTAAGTTACTCCACTTGGTTGTACGAGTGGAGACATTGATTCTGAAATGAGCACAGAGATAGATGTGATGTTTCCTTCTTCATATCAACTCATTTTATGTAAAGTTGATAGTAGGGGGCAGAGGGAGTGAGGATTGAAGTTGGAGAAAGGAAGACGCCAAGTGACTCAATGACAACATAAAAAGACTATTTTTTTCTTAATGAGAATTTTTTTTTTGTTTTTTTTAAAATAGATGGATAGGGGAAAAGCTTTCAGGGAATCTGAATGATTTTGGGCCGGTGCATTATGTACTTAAAGCCTTGATTGATTCTGTTGTCTTGTTGCAGTATGTGTTGCTATCCATTCTGCTCATGTTCGCCACATACTCAGCTGGTATCACCAGCTTCCAGGAGAGGCCCAGAGCTGTAAGTTTTGTAATAGGAAGACTTCCATAGTGCAAACATTCAGTTATCCAAACACTTCAATACCCCAAATAGCATGTTCAGACACAAAAGTTTAAATGTATATTAGTGTTGTAGATATATCTAAACTGCCTAACTCACCTGCACCACATGAGTGTGATGTAAACGGATATTTGGGTTTAGTCAATATGTTTAGGTATGTAGATGAAATGAGGCAAAGCATCAGATGTCACTGAAGTCTTGCTACTCATGTGTGGCTTCCTTAGTGAACTTGTGTGTTGGTGAACTTTAAAGTGTTATTATCAGTAAAATGAAGAGAGATATTATGTAGTAGTTCCAGAGATTGCTCATCTTTATTACGATACTTCTATCGCTGAGTTGAATATTTCTCAGGAGTACATGTCACCATCTTGTCTTACCCCCTAAACACCAAGTTGCATGGCAATGCATTGATGTCATGCCTAATAATATTTATTTTCTTAACTGTTACAGTTTGCTGCCATCCAGACGAACTTGAACTCTACTTACAGTACCAACTCTTCCGCCATTGCCAACATTCAAAACTCAGTAAGGTTTTCAAACTCAGAACAGTACACACGAGTAATAACATTTGTTTTCTATTCACGTCCAGTTTAACTGCTGTGGTCCGACAAGGAGCTTCAGTAGCGTTGGAGGCTGTGTGTCTACACGACCAATGAACACATTCTTCGGCCAGGTAAGCCATTCTGTCTCGGGTGTTCCACTGAATTGGTTTCGAATTATAAACTAGACATTAGACAGGGCTAATGATAATAATAATCATCAAATGTCTGCATAAATATTTACCGGGTATGACGTTACTCATGTGTGTGTGTGTGTGTGTTTCTTGCAGGGATGTCTACAGCCAATCAGTGATGAAGTAGTGGAGAGACTCTATAACTTGGGAGCTATTGCTATGGCCTTTGGTTCTTTTGAGGTGAGTGTGTACACCAATGAAATGTAAGAGAAGGATTCTGCACTAATCCTAGATAGTCATCTCTAGCGTGAAATGTATACCAAGCTAGCTAGCCAAGCAAACAGAACTAATAATAAAAATTTAAAGTATGTGCACAGTAGACAAAAAAAAAAGAAGAAGAAGTAAATATATGGTCTGTTAGTCTCTAAAGTAATGTTGTATAAAGTGGAACAAGTTGCACTATCTCACCATCCAATTTAGGTAATAAGAAGTGATGTTATAATATATACATGTATACGTAATACTTCCAAGTTTGATCTGAAGTATCTTACATACATTACTGACCCTTAGACAAATTTTAATCTACTTCTCATGTGTGTATGTGTAGCTGACAGCTTTCTTGGTAGCCATTCAGCACACTGAGGGCAGTGGACTATGAACTCTGCTGTAGACGCTGACAATTCATATTCCTTTTTTTTTTTTTAACTCTATATCTAGACTGTAGTCTTCTTTTTTTATTTTTTTATTGGCAGTTTCAGTGGTGGTTTTTAATTAAAAAATAATAATAAGTTGATTTTGTAATTATATCCTTTAAAAGGAAGGAAAAAATGTGAAAATAAACAAACACCCTTCACTTTTCAGGTGGCAACTGAAAATATACCCAGGAATAAACAAACCCAGACAGGGTTACCTTTGTAAATGACAGTATCCTTGAACCAGTGCCCTGTATCTCACCTCTTGAACCAGTGCCCTGTATCTCACCTCTTGAACCAGTGCCCTGTATCTCACCTCTTTCTGACTGAAGTGGAGAACAGCTGCTATGGGGCTAAAGAGCTGCTCTCTTCCTGCTGAGTCAGCACTCATATAATGGATGACAATGTTCTTCAGGTACTCTAAGTTCTCTGTTTCTCGCGACCTGCACATACAAACACGTTCACATACAAGGCATTTCTAGGCCAGGCAGAAGCAATGAATTGATGCAAAGGGTGAAAATAGCCACACCCAAAACACACCCACTTTATCATCCAGTACAGAACTGCAATTTACAGTAAAAAAAAAAAAAAAAAAAAAAAAAAAATTATTGCGCCAAATATAAAGAAAATTATCAAATATATGAAGAGTACTGTAAAGAGAGCTTCACCTATCTCTTTGAAGTTTGCGAATCTCCTCTTTCAGAAATGTCGTCTGCTCCATCTGGCGTTGCTCTCTGCAACACAAAAAACCATTAAAATTATAACCCGACTGCAATATATAGTATGGCCATAGCCTCTTAATTTTTAACTCTTAACGTACTTCTCGACCTCTTAACACACAACTGTATTCACTCCGCATCTCTCCCTCACCTCTCTTGCAGCTCCCTGATGGTGTCTTCCATCTCAAACATCTTCCTCCTAGTCATGGCCACTTCTTCCTTCTTCCTCTGCTGCTCCTGAGCATAGTGAAGTAACTTGACATCATCGGTCACACCCACTGGAGCTGGGAGCATGTGCGGTGATGATGACGATGATGGCTGTAATAAACAACGTAATGATGATGTACCAATATACACACACACACACACACACACACACACATGCATGTCTCAGACAGACAGACAGACACACACAGACACAAGGACATCTGAAGCTATCCATTAATTCTGTTTTTAAATAACAGCTATTGGGAGAAGGACAATCAGTTGTCCATTAGCTGTTAATATTCAACAGAGGGAAAAATACTATTATTTTGTATAACATACATACATATAGTTTCCAACTGTTTCTCTAAATCAAACATCATTACCTCGGATCATTGGCCCATCTCGACCCACCCAGTCATTTACCTGATCCAATATCTCCCTGACGGCATCGCTACCCGTAACAAGTGACAGCGGCTACGAGAGAATAAAAGACAAACACACATTGACACAGCAAACCTCACACAGACGTTTATCTCCTATCACTGGATGGATGGATGGCTTTACATACCTTCAAAGGTACGTGTCCAGGGAGTGTTAGAGATGACTCAGGGACAGATTTGGAGTTCTCTGGTACATCTTCTGTAACGACACCACACAATACATATCATAAGCAAAAGAGGGGAAAAAAAAAAAAAAATAATAATAATAATAAAAATGAAGCACCGGTATCAAATTAGTAATGCTGTAATAATCCAGTACAGCTGTTCTTTACCTATAATATGTCTTTACCTATATGTCTTTACCTATATGTCTTTACCTATGTCTTTACCTATGTCTTTACCTATATGTCTTTACCTATATGTCTTTACCTATATGCCTTTACCTATATGTCTTTACCTATATGTCTTTACCTATGTCTTTACCTATATGTCTTTACCTATATGTCTTTACCTATATGTCTTTACCTATATGTGTTTACCTATATGTCTTTACCTATGTCTTTACCTATATGTCTTTACCTATGTCTTTACCTATATGTCTTTACCTATATGTCTTTACCTATATGTCTTTACCTATATGTCTTTACCTATATGTCTTTACCTATGTCTTTTACCTATATGTCTTTACCTATATGTCTTTACCTATATGTCTTTACCTATATGTCTTTACCTATATGTATTTACCTATGTCTTTACCTATATGTCTTTACCTATATGTCTTTACCTATATGTCTTTACCTATATGTCTTTACCTATATGTCTTTACCTATATGTCTTTACCTATATGTCTTTACCTATTATGTCTTTACCCATGTCTTTACCTATATGTCTTTACCTATAAGTCTTTACCTATATGTCTTTACCTATGTCTTTTACCTATATGTCTTTACCTATATGTCTTTACCTATATGTTCCAGTTTAGATTCTTGTGGAGTGGTAGTAATGACACTTGCATTGTCCACAGAGGCAGGAGTGTCAAAGGGCGTGGCTACTGGATGCCAGGGTCGATTAGCCTCTAGCTCCGGCTGACTGTTCTGGCTGCCACTGCTGTATGTTCTGCTGTAGTTGCGCTGAAGTAAGGGCGTGGTTGGAATGGACGACTGTGAGACCACACCCATCTCTGCCCGTAGCCGGTGGATTTCAGTGTCTCTCTCAGCGAGGAGCTTGAGGGACCTCTCTCTAGTGGATGACATCTGACTATGAATATCCTGCAGCTTGCGCTACAAAAAAAACACATACAATAACACATACAATATTTGGTTAGAACAACACATGATGTGGAATCAATTGAGACTTACAGATGAAATAAAATAAATATGTATGTAACTGCCTAATCATTACTTCAATGTTTGCTAAAATATGAAGAATAGTAGAAAACATGTGTATGTATGTATGTATGCATGTATGTATGTTTGTTTGTATGTTTGCAGGGTTTTTCCCACTACTCTTATATTTTTGCAAACATTACATGTATATGTATACATGTATATAAGTTTGAAGTGCTTCTCTCTCTCTCCCGTTCCCCCCTCATTCTACCCTTTACCTTATGAGAGCTCTCCAAGGTAGCCACCTGCTGCTTGTGCTTGCTGTGAGCTTCTCTCATTTCCTCTCGAAGTTTCCCTGCCTGCACCAGATGTCTCTCCTCTTCTTCTTCTACCTTGCTCTTCAGTCTGGACACCTCCTCCCGCAGCTCCTGGTTTTTGGCAGACAGTTTTCTCATCTCTTCACTCGTAGGCTCAGAATCCTGCACCCACACCAGCAGACAGCAAACCAGCATGAATTTAAACAACCCGGATAGCCTTATTAAACTGGTACCATTAGCCATTACCAGAAGAGGAAACATGAACTGACTCACATGCAATAAATAAAACAGTAATACATGTATTACATCATAATAACAAAAACAACAAAACAAACAAACAAACAAAAACAACCTCTGTATACATGTATATGGTCCAAAGTATGTACTTCAACTGAAAAAAATATATCTAAATTTCACCAAAATAACTTTTGTATTGGAAACTCCTGGCTGTGTATTCACTTGTTTATTTAAATCCACTTACCGTTTTGGTTCCTTTGTTGCGCAGTACAGACTGAGCTCTTGTCTTGTACCTGTCGAACTCATCCTTTAATACCAGTAGCTCCTGCTCACACTCCTGAACCAAACAAACAACATACTCATGACAACAACAACAAGAGTATTGCAAGCAAAAAAAATATCGTTGTTTATGCTATCAAAAGTATTCTAACATCAAAGATGATTTAAAATCAGTCCAAGGTAACTCTCTCTCTCTCAGAGCCATACTTTACCTACCTTCCTAGAGGGCTGTGACAAGAGCAGCTCATTGTAGTCACTCACGCTCAGCTCTACATGATAACAATAGGTAAAGGATCAACAGCAGGGTAGATGACATTGGGAATGCTATCTGTAACAATCAACATTTTTGATAATAATAATAATAATAATAATAATAATAAACTCTGTACTGCTTATTTAACTGTATTGTACGAGAGGCTTTACTGATTGCAAACTGAACGGATGCAAACTGAACGGATCCAAACAACATATTACTGTATGTGACGTATCGTAGCATGAAAGGGGTCAATACACAAAGCTAAATACTACTCTGACAGTATTTGTCGTGCATAAAAACGTAGATTAACCTTATGGAGATTGTTACTATTACTACTAATAGACACTGACTGATAATATACTGTCCAGCAATTTGCACCAGGGCCAGGCCAGGATTGCTGGCAGGATTGTGTTGGTAAAGAGCAATAAACCATGGCACGATTCACTTTGGTAGTAGATTGATCAGAACTTTGTTTTACTGGGAAAGTGGCACAGCAGCACCATTTTAGGAAGGTTTCCCTTAAGCATAGCATGGGAAGACAACCAAATCAGCCATGTCAGGAGGATGGTGTGATACTGGCTTCTTGGGAAGAATTCAGTAAATAGACATAACAGGTATCTTTTTCAATATTTCATCCAATGAGGTAATGTTGGATGGCAGGCTGTCCGTCGGTGGTAGGGATGGGGTAAAAACAACAACAACAAAAAAACCCAACAACAACAAAAACAAAACAACAACAACCCTCTCTCCTTTTTCTCCTGAATATCTGAACTGTTTCAGAAATCCTCATAATCAGAGTTTATTCCAACAACTGCACCCCCCTCTCTCCCTCCTTCCTCTTTGAGTCCCTCTCCCTCCCCCATTGTCCCCAAACATCACTCCACCTCCACTCCACTCCACTTTCTGCATGAAGTCCTGCACAAACACTTTACGCTTCTCAAAATTAGCGACTATTAAATATCATTTCTTTGCAAGAAGCCAGGACGAGTGATCAACACCACTGATATGGCTCCCAGAATTGTCCAGGTATTCTGTTTAGCATTAGTTCCCTTTGAAACGCCCGAGATAAACATTCCCTTTACCTTCTACATCAGTGGGTAGTGTTGCCCTCTCATTGACCTTGACAGTGGCTAGCCTCAGAAGAGCCTGCAGATAAAGAAACACACACACACACACACACACACACACACACACACACACACACAGAGTGAGAGAGTGCTTGGCTGATAGTAAATCTCTTTATCATCCAGAATCCATGACCAACACTTCAACATGCTTCAGGGCTTGATATGGGAAATTCTAGCTGTGGGGAGAAACGAGGGAGGAGGAGAGAATGTCGATGTGGATGTACACTTTGAGATGTGCACACATAATGCTGCAATCACTTAACTAAAGATCAAAATTGTCTTTTGAGTCAAACTAAATTCAACATGTGTTGTATGAGTATGGAAATTATATAGATTAAGGGAGCTTAATTTTGGGAGGGGTGGGGGGGGGGGGGGATTTCAGTGTTTATCTCTGTATTAAATCAAACACTAGCTAGGTGAGTGATAGGGACATATACCAGCACACGTGTTGCCGTACAGATACAGCACCGTAGCTCTCCGATGGTCTCCACATGCAATAACCATTTATCACAACCCTAACATAGTATACACCCGCCACTAAACATGCCTTTAGCATATACTAACGATTATTACTATGGTAATTTAAGGGAACAGGTGAGCTATAGTCAGTCAACTAGTCTTTCCACAAATCTCAGCCAAATATAACAAGAATGGTAATTCTAAAACTGTGCACGGCTGAATGGTTGGCAGTGGCGGCAGAAAGGCTATAAAAGCAGCTTCTAGAGTTGGCTCGAAGCAGCGGATCACACCACCTGCATCCTCCAGGCGCATAACTTAGCGGTAATGGGCAGAGAAAATTTGTACTTTGTACTTGATTGAACTAATTGCTCCATCCAGAGAGAGAGGAGCAATTAAAAGTAAGTTCATAAATACCTCACAAGATTAATAAACCCTCTCCCTCCTCCCCATTCCCTAGCCTTCCTTCACTTCCATTCATTTGTAGGCAGACCAGAGGAAGCCCACCCCTACCGTCCTATCTACAGGGAAGGCTCTCCTGATAGTCCAAAATTAGCCAACCAAGAATGGGGCCATCTGATAGACTTGGTTATTCTTAATGTATCTGATAGGACACAATGATCAGCTCAAAGTAAAAGTCTCCCAGAAATGTTGACAGTTACTAAGCTTTGTTGTTGTTATTTATTACTCATCATGGCCGTACCATTGTTTATGTTAACAAATTCATTATTAGCATTATTCCAAGCATCCAGCCATTATACATACTAGCACAATTCACTTCTTTCAAAGGAAACACATTTAAAATTTCCTATAATATACTGTACTTGTCCGCCGGGTTCCCACTCCACTCCCCCAGCAACCAAAACAACAACAACAACAACAACAACAAATAGTGAGCACACATACACACATAATATATTTGTATACATACTTTCATTCGAGTCAGTTTCTCCTGCAGTGCAGTCACCTGACTGCTGACTTCATTATGCATAACACTTTGCCTACACACACAAACACACAAATATCCCATACTTATAATTATTCCTAATTTCAAATAACACTTGAAGCTCTCTCTGTGCTCACCCCTAAAATAATAATAATAATAATAATAATAATAATAATTATAGAAATAATAATAGTAGCTAATAATAACAATAATAATAAAAAATATATAAATTTAATGTGTTTAATTCATGACATGTGCCGAGGCACGCCACTGGTATATATGCATTGTAGAACTTAAGAATGCAAACCCTCAGCACTAACTAAGTTTGTTAAAAAATGTAATAATTTGCTAATGAAGTCACTACTGATTAAAAAAAAAAAATTCTTAATTTTTCAGCTATTAAACAATAATGGTTTTTGAATATAAACATTTAACATAACTGTATCTGTGTAACTATGCTAGCTGCTTAGTGTGGATTACTTTAGTCATACAGAGTGAGGAAATCGATCCCGACAAGCTAACGTGGCTTTTAATGAAGTCCATGTGCAGTAACAGCAGAAACATCTGGACTTTCTGACATGCATGTTACACAAACACTTAGGGCATAATGTGCTTACAGAGCAAGCAGGCTTACTCACAGTTGATGACAGAATTACACCTCCAGCAACAGAGACTTCCTATTGTAAGATACACTAGATGAAAACATCAGCACTGGAACTACGTAGAATACACAGAACAATTTGAACCGGGTGTGGTAAAAATTATACGCTCACGTGAGCATGTATGATTTTAAAAGGCAGTAAAAGAATGAATGGGCATGGCCGTATAGCAGGACTCTTCAAAGGGTCTGCCGTTTCTCTCGCTTTCCCAAATCGGAGTTCCTCTTCTCTCAATGCATAGAAGTCCGCCATCTTCGTCCGCTGTTGACAGAATGAATGAATGACAAAGAGACTACTATAACCCTCACATGCACGCACACGAGAGTTCAATATTCCCCCCCCCCCCCGTTACAGTCAACCTACTGCAATGTTATTAATACTATAGGTATAGCTGAACAGGAGAGATTGGACTGCACTACATATTTTGTGCTCTTCTGCTTTCATGAAGTTGTGAACACATCAATGTCAAAACATGTACCAGCATTGAGAAATTCTCAGTGAATAGAAATTCCAGACATTCCTGTTGGTATCGAGTAATGAGGGGTTATATAATGATTGATTGCATTCACTCAACTTGTGGGTGGTTAACAAATACTGGTACGCACTAGGTAATCGGCAATGTGTGCCATCTAACTGACCCAACAAATAGCTCGTTTTTATCTCCCATAAAGGACAATAATTATATTTTGCGACCTTCAAGTGGCCGAGTTTAATCATGATGTGATTTGCGAGAGGTCTTTTAGATCACGTTTCAACAGCAGTACGACTGACGCATGAAGGTGGGTGTGTTCACTCGCCTTTCATTACCAGTTAAAATGTTTCAAGCAGATTAAAAGAAGTAACAAATTAGCACAGTAAAAAAATCCACAGATAAAAGAATATTTCCATTGGTCTGTTGAGAGTGAGACTGTAGCATAGCAGTACCCCTTAACAGTAAATACAGAATTGAAGTGTTTGTTTGCCGGCTGGTTATCATAGCTCAGTGGCAGAGCACTTGTGTGTTAAGCAAGTGGTCCTGAGTTCGATCCCCAGTGACAGCCAAACATTTTAAATTCTGTATTGTTAAAAAAAAAAGCCTGTGAAAGAGAGAGAATACATTAAAATACTTTACATCCATGTGCCATATTAACCGTAAATTGTACTATTTTATTCAGTAAAGCTAAATGTAATTATTTTTGTCCAATATCCCAACTATTTTAGCAGGTAGTGTGTAAATAGCACAGGTGACCTATGTCATACAGATTCTGTAAAATAATTTCAATATTCTAACTTCTTATGGTTGTAGCAGAGCTGCAACCTTTGAATCATTTATTAAAATAGTTACTACCACGAGAAGAGTTAATATTGAAATTATTTTATGTCATTAAAGATGGCGACCATGTATTGATGTTGCTATCCACAGACACTCACCGCTCCACTTGAGCCTTGGTCAGAGCTGTGTTTTCAGAATCTAACTGAGATATCCGCTCCTTCAGCTTCCTACAGGGAAGAGGAATGACAGTGTATGACCACAACAGACAACCACAAAGAACACCAAGAAGCACCAGCCCTATGTCCTCATCAAAAAAACTTTTGCCTCTCGTACCTTCTATTATCTGTGGTTAACACACACATCCGCACACACACACACTAGCACATAGACTCACAAAATGGTGGTCTTGTCATTTTCTTGCTGTTGCTCATACACACCAACACTCCTCGAGATTTCTGACAACTTGGCTTCCAAGTTAGTCACTCTGATCTCCTCTCTCTGAATAGCACACACAGAAAGAAACAATTTAAAAACACTACATATACGTATAAACAATGCTGGATAATATTACATCAACATTTCTTCAGTTGTGGCTTCTGGTAATAAGATTGCATTTTGCCACATGTAAGACCATTAGGTAACTAAGGCAGCTGCAATACATTATTGTTACCACAAAGCACCGTAATGAGACCACAAGTAAACACAATAGGAATCCTTGTGAAGCCAAGCTTGTGATGAAGCTGTTATGTAAGTGTATTTCTAACCACTCCTCCCATCTCTGAGCTGCATTAGTGTAGAGCAAAGAGACAATAAAATAATAAGCTTGCATACAAATCTCTGCAGCTTCATAAAATCCTACCCCCCTCCCCCTTTCCCAATAATCTAAGGTCTCCCCTGACCTCAGACTCTCGCATTGACAACATCCTCCTAGCTGGCCAACATGCCAGGGAACAGAGACACCACAAAGCCAACCCTTAATATTACAATACTCACTCCTCGCCAAAATCAAAGATACTTCAATCCACTAATATCCATTTACCGTACAGAAGAAGTCAATATTTACTACAGACTTAAAAACAGATCACAAATTTCTAAATCCACCACTCTTTGGCAATCAGTATTTTGGAATAAAGCCAAATTGAACAAAAAGAAAAGAAAAGACAACAACTGACATTAAAGTTGTGACTGATGCTGACACCTTACATAGCCAATGCAAATGGTGAATTAAAAGTAAAATTGAAATTCTTTCCTGCTCTCCTCTCATGGAGCAGTACATTACCTCAGTTTGTAGACGGAGCCTCTGTTCAGTGTCCACGGCTCTCCTTTCTACTGCAGCAATGGAATCCTGGTGGTTCTCCTGGAACAAAGGTTGAAGAGAAGTTTGCAGTTTCAACACAACATTAAAACAAAAAAACAACAACAACAAACAACAACAACAACAAAGGGCACACCAATCTCAGTCAAAGCAATAAAAGTACTATAAAATATGCAACATTCGAAATATGTTCAATTTTAGTACCTACATAAATTTTGAGTTTACTCAGCCTGGTATTTATGATGCCACCAAGTTAGGGAAAACTGGGCAAACGAGATCCAACCCAATAAAAGAGCACTCTACAATTGCATTTTTACTTAAAACTGCTAGAAATTAAAACCATTTACTGTACTAAGGCTAGACAGTTCATTGTAGTCGACTACCCTTAGATGTGAATTGGATATTATATTTCTCTGAAGATGGCTAATGTATTGTGTGGTGTCTAGACATAGTAGAAGTTGCATCACACAGTCAATTCACTACCATCACTACTTGTGATCATCATCTATACTGACCTTCCAGCAAGTGACTTTTTTCTTCGTTTTTTAGGAGCGAGCCCAATAAATCGCATCGGAACAATTTCGCGCGTGCAATCGTATTTTTTTTGCGCGTTCTCGTTTTATGAGGCAGAAAAACGCTTTCCGCGCATGCACATAATATAAAACGCAAAAGCACAACAATGTCATACAGTATATCGATGAAAACCGCTCAGCCAACGACGAAGGCTAAGAGATTCTCAGCGAGCTGTCGAGATCGATTTGCTGTACGCGGGGAGGCGCCATCGCGGGCCATCGCTAGGTAAGCGCCAGTGCTAGCTATTACTCTAAAACTGTGGGCCCATTTCAATGGCTTATTTATTAAGAAAGTAAAACATTAAACCAGCTTGAAATAAAATACATAGCTAGCTAGTTTAGGGAAAAACTTACACGCAATTCAATAATGCATGTCTGTATTTTCTATCTAGAACTACTTTTAGAATGAAGATGCCGACTTCAAGAGTAGGTCTGCTGTTTGGCATACTTGTCTTAATAACAGTCATGTGTGCACTCAGACTGAAAACTGAGCACATTCCATTGATGATGAAGCAGCCAGGGAACAGCCATCGCCATGCTAGGATGTTACTCAGTCAGTCAGACAGTTGGGAGGCACCACACAACCAGAACAACTCTTTTATTCTGGCGACAGATTCCACTGATAAAAGAGGGTTTGCAACAAGTCTTCAATACCCCGGGCAGCAGGGAGCTGGGATTCGGGCATTGGCGTCCTTTCAGTGCTTTCTTGGCTCTATAATGCCTCGACTAGCCATACCTGAGCCTTACTTCGAAGGGACGAAGTTACGAGGGATGTCGTCCAGTAGGGACAGACTAAACCTCGGCAGCCTGTTTGATTTTGATAATTTCAACACTGCTTCCAGAGAAATGGGCTACCCTGAGCTGGTCAGTTTGAATAAGTACATTGTCAGCAGACCTGAGCAGATTATCATTGTGAGGACTGTTAATAAATTGGGCAACAATATTGTGTGGCCACAGCCTGCAGCAAGAAGTCACTTGGGAAAACCGGAGTGCCTCACAAACTCCGACATTTTGCTATTTTCAGCAGAGGAAAAAAAGACAGTCGAATTTGTGAAGTCGACCATTGCGCAACTGCAGTCTAAAGTCTGTGTGGTTCGTGTGGTGAATTTGAATGTTGCTACAACATCGTTCACGCAACGAGAGCTACGAGGTCTACTTTACGGGAGTTGGAAACCTGAAGAAGTGACCTTATGTTTCAACTACTGGTCCGGCCCCTACTCGATGCCCCTCCCTGATCCCGCGCACAGCATGAACTGCAGACAGAACTTCATCACTGTTGGAACAGAACCTCAATTTAAGCCTAGTCGGCAACTGCTGGAAGACGCCGAAAAATACAGAAGAGCTAATCTAAACGGTGACAAAAAAATGGCCATCATGTTCCGACTGGAAAAAATAACTGACAATATTAAAGTCAAATCACCAGTGTCAAGAATAGCACGGAAAGAGAGACTACAATACAGCGTTGGTAAGATTAAAAAATGCATTGAAGAAGTGAAAACTTTGAAAGACGTCCTTAGTACTGATCACAACTCTATTCCAGTAGTCACATTAGACGTAGGCAGTTTGGGTAGCAGCTCACTGAAGGGAGACACCACCAAGCTACTCAGCATGGCCAATTACACGCTCGCCTCTCTCACCCACGACAGATGGACAATGAGAAGGTGGGAAGAGAGCTACGCTGGTTTTCTTAAAGAGGGGAAAAAGAGCAAGTCGTATGTGGCTGCACTTCAGAGGACCCTCGCCAGTCAGAGTGAGTGCCTGGTGCTGGTAGGAGGTGGAAATTTTCAAGCTCTGGCATTACAGGATTATATGAGAGGTAGACAGCCAGTGACGGATGTCCTGGCAGCACACCACGGGAGACGGGAGGAAGTTTCTAGTAGTGGCAGAAAGCTGTGTGTGCATGTCCTGTGTGCCTCCAGGAAAAACGAGGGGCTAATAAAACATATTCTGATGATGTAAGAATTCGGAGCATAACTAAAACATGTACCATAAGAAACACCAGGGCAGATCACCAAGTCATTTACTCAACTTGTAACCGACACTAACGCTTGTTCACTCTCTCTGGACTATCCAATCATTCCTTCAAATAACAATCACTTCAATTGAATTCACCATTATTCAATTATCACTAAATTATTAAATTAATTAACTCCACCCACTTGGTGTAACACCTCCAGTTGCTTTGTGTCGGGTATAGTTTACCCACAGATAATTCCCAAAATTCCAGTATCCCAGATATCTGCTAATAAGTATATACAGAGAAGTTGGAAATTTAATTGGACTAACAAAATTTAAACGGTTTCTAGTATGTAAGCATGGGCTATGATAAAAATCATACGGGGGGTGGAAGTGATCGAGAACTGGTTAGATTAGCAGGCAGGGTGGTCGTCCTTGAATGACCTTGACCAGTATGGGCAGAACTCTCTGACTATTACAATTTTAAGAAGGCAAATATGTACTGAGTTTAGTACTAATAGTTTCAAGTGAAAAAAATAATTTTATCGTGTTCCAGAGCCACTTCATCTGGCCTCTTAAACGACCGATTTAGACTCACATTCATGGCGTCCATTTTGGTTTGCAGCTCTTTAATTACTGGAGAAGGTTCCTTGGCTTTCTTCTCTGCCAGAGCCAGTCTGGACCTCATCTGCTCTGCCTCCACTGTCATGATCTTCAGATGGTCCTCATATTCCTTGGTCCTATAAGAGAAGGGTGGGCGGAGTAGGGTGGGAGGAGTAAGGTGGGTGGAATAGGATGATGTGGAGGGTGGCACGAGTGAGTTCAAAGAAGGTATTGTGGGGAGGAGGATCGGTAGAGGAGGGTGAGTGATAGGAATGCAGAGAGAGACTAGATGATGAGTGGAAACATTCCAAGTAATCTGATCAAGGTAGCTAGAAGGATTCCATAGCATGTTTCCCTGCTCTCACTATCTCTATCTCTCACACACACACATATTATATCATGTATACATACTCAAGTGAAGCTATATATAAATGCAAGCTACTTTGATACTATCACCAAACTACAAGTAACGATCGTCCTACTGCTATTTGAGGAGAGAAACCGCTCTAGTTGAAAAGGCAGGACACAATTGCTTAATTAGCCTAATCAATGGAGGGGAGACCCCAAGATAAGAGAAGCAAACACTACCTGTCTTCAGATACTTGCTTCCTCAGTCTGTCCAGTTCTGACTCCTTGTCCTGCAACTATAAACATTACGACACAAGAAGAGATTAAAAATGTTGCTTTCTCTCTCTCTCTCACACACACACGACAGCGAACTACATCTTGATTATACTCTTTTCACATTACATAACTATCTATGTACAAAAACAATAACTAGTGTAAACACCTTAGTAAAATCGCTGCACATTTTTTAGACATGTCAAAAAGGCATAATCTGGCTTCATAAGAACAGGGGACAGTAGCTAACTGAATTCACATCTTTATCACATGGATTATCTATGTTAGTGCATGATACGATTCAGTTAATATAAAGTTCTCTATCTGCAAATAGACCCACACCATGTGAGTCTATTTTTTTCCTTTACTACTGCAGCTATTGCAACACATAGAGAATTGTATTTTTTTTTTATTGTCCATATTATGTAGTTTAAATTACTAACTTATTTGGGAAATGTACAAGAGTAGCTACAACAAATTGAGGTTAAAATTAAAATGTTCACACAAATTTCTTCCAACAAAGACCATTTCCTAGTGTATGCTACAACCTGGTGGACCAATAGCTATCACGTATCCAGTTTCCTTCTCCCACTTCACTAACCTTGGCCTTGCAAGATTCCTGAGAATCCCTTTCTTTAGCAATGAGCGCCTGCAGCTCCTTGAGCATCTCTCCATGACCTTTCTGGTCCTCTGATCTGTATTGCTGCTCCTTCCTCAGATTATCTTGCACCTTTATAAACATGAATACATTATACACAAATATTACAACTCCATCTTCATTGTGCAATACAGCTATGTAACTTACAGAGTTAAAAGTGAATGCGTACTGAGTAAGAAGCTGTTCAAAAGATCAAATCGTGGCAGCAACATGATAAGTGAGCTCGAAAGAGCCAGTTCAAGACCCAGAAACAACCTCCCCACCCCCTCCTCCTCATTGGTAGCTCTGGGTACCAGCAACACTAGAGGCCACCTAACTATTAAAAGGGGAGTTAGTCAGCAGAGAAAGTTTTTTTGTTTGTGGCAGATGACCAGACCTTAATGGTTACATGAAGAAAAAAAAAAAGTTGACTGTGTTATTTGGACCAAAGTATCTCATACTGCAACATCGTATTACATACTTCCTTAATTTGAGTCTGGCACTGCAGTAACTCCGCCTTCAAAGTGTCCTTATCATTTTGCAGTTGTCTTGTCACTAACTCCTGCTGAACCTACACACACACACACACACACACACACACACACACACACACACACACACACACACACTCACACTACAAACGATATTTTCAACTGGCTCCCTTAGGGAAAAAAAGAAGAAGATATTTAGCAATATTCATTTGTCGAAATAATTGATTGTACGAGATCTAATAGCCCAAATATGTGTTAGATTACAACATCTTCTTTGCCAAATTATAAAACGAGCAAGACACTCAATTTTTTATATACATTATATGTGACCGTCTATGGGAAAATCTGGCACAACGCGGCATGCGTAGACATCGCAAAAAGATCGATTTAGTTCTTAAAATTGTATTAAATAAGCCTAACGAAGGGAACGGTTAGGTGATATATAGCGGGAATGGCTAAAGCTACGGCGATAAAACTTGGAGAGCTTAATATCTGCTTGCCGAGAAGTGTGTAAGTGCAAAAAATAATAATTTTTCGTCGGGGCCGCGTTGTGCCCGATTTTCCTGTAGACGGTCACTTATAATAATATTATGTTTGACACATTGTCACATAACTCGGGCAGTCTTCCTACCAATTGTTCCATTAAAACAACAACAACAACATTTAGCTTAAAAAGCTCATACGATCACACACATTATATACATGTACCATTATAAAATTACGTCACTATGACCTTTAAAAAGAATGGGGGGGGGGGGGGAGAAGAGAGAACACGATTTTTGCTGACAATTCTTCCTTCACTAGAATCCTCGCTGCCAGCTCAGCTGTTGAAACTAACTATTTATGGAAACTGTTTGCTGATAACACACTCACCAGAACTGCTTTTTTGTCCTTCTGAAAGTTGGACTCCATCTTGGACTTCTCTTCTGTCAGTGTTGCCATAGCTACAGTTAAGGTTGCCAATTGCTGCTTCAGCTGCGATACGGAAACTAGGTGCGAGGAAGGTGCGGCCACTGGGTATGGAGAAGCACTGGATCGTCGGCTCTGTAACAACAACATTAAATGTTGCATGCCGCTAGAACTTAGCAAAATTTACAGATACTAAGACTAAAAGTGTCTCTTAATACGAGCTAATTGGTATTTTCATTAAAAAAATGAATTCTAATTCAAGTTATTAAAATGTTATTTTAGTGCAAATATGCATGGCACCAACTCCATTGGGTGGCAATTTTTCATATTCCTTGAGGCACATTGCCTCCTGACCAATAATTAGTTAGTAGCACATGCAGCTGAAAATAAAACGCCCAACTGAAGTGCCATTTAAGTGGTTCTAGAATCTTAATGATGCAGCAAGGAATTTGAAGATCTTTCACCTAGATGTTGAAGATCATTAATCATCACTTGTGTCCTTTCAGCTTCTAACTTGTTCAGGATTCTACTAACAACTAGACAGGAGCTAAACATTATATCAAGCATGCCAAAAATAAGTAAATGAATTCAAGTACAGTATACCTGCACACAGTGATTCACAGTATACCTGCATACAGTGATTGCATAAGGAGTGCGCAATAAAACAATTTGCTTTCCCATCCCCACCTTCCTTCATGGAGTCTTTCCTTACATTTATAACCACACCTTACCAAGTCTATAGTGCCAGGTCTGATCGTATCCTCTGTTGTGGTGGTATTCACTTCACCGTCTCCCTCCTCCCCCTCACTGGCAGTAACATCTCCCCTGCCACCTCTGCTGCCATCCTCACCCGCGTCTCCATCTCCTTGCTGGACCACCTCCACCTCACTCTCACTGGTCATACCTGCGAACTGAGACACAAAATGCAGCTGCTAATGTCACTTCTTATTAATAATACCACTGGACCCTTAAAAAAACAACAAAAAAAAAACAAAAAAAAAAACTGCAGCTTTACAACTTTCTTAAATACAGATGCATAGATAGAGCTGGGTTTTATAAATGCAAGAGGTTGTGTGTGTGTATATTCATGAATAATTCATTAGCTGAGTGGGTTGGCAAAGTGTCAGTGACAATGATCGGGTGAATAAAGCAGATGCAAGTTGGTAAAGCATCATCAGTAAAGCAGACTCTATGATGACTAGTGGTGGGCGATACCGGATTTATGTTTTCGATATCGATACCAAGTACTTTCGAACCTGGTATCGGCGGTATTGATACCTATATCGATACCACGCATGCGCACTAATTAATTAAATTATTCTTTTGAATTTAGATGAATTGTCAAAAAAATGATTTGGAAGAGTATTACATGTAAGCAAAGCAACTACTACGGATGAAAA
>WLWI01000742.1_pt1 | contig 28996 bp, 13 predicted proteins | sample 6701501 | NCBI WGS metagenome assembly WLWI01 (sample SAMN12718690, study PRJNA515312) | sponge metagenome | isolation source: marine sponge | host: Mycale hentscheli | place: New Zealand: South Island, Marlborough, Capsize Point | collected 2014-11-01 | reverse complement strand
CCATAAACTGCTTCATGGAGAGGAGTATTTCCTGACGCATTTTTCATCTTGAATTCATGCTTCATTTCTTCACTCCCCAATAATATTTCAACCATTATCATGTTTTTATTGTGACAGGCTATATGTAATACTGGAATGTAATTGGGCTCTTGCTCAGCTATAAGCTACAGAACATTGAATGTAATATTTAATTGGTTGCATATAGTAAACCAGTATCTATATAAAGAGCTACTGTGAATTTTGTTTCACAACACTAAAGTTTAGATGACTTTATAATATTATTATATCACTGACCAATAGAATACACTTTTGCATTTACACGACAACTTATATTAAACAGTAAGTAGAATACAACTATAGACTTTGTTTTTCCATTCCACAATTTAACAGCTTTGACATTATATTATTAGTAACACAAGTAAAACTTACATATTTTTGACTATGTAGTATTTGTGTAACTATATGAGATAGTTGTTCACGATCACCATCTCTCAACTTTACCCCATACTGAGCCAAAAAGTGCAAGACATTAAAATTTTCATCGCTGCTGGCAATATTCACATCTAATCATCCAACAATAAGAAAGTGTAATAATGCAAACCCAAGAAAGTGAGTTCGGTTTGATATAGCTTACCTGCTCCTTTATTGATCAACATTTGAAGAATGTCATAGTGACCATATATGGCTGCATAATGGAGTAGACTGTATCCAAAATGGTCAAGTTCATTGAGTTTTTCTGACTCAAAGTCTAAGTCATCAGCTCTCAGGGAATTAATTCGGACTTTCTGTAGCATACCAAATATTTTTTTTATAAATAATGTATTAATAATGCAAAGTGTAAATAAAGTAGAGTAAAGAACCACAATAGTTTTAAAGCATAATGAGCAACTGCTCAAACCAGAAGTACTACTATTAACAGTAAACAAGCTAGCTCTTTGTTAAAAGAGCTCATGTGTGTGTTGTTGTTTTTTACAAACAGGATGTTCCTAAAGTAAATGTGCTATATGCATTCACTTGCAGTATCTTAATATTTAATGTTTCCTTAAGCAATATACAATTAAATTTGGTAATGTATGTGAAACAGATAATTCGGACTTTCTGTAGCATACCAAATATTTTTTTTATAAATATCTGTTTCACATACTTTCTACAGTTGTGCTTTCCCACTGTGTACATTTAATTTATACACCAATTCTTGTCTCCCATAGCTTCCTTCTTGAAAATGCCTCTAAATGTAACACTTTCAAATCCTGTATATTAGCTATAACATGCTTCGTATCAATTACAACTTTATTTTCATGCTTTATCCCGCTCCCATAACTGTCCATGTCTTCATGTCACCTACTTTCCTGAACACTTCAACAAAGCAGTAAAAATGCTGTGAACATGAAAGCGTGTTCAATAATATGGACAGCTTGAACTGCCGCTATCGTAAAAACTATACCAAGCTGTTCGAAGTCTTAGGATAATTCTATGCTAGCTACTTAACCCTCTCACCGGCAGACAAAATTCAGTAATTTTATTCCTTCTTCTATATGAATGTTTCAAAATAAATATAAAATCAGGAGTTAAAAAAAGTACCTAGCAACCATATATCACGTGAAAATACATGTATTGTTCAACATTTTTGGTCAAATTAGGTTGCTTAGCAACAAACCACAAAGTGGTTATTGGGACCACAATGTAACTATATAATAACAAAGTGATCTGTATGCGTTCCAGTGCAATATTAGCAATTGTTTGTACATGATTAGATATTTTTTACTGTTATAATAGACAGTTATCTCAGCCAGCAATGCTGTTGCTCACTGTGCTCAACAAATCTCAATAGTAAGAGGTTAATATTGGCACAGTGCAATGTTTTTGAGCAGTTGTTTTCATAAAGTACTAGCGATATCAATTTTTCCCTTATTAGGCAAATACTCAAGCAAAGAGTGCTAAACTGTCTACCTATATATGGAGAATGAGTACTACTTTAAACTAAGTTATGCCTAATATAATATACAATAGTATAACCATTGAAATGTAGAGGCACCTAGCCATTCTGTAAAACACATACAAATTTCCAAGTTACACTAAATTTCAATGTATTGCTGGTGAATGTGGGTAAGGACAAAGTGATTTTAAAATTGCACTTTGGTGATAGAGTGAGTCAAAGAAACTGATTACACAAATAATCATCACATAAATTTTCATTCCTGTTGGCAAAATCGTAAATCATAGGGTCAAACTTTTATTGTTTCTTGCTTTATTGAACTAACAATTTTATTGACTCGTTTCTAGCTATTTGTTTAACTACAGGAATCCATAATGGATTTTTCTTTGTCTGAACAAGTACCTTACTTGATGCAACGGTTCATCCCCAACACGGTCTCGCCATCTCTCTTCCGCCTCACGATTGACTGACACCAACTCCACAGCCATAGCTTGCTACGATCAATGGTCTCCGGCGTCAGCTGAAGTAGGGGGGCGTTCCCGCAAAGCTGCATAGCGAAGGGGTGTGTCCTTTAGAAAATCAAAACTAGGGCGCGAAACCCTTTACCCAACCGCATCGCAAACCGGGGCTCTTTTTACGTGCAGTTGGTAAAGAAGCTAGCGAAAGGTCGCTCCACTGACTATATAGTTTTGGGACATTATTCTGGGCGAGTTGAATAGACAAGTACACACTCACACTTGCAATAATAGTTAGCACACATGCTACACTTATTAGAAATATGTACTTTTGGCTGGACTTGGAGTCACCATTGACTCCAAGAGTTTAGAAAGGCTTTACACTAGCTGCTCATTGAATCGGTGTAATATCTGGAGTTATGAAATTCCAAGTGTTAAATATCGAATATTTCCAACTTTTGTACTGTCGTGATTATTCCCAGAGATGTTCTATGGAATTAATAAAGTTAGGACTTTGCGAAGGAAATCTACTCCAATAATTTGCTGTTTATCCTCTTTTAAAAGTTTTTGGAAGGAGTTGTAGCTATGTATGCTCTGGCATTTTATTATAAATAATCCCATACATGTAAACTTCCAATACCACATGATATATGCACCCTCATACTGAAATTTTGTCTTCTCCAAGTTTAATTATAGTGACCATACAGTTTTGATGAAAAAAATTCCCTAATATTCTTTCTTTCTATTCGCCATCTTTCCTGGTAATATTTCAAACCAACAGACTCATCTGACAATAATAGATTAGCCCATTGCCCCCTGTAGCCAAACCTGTTTAAACAACCTGACAAATTTACCAGTCAGTTTTGGTTACTTAGCAGCAATGTAACCTTTGAGCACTGCATGTAGACACCTCTTATCACACTAGTGCTCATTGAATATCTCAAAGTATGCTGCAGTTCCCTTTTTGTTGCTTAGATAGGGACCTGTATATATGTGATTTTCAAATGAATCCTCGCAAGTATCTTGTCTGCACAGTTACTTGGTTATTTTGTCCGTTCTTCTTACATACTTGTGATTGTCTCCAAAACTACCAGTTACATTTTGTCATTCTTAGGATATTAGCACTGCACTGTGACTCACCATTAGCCATGGAATGACAACTACGGCACACTGGGAATTAACTTGAACACGTAAGCTCTCTTAGGAATGACCTACAGCCACAATAGCAGCTTCTTGAGTTACTATGGGCTACTGCATTTTTTACCACTAACATACACATGCGAAAATTTCCTGTGATCACCTCTGCCAGTCAGCATACCATACCAGGTTAATCTGATAGCAACCAGGTATGTGTTATGGCTAATGGTTACCTATTTCAATTGCAGATGCCTATGATGCCATTTTCTACTCATTTAAAAACAATGTCACTGTTTTAACTTTGTTGTTATACAATTTGTTTTATTGTAGATATCATGAGAAAGAATTCGTACCCATAATCATAAATTGAATACTTCATGCATACTTCATGATAATTACACTTTTAAAAAATGGGAAAAATGTGGTATAGCTAAGATTCTATTAACTTACAACACCTGAGTAACAATTCATCTCACTGCAACAATTTTCTAGGATTAAAAATGAAAGACTAACTTTAGTTAATAAAGCTAAATGATAAAACTGAATAGGGCAGTTTATACTTGTAAATGTTTTTTTTTACTATTGTGGTCTTTACCAAAATTTACACCACAAATTTCTGACCTATAATAATAGTATGTTACTGCAATGAACTCATGAAAGCTCATACAGACAACATATGTTTTACTCAACCACACCAGAGAATTGAATCAGAAAGAATTAAATAGTTCACTTTATATACTTAATTGTACAAAATTGGCTTTTTATGGAATATTCTACATAAATAAGAACTCAGATACTAAATGAACACAACTCAACATAATGTTTAGCTATGGGCTAAGAAGCTATGACTACTAAAATGTAAAACACTAAAAAATAAACTAAACGAACTCACTAGAGCTAATTCAATTTTAGACATGTTAATGAACTAGTAAATATCTATCAACGTAAAAAGAAAAAGCATATTAAACTGGCTTCGAATTTTTCTTTTCATGGTCTTTCTTGAAAGGTTTCAGAGTGGACTCGATTGCAGCCACATTCTCCATCATTTTCATCATGCTGTTTCTGATTTCATCGATGGATTTCATTTTTTCAACCACTTCTTTGATGCTGTCTTCAACTGTTTTAATTTCCTGAAATTATTAACAAACACAAACAAAATATATTTTGTGCTTGGGCTACCATTTTTTAAACAATAACTTCTATATATATATATATATATTGTTATGGGTTCTCAACATTCTAGCAATTGGCTTGGAACATTTAAAGCAGTGATTTTAGAAGGCTACATAAAAATATTATTTTACAGTACTCTAAACGAATGTATAAAAAGAGAATTAGATTATGATAAAATAAAAAAGAAATTCTATGGCAAGAAATAAACTCAAAATATCACAGTTTGTTGAGAGTGAGACTGTAGTAAGCCTGTTCCAGTTGAAATGACTTTGTAAGAATTTGAAGAACTAGTGAACCCTATTTTGATTCCAGAAAAAAGACCAAACCCAAAGGTTTTATCTTTCAGGAACAGCTATTTTCCAAAAAGCTAGCTTTGCTCTTGAGAACCCTGTGAAGCTCCATATCTAATTTCTGAGTCAGACTTTCTATATAACGGAAGTAGTACAGTACCAAATTGTATTTGTTTGCACTGCTTAATTTTATATATTGGTGAAAATAATTTCCTTACCTAGCTAATTAGATCTATTCTATGTCTGTATCCATGTGAATAATTCATTCACTGAACCTAGTTGAGAAAGAGTGTTCACCTACAGTAACTAGCCATAATCCACCACATATTATGGGTAGAAGAAAGGCAGAGAAGTTGTTGAACGAAAGGGTCAAACAAAATAGAAGCAGGTCAGAAAAGGCTAACTAGAAAGGACAGAGATACAGGAACAGGAGAGATAGAGAAAAGAGGAGAAGAGTTGAGAGGAATTAAAAAAACCTGAGATGCATTCATGATGAAAGAGATCAGCAGAGGGAAACCATGGATAACTCTACCTTATGCTACTGCATTCTTAATTTGCAAAAATTATTACACCACGTACCATGGAGTGGTGGGGTACTCAATAGTACTAGTATAATATATGTGTCCTGTTCTTTTTATGAATTTGCTGCACATTCTGTGAATTGGGTGACAATGATTGTGCAACTCATGTATAGATTGTACTACACATAGATTAGCAACCATAAATAGTCTATATTTACAAAATAGCAATAGTCTTGTGATTGGTTCTTGAACATTGTTGTACGAAAAGGACTGGGATCTTTCTTTGAATATGAATATAGCTCATTGAAAAAAATCGGTTAAGTAATCAGGTAAAATTATGAAAATTCAGGTGAAGATAATGAAATGATCAACTATTGGTTGAATGCTACAACTACAAATCTAATAGACATATAATATTAATTATTGCTTATGTGTAAACAACAATGTATTTGGCTATCATATGTCTCATGCAATGAATACAGTACACATAACTAAAGTGTGTTCATAAGAGAAACTAAACATGCAAAGGACACTTACCTCACTGGTAATTTCAACTGGGAACTGAATTGTAATAATAAATGTGCTTGTACTGGATTGTTTGGAGTGATTTTGTGCTATGATGAAAATTATAGGGGTGCCAAAATTAAAGTATTGATTTTTGACATAGCAGTGCAATCTATTGATTATGCAGTGCAACCTATAAATGAGTTGCACTATTAATAGATTGTGTGCCAATCTATCAATTAGTTGCACGATCGATATATTTTGTGCCAATCTATCAATTAGTCACACAATCTATGAATTTACAGAATGTGCAGCACTATCTATATATTGTGCAAATTCATAATAAGAACAGAACATATGTATATACATATATATAATAATTAACACTCCTATTCCACTGTATGCATGATACTTGATGTGCTTGAGCACAAAGGGTGAGTGAGCCTGTGTACAAACAAAATAATTCAAACGCATCAATCAGTTTATTTCTAAAAGTATAAGTACAAGCCTGTTGTGACCATTATGTCCTTTAGCTAACAAATACGAAACTACTTTCTTACCTTAATCCCCGACCACTAGTATTTTCTGTCATCTCTGACAATCTGAATTACCAGTAGCTTTTGACAACAAACACTCACAGCTACTATAAAAAGGGAGAGTTTTTTAATACATCCGGTAGAGGGTTTCAATACCATAGCAACCAATTGCCATAACATTTTTGCGTTAACAGTAAGTTTTTAAGACCTATGCACGCCTTGTGTCATTCAGAAACAACCTAATATGAAAGAGTAAACTATTACTTTCCTTGAGTGATATGGGATCTCTAAACTGAATGATTCTGATTTGAAGGTATGGGTAGACAGCAAAGAAAACACAAACACTCGAGGGTCAAAGTATAAAATGGCATACATACGTCCACACATATATAACTAGTGGTGTGCTTGAGCACAAATATCCAGTGAGCCTGCCTAGTTAGGTTATATAAAACTGCAGTATTGTTACATTTGACCATTAATAATATTACCAAACAAATACAGAATTACTCCCTTACCTCAATTTCCTGAAACCAAAAAATAAAATACCGGAGTTTTTTTGTAATTATTTCTAACACAATATGGAACTACGTACTGACCTCAGAGTCTCCCAAGTAATGATAGCTTCATTAGTATTAATATTTAGCCATTCTTGCTACCAGTGGCACTTGACAACCAATAAGCAGCATTTAGCAGCACCAGTTAAAAAAAAAAAAGGCGAGTTTTGAATTTATGTCCGGTAAAGGGTGTTCAAAGCCATAGTAACAAGTCACAGTACCTTGGGGACTTGAAAAACAAGCGTTTTGCAGGAATTATCTCACAATTTGGAGTCCAAGTTTCAAGTAAGACTTCCTTAAGGCTGTAGTATCAGAAGAAAGTGGGGTCAAACCTAAAATGCCGTGTTTTAGGAGATAAAAGGCAGTTGCGCGTTTTTAAGGGGCATACATACCAAATATACATAATATAGCCGATTCACTCTAATTCAATTGTGTTACCCTGGTGGTGTTTGGCTCGCTTGCTCGCCAATGAAATATAATGTAATTGTACCTGTGGTTTTAATTTTCTTTTAAAGTCTACTTCATTGTAGTAGTTATTTACAGATCTACCAAAACGCCTGGCGACCACTTTATGACATCTATCGACCACTTTATGACATCTATCAACTGCTTTACAACATCTATCAACTGCTTTATAACGTCGCAAAAATAATATGATGTTTTGAAGAATTGGCACAAATGTTTCCATATTCAGTAGAAATTCTATCTGTTAAAAAGTATACAAAATAAATTAAAAGTATGTAAATTGAATTATTCAGTGGCAATCAAAAATGTATGCTGTGGTTGTAAAAAAATGGTAATATATTAGCTGAAATAAAAATATTCCTCAGACAATTAATATTATCTTCTCACCAATCATACTTATTAAAAACATGCAAGTAAATAATATATAATATAATTTCTTAAATTAACTTATTTTTAAAAAAAGTGTAGATTATTTACCTTCAATTGAAGTCCCCTTATTTCTGATTCCTTTTTAATTTCCTGGACATCATAAATAGCTAAACCAGTCTAACAAAATATATGTGCATGACAAGTAATAATTGTAAGCAATATAGAATTAACCTGAAACATAGAATGACTGCAGCCAATTTTTAACACTTGACATTATTCTTATTCCCTAGGATTATGTTGATTATTGACACAAGAGAAGTTGAAATGCTATGGCTACATTTAATATAAAACTATGCTATATCCGGCATAAAAATATGATTTGCAGTAAGCATTATAAAATTATGAAGTTATGAAATTTAAATAATTGTAATAGTAGTTTACACTAGTAGACATTGAAGTCAATAGAATGAAATATTAACTAATTGAATCCTTTCTTTTAAACTATACATGATGCATGCTTGTTGTTTCTCTCATATTTTTGGCACTATTATAGTATTGTGACTTTTTGCCATCATTTAATGCACTTGTTTGTCTTATCCTCAAATCTGTTTTCGTTATCTACCTGCCTGTGGATCTGTCAGGCCTAGCTAACCACATGACTGCCTACAATTTAATAGTCAATAATTGACAATTGTATTACTTTCCGAACAAACTAGTTCCTACTACCATCGAAATCATTTTCAAAGCCAATGTTATAAATGGTATTTAGACCATTATTTAGATCACCACTCAAACATTATAGAATATAAACAATCTACAAAATTATCTTGTGTATTAGAGATGGTGACAACATGTTTGTAAATAATTTAATACTTTAAGGTACCATTACAGTTTGGAGCGAAATTGTTTTAATTGCCAAAAAAATGTTGAGTCCTTATTAATTAAGGTCTAACTAACTCTACTACATCCTTAAAATGGTACTTGTAATAGGAAGTTTATTTGCTTATTTTTTGTACTAGAAAAGCTATATTATTATCTATTGAACTAACCAGTAAATTAGACAACAAAATAGGCATTGATATCAAAAATAATATCCACAGTGGATACGTAGCACCTAGAAATGGAAGTTCTGGTGCTATTTCATCTGGGTTTATGCGTTCCGATGATAGTCGAAACAGGCTATTAAAATCTATTTCTCCTGTAGTCATAGACATCACTTTCAAATGTGCCCGCCATCCAGTAGAAAATGGAGAACGCTATAATTTCAAAAATCAAACCTCACTTATTTACATTCACAAATTTTCTATCACTTACTTTATATTCCAAACTTGGTACATGGAATATCATATAAAAAGTCAAAGAATATGCAACCACTAAGGTAAAAGTGAGAATAATTGTAGTCCAAAAAGTTTTAAAAATCTGTTCAAACATCAGGATATGAATCCCTAAAAAACACCATAATTACAGTGACATACAAACTCAGGCTACAACTTCAGTTAATAAACTATTTAACTTATATAAACAGCAGTTGGTTCTTTTGTGCCTGAAGGAAATAATGAACTAAATAAGCTTCGTTGATTCAGTATAAATTTTAAGTTTAAACCGGCTGAGTACTGCAATAAATCAAATACACAGACACATCTATGTTTTCATAATCAAAGCATTATTTAACCTTATACCATTCATTATTGACATGCTTTAGTAATGAAGCACCTAAGGTGCGAACACTCAGCGCTAATATCCACTTGCAAGCTATTACAAAATTATCTCAGACAAAAACAATAATTTATTGGCTATTCTAATTAGGTATCAATATAGCACAAGCAATTTGAATGGTACATGTAAATTTTGTCATCATAAGAGAACGAGCTAACCAGATCAGAGACAGTCACAGTATATATTTTGGTTAACTCCTAGCACTCCATTGACTTACCAGCATAAATCAAAAGTACCATGGGCAGCCAGAAATTATTTATTATGTGACTACAACCTGACGATAGTGAGTGTTACCTATAGCTGGCACCTATCTGTAGAACTAACATCTTCACATTTTCTCAAAAATCAGCCCTAAATTTTAAAAGTGGCACAACATAAGATCTGAAATTATCATTTATAGTAAGTTCATACTTATATCAAAGGCAAATTATCAGTAATCTCCAAAATCAGAGCATGGCAGACAGAACAAACAGACAAGATGACTACTATAACCCACTCATGAATGCACACTGAGGGTAAATAATTACTATTTTTAACAGTTAACTCAATAGTTTAACCAAAATTATAATACTACAGGTATGAACAATATAATTAAGACACTGTCAAGTATGTTAAGTTCCTAAAGAAGACTTGGCTATTCGAAATACTATTTTTTTTAATTTAAGTAGAAGCATTGAAATTATAATAGCAATAGTACATACCATTAGGCAGCATACGAAGAAAAACTAGGAGATCAATCCATGCTAGAAATACTGCCACACTTCCAAATTGCCATCGCCAATACTCTGAACATACACAGTCATCTAGCCAGACAGTGCTTACAAAAATGCATGAACAGATATACAAGACCCAATCTATGATATTAGTGAAATCGAATAAATATGTCCATCCTTGCATGCATATCTGAAATACTTCAAAAAGTAGCAGCAGCAATCCCATTGCAAAAATTATATATGCAGCAAAATCATTGGAATTATTAGCTTGTCCTATAATACATGCAACAAATAGAAATAAAATTAGCAAATTTATAATAATAGTGTCCTAAATCTTCATAAAAAAATATTAGTTATTGCTATGATTTTTCCTCAAGCAAAATAAGAAATTAAGTTACAATCTACTCTTAACAAGAGTGAATATAATCTATTGTGCACAAAGTAATGGCTAGCTTAAGCAGCATGCATTCATACAATCTCAAGGGATATGTACTACTTCAATGGTGGTGTTTATGCGTCACTGCCTTCTGTACCATTTCCATCTTACTTCCATCACAACTTCACACTTCCATCATAATTTTCATCAAATTTCCATCCTAATCCATCCTAATTTCATTGTATTATACTTCCCCTCCATCCTGTTTCCATCGTACTGAGCATACTTTGTTTTAATCAATTGCCCTCTACCTATCTGATGCTGGAGTATGGTAGACAGGCTGTCATGTTTTACTGGCAAAATTTGGACCATTATAGTCAATTATGCTGATATAACAAGGCCAATTTTGAGATCTGAAAGATTACATTAAGCTAGATACTATGGTCTTAATTACAATAGTTAGTTTAGGTAGCACTTCAAATAAAGGTTCACAACTTTATGCACATTTGTTTTACTCCAGTAGTCCTATCTTGTCACTATTATTTGAGTATACTGTGATTGTTAATGCATATACATTCACTATTTTTATAATACCCTTGTGTCATTGTCATAAAAGGAACTGGGGCATGTGGGAAAATAGTCTAAAATTTGGAGGACTGCCAAAGAGAGTAATGGATGAAAATATTAACAGGATCCAGAGTTCTAGACTGGCTTTGTAGTTAGGTGTGAATGGCTTACACAAATATTGATGATGTTTGAAATATACACGTTGTAGTAAAATATATTTAGTGACTTAGTTGAGATATTAGTTTTAATAATAAAACACAACTGCTTATTTCCAAGTCTTGATTAAAAGCCTCAGCTATTTTAATAGTCCACTAGTTAAAAAAAGAACAGAAAAACTAAGATTCCAGTTGTTTTAGTTAGATTCAATGCTAAGACTTTTGCTGAATTTTGTTCTATGGTGTTGCGAGGAGATGTCCCACAAATGGTGCGGCCCTTTTTCTTCGCAGCATCACTAGTTGCTTTGAAGAAGAAATCTGGTGGTGTGCGCCTGATTGCAGTCGGCTGTACCCTAAGGCGACTTGTAGCCAAGATTGCTAGTAGGAAGGTGTCAGATGATATGGCAGAGCTGTTGCCCCCTAGCCAGCTGGGCTTTGGTGTTCGTAATGGTGCAGAGGCTGCCGTTCATGCTTCTCGCCAATTTCTTCACAACAAGGACCCAAGCCATGCTGTGGTGAAGCTGGACTTCGCAAATGCTTTTAACTCAGTACGGAGAGACTTTGTTTTGTCTGCAGTTCAATCATTGTGTCCCACCATTTACTCCTTTGTGCACTCGGCCTACTCGTCCCCATCCAACCTACTGTGGGGTGATAAGATAGTGAAATCAGTTGAGGGGGTGCAGCAGGGGGACCCTCTGGGTCCTCGTCTATTCTGCCTTGTGCTGCATCAACACTCTCTTCAGTTCCGTTCTGATTTCCTAGCCATCTACCTTGATGATGCCACTTTGGGTGAGTCCTGTGAAGATCTAATTCATGATATCCAGGTAATGAAAGATGTTGCAGACATTGGCCTATCTTTGAACGCTGCAAAGTGTGAGATAGTGTGTGATGACATGACGTCCTGTGGCACACTACTTGTTGCTCTACCTGGTGCACAACTGATAAAGGAGTCACAAGCTCAGCTACGAGGTTCTCCTTTGGGTGACGCAGAATGCATATTTGTAGCTTTGGCAGAAAAAGTGGAAGAGCTACAGAGATTGGGTAAGCGGCTGCAGATGCATGATGCACTGGTTTTGCTAAGCAATAGTTTTTCCCTGCCCAAGTTACTGTACATCCTCAGGACTGCTCCATGTTTCAGATCGGCCACCCTTGAGACATATGATGATTGCCTGCGTGAGATTCTAGGTGGAGTGACAAACAATCTTCTTGAGTGAGACAGTCAGGCATGGGTCCAGGCTACTTTACCAGTGAAGTTGGGAGGTTTAGGGATTCAGAGTGCAGTTAACATTGCTCCATCTGCCTTTTTGGCATCTGTTCACTCATCCTCAGAGCTGGTAGATGATATTTTGCCTCCTACTTCCTCACCTCAACTTGCACCCTTTGTAGTCGAGGCGAAGTCAGCATGGTCAGCCGGGCATGTATTTCCAACTCCTATGTGAACCACACCAATGCCAGCACTGCTCAGTAATAGTTGACGAGCTAGGTAGGCATGCCCTCAGTTGCAGACAAAGTGAAGGAAGACATCAACGTCATACCGCACTGAATGACACCGTAAAGCGGGTTCTGTCATCAGCCAAGATCCCGTCTCGACTGGAGCCGCCTGGTTTGGTCAGGTCAGATGACAGGAGACCAGATGGTGTGACCCTGGCACCTTGGAAATCAGGCCGTTTGCTGGTATAGGACGCGACTTGCCCAGACACCTTCGCACCATCCTATAGAACTGATGCTACCCAAGCACCGGGGAGAGTGGCTGCCACAGCAGAGGAGAGAAAATAAAATAAATATAGTAGCCTTCCATCCAGCCACTTCTTTTCTCCACTTGCAATCGAGACCATGGTAGTGCTGGGCCCCATGTCGATGGCCTTGGTAAGGGATCTGGGTAGACGGATCAGGCTGGAGACAGGGGAACCTCATTCAACTGACTATCTCCTGCAGAGTCTCTCGATTGCGATTCAGCGAGGGAACTCCGTATCAGTATACGGAGGCTTCACAACCTGACTTCATTTTATTTCTTTATTATTTTTTTTTTTTTTTTTTTTATTCTTTACAGTAATTAAGTAAATAAACTATTCTGATGAAAATCGATTTTTGGGATGAGTTAGTGGTTAGCTAGCTAGCAACTGGTGCTATACAGAAACTAATATAGAGTGGCCAATACCTGAATACTAGTAACTGATATCTCAATGCCTTACCACACGTATTGCCTAAGTTTTCTATGCAGCAGTTGGTATGACTTCATGCAGTCCACCAGTGATCACACAATAGGAGACTAATGATGGGTATTGTTACTGGTGATTGTGTTAGGTGCTTGTAATACAAAAGAATAAGCAAAAAGTTGGGGAAGGTTCTGCCCCCTACCTACATAACCCAGTAGGGGGTTGGGGGGCTGGAGCTCCCTGAGTCCCCACCTTGCGCAGCCTATGAAACTGTTACGATTTAGAGTGTCATTGGTATTTCTGGGTCAACTATGTCCCAATATGGTATGTCCCAATATTATCAATGAATACCCACTGTGAGTATTCATTGCTAATATTGGGACATAAGCCTCTAACTAACTATAATTCCCTCTGGCATCAACTGTACGAGGTACCCTGTATTTATTTGAAGTAACCTTTCGACAAAAGGAAACCTATTCCACTGCACAAGCCCCACAGAGATGTGTACAGTCCCTATTTCTAGAAAGTTTCATAACTTCATGCAAATTTATTTTTTCTCCAGAAGTTCTTGTGAATTTCATACTCTGTAAGTGTTACATAAGGAATTGAATAATAATTTGATACTGGATTTAGTTACATAGACATTCTCCATTTTGTAGCTTAACACCAAGCTTAATGTTTTAGCCACATTTTGCGCTTTAGTTTCAGTTACATCTTTAGTTGTCGTTTTTACTTTAGCTACTTTTCATCAATTTTAATTTTAGTTATGTTTTTCTAAAGTAAGGGCTTCAATTTTAAATTCAGTCTAGTTTTTCTACTAATTTGACTTCAAATACTAAAAGTAATATTGAAGCTATTATTGTAGAAAAAACATAACTAAAACTAAAATTGATGAAATAGTAAATACTAAGGACATAACAAAAACTGTTGTTACAAAAGCAAAGCTAAGCTGGTTGCTATATTACAAATTGAAGAATGTTGATAAAACTAAAGCAAGCATCACATTATTGTTGTATTCTTTATGTAACACTTACAGAGTATGAGATTTTCCACAAGGACTGGAGACAAAATAATGTGCACGAAGTTATGAAACTTTTTGAAGTGTTACCTACAACTAGCTATTGTAAAATAATTTTACTATACCAATTTTCAATGTTAGCTATCAAATGATGTCAAAACCGGTCTAATTAGGCTAACATAATATTAAGATTAATTAAATTAAACTTAACTATTTGGCTCTAAATTTTGCTGATAGTCCATCGTTCATACTAAAGCAACTGATGAGAGAGACTGGGTGAAAATACTCACCCTCACTATGAAGGAAACAGAATGGACGGTAAGTAAAAATAAGATGAAATTAAAGTGGAAGTGTGAAATTTTGATGGAAGTAGGATGGAATAGGAAGGGAGGAAGTGGCCCAAAATAGCCACGATAACAATATTCTGGATGGCAAATTCATAGCCTCCTTACCCTCTAGGAATATATGCTATAAAAATAATCCTTGATTTTATCATTAATGAATCACACTCTGATGTGGTCAAAAAATTAATTAAAGACTTTTTAAAGATATACTGTAACATAAGTTAGAAAAAAAACTAATATAATTATTAAATATATTACTTTTTGTCCAACAACTTACTGCACATATCAATGTCATATTCATTATCATTTGATAAGTTCCCAAATTGTCCACTGGCATTAGCAAGACCTACACAAATTACATGCATAATAGTACAGAATAAAATTAACACAAAACTTACATGTCGAATCTTGCGGATTTGGAGACGTCAGAGCAAAATATGTCAAAAAAATTAGAAATACAATGTAGAAGAGTAATCCAAACCCATATCCAAGAATACCAAATTTGTTCCACTTTGACTTAAGTAAAGCCACTGTTAATGGATGATCCAGCAACATTTTTTGCTTTTTTTCCACCTGAAGTAGCATAATACATTATTTTAAATGATATAGTTTTTTATAATTATTTATATGCTACATGGGTAACATTAATAGATTTATATGGATGTGAAATTTAAGCCATAATTGACATTAATTAGTTGCTGCTTAACTGATGACAAATTTTTATTAAAGTTCTTACCATAATCTGTAAGGGATGGTTTCTTTCATTGCTGTTACAATTCCAATTTTTAAGAATTCTCTCCATCCACTTTATATCTGTCTTATCATCAACATGATCAAAATCAAATTCTACCCTGATATCACCATCTTCCTCATTGTTAGAATTATCACTTGAATTATCACTTGGCTTTTTCACCTTTGTGCATTGGTTTTGAACATGAAGAGCAACGACTATATATAGTATATATATAATTATGCTACAAATCATTTGTTCAATCATCATATAAGGTTTAGGCTGCCCACAAGGGATATATATCTCTTTACATGGCAGGTGGGTTGAACTTAGAGATTAAATACTACCTTACATAATCAATTATAGGTCATGGTGTAATTCTTTATTTTATTTTTATCTGCTATTTGTAGTTATTATCGAGTGAGCGAAGCGAGCGAGATACTATTAGGGGTGGATAATGCAAAATCGGGTATATGTTATATATATGTGTGTATGGATGGTACGTATGCCCCATAAACGCATGCATGGATTCCCTTTTTTCTCCTAAAAACACAGCTTTTTAGGCTTGACCCCCTGATTCCAATACTACAGCATTAAGCAAGTCTTACTTTAAACTTAAGCTCCAAATTGGGAGATAATTCCTGCGAAAACACCTGTTTTTCAAGACACAAAAAACATGCTGCAACCGGTTACTATGGCATTGAAGACCATTTTCCATATGTAATTTCAAAACTTCCCATTTTAGGGGGGGGGGGGCTGTGAAGTGCCGATTGTTAGTTGTCAAGAGCCACTGGTAGTCAGAGTGCCTTAATATTAATGCTAAGGAAGCTACTACTACTCAAGGGAAGCAGAGATAAGTACATAATTCCATAATTGTTAGCTAAAAAAATAACTCAGGCCTTTTTTTAGTAGTTAAGAGCTTGTTGTAAGAGTGACTGGTAAATTCAAATAGTCAGAATGGCTTAAATTAATACTACGGCAGTTACCACTGCTCAAGGTATGAAAATAATTTTGTATTTGTGTGCTAAAATTGATGGTCTTTTGATTTTGTAGCTGAGAGCTTGCTGTCAAGAATTACCAGTAATTCAGATAGTCAAAATAACTTGAAATTGATACTAAGTTACCAATACTCAGGAAATTGAGGTAAGTAGTAATTTAATATTTGTTGGCTGAAATTATAAATAATAACAATATCCTATTTTTTTTTATTGTAGCTGATAACAATCGAGGTTATCAGAATGGCTGATGTTTGATACTACAGAAGTTACCATTACTTGGGTAAGAGAGTAATCTTGTATTTGTTTTCTAAAATAAATAGTCATGACTGCTTTTATAGTATTTGCATGAACTAAGCTAAAATATAGTAACAATACTGTATCTAACTAGGCAGGATCGCTCGATATTTGTGCTCAAGCACACCACTAGTTATAACATCTAATTATGGATTATAAGAGTGTGCTTACCAGGCATTTCTTTAATAAGCTCTTTAAAAGGATTTGTCCCTTTGTCACCCTTCCATTCACAACTTAAAGCATCCTTCCAATCTGCACAATCTATAATTGCCATTGCTATTGACCTGACATTTAAAAAAAGTGACTCATCAAGTGAATAAAAGAATAATCAATAAAAGTATTACAGAAAATACTTATACTTTGGTAGTGAAGTAAAGTCAATGTTTTATCCCCAATAACTACATCACTTGTCAGTAGCTTGTTTTAATATTATGTATTTACAAACCATTATAGTATTGATGTTATAATCAAATTTACTTTGAAGGCAATGTACAAAGGAATGGGTAATATTGATTATTATTTACAAAAAAAAATAGTGTTAGCTAGAATAATGTAGAAGTTTGAAAACAGATTTTATCTAGCAATATTCAATGAGATATTGTGACAGAAGATCAATGTTAAATTTACATTATGGTAGGCACTGAACCTAGCTGAAATTTAAATACAATTGTTTTGATCACAAGAGGCAACATACATTATGGTGCAGAGTTGATCAAAACTATAATTGCAGATAAAAATTGAGGCAACTTACTTCACCAATGCTATTACTAGTTAATAAATTGTTAGAATTCTCAAACTCAGTCCTTAGCTCATTGATTTGCTTTGTTAGTATAATGTTATTGTATTGTTTTGTATATGTTTAGCTGAAGTATTGCCATATTTAAAAATTCTTACTGGATCATTGAATGCAAATGCTGTTTATTAGTGAACGGGCACTGGCTAGGAGTGATTAGTGGAAAACTTGCAAAATTGTATTTTAATTGGAGAGAACAATATATTGAGTCTATTAGTACCTATGGTATTTACTAATGCACTCTTCATCATTGTGCCATTGTAAAAACACATTTCACCGGACGAAAATTTAAATTTCCTGCTAAAGGAAAACTGCAGACCAACTGAGCTGGCTTATACATTTCCTGAGATATTCATGCTTCCTGAAGTCAGTACAGGGCAAAAATTCTTGTACACTTTCCTGAACCTTTCCTTAAGTTGTGCAGGACAGGTGTATGTAAAGTGCAGGAAAGTGTACAGGATATTTGCACTGTACTAAAAGTATAGGAAATCTCTAAATATTTTCCAGTGTTTCATACTTTAATGGCTATAATGTACTAATCACTCTACTATGAATACTTCACCACATTTGTAAGTGCTAATAATGAAGTGCTAATGGCAGTGGTCAATTATATGTATAAATTACTTACTCATGCTTCAGTGTTACTGCCAATTGAATTGGTGATAAATTTGATATTGGGTGAGGTATACACAATTTTGATTTGGTGAACTCATTATCTAAAAGATACTCAACCACTGCAAGATGACCACCTCTGATTGCAAGATGAATGAGAGGAACAAACTGATTATCAGGATTAACCTGTTCATTCAATTTTTCTGGACTAATTTCATGTATAGCTTTGAACAGCACCTTTACAATATCTATATGTCCATTCTCTGTGGCTAGATCCAAAGCAGTTTTGTTTTTGTTATTCCTGCAAAAATATATTTGAAGTTTACAATATGGCAGATTGGGTACCATTAAAATTACAATTGATATAATGATTCATACAATAATATTACTATGACAAGAATTCTGTCATAAGATAAATTTGTTATTGTTTTTTTTACCTTATTTGTGAGCCTATTTGATATAGTAGAAGTAATTGGGCAGCTTCTTTGTGGCCTTTTTTACAACACAAATGTAATGGGGTGTTTTGCTTGATATCTTCCACAAGAAATCTGCATGACTCTTCCAGCAGATGTTCCATTACTCTGGCAATTGTAACCAATAAAAAAGGTACAAACAGAACAAGAAAGGTCTATATAAATATCTATACCTGTAACATGCAAACTATGCAAATGTAAGTGATAACATCATAAAACTAAAATATGTATCTTTACAATAATCGCGTACTTGACATGGCCATTTGCTGCTGCATAATGCATTGCTGTCCTTCTTTTGTTATTTTTAGCTTCTTTGTTGGCATACTTAATAAGAACTCTAACACTTGCACTATGACTCTCCTTTGCTGCTAAATGAAGTGGAGTATTGGAGTTGCTGTCAAATGAATTTACAACTTCTTTATAATTCTAAATAGACAGAAGAGCATCCAATAATAACATACACGACTAAATGCATGAAGACTAATAACTTTGAACATCTGCACTAAATTATGTTGTCCAGAATAGACTAATCAACAGATTGCAGCTTCAACTGGACCTTTTGTCCCCCATAACTGTGCTTGAGATTCCATGTGTGTGTGTGTGTGTATGTGTGTGTGTACAGACCCAAATGACACAGATTTTCTTGTTTAATAATGAATATTCAATAATTCACCCCCAAAGTGTTCATTAATGATGTTGTGATAGCCCAGAGAAGATATCAGCAAAATCAATTAATACCGGGATTATTATTTGAAAATAACAAAATGTCTTAATACTGAAGATTTGCACGTAGGGGTAAATGTATCATTGATCTAACTTTAACTTTATGCTGCCACCCCACTCCCCCACCCCGCCCCAAACATTCTTTCTACGTAAAATTTCGATTTTGCATGCATCTATAAAAGCTTATCACGTTAGAAACTGATCATTTGCACCCATAAAATCTCCACAGCTCTCAGTTGCAGTTGTTTACAAAGCTGATATGACATCAGCATGGAGCTACTCAAGCCTCTACAAAGCAGCATGTGGCAAGATACTCAAAAGACTACCGTTTCTGATAATTTTTTGTACAAAAAAAAAAATCAGTGTTTGAAGTAATAGCAGCTAATTTTTTGCAGTAGTTAATCAAGTGAATTTGGTATGTTCCTTCTAGTTGGTTGGAAAAGAAAATCCATATATGTAGGTCTGAAGTTGAATTAGTCCCAAAAACGTCATTATGATCAATTGTAATGGACAATAAAGAATAACATGTTTAATCATTGTGTGTATCTCAGTAGAGATTGCACAGTGTGTGTATTATCAAATAATTTATATGCTAGGGCTAGTAAAGTATTGTCTATAATGACGAAGGTAGTGCATTCATGAAAACATGTGTCATTCAAAGCAAGTGAGAAAAAATGACAATAAAAAATGAGTGCATAATAGTTCATTAGCGGAGCCCAGCTGGCCTAGCTGAAGCAAACAGAAATTGAAATTTGAATGATAACGCTAATATTTGTTAAATAGTTAAGCGATACCTCCACTGATTCAGTGGTACCTTTTGCCTGTAGGCATTCCTCTCTACCTTGTCTTTGAAACTTCACGTAAGAGATCGAGGGCGAAAATACTTCGGTGGTGGATCAGGTTAGAGATAAATTTCTACATTGAACCTCATAATGTTCCCAATTCATCCTGACAATACAGACAAATATTATTCAAAAAATTCTCCCAATAGACATTCACCTGGCATGCAGTGAACTTTTCTCCAGTCTAACTTTATTAGTCTAAGCCAATCTCTGCTACCACCAACAATGATTAATGATAATTCCTTGGTTACCTGATCTTCATTACTGACCTCAGCATAACAAAACACCGCACAATGATTTCCTCTGTAGTTAACAAATTCAATCTAATCTTGTATGGCTCCTAACTCTTCTTCAGCCACAACTCAGAGAACATTGATTCCAGCATCACAGATGCATGTGGCAAGCTCCATAGTGATCTACTGACCATCAATTATAACATCAATGGTGATGAGATTAAACGTATTTGAAACTTTCTTGTGCCAGCTTGATTCTTTACATTACTGAGTTTCACTGCTTCGGTAAAATGACCAGGTTTTCTACGTTCCACACAAACTATGTCTCACTACAGTGAAATTATGTCCCACTTTACCGCAATGAAGGCTCACAATGATATTCGAAAATATGTCCGATATCCTGATCGAGTACTGTATTAGACTTTCCGAGCTTTTTCCTTGACATTTTAATCTGTTCGTTTTAACAACCGAGCCAGTTCAACTGCCCATTTCAAGAAGTTTTGCTTCAGCAAGTAATTGCATCAGGATTGTTGTTTTATTTTGTTAACACCACAATCTTTTGTGATCACGCACCATCATGCCCACGAGTACCTCTTCAAAAATTACAGAACTCTGATGGATTCCTAAGCTCACTCACATAACTCGTTATTGATTATCCTTGTTATCGACTATGGGAAATAAATTTGAACCACTCTACAATCTCTGAAGTAGTTGGCTTAAAATAACTATGCAAAGCTGCTACTACATTTAAAACAATTTTCCTCATCTTGCTTCTTAGGAGTAATCAGATTCTTCAAGGTAAGTATTGTGACATTACTAGTAAAAAACATGCTCTTTTTCATGGGCTTCCTCAATTATAATAACAAATTAAAATTTCAGAAAACTTCACCATACTCAGTCCAATCAAATGCACTATCAAATGCCTCAGAATTGATGACAAAGCCATCCAAATTTTCCAAAAAAACATGATAATCCCTTCATCCTCTTGACAAGTGTATTATCTTATTACTGCTTATGTCAATAGTAAGGTTTAGTTCGATAAAATATTGAACAACAACAATTCAACACACACACACTAAATCTTACAAAAATCAAACGTGGGGCTGTCCTAAGGGATGCACTAGAAATATAATTAACTGTTCATCGTCATTTATGTGTTTATTGTTTTTATCTGTTGTATGTTCTTACGCAGTCTTCTGTCTGTGTTGTGTGGAATGTGAACAGTTAGAGTGCCATTTGCTCACCTATTGGGCATGCTTACACTTTTTTTCTATTTGTTTCCCACCGGGCTTGCCTTGGTTTTATATATTCTGGCCTTGAGCAAGCCCATTTTAGTCACTGCTCAGTTTGTGCACCACTGCACCACTGCACCATTCTATATCACCTTTTATTTTAAGTTATTCCTCAAGCAATTTTCCACCGTAACTCAGGGATTAGGTAGAGTTACTAGTCAAAGTATCAGGAACAGATCAGTAACCACTCAGGAGTAGTAATTCTGGTGGCAGAGTACCGAACCCTTTCAAGTCCAGAAGCTTCTGCGATATAGGGAAATATCCTGGGCGACATTGTGTGCTTCTGAGCCCGGGCATTGAAAGGGACCAACTTGTAGACCCACATCAAAAATAAAATACAACTAGTAAAAAGAGCCAATGCAATACAGGATGTAAAGAGTTAATTAAGAATTAAACGAAGCACCAAAGGTGCCAACCCTCAGCATTACTATAAATTTGCTAGCTAGCTATTACAAAGATCCATAAAATTATATGAATGGCCTAGTCTGAGTCCAAGTGACCTAATAAACATTCAGCTCATTGGCTACAAAAACAGCATCCATGACGCATACACACACAACATATACACATGAATATACGTACATGTCACACAGTTAACAATCAACATAGTTTAAACCTACGTTTGACTTTAGGACTCCTTAGTTACGAGACCAACAATTAGTGTGATTATTAACATTGCTGAATAAGGTTGTAGTGATGTGCTATTGTGAGAAAAAGGGGTATTAATCTTGCACTGTTTATATACAGCTCATGGTAGTGGTCAGAAGCCTGGTTACTCGAGAAAAATACAGCTTTTCTCTCGAATATCTGTATAGGAAGGCTTCACATTGCACTGAGATTCGTTATCTCGAATATCTGTATAGCAAAGCTTCACATTGCACTGAGATTCGTTTTTGTTATTTATTCTGATTAACTATTGTAATAAAATTGTTGCAACTATAATGTGAATTCTGACTACAGTTAGCTTTGTTAAAAATATTGTGAGGTCCAATTAATCAGTATTGCAAATCCTATGATGAACTTGATTTAACATAATCACAGCATTGTGTAAAAAATGGCGGCCATTTTGAAACAGAGGTGAAATTATTTATTACAGGGTGAATCTGCAATGTCCCTATAGCCAAAACCTTAATTAGCGTGTATTCTAACACTGTATCATTTTTGATGCCTTAATCATCAAAGGCACACTTCTTTCACATATAAAATCTGATAATAGTTGATTTTGGCCATTACAAGTTTAGTATGCAAAAGTAACAACAAAGCTAAATTTATTTAGTTTGCTTGTAGTTGATATTTGAACTATCATAATAGTGGAAAACATCATTTTTTCATTGATTCCTAAAATTACAAGTGTATTTACTTCAATGTTTCCTGCCAATGGTAGCTTCTGTATTATCTATATATCTGTGCTGGCAATCTAAATAACCAGTGTCTCGAGACTAAAAGCACTAAGCTACTAAAAAGTGCCAGGATTTTTTAATTACATATGATATTGTCATACTTACCTCAACTTTCGCTTACTGCTGAAATAACAAACGTATTTGGGGGACGAAGTTTAAAAGTTGTAAAAACAACAGTCAGCTAATTGCTTAAGATCTATGTTATTCTCTTTTAGCTAAACAGTAACTGTAGCATGCAACACTCTCACACAAACTTGTTCGTACAATAATTACATTGTATTCTCTGAATAATACTATAAGTGCCATATTGTGCTTTGTAACCAGTTCATATAAGTTATAACAAACAGCGCATTAACCAAGCAAACTTATAACCTCCACTACTTCAAATGAATCGATGTACTCAAGTAAGTTTTAACTGTGTCCCACAACATTCTGAACATGTCAGAGACAACCTTAATTCAAGGGAGTAAACAATTAAAAATTTTAAGCCTAAAAATCTGTGTCATTGTCCTGAAAACCATCATCATTATCTGAAGTGCCATATTGTGCTTTGTAACCAGCTCATAGAGGTATAGCTCCAATTCACCACAAGAGTTCATGCTTTCTTGACTAGCACTCAGTAGCAGAATATTACTGGCAGAACACACAAGAGGCATTTAAGCTACTGGTTTCACCATCATACAACACTCATGAGTTCTAGTGCTGGTCATATCAGATCATGAATATTTCAGGAAGCAGGAAGCAAATTAACATGGCAACTTCAAGTCCAATTATTGAAGACACTAATAACAGGAAAACCTCAATTTTTGTGACTTTTGAACACCATAATCTAAACTTTCAACAAGACAAACGAAAATGTTCCCAATGCAGTATCCCTTTAAGTTAAGTACATTTATCTAGTTGCAAAAGTATCTACTTACTTTATTTTTAGACTTCATGTGCTCCAGTATTTCCTACAAAAATAATACAAAATAATGTTCATCAGGTATATCCCCCTTGTAAATAGCTAAACATATTGAATTGTATTCAATGTTTTTTCTTAAGAATTGTTTACCTCCAGAAAGTTCGCATGATTTCTTTCTGCTGCTAAATGAATAAAGTTTTTTCTATCTGCATCTGTGTCCTTAAATGAAATGCCCTTGTCAATAAACGCTTTGCAGACTTTAGTGTATCCTCGAATGGCCGCACATAAGAAAGGAGTGTGCATCTCTTTATTCACTGTCGTAAAATTAGCACCACTGAAAAGAAATTGGTCAATTAAGTATTTCATAAACACTTAGTTTTGACATGCTTAACTTATACAAAAAAAAATTTTATTTTATGAAACTTCCATAAGCTGGTCTTAACACTGAAAGGCCACAGGTTAGTCTCAGCTGCACCCACAGCCAAATTGCTAATAGTTCCTACTTAACTGCAATTCCTTGGCAAAAAGCAGGTTAGCACAAAATGTACCCTAAATGTGACCATGTTATTTGCTCAGAAATAGAAATAACTCTCTAGGATTATCAAGGATAGAGGGTTTTTATGTGTAATTCAAGCACCCCATACAATTTAATTCTTGAGTTTTGAGTCCAGTTGTCTATTTAGAATATGTAAGAATATAATTGAAAGAATTTCAAACAATTAATGTTTTATCACCCCACAAGAAACATGCTGTTGAACTTCAACAGTCCCTGTGATTTCACATTTCCTAATCTGATTCTGGAACAAGCTGTAGAAACTTCTATGACTGTATATACTAGTTCGCTTCACTCTTGGTATTTCAATACTGATTCAAAATACGAGTAACCTTATACGCAATGTAGTATAGCAACCAAAGAGCCTGTGGGTCACTTTAAAAAAAAAATTTTATTATGCAAAAACGATGTAATAAAGTTTAAGTCAATTCCTTAAACAAATCTGTCTCCCATTATAATAATTTCAATTATTACAAGCAATTATAATATGAAAGAAATTTAATGTCAAAGACGATTGCAAAATTAAAACATTAGTTGAATTAATTTTATCCCATACTGACTCTTAACTGATTATTTAACCTTTTACCGTACATTTATATCATTCTAATTGTATCAAAATATCCTATGGTTAGCTTAGCTGTGTAGTAATAGCCAGAAATGAAATGGCAGCAAACAAAAAATATTATTTTATAATTATAGAAATAATCATTTTTATATGTGTAACTAATTTACAATTACATCTAAAACTCACTTTGCTAGTAAAAAAATAACAAATTTGTCTTTCTTGTATCTTGCCGCATGAAATAATGGTGTTTCATAAAAATCGTCTTCTTCATCTAAAAGCTCATCTTTTCTATAAGACAGTAGCAGCTTGGCTACATCAACATTCCCGAATCGAGCTGCAATGTGCAGAGCATTTTTCCCAGATTTATCCTTAATTATTTCTGCCTCTTCCTTTATTAATATAGCAGCAATTTCTGAGGTTGCCAGTTCAGAGGCATAATGAAGTGGTGTGCGCTTTTCAATGTCTGGTAATTTCAATAGTTCTGAGAAATTATGCTCATCCGCATATTTTTCAAAAATGTATTTCAGCATTTTTACACTGTTTCCACGGCAAATAACATGAAAAGGTGCCTTTCTTACCATATCTGTTTTCTTTGCTTTAAGTTGTTCGAAAAAATTTTTCTCGCTATGGTCATATATCTCTATAATGTTCTCCATAAGAGATATATTGCCTGATCTGCAAACTTCGTGAAGTGGTGTTTCATGAATCTTATTAACTGCTTCAAGAGCTTTAATAATAACTTCAGTTTCTAGACTACCATGCTCAAGTAAAAATTCAAATAATAAATTATTTCCATGTTTGCAAATTAGATGTAATGGATTGTTTCCAACATTGCTGGGACCCTGGATCTAAAATACAGAAATAGATCAAAATCTGTGATATAATTATCTTGAGCATTGCTTCATGGAATTTGTCTGAGAGTATAGCTATATGGCTTTAATATAAGCAGCAAATAAGACCAGCTAAATGCAGCAGAATGGCTGAAATATCGCAGCTGGTAAATATCACTCACAAATTAAAGGTGTGACTATAGGTTTGGCAAGTTAAAATTTATGTAGTGGTAAAGATTGAAACAAAGTGAGTTTAAACACTTAAGTCATGAAGTATAGAGAGTAAAATATTTTAAGTCCAATAATTAAATGTTTACGTAATTAAAGTAAATTTTTGACTAAAGGTTATCCAAAAACAATTGGAAAACATGAGAATTAAAAAAAGGCCAAAACATTTTACATTTACGTCAAAATTCCCTTCTTCTCTTTTCTCTACTTCTGTCTCTTTCTGCTTGAATGAGCTAACTTTTTCCTGTCTCTAACTCTCTCTCTCCTTCTATTCATAATTGTTGACTTAGACCTGCATTAACTTCTCAATTTTTAGCACTTTCTACCCTTACAATTCCAGTTTGTGGCAATGCTTAACAAACCAGGTTAAGATCATAAATTATTAATGAATACATGCATCATTCATGAATATGCACACAGTCAGTCGTCATCAGTCACCATCGTCATCGTATCATTATTGACACACAAGTATATTATTATATAGATTATAAATAGCACATTTGAAGGTTCTAGCAATGTAGTAGTTGAGTTGAATGAATTTGTTAATGTAGTCTGTATAGCTTAGAAATATTATTTCACTATTATGGCTAAAAGCTTAATTTTGGTTCTGCAGCATCTATCTTACACATAAATTCGTCTAAGTAACTTGCCAACTGATTAGGACAACCTATTACATGTTTTACTATAAGATAACATAATGAAGCACCAATGACGCAAAGCCTCAGTGCTAATGTGTACAAGCTAACTAAAAAAATTATGCTTCCAGCCGAAAGAATTATTCTATTGGCTGTTCCTAATCAGATATCAATATAGCTCCCACAATGAAAATGGAAGATACACTTGAACCTCTCTTATCCTGACAGTGCAGACCAAGGGGTGTCATAACTAAGAAATGACCATTACTCAGAAATACGCATTCAAATATCATTCGTTGTAGCTTGAGAACTGTCCTGAGTCTAACCTCATTAATTTTCCTTTCTTAACTTCCGCTATCATTATCTCAAGCATTCTTGCTAGAGTTAAAATGCTATGCTTGCGTTTAAGTGCCGCAACCTTTCTTCCATCCCCTCTAGTCGTTAAGTTCTAGAAGAACTAGTGGGCCCACTGAACTAGCTAGCAGCGATGCCGCCTGTCAACAAGTTCTGCGAAGAAAAAGCAGTAGATGCACTAACTGCCTCTTGATTTCCATGTTCTATCTCTTCAACACCGCAATCAAATTCTCAAAGTAACAAGTGAAAACATTTACAAATTTTATTCATTGATTTTTTGGATTGGTAGCTTATTAACCATCAGTCACTGGTGTCCGGTAGACACAGAGGTGTCCGTAACTTAGAAAAACAGATAAGAGAGATTCGACTGTACTTTCATAAGAGAATCTAGACATGCAAGATGCTCATTGGTATATATAAAAACTCCAATTCCAGCACTAGGTAAACTTCTCAGCATCTACACAGTCAACAAGAACTTATGTACTCATGTGATTATGACGTGATAATGAGGCCATTTCCCTTAAAAACCCAACACAGAGTACTTCACGTTTCATCAGCGCAAAATAAAAAAGTAGCATATAATTAATAGATCTTAGAACATCGTTCTAATGCAGGAATCTACATTATAATGATTTACCTGAGATGATAGTCTTTCCCAACATTCTGCACTAAGTGTCTGTATTTTAGCATCACTTCCGTGTAGTACCAAGACATGCAGGATTGTGAATCTCTCTTCTTTGGTTCTAACATCACGGTCTTGAATAAATTTTAAAAATATATATTATAATAATATTATTCCTGAATACACACATTATAAAAAAAAATTAGTATATACAATAAAAAAAAATTTTTTTATTTTATAAAATATTCAAGTAAGTTAATCATTCCGATCAAATTCACTATTTGCTAAAGTAAAATAATAATATTAATAATTAATTTTCTGCAATAATTTCAATTCTGAATACAATTTCCCGATAAAAAGTTGAGAAAACAATTGGCAAATCATGTGAAAATTGAATGCTTGATCGAATAAAAATCCTCTCATTATGCAATAGGTAAGGTCATTAAAATCTGAATAACCATTGTAAATATGCCATAGATAGACACTAAATTGCCTTCTCTTTTTAAAATCTCATCACTATGCCAATGCTTTGATATAAATATTATCTATGACATCTTAATCTAAAGTAATAAGCTAAATATAAGCTAGATGATATTTGACTTTCCTATAAGCATATAGGAAAATCAAGTATCATCTAGCTTATACTAAGCTTATAACTTTAGAATAAGCTGCAATAGATAATATCTTATATCAAAGCATTGGCACAGTGCATGCCATTATTAATGTTGCACAAGGTGGTGAAGTATTCATTAGCTTACTATAATTATTTTTTGGCTGAACCTAGTTAAAAAATGATGGATATATAGATTCAATTGATCAATACTCTGGGGGCTGGAGCCCCCCCCCCCCCCCCGCCCCGCCTCCCCCCCCCCCAACACCCCCCCTCCACCCCCCCCGCCGCTACACCACCCAAAACCACTAACTCATACA
>WLWI01000738.1_pt1 | contig 29189 bp, 17 predicted proteins | sample 6701501 | NCBI WGS metagenome assembly WLWI01 (sample SAMN12718690, study PRJNA515312) | sponge metagenome | isolation source: marine sponge | host: Mycale hentscheli | place: New Zealand: South Island, Marlborough, Capsize Point | collected 2014-11-01 | reverse complement strand
TTTAATTAAATAGCTGTATATTCTGTCTAAAACACCAGCCAATAACTTTGCTGGTAAAATAATTCATTATTCTTATATTATCACAAATAATATAACATTTAAACTTTATTATATAAAGCAATACTATGTAGCTGATTGCGAATTACATTAATAAAATAAATAATAAAATAATTCATTACTCTTGTTTTACCACAACAAGTATAACATTTAAACTTTATTAGACATAGCCTAAATTTTATAGCCTTCATCATACAGTGGTATAGAATAGAAGCACCAATGAATCTATATGAAACAACAGACAGTCATAACATTAACAACATCAAAATAAATAACTGTATCTATAGCTGCAATTACAGGGAACATGCATCGCTTGCTTCGCTATTTTGCGCTATTCGAGCGCACCACTAGTACTAGTGCGTATACACAGTGGTATTACTAGTGCGTGTGAGCACACAGTGGTAATACTAGTGCGTATACACAGTGGTATTACTAGTGCGTGTGTGCACACAGTGGTAATAGTAGTGCGTATACGACGGACCTTCTTCTTTCCTCGGAAAGGATCGTCAAATAGGTGTGTCTATCGAGTTTCCCCCACCCACACCAAGCTGAGAGCGAGTGGAGGAAGCGCGAAAAGCCGGGGTGGACTAACTTGCGCGCGAGAGTATGGCACGCCGTTAGTAACAAAAATCAATTCAAGCTAGTATCTTTCAATCCAGGTTTCTATCATTCAATCCAGGTTTCTATCATACAATCCCGGTTTCTATCATACAATCCGGGTTCCTATCTTTCAATCCGGGTTTCTATCATACAATTCCGGTTTCTATCATACAATTCCGGTTTCTATCATACAATCCAGGTTTCTATCCAGGCTTCTATCTTTCAATCCAGGTTTCTATCTTTCAATCCCGTTTTCCTATCTCTTATATGAAACCGTGCTCAATCTCACCGGGCATCGCATTAATATTTTTTGTGCGACATCTCACAGTTCCATTCCCATTCCTAGCCTAGTGTGAGAAATGGCTGAAGGTGAAGAGGGTGAAAAAACTATGATATTAGTGCGGCCAGAAACTCCTTCTGGTGAGCGCAACAGGCCTGTCTCATTTTTCGGTGAGAAGAGAGAATTACAGGCAGCCACTTTGGCGACTTTCAGTGATTTGCTAAGTGGAGAAGCTAACCTCTACTTCCAGGTGCAGGACCAAAGCTGGGGGGATGGGGTCTTCGTTGACTTACAGGAGCAGGCTATATCACCCCGCTCTATTGTAAGGGCTGTGGATATGAAGGTAAGCATATTTAAATTACTCTGCTAGGGCTCTTGGCATTTCAAAAATGGTAGAAAAGAAAAGGTAGAAAAGAAAAAGGTGCCGAGATAAGCATCCACATGAAATAGAGAAAAGAACAAAAATAAAGCTAAAAAAGACTATACTGAGCTTAGATCTACAATGTAATGGGTTCATTGGTTTTGTTCTCACAAGTTTGGATATTTTGTGATCCACCCAATTTCAATATTTACTTGCAGGTTTCAGTAATGGAATCGCTAAAAGGTGCCCACTCTTTGTGTACAATGTTGGGGAAGCCTACTGAGGAACATGCCAGACGTCTCTCTTCTTTGTTTCCTTCTTCGTCTGTGGGGAAATCATCTTCGTTTTCAAGTGTATCATTAGCATCTTCTTCAACAACACTTCCATCATCCTCAGCAGTGACACCATCAGCTAAGCCATCTACCTTTGATCCTACTAATAAGCCAATTAATTATGATTTAAAATTAAAGAAAAAGTGTTTTAAACGGTCAAGAGCTTTTAAGTTGTGGGTAGTTGTTGGCAAAAACAAGTTTACCAATGTTCCCAAGTCTCATCAGCGAAAAGAGTTGAACAAAAATGGTCGTGTGAAGAAGATTGAATTTCGGCGTAGTATGTCTGGCTCTCAAGTTAAGAACAGAATTACTATGGCATTTCCATCCCTACAAATAGATAAGCGGCTATTTTTATGAAGTGAGTAGAACAACGTGTGTATACTTATCTTGAACAGTATATTGGAGGTTATGAGTGTACAAGAAGTCAGACAGTTTCTTTGCTATGTCACGAGTAGCACCGTCTTGACGGACAGCAACCTCTTTGTGCACTTCAACGCTCTTTCTGGAGCTGCGAGGCGTCCTGTAGGCCACACATGTGGATTCACATTGGAACTGCCGTACACTTATGTCACTTACACTGATTTTGTGCAAGAGTTCACATTCATCCTGGCCGATATGGAGAACTGGGCTATGGATGCCCTATAGGCTAACTTACACATATTTGTATTCATATGTTATTGACTTTGTCACTGAGACATTTCATTGTTGAATACTTTACTATTCAGATACATGCATCTTCATTGAGACTTAAGAGGCATGCACAAAGCTATGACTTGTGTGAATGCATCTGGTAAAAATTGTGTGCAATGCACTGCAAAAATGGAGTATTACATTATCTCTTGATCTACACTAACAACCATACTCCCCTTCATGAACCATGCAGAGTGCTTCAAAGATCAATGTAAGTGCTTTTTAACTCTTACACTGGATGCATCTTTACCCTAAACTGCTTCTAAACTAAGAGCTCCTTCTATGAACAGTTGATGTAATGAATTTATGCAGTCTAACAATGACCACATGCATCATTGGTGGGTATTGTTAGCATACACTGTGATACAAAAATAGTAGGCAATGACTTTCACTATCCAAAACTTGGAGGCTCAGGGAGGGGAGGGGGGGGGCTGATGTTTCCTGCTGAGCCTCACCTTCTGCCGCCTCAATATACCTAGTCAGTAACATCCAATGCTAACAACCTCAGCTATCAAAACACTTGGACCAGAGTATGTTCAAATTAGCGAAAATTTCAGATTATCCAGTATATCTGTTTAATGTAATCTTATTGAATTACTTATTACCTGCCTAATATATTTTCTCCCATAGCATGTGGGAAATTAGGAATTATAATCTTCTCTTTTTATAGCTTTTGAACTTATTGGCAGGTGGGTAATACAGTTAATGATTGGTGCTTCATGAACCATGCAGAGTGCTTCAAAAATTAATGCATGTAAGTGCTTTTTAACTCTTACACTGGATGCATCTTTACCCTAAACTGCTTCACTGGTCTTTTTTTAATTTTATTAATAATGCAAAACCCAGATGTTACCACAGACCACTATAGCTTATAAGTGTTACGTAGTAATAATTTGTCGAGATCAAATCAAAGTTGTTTTTTGTTTTTGTTTTTTAATGAAATCAAGAATTCTTCTTTTGCAGATGGGCAGAGTCCTTGTTTCCAGTGTGACCTTCTAAAAGAACAGTAGAAGGTCCTTTCACTGCAGCAATTCAATCAGCTGTAAAGAATGAATTAATAATGAAAAAATAATTGAAATATTTTTTTTTTTACATTCAACAGAATAAGATGAGTGAATACCATAAGCATGAGCAAAAAGAAATTGCATAGTCAAATGAATGTAGCGATACAGAATAAACTGAAATGAATTTAAAAAAAAAAAAAAAAAAAGATAAATAATAATAATAATAAATAATCACTTGATGCAGCTGATGGTCCCCAGGATAGCCACACAGTTTCCTCTCGGAACTGCAACAGATACCCTCAATAGTAAGTGACTGGTGGAACTGGAGTCACTTGACTCACTGGCCAGATGACCTCCCAGTGACTTCAGAAAAGAAAGGGAGCTTGGGCCTATTACTCTGGAGGTTCTATTGCCACTGCTGAAAGAGGCTGTGGGGTGCTAAATTGCTATACTATAAGAATTAGCAGAATATTGGTACGGTAATGTTGGAACAGTATCATTATCAATAGCATTCAGAGAGGTTGGATGAGGGTCTAGCCAGGTTATACTAGTAGAGGATAAAAAAACTGGCTAGGCTAGATTAGAGAAGGCACCTTGAGCTCAGATGAACTATTGACCAAGAAACAATAATTAAGTTAAAACTAGCTAGCTACGTACACACCTGGGTGTTCCTAAACTTCTTTAATGAGTGAGGGGTGGGGTGGAGGGAATAACAAAACATTGCAGGTGTGGTAACAAAGTATGATAAAACACCCCAGGGTGTGCCTTTACTCCTATAAACTCTATCGAAGGAAGGTAGCAAAATACCCCATTTTTACAACAATGTACATATCCAATGTTGATTCTAATATACCATAAGTTTCAGGGTGTGCCTGTATTGTTTGATATACAAATGATAAGGTGTTTTCATATAAATCAATTCCATAAGAATCACTTGATGCTTGTGGAGTAATGCATGCTTGAAGAGCTTCCAAGTGGTCCTCTTGTAGCACAAAATTAGATTGATTAAGTTCAATTCCTTCATAGTCTTCTTCCACTGGAACGGGGCCACTAATATCTCTGCCATAAGCGTCATCCACTTGCTTGCTCAAAAAAATCGAAAGCAATCAACCCAGAATTTTGCAAACTAAGAGCTCCTTCTATGAACAGTTGATGTGGTGACAAGTGCCTCGCAGTCCTGATGCTGTGGTGATTCCATCCAAAAATCCTTTCAATGTTCTATTAATCCTTGCGAGATACACATTATAATGAAGTGCAAATAAATGTATGTCATTTAAAGGGTCAAGACATCCAGAGTCCTCCAAATAGTAGAACAGCCTGCAGTACAGTTGAGTTGCACACTGGTGACAATCACGCCACAGCCTCTCAATTCTTTGGTTGTGTGTCGATTGACCGGTAATTATGCTTCCACGATCTAAGTCCACGTGTTTCCAGCATATACTGGGCCACAAGTACATTTTCCAGTCCCTGGTCAGATCTCACTCTCGAAGGTAACCCATATTTTTGGACTGCCTCTAGAAAAATATTCAACTAATACCAATTCAGGTACTCTCTAAGTAAGTTAGGCATTTCACTTTCATTGTTATTCATAGACACCCTTGTTGAGGAATGTCTCAGCTAGGTTATTACTTAGATTTCAAGCAAAAAAACTTACCAATATGCCACAATGAATTTGGACCAGGAACACTATAGACCCAAGGACCAGTTGTTGCCCTCAGAGCAGTGTTGATTGGGTCAGTTTCTTGGATAGCTAGTCTAAGTTGGCGCCGACAAACAGCATACCCAAGACTTCTTAGTCTTCCAAGAACCATTACTTCTCCAAGGTAAGGATGCTCAGCTCTCATTTGCTGTAGAATTTCAACCAGTTCCTGATATTGTATAGTTATTCCACCATGATCATTGAGCATATTAAACTGCTGGCGCCTACGATACAGAGTCATTCTACTGATTTCAAGCATTCTTGATATTCTAATCCAGGAAAATGACAAAGAACATAAGTATTTCAGTTGATCAATTGTGACAGCAAATCTAGGACGGTCTCATTGGTGCGTTCGAATAACTGAAGCTCTGTATGCCACAGATTCAGCTATACTATGGTCAAGACTACCATTTAAGAACGCATTAACTTGTTGCAGATGCATAAGCAGTTCATCAACTAATTCTTTGTACTGCACCAGTATGGGATCAGCCGAGTTTCCAGACAAGATGTCCCTGATTGTAGTGACATTGAATATCACGGTATGTAAACGTTCCAAACAATATTCTATATGCTCCTGCCTTCCCTAAAAGCTGAACTTGCTGCAGAAACGATTGTATCTCAGAAAAACAAATAAACTTTGCCATCCCCACGCTTGAAAAGCAGACATAATACGTAGCAGCCAGCCGCTAATAAATGGTAAGACGTCGAGTCAGGCGTAGGACAGGAGGAGTGGGTGCAGGGTTTCATGCACCACACCCACACTGGAATGGGATCGAGACTAATATCAAATGCGAGGCTTCAACCCCGGGTTGTTAGTTAAAATACGCGATTCTAGATTTAAAGATAGAAACCTGGATTGTATGATAGAAACCGGAATTGTATGATAGAAACCCGGATTGAAAGATAGGAACCCGGTTTGTATGATAGAAACCTGGATTGAATGATAGAAGAAACCTGGATTGAAAGATACTAGCTTGAATTGATTTTTGTTACTAACGGCGTGCCATACGGCTTTTCCGAACTGCTGTAGTCAGTGCGAGCGAGATTAATACTAATCATTCAATTCACAAAATATGGATATTTTACAATAATATGGATCAGGAGACAGTTTTGAAAATTGCATTAAGGTGCCAATGCAGCTAAATTATGATTTACTGTAATACCAGGAAGTTAAGCGTAGAAAGGGTGAAGTAATCCAATAAATAGTGTAACAAATATAATGATTCAAACTGCATGTCATAAAAGTGTGGATGGAGAATGGAACAAACTATTCAAAGAATTTGGCAACCCAAACAAGCTTACATACTGCCATGTAGTCTGTATCATTGATTTGTTCTCTACTGATTTTTGTTATTTCTATTTCCTAAACTATATATGGCCAATGTTTATTTACAAAAATTGATACTCTTGCCAATACTCTAAGAGCTCTCTTTATCACTGCACCCATAATGAAACTCTGCCCACTGCTTCATGCTTCACCCTGCTCACTGCTTTACACTTCTTGGCGCTTATTGCATCAACTTGCCCACGGCTTCACCCTGCCCACTGCTTTACCCTACCCACTGCTTCACCCTGCCAACTGCTTCACCCTGCCCACAGCTTCACCCTGCCCACTGCTTCACTCAGCAAACTGCTTTACCCTGCCCACTGCTTGATCCTGCCCACTGCTTTACCCTGCCCACTGCTTTACCCTGCCCACTGCTTTACCCTGCCCACTGCTTCACCCTGCCAACTGCTTCACCCTGCCCACAGCTTCACACTGCCCATGCTATACCCTGCCCACTATTTCACCTTTCCCACTGATTCACCCTGCCCACTGCTTCACCCTGCTCACTGCTTCACCCTGCTCGCTGCTTCACCCTGCTCACTGCTTCACCCTGCCCACAGCTTGACCCTGCTCACTGCTTCACCCTGCCCACTGCTTCATCCTGCCCACTGCTTCACCCTGCCCACTGCTTCACCCTGCCAAGTGCTTTACCCTGTCCACTGCTTTACCCTGCCCACTGCTTCACCCTGCCAACTGCTTTACCCTGCCCACTGCTTTACCCTACCCACTGCTTTTACCATGCCCATTGTTTTACCCTACTACTTTACCCTGCCCACTGCTTCACCCTGCCCACTGCTTCACCCGGTGCACTACTTTATCATGCCCACACTACTTTATCCAGCCCATCGTTTCACCCTGCTTACAGCTTCACCGAGCCCTATTCAACCTGCCCTTTGTGTCACCATCTCCTGAATACATTCAAATATTATTTATAATTTACCTTACGGGTACATGTATGAGAAAACTGTGTAACATCATAGCTAACTGGATTTCGTAAGTTTCTGAATGGCTGCTGATTCCCGTTGTAAGTATTAGAGTATGTGTCAGGCTAAAAACATAACAGTAACATGTTACTCACTAAAATAATGTATTAATAATTCAAACCTTATCCATGTTCGTGATGAGTTTCCTGGGTACACTAAAAGATGTATGATGATAGATATCCTGCATGACAGTAATTAACTAAGTGAGTTACTGATATTGTAAAATTGAATACATATGAAGGCACTGTTCATGCTGAAACACGACTCTATGTGAAAAAACAACAACTCCTATGCCATGATATATGTTGTGAATAGAGTAGGAATAATAATTCAGAATGACTCAGCTGACGTGGACATATGTAATACGGTGAAATAGTAATGTGAATGATACTTATTCTATTTTTTCACCTACAGCATTACCTTTAATAGCAATATAAATTCATGCAGTTAGTGTGCAACAATTTAACCTTGTGTTTTTTATCCTTTTTGAAATAGCTACCTAGCAGCTTAAATTGCCAAAAACAATCTGATTAAACATAACTACGGTCATACAAATCATGATATAATATTATGCAATAAACTGTCTGCTTTTGAATAAAAAAAACCCAAAAACAACTAAAATAATATTATCATTCAATCACGCCTATCCACTTACATTAAATATGTGTCTTAAAATAGAAAGTTAGGCCAGCATAGCTAAACAACTTTCAACAATGATTATAGTTACGCAGGACTACCACATTTTGTTGGTATTATTTAACAATGCTTTTTTATTTATGACATGGCAATTGAATTGATATTAACTAGTTAGTTTACATCAGTGTTAACATTTCATTGCTGTTTGTTTCTGTGCTGAAATACTTCACTTACGTGGTTTAATGATATTATTTTAGCCCACAACTAATATCATTTTGCATTATGAAATCATGCTTTACATAACAAAAAGAAATGCATAGATAAAAATTTATTGTTACCTCATGTTTTTTTATTTTGTAAGGTTTGTTTCGTAAGTGGTCATAAAATTCGTCCTACAAGAAATTTAAAAAATATTGTGTCTGAGTTCAAATTTTGTGCTAAAAAATATAATCACCTCGCACACTTGAGAGTAATTCTGGGCTTTAGGAGTACTGACTTTCTTGTTATTATCCTTGTTCTGGAAGATAATGCAAGTTTATATCATTAATTTTAATGTCACACCTTAGTTAATTCTATCAGTCATCCAATTGCTAAATAATCTGTTATCTTATGTATAATATTAATTATGATCATTTAATGTAGTATTTTACATGTTTACAGTTATTTTTGACAAGATATTTATTATTTCATAAAAATTGAATGTACATTTCATACCTGATCAGTGCAGCATTGTAAAGGTTGACTGCAGATTCAATTTAACTTAGAAAATAGACATATAAAAGATTGGTTTTCTTACCTCAGTTTGACGTCTTCAGGTTCTTCTAAGAGTGTATTGCGATATACTTGTGGTTATGTGATAAAAAGCATACTAGAACATTGACTTACCAATTTTTATTCTTTTCAAGGTAATCAACCATATTGTATTAATAATTATGAACGTAATTAAAAATAACAACCAAATTATCCCAAGTATTATTTTCATTAATATGCTTGAGATCTTTTTTGATGCTGCTTTATTAGTAAACATTTGCTGAGAAGATACTGGTGTGTAGGAGTTGGGACTGACTGCTGATGTTGATGGAGATGAATACAGCTTTTGTTTTGTCGAGAAAATTATTTCTTCCCAACTCTTGTTAGTACATTGAACTCTGTTAATTGTATTAACAGATTTGTATGCTGTCTTATCTACAGCAGCTTTGACACTATAATTTTGTGCCCTGAGATCAAGATTGCAGCCTAAAAACATGCAATATCAGCTAAAATAATGCTTACTTTACATGTTAAAGCTTCATTTATGTTACTGGAATATCATTCGTTGATTTTTATCAATGTCATTGACAAATAACTTTCCTTTTCACAATAGTTTAACCATTCCTCTTCTACTAGTACATTGGATTTTGGATGACCTCCCCTTGGGATAACAAAAAAATTGTATTAGCTATAATTATAGGAAATTGCTTTTTAATCAGAGTAAACCAAAAGTGATATTAAAGGGAAACTTTCAAATTCTGTACATGTTATCCATAAACATATAGCTATTATATGCTACAATAACTGAATTGATAATGAAGTTTGAAGCTCAAGAGTAATGCCATATCAAGTTTGAATATCAATTATTGTTTGAATTCAGAAATGAAACCACAACTAATTTCCACTATATAGGGAGTTTTAGGTTTGCAAATTACACACATAAAATTTTAAAATCCAATTCATAAACAATCTTACAAAACAAAACAGGTGCTCTTTGAACCGAAGGGCCTTAATATACAAAGGTACACTCTTTATGTCAAAATGGGTGAGGGTAGGGAGTAAAGAATGGAACTTAGTGTGTGAAATAAGCTAACATGACGATATTGACTTTCACTGCACAGTTTCCACATTTAGATCATCATGAAAATGAAAGCTAAAACTGTTATTCAATCTATAGTGCACTTACTGACAACAAAAAATATTCCCAAATTGTAAAATGATGTGCATTTGTACTATCTTCTGTTTCCTAAATTGTAAACAAATATCTGGATCAATGGATTAGAAAATATCATGCTCGTGTTAAACATAGTGCAGTTAGAATTTTCAAATCACTAAATATGATACTTTGCCTCCAGTTTTGGACTTTTGTGGTTGAGGAGTGTTCAGACATTGTAGATGTTTAAGTTATAAATTTTATAACTGTACACACCTAAACCACACGGCTATTCACTACAGATTGTGATAAACACAATTACCTCAAATACTTAAAAATTTAAATCATTAAACAGGAAAATGGAGTTATACAACTAGTGAAATTATGTTTATATCGTAAGATACCAACATATACGTGTCAACTAATTATAATTTCGCACACTTTTGGAAGTGCACGATAGATAATATTTTGAAAATACATAAGCTAGTAATCACTTCATAAATGAACCTTACTACTTCTCATACCCAAATAAAAAGTTGAATATATTTTGTGTGGGCAGTCATTGAGTGATATAGTGATGTTGTATACTGTACTGTTATCAGTGTTGTGGATGATGAGATCTTCCTGTGTGTAGGATTCAGGAGGATAAACTGTTATCATGTATCTTGAAGTGTTATAGTAGGATGGTGTCCATGTTGCTCTATAACTGGAGGGACCATTTATTATGGGAGTGAAAATTATTTCTGATGGAAATACACTGGAGTCTATAAAAAGCATAATATCATAGATATGTGTCTCTTTGAGGTATAGATACTGAAATCAATGTAATGTTTATGCATAAAATTCTTGACCATTACTAAAGGCATGGTAGTTATATTATAGTGTAACATGTTTTATTCTCTCAAAACTGTGCAACTGAGCTATTTTTACATTAAGCATTGAGAGAACCTTTTTCATTCCAAATAAATCACTGTATAATATAAATAATCAGCATTTATTTTATTATAATACAGGTGTTTGTTGTTTGGCTGACAGTGAACAAGTTCGATATAAAGTACTCTCATTTGAGAGTTCTTTATTTTATCCTTATTAATAAAAAACTCACTTATAAAACTTTAGCTGTATTGGTGCTGAGTGTCTACTCAGAGTTCTACCAGGATGGAGTTTAAAGTATGTATAATAGAGCCCCATAACTTATTTACCATGAGGTGTGGACCCACAGTCTGGTGGCAGTGATGGTAATCAGTTATTTCTCATGAACTTAGCTGGAACTTGCCGTCTTAATTTTAATTCAGCATGTGCTCTTTTACTTATATTTCTTTTGTATTTGAGTGTGTTGTGGGAAGTGCTCTTTTTTCTGTACAAAGATATCAACAATTAATACCACCACTTTAAATTAGGATGCTAAAGAATAATGTTGTTTGCACACTGAGTCTTCCAGAAATACTGATTGAAAGAAGATCAAGACAGACTAGAACAATTGGGTTAGTTTAGGATTAAAAGAAAAGACAATTTGAAAAAATTCAAGGTTAGAGAGAGCAAGCTATAAATGAGATTTCTAAGTATATAAAGAGAATGTATATGAAATCTTCATCGAGGTAGTGAAGATGTTGTATGCAATATCAATGGTTGCAAGGTTAAGAATGGAAAAAATATTGTGCTCTCACCTACACTAAAGTTGGTGGCATGCACAATGTCTTTAAATGTTCGTACATCCTAAAGACAATGGAGAAAGTAGCGGTCAGATTTTTTATTTCAATTGAAAAAAACTGTGCTGACTAGGATATTAGATTAACCAGCAAAATACTAAATGCTAGGTATTGATAAAGTAAACTGGTGTCCGATATTCATACAAGGGAATGGGTAGTTGCATTGGCTTGCTACATGAAAACAATATCGTAACGGGTAGTGAGTATACAATTAATATTTATGAGCAAAGAGTGTGTATTTATTACTTACAATCACAGTGATGATACATAATGCTTTCTGTATTGCACACGATATTTGCTGAAATGTTAGCTTTGAAAGCGAGACGAGCTAAAGAGAATGTAGAGTTGCCAAAAATTAGCTCAGCTGTTACCCTAATAGAATCTACTGAAGTATACACCATGTTTTCGGTTACATTAAATTGAGAATTGAAGCTTAAAGTAGCTGATCTTGCACCACTTGCAATACTTGTAACAGTCCATATCAATAAAGAGTCATGATGGGAGCAAATAAACTCAGCTACATCATCACAGCACAGTGTCCTTGTTTTGTTCACTTGATACAGATCAGCTACACAAACTGAATACTGATTTATAATGATTATATAGTTGTATATCCAAATAATATTTACAATATAAAATTTCATCTCAATGCTGAATCCTCATTCAATAATTCTCAAATTTTATATTCACTTTTCTGAAACAGTGAAACTTTTATATGTCACTTCCTGTTAAGGGTGCCCTGCCACCGGAACCGAGGCGCGTAACCGGAAATTGACTGTTTGTGCTATGTCTTTATATTTCTTTTTCTGTGTACTGTGGGCTTACTTTTGTTGTTACAGGTGGAATGAGCACCAATAGAGGACTTCAGCAAGCCAAATTTGAAGAATGAAGACCCGTCTGGGACCGCCATACAGCTCTGCACCAAGCGGCCGAAGAAACTACCGCGCTCATTTTTTTCCAGAGGTAGCTAGTGGGCTTCTTCGCAACATTACAGAGCCGTACTTCTAATATATCTATATGCTTTTTTTGTAAATAGAAAAAATTTCGTGCCGTTTTACTCCTGCGTTATTCTAAAAAAATCTCTCGGTAACTTTATTCTGAGTGAGGTATGCTGCTTGTGCGTAAAATTTTGATTCAATTCAATGGTACAATTCCACGAAATATCGATTTATTTTTTCATGTTGACTACAGATTCACAATTTCACCCCGCCCCCAATAACTGAGCTCCGTGAACGCGCAATTTATTGGTAAGATCATAATCAATTGACTTGTGGTAGCTCTAAAAAGAGCCCATTTGTAAACAAAAATAAGAAATACAATAATGAGCCGTGAGATGGCCGTTGTGGTTAGTCCCGGAGCAGAAGTGACGGTGTATTCCCAATGTTGCTTGGAGTTGTTGCTCATTAGTGGGAGCGGGGTAGTTCAACACTAATTTCAGACTTGTAGGCGGTAGGGCTGAAGAATATAGCGGTAGCAATCCCGGCAGAAAGAACTGAAGTGGTGATAACGGAGTCTATACGCAGCCAAGTCTGAATACAAGGCTGGTGGAATAAGTACAGCCTCATTCCGTACCCTGCAAGTAGAATAGAAGGATGTTATTCGAGGTGACTGTTTCAGACTAGTACACTACAGTTATACAGTTATAGCTGGGACCGCTAGTCCTCCCGCTTCAAGGTAACCGGTGGCGCCGAAGTTAATTGATCCGGTAGAAATTCAGAGCTGTTCAGGAGCCATCCCGCAGTTCTTATCCCACAGCTGCCTGTTTGGTGTATAAGCTCACCTGGCCCCTCCTCTGGTAGTCAGGACAGCTGACTTCTCAGACCTAGAAGACCACAGTCTGCTTAAGGCACTCCCAAAGGTCCATTTGCAACTGGCAATATGGCTTCAGGCTACAAATATCTGCTCTCTAAGAGAAGCACAACTAGCCTGGTCAGCCACCACCAGTGGTACTGTCAAAATAGTGGGCTGGGTATAAGCATAATATTGGAGGTCCAGGTTGGATATAAAGATCTAAATCAGCAGTCAGTTCCATAGCCTTCATTCACAGAATGTCACTAGATACTGGTGAGAAGTATTATAGTATGTCCAAGTTGAGTTGGCCCAAGAAAAACTTGAATAACTTTAGAATGGAAGCAGCTATGCATTGGGGGTTTGCACCACTGGAAAGTTTGAGTGAAGCGGTTAAAAATATTCCCTCAGTATACTCCAAAACCGGAGAGAAAGTGCTATTCCAAAACTCAATACAAAAGTCTATGGGAATAGAAAAAACCACAGGTTGCCCGCTCAAAACGGCCCGCTTTTAGTCACGCGGTACGGCTCAATTGATCACGCGGACTGTCTTCATTAAGAATTTTGTAAAGAATGAGCGGCTTCTCCCCAGATTGCTGAGTTTCTAGCTTAGGTTGCCAGTGTGGAAACAGGATAGGGGAGTGTTCTGTTGTCGCAGAGAGTACAGGACCACCTGATAGGATGTCGGTAAGATTATTTTGTCTACCTGTTCAATAACAAATGCCGTATAGCAATATATTTCAGTGATATAGTTATCTTTAGCTAGCAACTTGTAATACAGCCACACTTAAGCTGTTTCAGTTAAATTGTGTACTTGTCAAAGCTGTGTTTATTCCAATTCCTTTTCTTCACTACTATAGATGCAGTTTATTGTAAGGATTAGGACCAACTCAGGCAGAACTCCACCTTCAACTCTGATCATAACTATATTTTGTATATGTTTACTACTTAAATTCTATCATTTCAACAATTTTCATATACATATTATAAATAAATGAAACAATTGATAATTTTATTTAACAAGAAAGTCTAGTAACTTTAGCTACAAGTTAACAGTGCTGTACTGCTGAATCCTGTGAATATCAGAATATTTCTTTGGGACACAGTAGGTAGAATCGACTGATTATAATCCTGTCTCTGTAGAAGAACGCCCCACCAGTTTGCGTTTTCCATCTGCTGTACATTATCTGCGCATAAGAAACAAATATAATTGAAAACAGACGAGATGGGCTGTACAGCGCCGGAAAAACTCCTTAAACTTCACTAAATTTCTTTCTTACAATTGTTACAGTATTAACGGGCACCTGTGCTACCGCCCCTTTTTCACGTGAAACCTTGACATTTGCGCGCTTAATTGACTGGGATTCACATGACTAAATTGCTTCCGCCGGTAAAGTACTAAATGCATTCCTCAATTACCGCCGCTTGCGTGGCAACTCAACTTGGACATACTATAGGATAAAAAGTGCAGCTATGAAGGTAGAAGTGAATCATATAGCCATGTGTGCTTGCTCACAACACACTTGTATAATATTATCCCATAATCAAAGCTATAACTGTCACACTCAGCACTGGATGTACATTGCCATGACATCAACCATTGTGCAGGGTTTAGTTGTAACAATCACCTGAAGTTACAGTGACCACTCCTACTTAATAATTGCCATTGTAATATTTCATGAGTGGTTTCAATAAGTGGTTTATTCCACATTAGATATCTTCACTCTGTAGTTAGTACTAGAGGAAGTAACTCACAGGTAAAGTTGGTTGTAGGGGCTACCCACATCTCCAGCTGATATTTTAGCAGCTGCTCTAACCCTGTTGGGCAGGGTAAAGAGCAGGGCACACCAGAGGAAAGTAGCTGTAAAACTGAGAAAATTGAAAAGTTTGGTTGGTTGTTATAACTATAGGGGTAATGAGGTAATGAGCTTGCACAGTATAGCGTGAAATAACAATGTGAAATGAAATAACAGCGTGAAATATCTTTGAGTTATTTCAGGGTCATTTACCTAAAAATATCATGTGAAGATATCTAGGGTGGAATAAATAGAACTTATTAGATGAGTCAGAGTGTGATATGGTGAAATATTTCAAGAGCAGGCTAATATATTTTCACAAGCCAAAGGCGAGTGAAAATAAAGCCTGAGAGTGAAATATCTAGCCATATCACTCTGACGAGGAATAAATATATATATACATTTGATATTTCAATGTTAAGAATACAATAAAAATAAAGTTTGTAGCCAATGTCAGCAAGTTTATTTTCGTCAATATCACATTAAAATTAATATATGTAACTGATATTTACTCCCATAGGTGTTCATCATCTCATTAGGAAATCCATATGAATGTTTAATTAATCCAATTAGCTCATAAATTATAGAGAATAAAGAAATTTTATTATGTCCAAAGTAAATTAAAAAATTTCATACATCTCTAAAGGGAATAATTTCCTAAAGTATTAGCTGATTAATACAGGGAGAAAAAAAGCTGAGGGTAAAATTGTCAAGAAATAATACTGTTTTAAGCTACGGTATGTCTATAATTTTGTATGCTAATGTCTTGTTAGTTGATTGTAGGGTATAACATCTCCCATATCCCTATGCTATGCGGGAGATAGCCGGCAGTACTGGTTTTGCAAACTTTTAGGGTCCCCAAAAGATAGGGCCTGGCCCTATTTATCCTGCATAACTGGAGCTACTCTGACTGAAGAGCATTGCCTTCACATCAATGCTGAGCAATATTTCCTTGTACAGTCTACTGTTCATGGACAAAAGACAAAGACAAGAAGAAAAAACAAAACAAAATAAACAAACAAATGTTATTTATAAATTTCCAAACTATTAAAATCGCTTACCTTACGTGTTGAATATTCCTTTGGTGTTATTGTTGAAGCAATTTGTTTGGTCGCTTTCTCATAACTTGAAGTAATTGCCACTATATAGGAATACTGCAATATCTACTATGAATGAAGCACAGTTGTTTTTTGCTTTTGGCTTATGAACTATATTTTATTTTGACATTATGCAAAAACCCAATTACTTTACATGTGTATGAATGGAATAGGTTAACCATGCTATCACTTGCTAATTGTATCCTGCAATATTCCACAACTGCAAACCTAACATGCTCACTTAAACCCATGATTTTATCAATTACTTAGCTAATGTTAGCTTAACAATGATTATTATGTCATTTGGATCTAATTAAACTTCTATACCATTTAATTCCTTAATACTTCATTATACCCAGGAAATTTTTTTTATAGGAAATCAAGCAGAAATGTAATGACAATAGAAACCATTATAAACTTTACTGTTTGCCTCATTCAAATTAATTTTTCTCTTTTGTGTTAGGTTTCTAACCTATGTTGATTTTTTGTGTATTAACTAGCTAACCTTGTAAAGTTAAATCACACATTTTCAACTGTGTAATACAAAAAAAAATTTTTTGATTGAACTTGAATGTGAGCTGAATTAAAAACACAAACTAAAAAAACAAAACAAAAAAAAACAGAAAAAGACGGAACATCCTAGTTAAGGTTACTCATTATGTAAATACAAGAAAAGTTGAAATCATAGCTACATAATTATTAGCAATACAAGCTGAAAGTACAACTATAATAATTGCGTAATCAAGTTCATTTAAAGTACAATATATATCAGTGAATATCATGCAAATTTCTATAAATGCTATAAAGAAGCAAGATTTAAAATACCTGCATCCATTATGGGCAATCATAATTCCAGCTATAATTGGCAAGGTTTTGCCTCTCACACTCACTCAGGTGTTCACTTGAATAGGCAGTTTGTATTTACTAGTGAGTGCAGCAAATAATTTTAAGTGGTATTGTAACAAATTAGTTTACCACGCGAAGCAGCGCAAGAACCAATCTGACATGAATGGAAGTGACAAGAAGTGTTACAGTCGATATGTCTGAAGTTCCTTAGCATTTACCACTGGTATTATTAGCTATAACTTTATTAGCTTTCACCCCAAGCTTAATTCAGTGATTGTTTGCACACTTAATTCTGCAACAATAAGGATGCATCGCTTTAGCTAAATAACATAAAAAAGTGCTTGTTTGGCTTCATAACCCCGGGGCACCGCTTCTTGAAGTTCATTGCTATTTTAGCTGGTTAGGTCATTCCCAAATCGGTACTAGTAGTGAATGGGTGGGACACGCAATTGCGTTCTTTTACCCGCCTTCATCAATGAATATCAGTCTGGTCGGATGCTTAAGTGTTTTTACTCAAGAATTATTGTTATTCGCTCACTTCGCTGACGTTTTTTACCGAGAGAAAACGGTAGCGTTAATGCAACAATTCCTAGTATTCCAGTTTGTGTTACTTTCTAGATGCTAGAGTTGAAATTACTTCATTTGTGCTTTCTCATATCGTTTCATTATTATAATTCAGTATGTGTGGCTGATCTATATCAAGTGAACGAAACCAGGACTCTGTGTTATTCTGACATAGCCGAATTTTTATGCTCACAACATTTACCTTATGTATACTGGACAGTCACTAATTCTGCAACTGGAAATAGAACATTCTTAAGTTTTCACACAAATTTAGACCCAGTCAGGATGAAAACTACTACTGTTGACTCTACGATAGTAAAAGCTCAAGTAATGTCTAGCAATTCATCAATTGTTTTAAGTTTGTTAGAAATAGATGCTTCCATAACAGCCTCTATAAATTGCAACAATGAGATAATTATGTATCATCCAAGTAAGAATAGTTAGAAAGTGTGTAAGAAATATATTATATATTATAATGTCATTTAAAGAAGCCAGCTAAATGTTACATAACAGTTATGTAACATTTAAGCTAGCTTCTTTTGTCAATGAATTTAGAATCTCAATGCTTTGGGGTAATCCCACTTAATGTTCTAATTTTGCAACCTGCTATAAACATTTTTATACAGAAACCATTGAAAAACCATCACAAATTACTTTAACACCCCTAACTAGCAGTTCCTCAAGATATAGAGTAACATGGATTCCATCCCACTACCACTATTCAAGATACATGATAACAGTTTATCCTCCTGAATCCTACACACCGGAAGATCTCATCATCCACAATACTGATAACAGTACAGTACACAACATCACTATAGCACTCAACGACTGCCCACACAGGATATATTCTACTTTTACTTTGTGTAAGTATTACTACTTTATACATAGCTATAGCTACTATAAATAAACAGACTTAAAATAAAGCATGAACAGAAACTTTGTGAATGTGCTTTATTTATTTGTTTATCTCAATAGAAGACTAAGTGCATGAGCTTACTAATTACATATGTGGCATAAATATTGTGGAAAAAATTATCAATTAAAATGTTGTAGGTTGCACTCTCTTTAACACTCCAGAAGTACTAAATTACAGAGTGGCGCTCACTGGAGAAATGAATGCACAACTGTTTGCTAATGTCACTGTGCAATGTACCACTGACATATGGGAAAAAGCATTGATAACATCATCAACAACATATGGTATAAAGTTATAACAAAATAATAAAAAATGGTGTTGTTTTGAAAATCATATACAATATGAATTATTTGCTGGTATAAATTAGTTGATTGGTAAAAAGAAGTAAATTGTGTGGAACCTACATAATAAATGTAAGAAATTATAAACAAATGCATTATTTTTTACATTTATTTTATAGATTACACACAACAATTAACTTCAACTAGTCCATACAGTTTTAATAATACATCAACAAATCCAACATCACAGCAAATATCCTTTGAAGTTCTTGGAATTATATTAGGAGTGATTGGTGTTGTCATCACTACTATGTTGGGGATAGTTGCAGTGTGCATTTGTTTAAATTGGAGCAAAGGACGTGAGTGTAGTTGTTTTTATTGATTTATCTTGTTTATTATAAATTTACTTTAGGAAAAATCGATGGTCACCATTCTAAAAGGTATTTTATTATTTATTAATCCCAGTATTATGGCTTTTGTATTGTCTTTATCAGTAATTTACAAGACTCCACTGGTGAGGTAATTAAACTTTAAAATATGTAATGTATTAATGCATTTAACTTGTAATTGTTATTTAAAATTTTATTGCAATATTGTTTGTGCATATATTGAAAAAGTAGTTTTCTAATTGGTGTGTATGGTACTCAGCTCCTATAGTTTTTCTACACTTTCAGTGTTATAAGATCAGAGGCATTATTATAAATACAATAAATTAATAATTTTGTAAATTAATTCTTTGTAGATTTTCTTCAAGTTTTTAAAACATGGGTATTTTGCGTAATATATTGTCTAAAAGATTGACTGCCTGTATTTTCAGATTTAAAACTTGGAGGAGCGAAGTGTGACTCTCACTAGATAGTCTAAATTGAAAATTTGGTATATGCTTATATATATTATATATATTATAATATGGTAAAGTTTAATGAGGTCATTAGGTGTCTACCCCCTGTAGGTTACTTTAAACGTCAACATTAGCACAGGCGCAATAGTTTCAGTAGAAAAACCCAGAAATAAAAACAATCGCAAAAGCTAAGGAGGCAAGAGGAGGCACAAGTTAAACTTAGCAGGGTTCTATTAGCGGTAGTTATTAGCTATTTTGGTTAAAGTATTAATTGTCAAAGCTATATAACGAAATAGAAATGTCCTTACTTCAAAATTCATCGTCCAATAACCAAGCTACTAAGTGAATACAGTGTAATGCTTCGTTCATTTACTAGAGCTCTGGTACAATAGATCATGTATAGTGGAGCATACTGTTTGGAAAAGTGTCTTTAATTAAAATCTATTGTTTAATAGTCAAGTCAGAGAAATGTTGTGCTGGTATATCAGAATAGCACAAATAAACTTAACTAACAAGTAGTTACTGGTTTATTTGTAGCTAGCTTAGCAGTACATCCGTTATGTATATCATATATTGTTATATTTTTATAAAGCTCTCAAACCAGATTTTAAGTTACAAAAACAACAACATATCAGACTGTAAAAGCAACATGCATTAATGCATTAATTAATTTCGATTAATTATCCAAATATTAGTATTAGTAATTCACATGATACAATAGAAAATTCGTAATACTCTATTTTCAGATTGACGTTGATGCTCAATATAGCACTATACAAGATGTACAATGTGTATCCAGGGACTATTCTAAAGTTATGCCAGCATTCACCCAGGTATTGTTTTGCATGATTTTCTTGACACTAGTGATTTTCTTTAAATAATGTACTAAGTTTGAGTTGGCTTTCATTTATTTAGACATATAGCAAATTAGAATTGCGGTCATGTAAGGAACAAGAATTAACAAACAATTGTGATAAAGTCTGTTGTAGCAAAGATGATCAACTAAGTCCTGCAGGTAAATATTTTCCAAAAGATGGATTAGAATAAAATCTTGTAATTACTAAATTATGCACTTCAAACATGATTCATTTTGCTATAATTTCAGATCAATTATTGAATTTGGATAGTTTATTATTTAAACTGAATCCGATATCGTCCAACTTCAAATTACTGGGTAGCCTAGCTGGAATAAGTACAGATTTACTAGACCAGATAGAGTCCAGTGTAGTGGTTCCGCATGATGGACTAGTTGAAGTATGTAATGCATGGCTCAGGAAATGTGAAGATGATGGAGTTACACTGACTTGGAAAATGGTAGCTGATATCCTGGCAACAATGGGACACCAAGATCTGTCTTTTGACAATATATAACACCCCTAACAAGTTTGAAGCATCTTTGTCTTGTAATATCATTATACATACAGCTAAAATGACTGATGTCTTAAAAAAACATTATCCTCAAATCATTTATTTTGTTTGCCATGTTAATTCAGATATTATTTTTTTTGTGTTACATTGTTATAAAGCTTTATTTTAATGCACAAGCCTGATTGTTCATACCTCCACCAACACACTCGATGCTATTCTAGTTATAGAAATACAGAAATAACATTTCATTTCTCCAATTTTTTTTATATTCCACTTGTGAGCAGCTGTAGTAATATAATTCATTGTTCAAATAGTAGCATTTTTTGTTCAACATTTAAACACAAGTTCATGATTGTTAAATTGTTGACAAAAAACAAGTTGAAATAATAATATTTTTTGCAAGTTCAACAGATTCTATTATCTAATAATTCATTTGCATCATTGGAATTTAAACAACATATTTTGTACAAAACGTAATGATCAATTTATAACTATTATTCTTGCTGACAATTGTAGTAATGACTTTGTCAACATACTGAAGATAAGACCCTATATTTTCATTAAGTGTAAAATTTGTTATTTTCAAAATTACAGATGAGATAGATTACCTATCAGTTCTTGGAAGTTACTGTAATCTGTATCAAAACTTACAGAATGAATTAATAAATAGTGGATAGTAGTTTAGTAGCTTTAAGTCTTAGTTTCAGGATGCAAATACCACATAGCTAAGCCACTTATGTGCTCTACCAAACAATTATCTAGTTGAATTAAGAGAAATAGCTGTAGGTAGTTTTTTACACACACAATGCACTACCTGAGACTCCAAACATGTGCAAAATATGCATGTACAAAAACCAATGAATCAATATCATGCATAAGATGATTGGTACATATTATAATTTTATTAATCAAGTATTACTAATACATCATAAGGTATGACTTATGCCTACTGAATATATTGTAGTATTAGTAACAGTTAAATAGTATAAATAAAGATGACTCCTCATTCCTCAGGTATAAATAGTCTGTACATTTGAGGAAGTAATGAATTCAGTTGCTAAAACTGTAAAAAACATTATAGCTTGGTAGTCACTGGTGTATCATAAATGTAGACTCAAGTTGTAATAATGCGATTCTTAGAGAAATGCAATTATAATCACAATAACACATATTATCAACACTGATTTATAGCTACAAGAACATCATCTCACCTCAACTTGTTTTAAAAGAAGTGAAGATATTTTATGTTTATTAAATTCATTACTGTAATAGTAGAAACTTTTTTGTGATCAGTATTTGAGAGCTACTGCAAGTTGGAGATATTTATTGTATTATTAAGCGAGTATTGTAACCTTCTATTGTACAAAACTTTAAGTCTGTCAGTTTATTATTAAGCAAGTATTTTAAGCTCCTATTGTACGGGACCATCACAATTGTAAGTATTGCCTTATTGAGATTATATGTATTGAAGAACTCATAACTGAATCATGAATTTTGTTAAAATATTTATTTAAAAAAAAAGTAATAACATGATGACTACAACATAGCTCTCTGATTTTATTTTCAAAAATATTGGAATAAGTAGCTAATTTTAATATTATATTACAATTTGTAGTATACACCAAAATGTTTGTCAAGGTAAAACTGTAGTTTGGTTGCAATATGGAGCTAAAGTTATTGCTAAACATTTCAGCAGATATCCTAGACAGATTTTAAACAGCTCTTGTTAATGCAAGCTCAAAGTGTTTTCATAAACTTGTGCATTGTTATTTGATCTGAGTTTAAGCACAATATGTTTGATAAACAATTCACATGTACACACATTTTGGAATAGATAGCTTAACTGAGATAGACAATTGTTTTTCTTTTAATTGAAAAGGTCATAGTTCTAAAGAAACTTGAAACATCAAAGTTTATGACAACACTTTGAGCTTGCAATAACAAGAGCTTTTTGAAATTTGAAGTGGTGAATACTTTCTTGAAAGTAAATCAGTCTGGGATATCTACAGAAATGCTTAGCAATAACTTTAGCTCCATATTGCAACCAACTCTACAGTTATACCTAGGATATTTACATTTTGGTGTATAAAACAAATTGTAATATAATATGAAAATTAGCTACTTATTCCATTATTTTGAAAATAAATCAGAGAGCTATGTTGTAGTCATCATGTTATTACATTTTTAATACATATCCTAACATAATATTTTATGATTCAGTTATGAGTTCTTCAATACATATATCTCAATAATGCAATGCTTACAATTGTGATGGTCCCGTACAATAGGAGCTTAAAATACATGCTTAATAACACAATAAACATCTTCAACTTGCAGTGCCTATAATATAACATGGGTATACAATATTACAGTAGCTCTCAAAGACTAATCACCAAAAAAAATTCTGTAATGATTTTAAGAAACAAAAAAGTCTTCACTTCTTCTAGAACAAGTTGTTGTGAAATGATGCTCCGGTAGCTATAAATCAATGTTAATAATATGTTTTATTGTGATTATAGTTAAACTTCTCTAAGCATCACATTATTACAACTTGAATCTACATTTATGATACACCAGTGACTACAAGCTCTAATGCTTTTATTGTTTTTGCAACTGAATTCATTACTTCCTCAAATGTACAGACTATTAATTCCTGAAGAATGAGGAGTCATCATTATTTATAATATTTAACTATTATTCAGTACGTATAAGTCATATCTTATGATGTATTATGTAACACTTAAACTTCAGAAGTCTTTCTCAAGTCATTTTGAAAATATGAATCCATATAATATTATGCAGTTCACTACTGTATGGAAGAAATTATTAAGGAAGTAAATAATAGATTATTGACTATAATAAATAGTTTGTTATTATGGTACAGAACATGGAGTTAGTGTAAATGTTAGGTATAATTTCAAAATGTTAGTATAATTATAATCATAACAATTGATACTTTTTTTGGCTGTAACGAATAATTCAGAGTATTTCTTGCAGACAAGCTTCATTGCAGAGAGATTCAACTAATAAAAGGGAGTTTAAGAATGTAAAATAGATTATTGTTAATTAGTCATTATGATTACTTTATCCTCATAATTACAAAAACATACAACTTTTGAACACAAATGTTATATATTGTAATTAATACAAGAAACACAAAAGAAATACTACTATTCTACATGAATTTGTAGTAGTACAGTAGTTTAAAAATATTATTATTGATACTTATCTCTGCTATAAAATCTGAATTGTGTGATTTTGCAGAACTAAGAATTATATATACTCTTTCTGCAAGTTCTATGGTAGACTTTAAGTCATTAAAACAGTATATTTTGGAATGGAAATGTGTGCTTTTAAATATTTAATTGTACAGAATAAAAAAAACTTGCTTTTCACAAAGTATTACTCTAATATCTGAAAATACTATGACTACAAGTAATCAGAACGAGGTGTGCTCTGTCATATCAAAAATACTTCCTAAATTTGTTGAGATAGCAAAATCAGGAAGTGAGTGTAACACTATAAGTAGGTTTTGATAGATTTTACATTTTCTTTGGCTCGTCTCACTATTGAAGCTGATTTTTCTGCAAATATCATGTGCAATGAAGAAAGCATTATATATATTCACTTTGAAAGTAAGGTCTAAGTAGCAAATACAATTTTGCAAAACCTTGTGTACTTAAGTATGAATTAGAATATGAAATGTGATACTTGCTGAGTATATTCATCTCAGAGTGATAGATTGATTATAAATGTGTTGAAAGAGTAAAGTTATCCTGCTGGATATATAAAGAATTACATTCCAGCCCTTTCTAGATCTTACATCAGAAAATACTATGATTGGTTCTACAAGTAATTAGAACAAGGTTTTACTCTGTCAGATCAAAAATACTTCCTCAATCAGTTGAATGGAAAAACAGGAAGTGAGTGTAATACTATAAGTAGGTTTTGATAGATGAAATAAGGTTAGGCTTAGCTTTAATTGCAATGTGATAATGTACTATTTTTATACAGTAGCATTAAGTCTGTCAGTTTGTGTAGCTGATTTTTATCAAGTAAACAAAACAAGGACACATTGCTATTCTGATGTAGCTGAGTTCATTTGCTCCTATCATGACTCTTTATTGACATGGATTGTTACAAGTATTACAAGTAGTGAAAGATCAGATACTTTAAGTTTCGATTCTCAATTTAATATAAGGGAGAACATAAAGTATGCTTCAGTAGATTCTAAACCAAAAAATGTTGTTATTAATGCATGACACATACAACAGGATACCGGTTAGTTGTATATTGTAATGAAATATATAAATAGACTTATACAGCTTAATATTGGAATCAATATCTTATGTACCATTGCATTAGGCACTGTTGCAAAATTAATATTTTTATTTATTTTATCATTACATTATATAAAAAATGGCAGTGTCCAGTTTTGTTCCTTCAGAACTTTTTCTAACCCCAACTACGAGAGGTTCCTCCAAAATCTGAATTTGTTGATTGAATTTAAAATTTGCACCAAATGCATTGAATATAGCATATAATTTTAAACTAAATAAGCACATAAGTTAAACTTAAATACAAAGGAATAAATTATTTTGTAGTAAATATAATACACTTCGGGATGAGATATAGCTATATGACAATTTGTGTACTTCAGGTATTACATTTTCAGATGCTTCAGATGTATTGAATTCTATGAGTATTTGTGAACAATACAAAAATGAAGTACTAAATACATGTTCTAGCAACTTGCTTCCAATAATACTGAGTGTTGCTGTGACATGTCTTCTGACCATCATTATTCATGTCATAATAATAGTAGTATTTGCAGTCATAATGTACAGAAAAAGTAAGCAGAAGTTCATGTATTATTATAATATTAAAACTTAGTATACTTTTCTATACTTTTCAATTCAGGTAAACTTAAGAATCAATTGTCTAGGTAAGATTCATAGTATTCTATATAATTAAGAATATTATTTTTGATGGGTTAAATTTTTTTCATTTTTCATTTAGTTTTACTGAACACAGTGGCTATACAAAGGTAATGAGATAAGATTATAATATATTATCATATGTCAGCTAAATCATCATCATTAGTAATTTATAATTTTCTAGGAATCTTCCCAATCCAAGCACTCACGGATAGTGACGAGCCAGGTATGATATGATAGTGTGAACAGGAGGCAATGGTATTTTTACAGCTAAGATAGTTGAATAGTTGTGTAGCTAATGCTGTTAAAAATATTTTTGTCGATAGGCACTACTATGATAGCAATACATCATTTTATAAAAAATGTAGACGGGAGACTATGTATTTTTAAGGCATTTGACTGATAATTTGGTTACTAATTATATAATGTTTATAAATGAACTGATTATTATATATTTTGATTTATTTTACCACAGGTAACTAAAATATATTGAACAATATTTAAATCGTTTTTTTAATGACAAGAAAAATTACTATCAGGTTGTATTATTATTGAATACTGATATTATAATATTTTTATAATAGAATGCTGCATATTCCGCTGTTCAGGTCAATATGGAAAAGGTACATCATAATCTAAACATTTAACGAATGTATCTTGTCCTTTTTGATAATGTTAGATAATTTTATACAGTTCTAATTAAGTGCAAAAAATTTTGAATATTGATTCGTGCTAACATTTGTAAATTTAGAGGGAAAATGTTGCTGACAATCGTTTGAATGCCAATGACTTATATAACGATGGTAAGCCATTGATTCAGATTGTAATGCTTCACTTATTTCAGCTACTGAATTCACTTCTTTCTCAGATATGTATGAGACTATTAACAACTGAAGAAAATGAAGTCCTCATAGATTGACATGATATTTACAAACTATAATAAAACAATTCTCACAAATATAATATTTTATTATTTTATATTCACTCTCAATTTCTGGCTCATGGTGCACATTGAAAATACTACCTATAATTTTAGTGATGTAAAGTATAAATTTTTTTGTGATCAGTATTTGAGAGCTACGATGATGTTGTATATACTCATGTTTTTTTATAGGTGCTGCAAATTGAAGATGTTTATTGTATTTTTAAGCAAGTATTTTAAGCTCCTATGGTGTGGGACCATCACAATTGTAAGGATTGCTTTATAGAGATATATGTATTGAAGAACTCATATCTGAATCATGAAATATTGTGTTAGAATATGTATTAAAAAATAAGTAATAACATGATGACTACAACATAGCTCTATGATTTATTTTCAAAATAATGGATTAAGTAGCTAATTTTAATATTATATGCAACTTGTTTTATACACCAAAATGTAAATTGCGATAAGACTGTAAGTTCGGGTGCAATATGGAGCTAAAGTTATTGCTAAACATTTCAGCAGATATCCCAGACAGATTTACTTTCAAGAAAGTGTTCACTATTTAAAATTCTAAAGAGTTCTTGTTATTGCAAGCTCAAAGTGTTTTCATAAACTTATACGTTATTATTTGATTTGAGTTTAAGCACCACATGTTTGACAAATTATTCCTGTACACAAATTTTGGAATAGGTAGTTCTATAGTTTCATTTTCTGCATTTCCGTACACAAGTAAGATAAACTAGATATTTTTGTAGGAATAATTTCAAAAGGAACTATCTCATACTGTTTGTACATAAGAAATTGAAAAATACTAAGTTAACACACAGTAAAGCTATAATAGCTTTTGTTTTAATTAGAGTGAATGTATAGTACTGGAAGGAGTACTCGTATTGTCAGATTATATTTTATTAGAGCATTGCAGTATTACATAATTTACAAAATATATCTTAATGTGAGCGTAAAACAAAATCACAGTGAGATGAAACAAAATATTCAGTGGGACAGCACAATATCAATAGCTGCTCTCCTAAGAAAGATCATATTATACATAAGTCAATAATAAATGTTGCATAAATTGTAATAATTAGTTCATTTCATTTCATGATGTTTGTTCATGATGCTATGCGAACATAAAATTGGCTTTATTAATCTACTAATTTTGATTTTAACATGTTCTAATGCACTCACATTTAGAGAATTCTACACTGGCTTTGAATCAATTACACACTGTAAACCAAAAGGTGTGTAGTTCACACCAAATTAAGCGTGAATCACTTGTAACAATAGTCACACCAAAATATGGTGTGATGCGCACACCTCATCTTTGGGTGTGAAGTGCACACCAAATTTAATGTGAATTCTCAACACAATCACTATGAACTCATACTTACATTAATGCTGAATTATTTTAAGTTACATTGATTCTAGTAACACACTCTCTTATCTAGCACACAAGTGTACAAAACATTTATAAGTTAGATTACAATGATAATAGCATTGGTTTTTGCCTGCATATGAATATAATTAATGTTCGGTAAAGGGTCCATGCTCTTCCATTGAGTGAGAATTTCACACTAAGTGTGCATTCACACTAGGAAGAAAGTGTGAAGGACACACTATGCATAGGTGGTGGGCATTCACACCACCAGTTTGGTGTGAATTTGGTGGGTTTTCACGCTATAATTTTTACAGTGCATGCATACCTCTAGTGTGAAATTCACACTCAAGCATAAATTATATTCATGTGCAAGCAAAAACCAATGCTATAATCACTGCAATCTACCTTACAAATGTGTTGTAGACTTATGTGATAAATAAGAGAGTTGAGAAAGATTTTTGTCCTCTAATTAATGAGATCTGGGATTTAGGCACAGCACATACACCATTGAAAAGTAATAAATATATTATTAGAATCCCCAACTTACAATACACAAGCATTAATGTAATTATCAGTCTACACTGTTTGATGGTGTGACCTCACAACGATTAGGTGTGTACATCTTACCATATTTTGGTGTGACTATAGGTACAAGTAATTCACACTTAATTTGGTGTGAACTACATTCCTTTTGGTTTACAGTGTATATAATGTATATACAGTCGAACCTCTCTACAACAGCCAAGCATGGGGACAAGCGTGTTGGCCTTTGTAGAGAGTTTGACCTTATTTCGGAGTTTTTCTTTTTTTCTTCAAAATTTCATAAACTAATTATATATTAAATGAATGGTATATGAAAATGATG
>WLWI01000734.1_pt1 | contig 29376 bp, 17 predicted proteins | sample 6701501 | NCBI WGS metagenome assembly WLWI01 (sample SAMN12718690, study PRJNA515312) | sponge metagenome | isolation source: marine sponge | host: Mycale hentscheli | place: New Zealand: South Island, Marlborough, Capsize Point | collected 2014-11-01 | reverse complement strand
ATAAGCCCTACTCAACAGCATTTACTGGAAAATTCATTGTCCACTAGACGAACCACGAAGGTAAGTCTTGCGTAGGTATGTTCAGTTGTGTGAAAGTATTGTGCGTTACAACTACTATTAAGAATATACAAAGAAAACTTTAAATAACGTGACTTGATTTTGATGCTTTTGTTTTCAATTCAAACAGTTGCGGGGAGCGGTTACTATGGCATTGAACCCCCTTTACCGCATTATATACTTAATTTAAAAACTCGACTTTATTTTAGTAGCTTGAGTGTTAGTTGTTAAAATCAATCATTTAACAATAGTGTAGTTTAAGGCTCGCTCGTTATTTGTGCTCAAGCAAGTATGTATGGATGGTACGCATGCCCCTTAAACGCGCGCGGGGAACTTTTTTTTTTCCAAAAAACACGGCTTTTTAGGCTTGACCCCAGTTTATAATGAAACTACAGCATTAAGCAAGCCTTACTTTGTACTTAAGCGCAGAAGTATGAGAAAATTCCTGCGAAAACGCTTGCTTTTCAAGAAACAAAAAGTTGATTCGACCGGTTACTATGGCATTGAAGACCCTTTTCCAGACTTAATTTTAAAACTTCTCCGTTTTAGGGGGATACGGAGTGCCGATTGTTGGTTGTCAAGAGTCATTGGTAGTCAGAATGCCGTAGTATTAATGCTAAGGAAGCTACTACTGCTCGAGGGAAGCTGAGGTAAGTACGTAATTCCATATTTGTTTGCTTAATATGCAAAAATAACTCTGGCCTTTCTTTTATGTAGCTAAGAGCTTGTTGTCAACAGTGACTGGTAAATTCAAGTAGTCAGAATGGCTCAAATTTGGTACTACAAAATTTACCACTGCTCCAGAAAATGAGGTAAGAAAGTAATTTTGTATTTGTGTGCTAAAATTGATTGTCTTTTGTTATTTTAGCTGAGAGCTTTTTGTGAAGAATTCGAGGTAATTCAGATAGTCAAAGTAACTTAAATTTGATAACTACAGAAGTTATCAATACTCAATACTCAATACCCAACAAATATTCCATATTTGTTGGCTAAAATTACAAATAATAACATTGGTTTATTTTTTTTAATTGTAGCTGAGAGCTTGTTCAAGAGTTACTGGTAATTGAGGTTATCAGAATGGCAGATGTTTGATACTACAAAAGTTACCATTAATCAGGTAAGAGAGTGATTTTGTATTTGTTTGCTGAAATATAATGTCATAACTGCTATTATAGTGTTTGCATGAAGTAAGCTAAAACATAATAACATTTTATGTTACCTAGCTATCAGGCTCGCTCGCCATTTGTGCTCAAGCACACCACTAGTTTATATATACGTTTGGACGTACGTATGTCATTTTGTACTTTGACCCTCCGTATTTTGGTGTTTGCTCCGCGTTCGACCCCATCCCAAACTTTACTAGGGCTTATAACTGTGACAAATAGCGTATTAACTTACCACCGCCACTAACTCGAATAGAAATGGAGCTCCCATAAGTTTTTGAGTTTTAACTGCACCCGCAAACAATTCAAAGCGGTAAACAATTCAATTTCTAGGGGTGATACGGGTAATGGTCGCTAAACCGGAGGATTCTGTCTACGCAACAGTATTTACTTGAAAATGCATTGTCCACTAGACAACCACGAATGTAAGTCTTGTGTACGTGTGTTCAGTTGTGTGAAAGTTTTGTGCATTACAACTACTACTAGTGATGTGCTCTAATAGCACGAAATAGCGAAGCGAGCGATGCATGTTCCCTGTAATTTCAGCTATTCCATGCATGCTTGGTGTGGCTACAAAATACTGTCAGATTCTTTACTTTGATACCTGTTTCTGTTTCATTTTAGCTCTCCTCCTCCTTGCCCTGTTTTTTTCATTTCTTATCGCTCTCCTTACTAATATTTCTTCAGGAGTTTCTAACGCTCTCAAAGCTCTTGACCGAGCGTATCTAACGTTTTGTCTACTGGGCATCGCTACTTCGTACGGCGGGTAAACAAAACAAAATGTTGCTAAGAAGGTTACCCGGCCCGCGCAAGCGCGTAGAAGAAAAGGTACACATGTACGCCCACGCAAGAACAAAAACAATTTCTAGACCTAAATATATATATATATATATCGCGAACTCATTAGAGTGTCAGCTTCGCTGAATTAAGAATATCACAAAGAAAAGATTTAAATAACGTTACTTGATTTTTGTTGCTTCTTTTTCAATTCAAATAGTTGCTGGGAGCGGTTACTATGGCATTGAACCCCTTTACCTTATATTCATAATTTAAAAACTCGATTTTATTTTAGTAGCTTGAGTGTTAGTTGTTAAATCAATCGTTTAACAATAGTGTAGTTTAAAGCTCGATCGCCATTTGTGCTCAAGCACATCACTAGTATATAATACATCGAACATAATACCTGATTTTGCATTGTCCACCCCTAATACTGTCTCGCTCGCTTCGCTCGCTCGCCAACAAACATCCCCAATTTTCAATTGTGTTACCCCTGAGAGTGTCTCGCTCGCTCCGCTCGCTCGCCAATAAATTAATAGAAGGAAAAGGGTCGCCGACGCCGGACTAACCTTAGCCGCTTCCCAATTAACCACTCTATAATGAATGTGACTACACTTTACCCATTATAATAAAGATGCTTTACCGAACAATTTAAGCTTGTGAATTATGCATGGATACACACTACATTAGGCCAGGCCCCTTCATAACTTTCTGTCCAGTTACGCCACTGCTCACATTCCACTACTAACATCATTTCAAATGTAATTGGAATTGCAAAGCTAGTCTCACTTAATGGACTAGATTACTGATTAAAATATTGTGCCAGTAGTCTACCATAGCTACCATTAGTGATGACAATTGTGATTAATAGTTTCTTGATTGAGAATGTCATTATGAGTATTTATTTTAAGTTTATAGTCAGAAGTTTGTATTTGAATCCTTCCAATTTGAGGGAGCCTAGTGAGATCTACAACAGTAGAGAAAAGAAAGAAAAGCATAAATATAATACTTGATTAATAACATTTTATAAAGTTTTCAATCAAATATTTTAGTAAGGATCTCTAGATTGACATCTGTTTCTAGAAACAGGAAAATGTTTTTTTTCAGATAGTCTATTGAGTAAGCCTCTGCACCACCTAAAAATTTAGCTATTAAAATGAAATGCGTTGTAAGGCTGAAAATGTGTAAACAAGACCACACTTATTGTATTATTGTCCAAAAATTATATCTATTCCGATGTGTATAATACTTTTTACATGCCAGTCATTTTGTTGGGTCTAGAAAGCTGATATCTATTAAAAGATAATGCCAATGTAATATGCAGCAAATTCCTCTCTTCTCCTGACAGTTAAAGTTTTGTGAGGTGAGCAAATACACAGCTAATGATTTTAGCATTAAATTACCCTTTACCAAATTTATCTTTAGAGGTACAAGAATAGCAATTTCTCTCACAGTACTAATGATGCAGAAATATTTTTTTGCTACCAAACTGTGACATTCTTTGGTTTTCACATGAGTATGTGGCAAATAGCTGATCTTTTGAATGTATGATTTTTATGTAGTTAAAGTGTATCAAGTTAATTAGCAAATTGAATTAGCCTGCTCTTGATATAGCTAAGTCCCTATATCACACTCCGACTCATGTATATAATATATATATTATATATATATATACACTGTAAATCAAAAGGTGTGCAGTCCACAACATATTAAGTAGGAATCACTTGTAACAATAGTCACACCAAAATATGGTGTGAGGTGCACACCTCATCATTTTGGTGTGAAATACATGCCAAATTCAGTGTGTGAGTTCACACCAAATTCAGTGTGAACTCATACATTAAAGTGAATTATTTTAAGTTGGGCTGATTGTAATATTGTATTTATATATCAACATTATTTTTCAAAAAATAGATTGGTATATGTTCTGTGCCTGAATCCCAGATGTCATTAATCAGAGGACCAAAATCTTTGTCAACTCTCTTATCTAGCACATAAGTATACAACACATTTATAAAGTAGATTACAATGACAATAGCATTGGTTTTTGCCTGCACATGCATGTAATTAATGTTTGGTATAAGGTCCATGCTATTCCCTTGAGTGTGAATTTCATGTTAAGTGTGCATTCACACTACGTGGAAAGTATGAAGGACACACTATGCATTGATGGTGGGGATTCACACCACCAGGTTGATGTGAATTTGGTGGGTTGTCACGCTATAATTCTTACAGTGTATATACTGTGCATGTGAGTGTGTGCGTGAGCTGTTTCTTCAGTTATGCTTATTAAACTTGTAGGTAATTATTTAATCAACATCACAATTTACTCTGCTCCATAGCTAGCTATAATCATTAATAAATTAATAAAGTCTGGGGGATAATATGTGGTTATCTAAGTCAACTATAATAAAAAAATTTCCAATTAAACTCACATTTTTATAAGTGTCATTGATGTTTTATTGTGCATGATAATATTTTGAGATTACATGAGCTAGAGATGAGTGAAAATGAAACCAAAGAGTGAATTATCTTGCCATATCACTCAGATGGGTGTAATAAGTGGTTTATTTTATGCTATATATCTTCACTGAAGTAGTTAGTACTATGACTGGTAACTCACAGATTTTAGCAGCTGCTGTGACAAGATTGGGTAAGCTAATGTTTAAACTGTATTTACATTATTTTTTTAAGAATTAAAACTAGCTATTACATATCTAGATGGCTAGCTCACTAATAACATTCACAAACTTTACGAGCAGGATATAGCAAATTGCCTGCTGAATTTTTATATTAAAAATCCAATTAAATATTATCATTTTTACTCTTCCAGTTAAGAAATTATGTTTATGTTCATCCTGTATATTAACTGCACTTTTACATTAGTTATGACTATACTCCTTGTAGTTGTTTACTAGAGACTAGCTATGAGAATGTTTTGCTACTTTTACCTCCCAAATTCTACAGTTTTTGAGATGCTTGTATAATCTAATCCAGGACGATCAGTTTAAATAACAAATACCTATAAACCAATAACTGTTATCAAATTGCTCAAAGATATTTGCTCACAACAAGCATCCCGCTTTTCGTTGGGAATATATGCACTTACAAAAATAATAATTATTTAGAAATGTTACTCTGACGGCAACATCAAGTATCTTTACACTTTATTATGGATACATGGACAATCTATTTATCTTCCCCTTTTAGATCCATGGTATGCTGTTTGTAAATTTTACAAGAGTTATTGTAAACAAGGAATAACAAGGGGTTATGGTGGGGATATGATAGAGCTTCGAAGTAAGATTATTAAGGGTAATTTATACCATTATATGCACAAAATATTTTGTCAAAACTTCAACTATTAAAAATAATATTAAAGTTCTTTACTGCTTTAACTATAAGAATATGAGAAATTGAATGTTGTCCTGTATTAGCTAAGACTATTGAATCAAAATATTCATAATAGTATTTCTAAAAAATTCAAGTGGAATACAGGCCTAGTTATAACTAGTTGATTATGTATAAGAATTCCCTGAATAAAATTCATTTGAACAATCCTTTAATGTATGACATTAGCTAAATTTATAATTATTAATGCAATTAACCATTGTTGGTATAAATGTATATGAAATCTGAAAATATTTTGAAGAAAATATAGATTTTTTCTATGCCACACCGAAATAGATGCATTGATCTTGAATTAGCTAATTGATTCATAAAGTCTCCGTAAATGTTAATGTTGGTGGTAAGTTTATAACTTATAATTTTAGTTTCACAATGGACCGTATGAATTAAATGGATTAACATTTCTTGAAGTTATACTCTGTCTATATAACTACATTTATATCTAAATATCCATGTCTATATATTTAAAATATTAAAAATAACTTTCGTTTGCTGTTACTGACATTTACTGAAGAGGTTCACTAATAATCATTACTTAAGCAAGAGAAAAGGTTTTATTGTGTGTGAAATATATAGAATTATACTCAGAAATGTAATATACAATAACGATGTTTTACTTAATTTTAGAAAGGTTTGGAAACACCACCAATTTATTAAAAATTGTTTCAATTTATCTCCATGTAACGAGTAACTGCAAAGCAGCTAATATAATTCCTAAATAGGAAGTATATTGCTGATACATGATTGCAGCACTCTCGTTTCATGCCATGAATAATTAAAATAGTCGAAACTACTAAAAAGTTGTAATTGATTTAATGAATAAAAAGCAAGTAATTAAGGATGTGACAAATTTCTAATATTTGCACACTTAAAATTGTTTTTAATAATGACTCACAAGTAATATCAATGACATGACAATTTAGGAGGTAATTTTGGAGGGAGGGTATGCTCCACTGCTGTTGATGCATCTATGTTCGATACATGGCTCCCATCGTCTCCATACTCTGTAATGTGTGGAGGTATTGGAGGACATTGTTCGAAGTTATTTTCCGTAAATGAAACGTGAGGATGTACCGGAGGAGGGCAAGACCTTTTAAGATATGAAACAGTATTGAACTCAGTCATCTCTACATCGAAGGGTAGTTTTCCTGTTATACAAGCAAATACCATGTACATACAGATGGAAGTAAAAATTATATACTCATGCACAAAATGTCTGTACAATTATGAATAATTAAGTATAAAACTGGTGAGTGCTGGATTACTCAGTCAAAATTGTAATAATAGATCAAATTAAAAGCGTGAAACATATGAGTCTGGAAATTACTTCTGTCTGAAATTAACTCTTCAAATTAGTGATCTGTAATTCTGAGTACAAAAGACAGTAATTTGTATAATTAACAATAATAATTATGCAGAAATTTAAAAAAATTATACTTGCAGGATACCCTTATTGCATTATTCAGTTACTGCCACGCAAAGGTATTTATATAGTGTTTTATATCACAGTGTTGTCAACTTGCCCGATACAACCTCAAAAAATCCTCATTACTCAAAGGAATTGGTAAAATAGTAAACTCAAGTACAAGTATGTAGTGCAGGTTCAATAAACAGAACTAACATTAATACCAACCAGCGAAGGATCTAATTCCTATCATTGTAAATACTCTATTGAAACTTTGTACTGTGAGTACTTAACAAAAAGAGAGAATATATATCAGCTCAACTAGCTAGTGGTAAGAAAACAAGGCAGGATTAGAATTTCTCATTGTATGTTGTGATATCATTTGTTTTGTTGCTGTCACCAAACCTTTCTTTTTTTACAGTGCACGTTCTCATAAGAAAATTCCTTTTGATTTCTAAACTAATATGTCATGCTTTGTACTTTTCATCTATTGAAAATAATTACAGTCGAACCCTTTAATAATTCTACAAGCCAAAAGTTATCAGTCTTTTATTTTTTATATATCTTTCAGGTTAAAATGGTATGAATTAATCCAGCCATACCATTAATTTGAACTTACCAGTAGTATATACTTTCATAATATCCTGAGATAATTGCTCCTGTCTTACTAAGCAGATGGCCTCTGCAACATTTCTCCATGTAAGAGTCAACTGGTCATCTTTATATTTCTTGAGCCATGCATCACATACTTCAACTAGTCCATCATATGGAACAGCTGCACTGGATTCTATTTTGTCCAGTAAGTCTGAAGGTAAGCCTACAACTTGTCCTAGAGATTTGAAGCACCTCGATTTCCTAAAATGAATAATTGTTTCCGTTTTATATGTTAAATTATTTTAGAAATTATACATTATATACTTCTTAGTAAACTGTTGTAATAATATAGCTATTCAAACTGTTTCATAAACATGGCAAAGAATAACATTCAACCAGCATACTATCATTTAGCTATAACATTATTCTGTCTGTAATAAAGACCCAATGTAGAATTCATTCAGCACAGTCTACTTTACATAAATTTTATATATACTTAAATCATTTGATGATTGTCATTCTTTTTAATTTGTCATTAAAATAAAGAATCCAAGAACATTTGAAACTTCATCATAAGGCTTTACTCTTTTGATTTATTTTTTGTCTTTAAATTGAATATATATGTAGGGCGGTACTAAATTATTTAAAGCATCATTCACATGTTACTTATATATAATTTGTTAGAACTGCAACAATGTGTAACTGCACGTTTACCTATCTCACTAGCAAAATAGTTAAAGATATTAATAGAATAGAGACCTCATCTATCCACACTGTCTAAAAGCCTGCATCATCAATAGATTAAATAATTTAATTTTGGATGTAACTCTGAAATATATGGATCTTCATTTACAAACAAAGATATTCAGGAAAATGAAAAAATAAATGGAGTCCCAAAAGCTTTAATTGGAATCATAGTGGGTGTGACAAGCGTAGTATTTCTTATTTCTACTGTGTCTGCTATTTTTGTTCTAATGGCTGCTAAAGCAAGAAATTCAAGTGAATATGCAGCATATTGACTCACGCTATGTTTATAAATGATTATTTCATCTTTAGAATTAATTAAAGGCAAAGAAAATATGTAAGTACTTTCAAATTAATATGACAAACACATTTTGGACTTGTACTATTGTAATGAACACAGTATGAGTTTGGAAGTTCTAAACGATCAGGTATGTATCAGTAAGTGAAAAATCTGAGACTATTCAAGAAAAAATATTTCATGAAATCTTTCATAGTTGATAAGATAGCTATTGATAGTGTGTTAAAGATAATGAGACTTCTGCATTATAATTACATATTCAATGAATGGCGATGGAAAGTTTGTTCTTATCTCTATCATATAAAATCACTTTGACTTAGTCATTGCCATCCTTATATCACATACACTAAGAAAGGCCATCATTGGCCACTGAAAGGAATATCTATACAAAGGGAGAAAAGCAGATTGAGATGATAGTAATAAGCTTATATTGTCAGAGAAATGATGCAATGACATGAACACTTACCAGGTGTTGGAAGTGTATTATTAGTCCATGTATTATTGATGCAGTATATAGTAGCATCACTAATATTATATTCACTTACTCCAGCCTTTGTTGTATTGGTCTCCGATAGAACTGTAGTGCACACATTCAAACAATCTACATGACAATAATTATCATAGTAATACACATAGTAGTACTATAACAAAGGCTGGAGTAAGTGAATATAATAATAGTGATGGTACTGTATACTGCATCAATAATACATGGACTAATAATTTCTGCCAAATTTGTATTAATGAAATAATTTAATCTATTGATGATGCAGGTTTTTAGACAGTGTAGATAGAGGAGATATTTTTTGTATTGATATCTTTTTGCTAGTGGGTTAGGTAAACATGCAGTTACACACTGTAGCAGTTATAACATAAATTATATATAAGTGACATATGAATGATGCTTTAAATAATTTAGTAGCTACTGCCCTACATACATATTCAATTTATAGACAAAAAACAAATCAAAAGCAAAAGTTTTATGGTATTTTTCAAATGTTCTTGGATTCTTTATTTAAGAAGAATGACAATCATCAAATGATTTATGTATGTAACGTTTGTTCTTATAAAATTGATGTTTTACTCTTCATCTAATTAGTCGCTCTATCATATAGAATCACTTTGACTTAGTCATTGCCATCCTTATATATCACATACACTAAGAAAGGCAATCATTGGCTACTGAAAAGAATATCTATACAAAGGGAGAAAAGCAGATTGAGATGATAGTAATAAGCTTATATTGTCAGAGAAATGTTGCAAAGACATGAACACTTACCAGGTATTGGAAGTGTATTATTAGTCCACGTATTATTGATGCAGTATACAGTACCATCACTATTATGTATTCACTTATTTCATCCTTTGTTATATTGGTCTCCGATAGAACTGTAGTGCACACATTCAAACAATCTACATGACAATAATTATCAGTAATACAATGTAACTCAAATGTAATCAGTTATAACTATTTTAATATTTAAGTATACCATCTATCCAAAGTGTTCCTTTATTATGTTTATCCCTATGCAATTCCTTAGCTTTCAAATTATTTTTGGTCAAACTGTAAATTCTGTTACATACTATAATAGTCTCTTATACCTTATAACAAAAGTGGAATGTATCCTGTGTGGGCAGTCATTGAGTGCTATAGTGATGTTGTGTACTGTACTGTTATCAGTGTTGTGGATGATGAGATCTTCCTGTGTGTAGGATTGAGGAGGATAAACTGTTATCATGTATCTTGAAGTATTGTAGTAGGATGGTGTCCATGTTACTCTATAACTGGAGGAACCTCTCGTAGTTGGGATTAAAATTATTTCTGAAGGCCACATTGGAGTCTGTAAAAACAAATAAGAAGTAATGTGTGCAAAATTGTGCCTAAAATAATGAGTTAGTTAGAAGCAGAATATATAATAGATAGGGGTTTGGAGGGGCTGGGGAAGATCCAAGCCAAACTTTCCAACTAACTTGCCAGCTTCATTCCCCCTAATTTTTGCTTGCTGTGTGCATTATGCTGTAGAAACCAACTTCTAACTATAACATTTACCTCATACAACATCAGTCAATATTTGTACGACACTTAAATTACTCTCTTCCCCTCATAAGCATAGTATGAGAGGGTAATGAACTGGCCTGAGCTTCCCTAAAGAAAATATTATAGTTAGAACCCCATATATATATATAATATATATATATATATTATTAGTATATTATTCCAGCTAGGTATCATGTAAAATTTCTTTGTAGGTAGTGACCCTGAAATTATTCATATTATTTCGTTGTGTTGTTATTTCAAGCTGTATTGTGCAAGCTCATTAGCCTAGTAGTTATAGCAACCAGCCTAGCTTACTAGTTTTGAGGGATTTATAGCTACCTTGCTCTGGTGTGTAGCCTTCCCAACCAGGTTAGGGAAGCTGCTAAAATATCATCTGGGTTGTGAGGAGTCCCTATAGCCAACTTTATTCCATGAATTACCGGTCCTATTAACTACAGTAGTGAATATATCTAGCTAAAATAAACCACTTAATGCACTTATCAGAGTTATATGGCAAGATATTTCACTCCTTGACTTTATTTTCACTCATCTCTGGCTCATGAGAGTAAATTGTTTATATCTGAAAATAAATTGTTTATATATATATATATATATATATAATATATATAATATATAGATATATACTGTAGACACAGGTTGATAAGTACCCACATTAATAGCCCAAAACAGTAAAGAAATGGGCTTTTAATAGCCAGTAGTAACTTAAAAACTGTGGCAACCACCAATCACCACTAGACAAGATAAATTGAGCACTTAATAAAAGGTACTAAAAACCAGGAACAAAACAGATGTTTAACAAAAATGGCACTTAATGAAAGAAGGGACACTTAACAACCTGCATCTACAGTGTGTGTATGTATGTATGTATATTGTATGTATATATGTATGTATGTATGTATGTATGTATGTATGTATGTAGGAGGATAACCTATTATCAGGATGTTATGAAGAATATTAAATGTTAATGATTATAAAGTATAATTAAAATAGACATGCAGCACTAAGTATACTGTATAATTATTTTGGTGAAGTTAGTTTAAATTATGTACTATATCCAAGTAATATTATGGTTCTAGAATGGTGAAATCAAGAATTGTAGTAATTGAATTAGAAATGCACATCTTTTCAATACCCTAGTTAACTAACAACCTATAACAGAAAATTAATGTGTCCATATTCACAACTATAAGAAGTAAAAATAGGATACATATTATAGTAAAAAGACACTAGTTTGGGTGTAATTGTTTATTCCTGCATGAAAGTCAAAAAAAAAACAAAAAAAAAACAATTTCACTATTCAAGATGGAAGTGGATATAATGTATTTAACCATCTGGCCTCTATTTATACATAATAGAACTTACTGCTTAGTGGTTGATAACTGATCCTTTCTGTATCACATTCTATAGTAGCAACTAGATTAGCTGCTATTGTCAACTTGCTCTTTATGAAAGAACTATTACCAACTATCAGTTGAGCTGTTACTATTGTAGAATCTATTGTGCCATTCTTCATTCTCACTGAATCAAATAATGTGTGGAATGATATTTGATATGACATACTACTGCTGTTACTGGTAACTTCCCAGGTGATCTGTGTGTCATATCGAGAGCAAACAAACTCAGCTACATGAGAGTAACACAGAGTCCTTGCTTGATCCATTGATAGAGATCAGCTACACATATTAAAGGATAGTACAGAACAAGAAAGTGAATTTGTACAATATGCAAGGCTAGCATAGTTGATCTTATTGAAGAATCATAAAAGTGGCATAATGTTTAAAACATATATAATTTAAGTTACTTCCTCACTTTTTGTCTTCTTAGTCCCAACTTTGGCTTCGAATAACATTGCATTGTAACTCATAATATGAAACTATCAATATCGCACTTGTAAGACATTCAATTAAGTCCCAACATGAGATAACTTTTAAATAACTGAATTTTTGGCTGACCGCATTTTTGGATCATAGCAAATCAGGAATCAAACTATTCAAGCATTATATATGTCCATCAATGTATAATTAATAATTAGAAATACTGTATACACTGTAAAGTGTAATGATATATTTGTATATCTAGTAAGAATACAATACAATAGTGTAACATTTTTAAGCAATGTATGCTTTCATTTGTTTAAAATCTGTAAAATTGATCATAACTTCCATGGTTATGAATTATACCTATCCTCAATTTTATGAATAGTTCATGGCTAGCCAGAAGCAAGACAAATTCCTGAACAGGAAATGAGGTCATAATTATTACTTAAATTAGGTACTACTGGTGTACTGGTTATAGTATTCTCAATTGAAACATGCTGAGTCTGTTGAGGTTTCTTGTCTTCCACCTAAGTTCATACTATCTAAGAATATGTGTAGCTGATTTCTATCAAGTGGATCAAGCAAGGGCTCTATGTTACTCTGATGTAGCTGAGTTTGTTTGCTCTCAATATGACACACAGATCCTCTGGAGAATTACCAGTAGCAGCAGTGATATGTCTGATCAAATATCATTCCACACATTATTTGATTCAGTGAGAATGAAGAATGGCACAATAGATTCTACAATAGTAACAGCTCAACTGATAGTTGGTAATAGTTCTTTCATAATGAGCAAGTTGACAATAGCAGCTAATCTAGTAGCTACTATAGAATGTGATACAGAAAGGATCAGTTATCAACCACTAAATGGTAAGTTCAATCAATACTATGGTATTTAAGAGGTGTAAACTTGTTTGCAAAATACTTATATAATTGTGTTTTTCAGATTCTATTCTAATACCACAAGAAGCATATTTAATGCCTCTAAATAACAGTTTCCAGTTCAGTTACAGTCTATCATTTGCTTTTCTTCACTTCAGTTTGTCAAGCTATTTGTTGCTGGTTGATAATGTCACACACCAGCTAGAAACTTTCATTTTTAACAATACCAAGGTCTCTGGTAAATATAACATCACAATAGGACTGAGTTACTGCCCCTCCACAATTAAATCCACATTTATACTAGGTATGTCACACTATGTTATATTTGATGACAGCTTACTAATAATATATTTTTTGTAGGTTGCCCTATCGTTAACATGCAAGGAATATTACATTACAGAATTTCTACTTTTGGAAATATGAGTGTTCAATTATCAGGTGACAATAGCACTATACAATGTCACAATAAAATGTGGGAAAGATCCCTCTCTGATATGGACCAGCAGCCATCTTTATGTAAGAAGTATTTGGCAAGTGATGACATTAGTATACCACACCTTCTGCATATTTGCTATCAACAATAATTGTCTATGCTAACCCTTTTTAAATGTATAGATTTGTCGATATTTTCATGCTCCTATTAGGTACTGCTTCTAAATCATCCACTGAAAGTATTTCTCAATCAGAATGTGAAAAGTCCTCATGTAATTTACTCTCAATTATATTGAGTTCATTTGTTCCGTGTCTGGCAACTTTGGTAATTCATATTTCAATAATAATTATGATAATAGTGGTGGTAAGAGCGAGAAAAAATAAAAAGAGAGGTAAGCTATTGCTTTTTCTAACAAATAATTTTATTTTAATATTATTAGGTGTATTGTCAATGAAGACAACAGAGTAAGTAATATCAATTGTTAGATTAACTCAATCTATCATTATATACTTTTTGTTGCATTATTGACTGCAGTTTAAAAGTCTCTTATCAGTCTTCAGCATTAGAGGTATTTATTCCCGGAGCACACAAAATCGTGTTTATAAAATTATGTATATTTAATATATGGATTTTATTCAGCAGAATACCTTTTCATTAAGTCCACCTATAGAAACTGATCCAGTAAGTTAGTTATTTCTGATTAAATATAATAAATCATTCAGTGACTAATTGAGATTATGACATGCATTACATATGTTGACCTCCTACAACAACTTGGTAGTGATGATTTGCTGTAAATAAACTTATTCCATATACTGTATCTTAATCGTAAAATAGTATTGCTACTGCATTTACAAAAACTCGTTTAGCTACAGCTAGACTTTAGCTGTATATTCAGTCTTTCTTTGTAAGTCATTAAATACTTAAATAATTTACTAATTTTTTGTTACAATATGAGCTTTACTACTACTAAGTCTGGGATACTTCATGTTTCAGTAGACAGTCATGTCTATGTGATAGTAGTTTGCTACTCCATGAACCAAGCAGTTGAATGCAATTCTATTTCACTGTTGACTAGATCAAAGCCTGAAATAAAGAAGAATGTGGTACATTAGGAGTTATTTCCAGAAAATAATAGGAAATAAATGATTTGACTGATATGTTGATATTAATTTTATATAAAAGAATGTTGCCTATGCCACAATTCATAAAAGCCGTCTCTTCTTCATGAATCAACAAAAATTGGAGATAATGTCTTTTCTTCAGATGAAGACACAGTTCCTTCTATCACAGTATGCTAAGTTCACATTATTACATTTAATCTATCATTATTATATATATTGTATAATAAAAATACAGTGATCATTTAATAGCAATGATTATAAATTCGTACAAAGATTCAGTTTTGATTGCCTCATTATTATAAAAATTCTGTACCTGTTAGTTCCACAACAACTTTGCTACTGGCCCATGATCTTACTAATAAACAATCTTACTTCAACTAAATACCTTTGTGTAGTCTAGAAAATGTAATATAGGCTATAATGTGTACTATAGAAGAAAGAAGACAATACTTTGGATACTGATGAACAGCCTTCCCCAAATTGGAAAACTGTGACTGAGATTATTTCCCTGATGGGTCATGACAAGCTGACTAATGATATCTTACATGTCTACAATACTGGTATGATGATAAAAATATTGTAATGGCCGTAATAATTTTTGTGATCCTTATTTCAGTGCATCAGTTGAAAATCAATAGAATCACGGACAATAAAGCATCGTAAAAAAATGAAGTTCCTGTTTACAGCTTTCATGAATTCCGTTTGATATTAATTTATGGTTTCATATTTTTTGTGATAATTTCAGATACTACTGTTTCATTCATACACATTGAATTGATAAGTATATTACAATATTGCATAACCAATAGAACATTAATATTAGAAGTAATTAGACAAATCCTTTTATGTAGTCAATACTATTACTCTTATTTGTAACAATGATATTTTCTAGACACCAAGTTTGTACTTATAATATGAACATACTCATATTTCTTCATCCAGCCACTGTAGCTAATCTTGTTTTTTTATCAGAGTTTTCCTTTCATTATTTTATCTTATCATTAGAAATTATAACAACAACTGGTTATTAATTACTGACAGGCTTGATTATGCTTTCCATTATTCAAGATTAATGGCCTAATGCAAACCGATATATTTCTCAAAATTTATTGTTGCTTATTAACATCACAACTTGTTGTGGAATTGCATGCTATAATAATAACATCAAAAGACAAGCAACTGATGAACTCACTTCATTCTGTAGGTAGGCTAATAATTAAATTTCAAAATCATGTATTTTATTGGTGTTATGTAAGTTTACAACAGCAATGTGATCTATTCCTATGTTTTTTGAAGTTGTAGTATGTCCCATTTACAAGATATACGATCAAAACAGTTTTGCTAATTGAAAATATTAAAATTAGTAGCTGATTACGAACAAGTTTTGATACAATAGCTATTGAGTAGCTACATAAACTACAAACTGTGTTACTAGAACTAATGTGATATAATATAAACTAATTTATAAAATACAAATGAAATAATAGCTAGTTTTATCAAAACTGCTAAACAAAATATTTCAAAGGATGCATTTAGGAGGTAGAGGAGGACAATTTTTTGGAAGTAATTTTGGTGGTAAAGTTGGCAATTTTGTTTGCTCTTCAAAATTCTTTTGAGTATCTGTTTAAGAAAAACAGTAGCACATAATTGAAGGCTACATTTAATTCTATATTATTAATATGAAAACAAAAATTTTCTATATAGATATCAGTATATTAGTTGCAGTAATATTATGTTTCATAGTATGTATAATAAGAAAGTTAAAGAGAACTATTAAATATTTTGCTTATTAAGAAACGAGAATAAAATTTTAGAAAACAATAAAGTCTAAAGATACTCATTTAATAACTACAACTAAATAAGATTAGAAAAAGATTTTTTATTATATCATGACTATAGGTGTGTAGATTTCACAGCTTATAACTTATAAATATTTATAGCTATATTATTATTTGCCTTCTATAGTGTATTAATTTACCCTCGAAATGGACTAAATTGATTTACTTTACATAATATTTATTCCATCATAAAAACTCTTATGCTATCTTAATAATTTTGCTCAATCAATTATTAACCTCTCACCGGCAGATAATATCTAATGATTTCTATTTTATAAACTCCAGAGTTTAAAAAAGTACCTGGCAACTGTGTATTGTTCAACATTGTGGTCCAAGTTTTGTCGCCTAGCAAAAAAACAACAAAATTATTATGGTGATCATAATAAAATTAACTCCATTATAGCAATGTGACCTGTAGCTATGCATTCCAGCACAATGTTAGCAATAGCAGGACCAGATAGTATTTTTTACTGTTATCATTCACAATCCTCTCAGCCAGCAATGCAGTTGCCCTGGAAGTGTGAGTGCAAGCTCGGCAAAAGAACAATATTAAAGAATATTTTGCTAACAATTCCAGTCCTTCTCCTCACACATACAATCCTCCATCCAGCAGCTACCTTAATGCAGATACTTATCACTTCCCATATATAGCCTTGTCTTGCTTCCTACATAATCAGTATCATCATCATCTGAATGTTTTGAGCTTACAGATGAAAGACATCATTTTTGGAGAGATAGAAGAAGATAAAAATAATTAAGGTGGGAGTTAGTAAAAGAAAGACCATAGTTATGACCACATTAGTGCCTTAATTCCCTAGAAGAAGTAAAAATTGCCACCATTTTACTATGAAAACATTTTCACTTTATTTTATGAACATATAACATATAACTGATTGTCTTACCTGGGATATCAATTTCTTTATTCTCTTAAACAAATTATATCTTTGCTACAAACAGTGTGAAAACTTGTAGTTTACTGAAGAAGCGATAAAGAGGCAGCTTTAGTGAGCAAGTCCAACTTTCTAGCCTCAATTATAGTACCTCCACAGTAGCTACATATCTCTTCTACCATTTCTCTCTGACTTACTGTTGGAAAAGTCATCATTGACAAAATCCACCACCTCAGGTGTAGAAAATTTTCTCACCATTTTGAGAACCAATGCCCATTTTTTTTATTCCGACTCTGTTATGTAATAGCTATTTTTATTCATGTAGCAACACATTAACCATGCTCTGAATGCCTTGGCTAAACATTATAGCATTTTCGGTTTAAGTAAGTATAGTACAGTACAATAAATAAGATATTTCTGAAATTAGTAGTATGCGTAAGTTAAATTAATGCAGTATATAATTACATTTGTCAAATAAATCATTATTCTCACAATTTTCTTTCCTCCGTTGCTGTCATAGAGTTGCCCAGGAATTTAATCACCATGATGATATTGCATAGTGGATGAAATGTGGTAAAGTCGCCAATAGATTGCAGTGACCAATCAGATCATTATTAAACTTTTCCATAGATGTGGTACATTTCAATACGATAGCACATTTTTTTTGTATCAAAGATGACAAAAGTTATCATATTAATTGGCTTATTTTCAATCAAAAATGTATCAATTAGATGTTTAAAGTCAGAGTAAATACAATGCAAAATTTTGACTCCACAAGGCATATAGAGAGTTTATATTAATTGGTGTTGGGTTTTCTTTACATAGTATTTTAATATAATTGACACAAGGATGCAATTATATTTGTTTGGTAGTGATCTCAGCATATATTGTAAGCAATTCTGACAGTCTATCCTACTGCTGTTATTTGTTGTTCATATTGTCACTAAATAAATATAGCTACAACAGCCGCAAAATTTTTTATGGATTATTGGATTTCAATATTATAATAACTGGCTAATGCTAACTTGCTTCAGCACAAATGACAAGCGAGCTATTGTGCACAAGTGACATTGTAAACTCAGACTAAATTTGATTTTTTGTCATTACAAGATCTGTATGCAAAACAACACTAAAGGCTACATCTATTTAATCTTCCTAAAGTTAATGCTCTAGCTCCTATTCACCTATAATATAAAGGTAATATTCAGTCCATTATTTCCTCAAAGTAGATTATGCTATAAGTACTTGGCCATTAACTATTAATTCTATATCTCAATTTTTTCAAGTAATTGTACTTTAAGAAGCCATTGTCAGTATTTCATTCACGAAAAAATCCTGACAAACGCACTTGGTTACTACAAAATAACTGAATTCTTCTATAAAACTATGTATGGTGAAGGATATACAATGCCCTATAACCACTTGCACCAACTTTTGTGCCCCAGAAAGAAAAAAAAATTTCTAAAATTCTAAGAAATAATTATAGCACATTTTTTATTTTTTGAGCCACTTACTTTAACAGGAGACACTTAAGTGGGAGCCTAAACAACTTTAAAAGGCAGGCAATTAGCTAATTGCTCTAAGTGTTTAAGCAGTAGTAGTAACACAAAACTTTCATGCACACTTGTAATAATAATTTGCATAGGGTGCTCAGCTATGACCAAACAGTGCAATAACCAAGATAATTTACCAGTGACACTTTTCTAATAGAAAATGAACTTTGGTAAATTTGTGAGATTTTACTTGACTGTGTCATAACATTCAGAGACAGCCAATTGAATGGTGTAAAAGATTAAATTTCCTAAGATGGCACAAATAAAGATTGATAAACCAAAGAGTTTTGTTTAGTGTGGAGTGTGAGACAGGGTCGTCCATAAGAGCACACAAAACCGAGAGGGTCAAATACAAAAATGATTATATGTATATCCAAACATTTGTATAAACAAATATATTGTCAATTTTCGATTGTGTTACCCCTGATAGTGTCTGTCTGGCTTCACACTCTCACCAATACTTTATTTCATGTTATTGCTTATCGTTTGACATTGCTACTTTATAGAATATACAGAATAGGCATCTGAGTATTATGTTTACTGACCTGCAGGATGTGATTTTGTATTCACTATTGAATATTTCACTTCAGAAAATTTCAAAGAAGAATTTTGTTTCTGATGAGTCACTTCAATGTCTGCATATCCAGCCTATGATCATGCAACATATAGATCATGCTTACATCACTTGGTGATTATTTCATTTTACTGTCTTCATTCAATATAACAGTACTGTTACGCTTACTATTGAAAACATTTATGACAATGGACAAAAAGAGTATAGAATATAAAAAAGTAATAGAATATTGTAAAATGACAGCAACAAAATGTCAACTGCAAAAACAGTAATAACCAAAATATTATATTATGATTATGATTATGATTATGATTGTGATTATTATTATTATTATTATTATTATCTCACTTTATAATCCATTTTAGTTTACATTACTTGCAGACATACCTGAATATAGTTAGATGGGTGTTCAGAATTACTCAATCTTTTCTTTCCTAAAGTACTGTAATGTGTAGCAGCAACATCATTCTAAATTATAGTAGAAAATGTAGATATCAACTGTTACAAAAAATTGTTGACACTATTATAATTAATAATTATTATACTTTAATATGTATACTGAACTATGTCCAAAAACTTGTTGCTCCACAAAATACATTATAGAAAATAAGCATTTGCATATGGAAGTATTTTACAATATTATCATTGTTCTTGATTATTACGTATGTTAGGTAACTCTGTCTCCTTAGGTTACATTGATAATTTTGTTGTTGACACCCACAGTAAACAATGACTGTATATTTTATTTTTATAACGAACGATATCAATCATCTAATTAGCGGTATTTACACTTATAACCTTAATCACTTGCATGTAAATTAAGCCTACTGATTTGTGATATCTTCCAGTATAAAATTCACCATTAGATATAATGCCAGTGAACTCCTTTCATAAAATATTTAAAAGTGTATCATTTCTAGACATACGCCATATTTAATGAACAATAAACTCAAGCAATTCAATCTAATAAAGATGACATAAAGATGACAAAATAACTAGTGGTCAACAACTAACCTCAATCTTTTGGATGTGTTTCTGCTGTTTAATAATTCCAATGTTGATATAATTACATTGTGGCAGACTCAGAGATGACAAGCTGATGAACACACAATTCACTCATCCACTCGTCATTCCATCATAGCTATAACATACAACACAACATTCCGAACTATCCATTAGTAGATTCACACACACAATATATAAGACTCATTCATGTAAGTAGCTCAGTCTTGCCAGTATCAAAGTGAAAGACCAGAACTGCTACAATATAGCTATTGGTTCCTTTAATAATTATCAGTGGTTTTTTATTAAATAGCTATTCATACACAGAAAAAAAACTTACTTGATTATCAGTATATTCTGAAGTTATACTAAATATAAACAGAAATCCAATTATTTTTGTATAGATTGTAAAAAATGTATCTTACTTTACTGATGCACATTCTTTGAATTTATCTGAAAATACAATACATTGTTGAAAGTTATAGTTAATTATAACATACCTTTTCTTACTCTTCTACACACCAATCATCCAATAATAATAGCTGCAATAGGGGCCATTATTAGCAATAATACTATTCCAATAGCACCATACATGATGTGATTTGATAAAATATATGCGCTTGTTGCCATAACCATTTCAGATCCTGTGCTCTGATCCAAATGTGAGAAAGGTGAGTAAAAGTCTGAATATTTTAACAATCACTTGTAAATTTACGAGCATAAATTCAAAAGTACATGATATTGATAATAAAAAATTGCAATAAAATTAATTCGCCACATATATTTCATCTTAACAATCAAAATAATATTAAAAATCTGCAGAATAATATCACAACACTAAAGTGAATCTTTTGTATTGCAGATAGTGTCACAACTAATCTCAAAAATTATAGTGAAAAGTGTCACAAACGACATACATGACATTTTTAACTTTCTAAAGTAACCATTTTTAGTTAACTTTACATAATATTTACTACTGACTGATAAATATAATGTGTAACTATAGTCCTAACTAATTTTCTCACCATTCATTTGAAACAATTCACTTGTCCAGGTGCCATTACTGCATTGAATAGAAGTATTATTTCTTAGTAAGAGCACTTTCATTGTTCCAGTGACTGTAACTTCATATTTCAATATTTCAGGATCACTCACAAGATTGCATTCTATAGAGACAATGTTAATTCATTCAATTTCCTTTATAGTGAATAGTTTCGGCCTTACCTAGTACAAATGTAGAATAAATAGTATTAGGGCAGTCATTGAGTGCTATTGTCATTTTGTGTACTGTACTGTTACCAGTGTTGTGGATGATGAGATCTTCTTGTGTGTAGGATTCAGGAGGATAAACTGTTATCATGTATCTTGAAGTATTGTAGTAGGATGGTGTCCATAAAACTTGGTAGCTAGAAGGATCAATTGTAGTTGGTATTAAAGTAATGGCTGATGGAATTACAGTATTTTCTATATGTTGTAAAAAGATGTTTACATAGTCCTCCATAGAGTGAACCACTAACTTACTATTTTGTGGGTAGTAATTGAGTGAGTCAGTGTTACAGTTCACAATTACAGAAAGTGTAGCTTCAATAGTCAGGACAGTCAGATAGAATGATGAATTACCATCAAGTATCTGAGCAATAACTTCAGAATCTATCATAGTCACCTTCATTCTCTCTGTCCAGTAGTTAGCGCAGAATAATCAAAACTTAAACCTCTTGACCTCTCCCCAGTACTAATACTAGTAACTGTCCAAACGACTAATGAATCATGTTGAGAGCACATAAACTCGGCTACATCAGAGAAGCACAAGGTTCTGGTTGTGTTCACTTGATAGAGATCAGCTACACATGCTCCACAGCAGTAAGTGACTATTATCAGAGAGAAATACAATTCCTGAGATCTATACAACATATCAAGAAACTTTGCTTAAAACAAGTCAATGATTGAATGACTGCAGTTCCTTGATATGAAAGTGTTTATAAACAATTTCACTATGATAAGATAGGGAAATTTAGACCTTTTCTGTATAACAAAACAACAACTACTTACAATATCACTTATCTAATTCTTTATATACATGTACATATATATATTATATACTTTCATACATGTGTGTGTGTGCCGTGGGTGTGTGTGAGTGTGACTATATGGAGCAAACAAAAAAAAAGATTTTTTTTGTATTGATAGTAAGCTACAATTCACCTCCACTTAGTGTTAAACTGGAAGTTGAACTGGGCTGCCTACAGGAAAGTAATTGAATCAGAAATTGAGAAAGCATAAATTGAATTGCCACTTCCGGTGTCACAGGAAATTGTGCCGCTAGGAAATATTGCTGCGGCAGCAGAATTTCCTAGGAAATACAGCAGCCTGAAAACGGGAGCAGTAAACTTGACTAGGAAATATTGCTGCTATTAGGAAATACTGCGGCAGAGCGCCACGTGGTTATTATGAGCTTGTGATCACTTGTTAGCTATGGAGGAGAGTCAGTACAACCTTTTGTGCAATTTTCTCACAAAATATGAGCTACCTAGCAGCCTTTCAAAAACTCAAAGAGATTCCCTTAGGAGAGAGAGTAAATTCTTTTGATCAAGAATGGACTCTTGTATTACAGAGACAAAAATAAATGTGATCTACAGGTGAGATTGTAGTTAGATGTGAACAGGACTAAAGAAGTCAAGTTCAGAATTGACCAAGCCAGGTGCTTCAACTTAGTATTGACAGAGTTTTTAGTTATAATTGTAAATTCTCGGCTTTGTGGGCCTTCAAGCAATACAAGACTGAAACAGTAATGGTGTAGGAGCTACATATATATGCTGGTCTACAGATGACATGACAGGAAATTAAAAGCAACAATGGACAAAGAATATGACAAAGGGATTGAGCCCTTTCAACAGTCTGGGTGTTTGCCTCCAGCGAAGGTGTTGATAGGTGGGTGGGTGAATGGGTGAACAAACCACAATAGGTTGGAATAGATTGGGAGAGGTTTGAAATGATAGGTGGGTGGGTGAATGGGTGAACAGACCACAATATGTAAGGAATAGATTGGGAGAGGTTTGAAATGATATTATCATGCTTTATGCATAAGTTCACGTTCCTTGAAAGAATGCATGAAAATTAGATGATTCCACGGTTACTCCATCTCCATTGAAAGTAAACTAAAACTGATAATTGTTCATTTGTGATACAATTCTTGTCATGTGAACCTCACTATCTATCATTATTTATTAACGTGAAGACAGCTAGAAACATAATGAAGTGCACTTCTAGTTGTCACCATTTTGAAGAGATTCTCACTACAACCCTCTTAATGCAATAATATCCTATTTATCATGGTGATAGAAGTTGTTTCGAAGTGGGAGGGGAGGTGGGACCAGGTACCACACACAAATTAACTTTCATGAAAACCATTTTTACTAACTAGCTAAAAGTTTAAAGTCATTGTGAAAATTGGGTGAATCATTAGATCATTTCAAAAAAACTTCTTTTGTCTTTCATTCCTTTCTATGAATTCTTTAGCAATGCCCATCAGTTCAATGCTGTGAATTTACAACAACATGGAATGCTGAACTTTTATTAGGACTATAATTCTTCTCATTTTAGTCTAGGAAGCCTAAGGCAATTGATAATCTAGTGACAACTATAAATACTAGCTGAGATCTGTAGTTGGCAGCTTATTTTTATAGTCTTGCAAAATGAATTGAATTCATGATTTCGTCAAATGAAACTTAAATCTTAATAGTGATGCATTTACAAGATGTAGTAATTCTTCATGCGGTGTTCCCCCCTGTCCCCCCCCCCCAAGCTAACAATCTGGGGTGGCGAGACAGAGCCCCGTGGCCCCCCACTTCCATCACATATTATTATCAGATAATGCACAGCACATTAAAGTAGATTGATCATACTATTTGTAACCTAAAGCGCTGAAGCTTTACACTATTTTTTTCTCTCGGTATTTAACATAAAAAGATCATTTCAAGTTCCAAGAAAAGCACATTTTTGTTTCAAAATACACTATTGTAGCATTGTTATTAGTGTTGTATAATTGCTAGTTTAGTGAAAATTACTGTATAACAACTGAGGAATTATATATCAAATGCAATACACCTGAGTTGTATTACCATTCAAGAAGATATACTTATGTCTCTTAGAAAGTGTGACAGTGAGCTTCGTCCGATTCCTGTGAAGGATCAAGTGTGGCATACAGTTGGGGTCAACTTGATTGGACCTTTGCCAGAGACACGTAATGGAAAGAAGTACATTATGACTGTTTCCTGTCTCTTCTCGAAATGGCCTGAAGCTGCTCTCTCCGATAAAAGTGCTACTGGAATTGCAGAATTTTTGTTTCAGTACTTCACGCGACATGGTTGTTGCAAAGTTAAGATTAGTGATCAAGGAAGAGAATTTGTTAATCAGGTGAGATAGTGTTTGTTGAATATAGCAGCTGAGTTTGTGAGTATCAAGTTATCATTGAAATAATATTTATTATAGTTTTTTTATAGCGTGCGCAATACATAAAGGAACTATGTCCCCACAGTGATTGATAATGTATGCAAAGAAATTACGAGGAATAGCAATACTGATCCAGCAAAACTTTTGAAACTATTAAAAACCCTCACCTGAAATTTTGGTTGATATAAGATAATGCACAAGTAATTTTCATTTGATTAGTGGTGATTTAGAATAATTGTATAGTGAGGCCAAATCTCAAGACTATTTTCACCTTATTACAGCAGCACATTCACTACTACAGTCTCTCACATACTAATAATACGCACTCAAGTAATTCACTCGCACAATGTTGGTATCCTATTTTGTATTTAATTTTAACTAGCTTACTTCTATTGATTTTGACTACTCTATACCACCTACGTCTACCACTTATTGTGCAATGAATAGCTAATGATATTAAGAGAGAGAGAATAATCAAAAAAGGAAGAAACAATAGTTTATAAAATGGACATAATCTTTGTAGTAATAGCTGCATATTTATTTATATCATTCCAATAGTACAAGTTTCCAATAATTAGCTGTAAATTAATATGGTTGCATGAATCTTATGGTGAGTGAACAGCGTCCAATACTACAAGATCTATACTTCCTTCCAAGCTTACTGAGACAAATATTACAGGTCTCAATTGCATCTTATTGATACTTTCTCTCTGTAGAACATCAATATATCAACGACAGTGAAGTATAACTAATTGAGGCAACATAGAATGAAGAAATCTTGTTGTTGTTTTTCTATATTGAGTTCTGGGGTAATACCTTCCATCCTGTTTTGGAGTATAATAAAATTTTTTTTAACTGCTTTCTTGCAAGCTTTGCACTGGTTCAAACCCCAGATGTTTATAGCTGCTATTGTTCAAAATTTGTTAACTTTTTTTTTTTACTTTGACTAACTATAGCTCAAAGGGCTCTGTGGAACCCTTGGAATCAGGGCTGGATCTGATAATGTTGATAATCCCGTTCTCGTATGCATAATACGACAGCCAATTTTTCTGTTTTTGTATTACAATTAATCCCAAAAAAAATTTGCTGTATCATTACTGTTATCAGAATTTGAAATCTTTTAAAACTATAATGTAAAGCTTTATTACTACACCCAGGTAACTACAGGACATGTTCTGCTGATTTTTACATCTTTTTGCCTACCTTCTTTTAAACCCTTTCATACTAATTATTTGAGCATAGAGTACTCTTCACAAGTTGCAAGTGCTGTTTGTGTTATTACACATTCTTTCCAGTGTTGTTTGGTTCATAGAATAAAGGCATTTTAGTTTTTTAATCATACAAAAAAAAACTTGAAGGTTTAGTTTTAGTTGCTTTCCCTGTTCCCTAAAGATATAGTTAGTTTTTAGCATTACTTCAATATCATGTAAATGATAGTTAAAGTTAGTTTTAACATCAATTGTCTTATGTGTTAATTCTTAAATTATTTAATAGTGGGACTACATAAGAAAGTAGTTCATGTACTTCTTCCCAAATAACTTCAATAATAGTATATTTGTATGATATCTTGGTTATATAAATGAAGTACTATATTTTTATAGAGTTTAGAAAACGTTCACTTAATGACAATTTCATATCTTCACTTAACAATTGCATGATTCAAGGTGAACTAGTTACAATAGAAATTGTTTAGTTTGAGTTTTAGTCATCAACTCTACTGGTATTTTTAGCTTTAATCTAAATTTGCTGCCCTCTAAAATTATTTAATTTTAATTCTTTCATGTTCCGTACAGTATAGTTTTTCTTACCAAAAGTAAAATACCCAAAACATAAGGGGTTTAGTTTACTTTTAATTAAGTAAAAACACTAGAGCCTGGTTGTAGTGTTGCAGTATTACAAGAACTTGGAATAAAAATTTATTATAGTAGAAATTTGGAGTAGGAAGATGAATATTATTGAGGGGGCCTGATGTTAAGGGTGTATTGTTAGGGTGCATTTGTCCCACCCTCCATAAAACTGGGTTTTCCCCTCTGAACATTAATATTATCTTCATGGTTACATTTACCACAAAACTATCATCACTTGTATGGATAGAAATTCTCCTGAAATTTCAAAAAATTTGATTTGAATTTTCTCAAACTTAATTCGAAAAATACTCTGTACACACTTTGTTGTAGCTAGAGAGGAAAATATTGAAAGCTGTTACAGCATAAGCATGTTCACTAAGGTGATATGTTAACATTCTTTAGTCTTTTCGCTAGGTGAATTCGGGCAGTTATGTAGATTGTAGGTTGAAAATTTATCATATGCATAAGTCCTTCCAAAACCATTTCTTCGCTAGATGTGGAGGATAATTCAAACCTCAAAGCAGCCAGTCTTCTTCTTTACCTTGCAAGAGTGATTAGACAATTACCAAAAATCAATCTTCCACAAAAACTTCTGAAACTGTTCAGTGTACTCTTTCTTACAGTAGCAGAAAACGAAATCCCATTTACTCAAAGCACCTGATGCAGTAAAACTTTTGTGTTTTAGCTACTCCTAAGCCAAAGAACTTACCAAATAATTGTGACTGTAAGATGAGTATGTAGGAAACATTATACATTTTAAAAATGTAGGAACAATTCTAACTTTTGAAAACTGCAGAAACACATTTGAAAAATGCAGGAAATATTCCTGCATTCCCAGTATGTAGGAAACATTTCAGCATTTTTTTAAAGTGTAGGAAAAACTCTAGCTTTGAAAATTATAAAACCACTTTAAAGATTAATGTTCTGTATTAGAAACATGTTTGAAAGACAATGGTGCTATTCCTATTCTTGTTTAAATGTATGAAAAATGCTCCATATTTGAAAAATGGTGGAAACTATACCAATTCTGTAAAATTATTTAATGTAATTATTTTGCCTTTGTTTATAAGAAGTCTATGTCCTTGTTATCAAGATTTTTATTGGCACATCAAGAACAACTGTCATAAAAAATCAGGACCTGGTAAAGCAGATGCAAGTAGGAATGTTAATTACCACAACATCACCCTGTGGCAAACTACCAAAAGTGGGAAAAGTTTTAGTCCTTCTTTTTCAATTGTCAATGACTCTGAAGTCACTGTACATCGGATGGAGCAAGAAAATGCTATACATAAGCCAAGGTGGCTTAGGTATTTTAAGCTTTCTAAGAAGAAAACTGCTGTTAGTTCAATTGTGTTAAAGGAAATTGTGTTATATGACTTTGAACTCACAAAGAATGGAGCATTAAAAAAGAAGTCTTGGGAATATTTACAAACCGTTATAGTTATAGATTAGCTGATCATTATATTTGTATTGTTGAGGTGCTTTCTACACGATTCAGACATTTTTATTTTAATGAACTTGATATCATTTGATGTATGACATAGTAAACTTCATACATTCGATATTTTTGCAAGCTAAACATTTTTACCTATAAATTTCCTGCACTATAATTTTTGCATGCTAGCAAAACTTAAAATATTGGGCTCTGAAAATGTAGTATTAATAAAGTTAAATTCTTTTAACTTGACATAACTGTTATGCTAACTTCCTTGCATTAGTTATCTCTTCTTACTAAAATCTTTCCTGCATTTAGCTTCTTTTTTTTCTTTTCTTATTTACTTCGGAAATTGTGGCCACAACTAAACGAAGTGCTGACTTGGTACAAAAAAGATGAACATTTGCATATTGGACAGTTTGCTCAGTACCACTCATATACATATCTATGAGACGAAATCCTGGCAAGTCAGGTGAACCAGGTGGAAAAATGTAAATTCGGTCCCAAGGTAATCTTTGAGGTACAAAAAAATTGTTGAGCAGTCATTACGATTTCTACAGTATATTATGACTCGGGGACATTGTGAGCCTTCTTCTTTTAGTTTTTTTTTTATATAAAAGTTATAGGTTCCAAGGTTTTTTCAAAGGATAAGAATTGTGTAACGGTATAGGTTACATTAGTCTTGGTTAGGGCCTGCCAGATAATGCTCAAAATTTTTAGAATTATTCTTTTTTTTATTCTAAAAAATTGAGTTTTAGCTAATTCCAAAAGAATAGCATTATTAGAAATTTTCATATTATTCTCTTATTATTCTAAGCAGAAATAAGTGAAATTGTGATGATTGTAGTATAAAGTTGGTACGTTATGAAATGAATGTGTAAAACTATCAGAGGATTGTATATAGCTAGCTAATCTTTCAGTGAAACCTTGAACATCCCATAAAAATGTTCAATGAAAGGGAAAAAACAAAACATGCTCTGCTGCAGCTGAAAAAGGTTCAATTGTGAGAAACCTTACAAAACATTGGGGG
>WLWI01000732.1_pt1 | contig 29442 bp, 25 predicted proteins | sample 6701501 | NCBI WGS metagenome assembly WLWI01 (sample SAMN12718690, study PRJNA515312) | sponge metagenome | isolation source: marine sponge | host: Mycale hentscheli | place: New Zealand: South Island, Marlborough, Capsize Point | collected 2014-11-01 | reverse complement strand
TGCCGTTTCGATATAGGTAACTTTCTCGGCTTCACTCAGTCCCATGGGCGATTCTCCTGGTTGGGGGAACCCAAGATAACCCAACCGCCCCTATGGAACGACTTTTTTATTGGAAACGCCTAAGACCAATTTCGAGTTCTTTGGGCGGCAAAATAACGGGACTTTTTGCCGCTACCAATAATCCCAGGAGGTTCCATGGTACGAGTCGGTATGCTCAGTTTTGCCCATGTCCACGCCCACGATTACGCCCGCCAGGTGGGGGACCAAGAACAGGCCCAGTTGGTTGGGGTGTGGGACCAGGATGAGGAGCGGGGGCGGGCCGGGGCCCAGGCCTATGACCTGCCCTATTATTCTGACCTGGAGATTTTTTTAAACCAGAACCTCGATGCCGTGGTGGTCAGCTCCGAGACCGACCGCCATCCCCAACTCATGGTTGCGGCGGCCCGGGCCGGCAAGCATATATTCACCGAAAAAGCCCTGGCCCTGAACGTGGCGGATTGCGACCAGATTATCGCCGCCGTCGAAGCCTCGGGCGTCGAATTTGCCATTTCGCTCCCCAGTCGAAGCAGCGCCGAAATGCAATTGGCCCGCAAAGTGGTGGATGAGGGCTTATTGGGCCAAATAACCTTTGCCCGTGGGCGTATCGCCCACAATGCCTCCCTCGACGGGTGGTTTAAAGGGGGCAGCGCCTGGTTTGTCGATGCCGCCCAAGCCGGCGGCGGCGCCTTATTCGATTTGGGCTGCCACCGGGTTGACGCCCTGCGCTGGTTGTTGGGTCCACCCAAGCGGGTGACCGCCATTATCAACCACGTGGGGCCGATGTACGAAATTGACGATAATTCGGCTACAATCGTCGAATTTGCCAACGGTGCCCTGGGGGTCATTGACGTGGCTTTCGTGCAGCGCTCAGGACCCAACCCCTTTGAATTATACGGCACCGATGGGGCGCTAATTCTTGGCCAAGGCGAGCCCAGCCTTACCACAACGCAGAGATCGGACGACGAAATTGCCGCTTTTCTGGCGGCGGCCCCCGGCGCCGGGCCCTCGGCCATGACGCAGTGGATTGGCGCTATTGAAGGGGGCGAAAAATCGGCTTTGACCCTAACGGATGGCCGCAATCTCAGCGAAATATTGCAGGCCGCCTACCAAGCTGCGGCCACGGGCAAGGCCGTCGATTTACCCTTATAAACAGCCACCAGGGCCCACCGGCCTTATTCCCAAGGAGAGATCCCATGGACAAATTTACCTGTGCTTTAGTAGTGGCCCTCAGTTGTGTGGCGGCGGAAGGACAACGCGATTTTTCAAAAGCTGAAATCACCGTTGCCGCCGTGGCCGGATCGGTCTATATGCTGCAGGGGCCCGGCGGCAATATAGGCGTCCAGACCGGAGCCGACGGGTTCGTGCTTATCGACAATAAATTCGCTCCGCTGGCCGACAAGATCCTCGTCGCCATGAAACAGGTCGGGGAAGGGGATTTATTGTATGTGCTCAATACCCACTATCACGGCGATCACACTGGGGGCAATGCCCTATTTGGCGCCCAGATACCCATAATTGCGCACCACAACGTGCGCCGGCGCCTAGCCGACAAACCGCAACAAGCCTGGCCTATTATCACTTTTGAACAAGGGTTGTCCCTTCACCTCAACGGCGAAGAAGTGGAGTTTTTGCATTTCCCCCATGCCCATACCGATGGCGATGGGGCCGTGTTCTTCTCGGTTTCCAACGTCGTTCATATGGGGGATTTGTTTTTCCAGGGCCGCTTCCCCTATGTCGATATCGATGCCGGCGGCAGTGTCCAGGGCGTCATCGCCGCCGGCGAGACGGTTTTGGGGCGCATCGACGAGGGCACCCGCATTATCCCTGGACACGGGGCCGTTGTGGGCCCGGACGATCTGCGTTTGTACCTGCGCATGTTGCAAGAATCCATGCAGGCGGTAGGGCAGGCCGTGGCGGCCGGTCAGGACCTGGAAACCATTGATTTAGGGACCGACTGGGCCGATTGGGGCGGTGGTTTTATCTCCACCGAGCGCTGGGTGGCCACCGTGGCGCGCAGCCTGGAGCTGGGCGACTAATCGCCACCGCCGCAGGAACTGCAACTGCTGCAACTGCTGCACGAAGAACCGGCGTCAGTGCCGCTGTCGCCGCCCATATCGAGCCAGGAAGAAGAGGCGCCTGCTTCGTCGACCGTTTCGGGTTGGCTGGCAGGGGCCGCCAGATTATCCCCGTAGCTACTGCCGGCGTGGTATTCCACGTCGGCAGCGGGGGGCGGCTCGAAGTCTGCCTCCGGATTGAGGGTATCGCTTTCCCCGGCGGCAAAACCTTCCGATCCGACATCAAATACGCCTTGACCCAATTCATCGACTACGCCCACGTCGTGGTAGTGAATATTGTGGTGGCACGACATACTCGACCACATCCAGGCGTAAAAGAAGAAGCCGTCAAACCCGTGATAACCGTGAAATAGGGGCGGGGTGTCGGCCCCGGTGCGGCGTTCCTGCAATTGGTCGGGGTGATTCAGCGGCTTGTGTGGGCGAATGACGCGCGTATCGACGCTTTGGCGCACGTCATCGGTTTTGACATAGGTGGCCACAGCCTGGTTGAGGCGGCTGACAAATTGATTGAAATGGGCTTCTTTGCCGCGCTGAAATTGCTCGTAGGCTTCTTGCGAGGCGAATACGGGTTCCATGCGCTGGCGCAGGGCTTCCCCTTCTTCGTTTTCCTGGTGGGCAAAATCGTTGGCCACCCCGTTGAGAGTGATGGTAATGGGGTAGACCCCGGGTGGGTGGGTGCGATCAATTTCAATCTCAATAAGGTAGGTCAGCTCAGCGTCGGCGTATTCCACCACCAGGTAGAGGGCCTGGAAGAGTTCTGCTTCGTAGCGGTCGGTTTCGAGGCTGAATTGGTCCATAGCGGCTTTTAAGTCGTCGCTTTGGCCCTCTTCGTCAAAGTAGAAATCGTATTGGTCCTTGGCCAGGCGGACAATATTGGTCACCCCTATTGAACGCAGCGCCATATTTAGTTGTTGCAGGATAGCTACCGCGGTAAATGTCTCCTGTTCTTCTTTTTCAGATAGACCCCCTGCTGTTAAATAGTATAGCATGCGCCCAAAGGCTTTAGTCGGCTTGGTTTTTTCGATAAATGTTGCCTGGGATGGGTCAATGGAGAGTTGGCCGTTAAAATACATGGGGTTCCTTGCGTGCAGGGTGGACAATTCAGGCGGGTGGGCTCTGGCAGGAGCCGCAATGGGCGTCGGGTAGCCAGTACTGTGAGGGCGGTGGCCCAAAATGCAGTCGGTAAAGAGCTAAGGTCTGCGCGAATTGATTGTTATTTTCTTGTTGGCTGCCCCCGGGCTGATGGTGGATCATGGTCCCCCAATAGCGCTGGCAGAATGGGCCGTAAGTACGGGTGCAGAGAATGAATTCGTGCCAGGCCAGATCAATGGGCCGGGCCGGGGTCAAGCGCTGCTTACTACTGGCGATAAGGTGCAGAAAACGCAGAACTTCGGTCAATAGTTGAGGGACTTCCCGGCGCTCCAGATGAGTACTGGTGGTAATTTTGTCCCACAACACAGGCTGTAGAATCAATAATTCCTGCGCCAATTTAGCGTGGTCCAGGGCGGCAGGCGTCGGGATGGGGGGCATAGCTAGCTCGGAGTTGGGATGGCCGGAGAGACTTAGCCACAATGTAAGAGGAAGGGCGGACATTCGTTTGGGGCGTTCACCGGTTTGGGGGCGGATGTATAGAGTCGATCCAATGCACATTTTCGGGCGGCTCTACCGCTTCTATATCCAGGTTCACCACCACCGGATCCTGGCCAGAGCGCACCAAGACGCAGGAGAGGATTTGGTCGGGGAGGGCGTTGATCTCCTGGTGCGGGACATAGGGGGGGACGTAGATAAAGTCGCCCGGTCCGGCTTCAGCGGTAAATTCCAACTGTTGGCCCCAGCGCATGCGGGCTTTACCGCTCACTACGAAAATTACACTTTCCACCGGGCCGTGGTGATGGGCCCCGGTTTTGGCGTCGGCTTCTATATCTACGGTGCCGGCCCACAATTTTTCCGCCCCGGTGCGGGCCTGGGTAATGGCCGCGGCCCGGGTCATACCCGGAGTTTGGGGGGTATTGGTGTCGAGTTGGTCGCTCTGTACCACGCGTACGCCTTGATATTTCCAGTCAATTGGGTCCATTTATAGGTCCTCCAAATGGACCAGTCTTTCTTCTTGGGCGCTTTTAACGGCGGCAAATACCATGGCCATGGATTGCAAATTATCTTCGGCGTTGCATTCTGGGGCGCGGTCCTGTTGCAGGGCGTGGATAAATTCGACCAGGACCGGATTTTGTCCGTCCGCTGCGGTATCGTCCAGCTCTATTTGACGGCGGATTTGTGGATCGGCTTTATGGGTGTGGGTGTGGAATAAATCGAATTCTTCCCAGGTCAGGGTCCCGCGGGGGCCTTCATAGCGCCATTCGCCGTTGTGCCCGGCAGGTACGTGGCCCACGGTGCAGCCAATACCCCGATGGGTGGCCACGGTGCCGTCGGCAAAGCGGAATTGGATAAGCTGGCAGGCATCACCTTTGTGCCAGCCCCAGGGCAGGTTCCAGGTAAGGGCTTGGGCCGATACCGGGTTTTTCCCCAGGGTATACCGAATCATATCGAAGTGGTGGATGCCCATATCGGTGAGAAACATATAGGGCTCGGTGACGTAGTGGCTGCCCGGATTGTCGGCCCAGTTGACGTAGAGCGAGACATCGAGTTGGCCCACCGGTCCGATAATATCCTCTGCTAGCAGGCGCCGGGTCGTCCGGGGCAGGCCGTTAAAGCGGTAATTCTGGGTTATCATATGGTGCTTGCCGGCGGCTTTGCCGGCATCGACTATTTTTCGCGCATCGGCGTACTTGTCGCTGAGCGGTTTTTCGCCGATCAAGTGTAGACCTGCCGCAAAGGTGGTCAGGGCTATATCGGCGTGGACGGCGGGCGGGGTGATATCGACGACGAAATCAGCGTCTACAGCGTCAATGGCTGTTTGTAAGTCGTCGTAAAGGCGCTGGGCCGGAACCTCTAATTCGTCGACCGCGCGTTTTTTATTGGTGGGATCGGGCTCGACACAGGCTACGACCTCTACTTCGGGGTGCTTGGTGCAATCGCGCAGCCAACCCCGGCCGCGGCCTCCCAGGCCGACGATAATAGCTTTCATAAATAAGCAGCTCCTTCAAGACGGTTAAGTAGCAAGGGGTCCTGGCTTTATCCCGCCAGGACTGACAGCCGGCTGATAGAAGAATATAACCCCTATGAGAATGGATAAAATACCAGTTTTGCGGGCAGGAGTAAAACCAAAGCAAAAAGATAAATAAGCTAATAAGCTAATTTATCTTGAGTTTTATCCTTTGTTGTTGTATGCTTATAAGCATACAACAACAAAGGAGATCATGATGAATGCAGCTTTCGGTCGTCGATTGCGTCAAGTCCGGATGGAAAATCAGTTATTGCAGAGCTCTTTTGCCGAATCTTGCGGCATATCGCCGGCCTATCTGTCTGATATAGAGAGGGGCAAACGCCAGCCGCCGCGCGATCCAGTTATTTTGCAATGGGCCGCTTTATTGGATCCGGGCAATGCCGAAGAGCTGGGGGCAGAATTAATTGGCCTGGCGGCCCAGGACCAAGGACGTGCCGAGGCGGTAATAGAGACCGAAACGGAAGCCAGCGGTGTCCAATGGGTTGGGGGGAAGGCCCCGAAAAAGGCGTCCAAAGAGGGCAGCTCGACCCCTTTTATCGATTATTTTTGCCAGGATTGGGTGCAACAAGCCCACCAAGGCGTTCTTGATCCCGCACCGGGCTATCACCCCGTTTACCGTGAAATCGCCGCTGTCTTGGCCCGTCGCACCCGGCCCCATGCCCTGGTGCGTGCCGCTAATGGGGGGGAAATACGGCGGGTTTTGGCCGGCTTGGCTTGGGCAATTGCCCATGGAGAAATGGATGGGGCCCTGGAAGGCGTCCATTTGTTCTGCTTGTCTGGGATTCAGGCAGGGGTAAAATATCGCGGGCAATTTGAGGAACGGTTGAATACGCTGCTTGATGAATTGGCGACAGTAAAAAACGGCGTTCTGCTTTGCTCCCAGGTTGGTGACCTGATCGATTTCGATGAAGGGGCCAAAGGCTCATTTTTCCGTCCGGCCCTGGAATTGGGGCGCATACGAGTTTTGGCAGCGGCAACTCCGGGGGATTGGGCTCAAGCTCAAAAAAGGAATGCCGACCTATTGGCCACTTTCCAGCTTGTCGAGGTAAAACCTTTGGGGCGTGAAGAAATCCTCCAGGGTTTACACGCGGTCAAAGATCGCTTTGAAGAACATCATGGAGTCATTTATACCCCAGAAGGCCTGGTAGCCTTGGTAGATGCGGCCGAGGATGGGGGAGAGGAACACTTTAACCAGCGGGCCTATGATTTGATGGATGAAATAGGCGCTCTGACAGCGATTGAAAAAGGAGATAAAGTCGGTGTAGCAGAGGTCGATTCTTGCCTTGAAAAGGAATGAAATGCCATAGTATTATACAGTGCATTTTATAAATGCACTGTATAATACTATAAAAAACAGATAATTAATACAAAAAGTGCAAATATAAAATTTAATTAAACGCACTATATAAATAGCCAAGATGGAGCAATTCCGCATCCTGGCTATTTGTTTGGATGGGTCTCAATTTGGGGTTGTTGGAAGGATTCTCTTTCCTTTCCTGGCCTCTTAGTAGAGTCTATATTTCGGGACCTATATCTATTTTCGCCGCATTTAATACGCTGAATTGGACTCAAGACCAAAGGCCGAGGCATGGAACAACAAATACCCTGTTTGATGTTAGCCGATGATTTGACTGGGGCCTGTGATGCCGGCCTTCAATTTGTCCGTGCCGGCTATCGGGCCCAGGTGCGGTTGTCCTTGCAAGGGGCCCCGATTGAGCCGGGACAGGTGCTTATTTGGGATACCGAGACCCGCAATAGTACCCCGGAAGAAGCAGTTGCCCTGCTTGGGGCCGAAGTTGAAAAAATCGACCAATTTTCTCCGGTAATCGTCTATAAAAAGGTCGATTCCACCCTGCGGGGGCCTTTGGGGGCCGAACTAAAAACGCTTTTGGATACCGGGGGCTGGCCTTTTTGTCTGCTGGCCCCGGCCTGGCCCCAAGCCGGGCGTCAGACTCTGGGCGGCCATCAGTTAGTCCATGGAGTGCCCATCGGCCGCTCTGAGATGGCCAGAGATCCAGGAGCAGCAGTGGGGTTTTCGAGTATCGTGGATATGTTGGTTGCCGCTGGTTTGAAGGCTGTTTCCCTGGGGCTGGACCTGTTGTCTGGGACGGCCCAAGAGTTGGCCGTGGATATTAGCGCCCAAGTCCAGGGTGGAGCCCAGGTCGTTATCCTCGATGCCGTCGAAGAGGCCGATTTGCGGCAATGGGCCGAGGCGGCGGCCTTGTTGCCTGAAAAACCGCTGCTGTGTGGGGCGGGTGGTTGGGCGGCCCATTTGACCGCAGTCTTTGATCTTGGACCGTCTGCCCAGCCTGTTCAGTTGGCAGAGAGACCTGGGGGGACGGCCCTTTTTATGGGGACCCCCCAGGTCCATAATAAGAGGCAATTGGACCTGTTAAAAGGGCAGATAGACTGGGTCGAATGGACTTGGCCAGAAGGGCGGGGCAAGCCCGAACAAATACTGCGGCAATTGCAACAAAACGGCACCGGTCTTATCCGCCTGGCCGGGGTCACCGATAAGCAGGCTGGGGATAGGGCGCTGGGGGAAATGGCTGCCCATGTGCGGGCGTGGTTGGATCAAGAAGCCCTGGGCGGGCTTATCGCCAGTGGCGGCGGAACGGCTTTGACGCTCTTTCAGGAACTTTCAGCGACCCATTTACAAATCATTGCTGCCGTGGAAGATAGCGTACCTATATGTCGGTTGGGGGGAGGGCCATACGACGGGCTCCCGTTGGTGACCAAGGCCGGCGCGCTGGGCAGCGAAAGGGCTCTTCTTGAGGCATGGAAAACCCTGTCCCAGAAAGACAAAGGGCCTTTGCCTCTATTGGGCATAACGATGGGAGATGCAGCCGGCGTGGGGCCCGAAGTGATCGTCAAGGCCCTGGCAAGTCCCCTTGTTTGGGGGTTGTGTCGGCCGCTGGTTATAGGGCACCCCGATTTTTTGCGCCGCGAAATTGCCAGTCTAGGGCTAGATCTAGAGGTGATCCAAATCCAGCGGCCAGAAGAGGGAGCTTACCAACCTGGGACGATCGAAGTCTGGAGTCCGGTGGAAGTGGGGCCTATTGAATTGGGCAAAGTCGATCCCAAGGCGGGGCGGGCGGCGGTAAAATGGGTGCAAGGCGGGGTCGACCTAGCCCTGGACAACCGTATTGACGGCCTGGTCACGGCGCCCTTGAATAAAGAAGCGATGAACCGGGCCGGCTTCGCCTATGCCGGACATACTGAATTATTGGGGGAGCGGACCGGATCGCGCGATTATCGGATGATGCTGGCCTCGCCGCAATTAACCGTAATACACGCGACTACCCATATTGCCCTGGCCGATGTCCCAGAGCGCTTGACCTGTGAGCGGGTGCAGGCCACCATTTCTCTGGCCCATCAAGCTTTGCTTGATTTGGGCAAGGAGCAGCCCTGTATAGCCGTGGCAGGCCTCAATCCGCACGCCGGCGAGTCGGGTCTGTTTGGCCAAGAGGATAGCCAGGTAATTGCCCCGGCGGTACAGTGGGCCCAAAAGAAGGGCTGGGATGTCCAGGGGCCCCTACCCGGGGATACCCTGTTTCACCGCGCTCACCAGGGCGAATTTGCCGGGGTCGTGGCTATGTATCACGACCAGGGACATATCCCGGTTAAGCTGGTGGCCTTTGCCGATGCCGTAAATGTGACCTTGGGGTTGCCGATAATCCGGACTTCAGTAGATCACGGTACCGCTTTTGATATCGCCGGCAAAGGGGTGGCAGACCACGGCAATATGATCGAGGCGATTACTTTGGCAGGGCGGTTGGCAAAAGCAAGAAAGAAAAAGCTTTAATCAATTTCAGGTCAATAAGATAAAAATTAGAAATACTGTCCCATTCCAACTGATAAATACCACCTTTTGTCGTCAAACCCGTAAGCCAGGTCCGCCCTCAGTACCGGAGTATTGTATACCTGCGGCAACCCCAACCGGGCCCCGATACCCATATCCCAACGCAAGCGGGCCCGATTCTGACCGGGGGTCCAGGCGGCGCCGTTTTCAACAAAAAGCGCCCCGGCTACCACAACCGCGGGATGGCGGTACAGCAGCGGGCGCCCTTCTAGGGCGGCGACAAAACGGCGGCTACCGTCAAAGCGGCGGGGCCCATAGCCCCGCAATCCGGTGTTGAGCCCCAGCAAGAATTGGCTCGAATCTTCGGGTCGGTGAATCGATTCCCACCGCAGTCGGGCGGCAATTCGGTGTACCGGGCCCCATTGCCAATAACTGGCCAGCTGGGCCTGGGTAAGGAAATTGTAGAGCCCATCAGCATTTTGCCGGGCGCTGGCGGTAAGGGTGACAAAGGCAAAGGATCGGGGGGTCGGTTTGAAGTGTGGGACTATCTGCAGGACGTGAAGAAGAAAGTTAGAATCAGATCCTAATTGTTTGTGGGACAACCCTATTTGCCCAATGATCCAAGGGCCTACTTGGAGATCTTCGACCCGGCCCAAGAAATGGATATAGCTGCTTTGTTCATAGTTGGGGCGCCACAGAGTAAGACTTATTCGCGGCAGAACTCGGCGGCGCTCTGCCGGGGCGTATGTATAACCCGAACCGGGATTGAAGTGGCGGTCCGACAGGCCTAGACGGAAACTGGGCCGGACTTTCCATTGAGCCCCATAGGAGCGGGTCAGCCACAGTGAAGCAGCGTCTAGGCGGTCGCTGTAGAGGCTGCTGAGTGCTTGAGCCCGATACAGGCGCTGGTTGAATTGCCGACTCGACAGGGAAAGACCGTAGGACCAGGGATCGGCCAGGCTGCGGAAGGGGCGTGACCACTGGGCCTGTAGATCGTGCCCCTCGGCGCTTTTGCCTACCGTAGCGGTCAGGGTGCCTGCCGTTCTGGCCAGGCGCGGGGCCTGGTAGGCCAGGGTTGCCCCATTGCCGCTGATGGCTTGGTGTTCCAGGGTCAACTGCAGGGTCTGACCGCGTCCCAAGAAATTGTAGTCCAAGGCGGTCAGGCCGTAGTTGAGTTCCTGCAAATCGCCCGAGAGAAGGATGGAGAAAGCCCGGGCATAGAGATCCTCTACTGTAACCGAGATATGGGCTTGTTGGCCTTTTTGTGTCACCGCGATATCGGCTCGGCCTAAAAACAATAAGCGCCGTAGATTGCGTTCGGATTCGGCTATTTTAACCGAATCGAGGGGTTCCCCAAGGGCAAACAGCAATTCACGGCGGACAGTTTCTTGGCGGGTACGGCTTTGGCCCTGGATGACAATAGATTGGATCGTGGGGGTCGGGCTTGCCAATGCGGGCCACAACAGCAGTGCCAACAGACCGACCCGCATGGCAGCAATCGAATACATAGACAGGCCGGCGGGGTAGAGGACCCCCTAATGTACGGTCTAAGGGCCAAGGGCACCAATGCCTCCTTATTTGAACGGGCCCTGACTTTTGTGTAGGTTGCCATAAAGGACTACTTGGTCTTCCTGAGCGGGAATAATGGAATGGAGGAAAGCAGCCAATACTATAGGAGAGGTACAAATTTTAGCATTTTAAAAACAATATAAAATATTGGACTTCAATAAGTTAAGGAGATCACTTTCTATGAACGGGAAGACCTTAAAAGAAGGCGTGAAGGCAGGCGGCCCGGTAGTAGGATGGAGCGGAGTCAGAGCCGAGGACCAGTTTAAACGGGCCGCAGACGAAGGCGTTGATTTTGTCTCTGTCGACAGTCAGCACAGTCCATTTGGAGCCCCAGTCTGAGCACAAGGCGTCTGACAATTTTGCGAGGTTCCTGATGTACGGGGCGCTGGCCCGGTTTCTCGCCCCATTGGTGCTCACCTTGATCGTGCAGGAATTGGGCGGGCAATTCCTTAATAGTGGTATGGCGCGCCTACCCCAAGCTACCCAGACCTTGGCGGCATACGGACTGGCGTGGGGCTTGGTTTCCTTTTGGGCCAGCCCTTTGTCCCAAGTGAGGCAAATCAGCCTGGTCCTGGCCACCTCTCGCCGTTCCCTGCGCCACCTCCTGGGACTGGTGGTGGTAGGCAGTATAGGGCTTACCGGGGTGCTGCTGCTGCTGGCTTGCACCCCGTTGGGGATCTGGGTGGTGGGGCGGGGACACGGGGTGGCCGGGCCTCTGCTCGATACGGTATTGCGCGCTTTATTCTGGTTGGCGCCCTATCCCATTTTCTATGGCATGAGCCGCTTTTTGGCGGGGTTGTTGTTGCAGGTGCGGCGGCCGGCGGTAATTACCTGGTCGACATTGGCGAGTATAGGGTTGAGTATAACCCTGGTGTTGACCCTGGTTCCGACCGAATTTATCCGTACCGACCCGATAAGGCTTCCCTTATTGGTTACTTATGGCGGGGCGCTGCTCGATATGGCCATTTTGGCCGCCGGGTATTATCTGCTGGTGCGGGGCCAATTGCAGGCCCAATCGGCCAACGACCCGCAAACTATCTATGTCTTGCGGTTTTTCTGGCCATTGGCCCTGGTCATGGCCATTCAGGGGTTGAGTCGACCCGCGATCAATCTGTATGTGGGCCTGCAGGCCGGCGGCGAAGCGGCTTTGGCCGTTCTGACGGTAGTCTATACCGTGGCCCATACCGGGTATGGGTGGCTCAATGAAATGCGCAGTCTTGCCCCCGCCTTTGTGCACCAACAAAACAGCCTGCGGTCCATCCAGCGTTTTGCACTGGCGGCGGGGCTGGTTTCCTTTGCCGTTATGGGCATGGCATTTTGGACTCCAGTGCGTGAATTTTTGTTGGTCGATTTAATCGGCGTCCAACCCAATTTGGCGGCCCAGTGCCGTATTCCCTTAATGCTCTTCACTTTTTTCCCCTTGGTTGTAGCCCTGCGGGCGCACTGGCACGGAGTCGCCCTGGTCCAACATCGAACCCAGGCGTTGTGGCCCAGTGCCCCGGCCCGTCTGGGGGCGATCCTGGTCAGTCTCTACATACTGAACAGGTTAGGACTTGAGGGAGCTGCCCTGGGCGTTGCCGCATTGCTCGTCGGTTTTACGGCAGAAGGCGGAGCCGTCTGGTGGATGATGCGGGGCTCGGGTCGCCCTAGTAAAGGGAAGGGCGTCAAGGCTTCTGGGAAAATTTAACAGAAGAAAAAAATGAAATAAGGAATCTTAACCGGACAAGGACGAATCTATAGGACGTGGCACACCAGGTGGTTTATACTAGGCACAGGAGGAATTATGGACTGGATACGCATTGTATTGATAGGGGCCGTCGGCGCCGGTCTGGTGGCTTGTGGGTCCGACGGGGGCAATTCATTGGCCTCGGTACCGGGGCCCGCCGAAGAAGTCCCGGTTGCCAGCCAGCCCATCGATAGCAGGCAACCCGAGCCAACACCTCCTCTTACCCCAGAAAGCCCTGGTGCCGACGGCGAGCTTGATCCCGAAGCCCCCCAAGTCGAGGCAGAGGTCCCGCCGCTGGGCGATAGTCCAATCCCGGACCTAACCGCCGCATTCCCCGGGCTCGAAGGGCTGCCCGGCAGTGCCCATCCCGCCGATCCATTATCCGGCAGTCTGCTGGAGGCCTTTCCGCTCAACCTTATTGTTTCGGGCGGCGTGCCCAAAGACGGCATACCGGCCTTGACCAATCCATCTTTTGTCGGGGCCGCCCGCGCCAATTACCTGCAGCCCGGCGATCTGGTCCTGGGCATGGTGGTCAACGGCCAGGCCAAGGCCTATCCGCACAATATTGGCTGGTGGCACGAGATCATCAACGACCGGGTGGGGGGACACCCCGTATGCGTCACTTTTTGCCCCCTTACCGGCACCGGTCTGGTATACGATGGCCTGGCCAGCAACGGCCGCCAATTTGAACTGGGCGTATCAGGCCTGCTCTACAATAATAATCTCATCATGTATGACCGCCGCGACGGCCGCACCCTGTACCCGCAGATTTTTTCTACCGCTGTGGAAGGGCCGCGCCAAGGCGAGAGCCTGACTTTATTGCCGGTGGTGGAAACCACCTGGGATACCTGGAGGAGGCTCTACCCCGAGACCCAGGTGGTTTCGGGCAATACCGGCTTTAGTCGCAATTATGAGGTTTACCCATACAGCGATTATCGCGTCAACCACCAGTATCTCATTTTTGGCCTCGAACCGGCCCTGCGGCAAAACCCCAACGATTTTGCCCGCTTTTACGATTCTAAAGATATGGTGCTTGGGGTGCGTCTCAACGGCGATCCCAAGGCCTATCCCTTTGCCGCTTTGGGGGATCGCCAGTTGGTCCACGACCAGGTCGGGGACGTCGATATTGTCGTGGTCTGGGACCAGGCGGCGCAGTTGGCTATACCCTTTGCGCGGGAAGTTGACGGCCAAGTGCTCGATTTTGATATCGACGCCGAGCAGGGCTTTCCCTTTTCTCTGATCGACCGGCAGACGGGTAGCCGCTGGAGCAGCACCGGGGCCGCTGTCGAAGGGCCCCTGGCCGGACACCAGCTGGTGCAGATTCCGGCCCATAATAGCTTTTGGTTCGCCTGGGTAACTTTCTGGCAGGATACCGACTTGTGGTTGGGGCAAGAAGGATGAAGGCAGAGGGCTGGGGCGGAAAATTAGCTTTGTTCGTCGGGCTGGTATTGGCCTGGCCGGCCAGTCTGTGGGCAGGGGCCTGGACGTTGCCCCAGGGCAAATTTTGGGGCAAGGCGACCCTGTTTTTGCAGACCACGGAGGAGTGGTATATCGCCAGTCCGGAATTTTCCGGTGGGCAGCTTTACGGCAAGGGGACCCGCAGGCCCTACCGATTTGAGGGCGAATATCAGTCGAGGGCGGTTTTCCTCGAAGGTTTTTACGGCCTTACCGAGCGCTTTGATATAGGCCTTCAGGTGCCGTATTTCGATCAGCAATTTGCCGATGCTACCCGCTCGGAACCGCCCTCTGATGCGGGTTTTAGCGATATCCGCCTGTTTGCTAAGGCGCGGTTTTTGCAAAAGCCGGTGATTTTTACCTTCAAAGGCGGGGTCAAAATGCCCACCGGCGAATTCCGCAACGAAGATGGGTTGATTCCAGTGGGGGAAGGCCAATGGGATTACGACCTGGTCGCCCAAGTGGGCCGCTCCTTCTGGCCCCTGCCGCTGTACGCTAACGCCGAGTTGGGGTATCGGGTGCGGACCAAAAACGACGAGATCGACCGCGATCCGGGCGACGAGTGGTTTCTCCATGCCGAAGTGGGCTATCAGTTGGGCCAACGACTATTGGTGATGGGAAAATACGAAATGCTGCGCAGCGATCCGGCCATTGATTTCGGTTTTAAAAACCGTTCCCAGATCAAGCGGATTACCTATTTAAGTCCGGTATTATTGATTGATTTGGGGGGGAGTGCCCTCGAATTGGGGCTGCGCTACACTCTGAGCGGACAGAATTTCCCGGCCGGATTTCAAACCACGGCCGGTCTCTCCGCCTCCTTTGGAGGCGGGTAGGCCAAGGCTAATTGGCCCTAGCTCAATATAGAACGCGTTGACTTGTTTAAGTCGGCGCGTTTTTTTCATGAGCAACCATCCCACCCGAGAAAGGCCCTTATGGACGCGCCCCGCCCCGCCCGCATCGACGAATACAGCCAAGTCTGCCATTTTATCGACCGTGTTTTTCGCCCTGGCCAACAGGGCCGGTTTATCCTGGCCCGGCAATACCCCCATCTCTTTCAACGTAGCACCACTATGGCCCGGCGGCTGCTGCTGCTGCGGGACGAAGGCGAATTGGTGGGGGGCCTGGGCATTCACCCGTTGACCTTGCGCTTGCAGGAAGCCCGGCTCAAAGCCGGCGGTATCGGCCAGGTGGCGGCCCATCCCCAACGCCGCGGTCAGGGGATCATGAGCACCTTACTCAACGACGCCATCCAGCGCATGCAACGGGCCGGCTACGCCTTGTCTGTGCTAGGAGGCGACCGTCAGCGCTACGGTTGGTTTGGCTGGGAGAACGCCGGACTGCGGCACGAATTGGACCTGGCCAGCCGCTATTTGGGGGCTCCTTCTGCGGCGGATCGTAAATTGAAGGTGCAGCCGCTGCGCCCCCGGGGGGCCGTAGCGGGGAAAATCCAGCGCTACAGCGATGGCTTGCCCTATGGGGTGGTGCGCCCCTTAGGGCAGATGGAGCCTCTATTTTGCCGCAACGGCCGCCAGGGGTGGTATTGCCAAGAGGGCGGTGGCTTTGCCTATGTGGTCAGCACGACCCGCCAAGGCGGCATTCGTCTCGATGAGGTCGGAGGAGATCCGGAGCTGGTGGTGGCGCTGTTGCGGCGGGTATTGGCCCGACTCAAAGTAGACCGCATCACCTTGGTGGTGGGTCCCAACCACGCCGAATTGGGACTACTGAGGCCCTATAGCGGCAGCTGGCGGAGCAGCACCGATTGCATGGTGAAAATCATCGATTTAGAGCGCACCGTCGAAGGAGTTACGGGACTACTGCGGCGGCGGGCGCGCCAACTGGGCATAAAGGGCACCTTTAATTTGCAGATGGGGGCGCAAAAAGCCTGTCTGCAGTTGGGCCGGGGGCGGACCTACCGTCTAGTTTTGGATGAGCGCGCCATGGTCACCTTGTTATTTGGTTCGCTGCCGGTGCACCAGGCTTTGGGGGGCGATGGGGGCCTGGAAATCTTGGATCGACTATTGCCGCTGCCCTTATTTATTCCACCGCTCAATCATATTTGACCCTGTCTTGCATTTTTTCTGGGGGATGTGTACCCTTCTCAGGGACCCGGCCGGGGGCCGGGGCAAACCAAGCAATCAAGGAGTAGATCATGGGGGCATGGAAAAAGGTAGGGACGGGCCTGCTCGCCGCGGCCCTGGTGGCCATTTCGGCCTGGCCGGCGGCGGCCGACCTGTCGGTTTTTGTCGGTACTGTGGGTTTTGACGAAGAGGCCAATCTCGAACGCAGCCCCGCTTTTGGCCTGCGCTACGGTCGTTCCAGTTCAATCTTGGGCGGCGAGGCGGCCATTTTAATCGCCCAACCCGAGCGCGATTTGGGGTTGAGTAACGAGAACGCCACGACCATTTTTTACGAAGGGCGTTTCCTGATAAATATACCAACCGGTGGCCAGGTTTCGCCTTTTATCGGCGTTGGCCTTGGGCAGATCTTCGTCACTTCCACTGATGTCCCCACCGACGCGGCATCGGCCCTCAGTTCGCTGGCCGATACTCAGACCAATTCGGCCTTCAGCTATGGCGGGGGCGTCCGCTATGCGGTGGGGGATCGGCTCGAGGTGCGTTTCGACATTCGCCAATATCTGGTATTTTCTGTGAGCGGTATTGCCCAGGACCAATTGCGTCAATACGGCGAAGAGTACGCCGAGCAAGTCGCCGGCGAAGTGGGGGGAGAGGTCGCCGGTGGCCTCCTCGAAGAAGAATTGAAGACCAAGGACAATACGGTCCAATACGACGAAATAAGCGTGGGTATTAATTTCCGTTTTTAAGCCTTTGCCGGGGAGCCCGCCCAAGGGGCTCCCCAAGCTCCTCCAAGCCAGGCCGACCTCTTGGGAGGTCGGTTTTTTTGTGCGATGCAGCCACTGATTCAACTCGACAAATTAACCGTGGGCTACCACCGCCAACCACCCGTCTTGAAACAGGTCGATCTGGCTGTGGAATCGGGGCAGTTCATTGGGCTAATTGGTCCCAACGGCTGCGGCAAGAGCACCTTGATTCGCAGCATGGCCGGGGTGCTGCCGCCGCAACAGGGGACCATCCGGCTGCACGGCCAACCCATCGACCAGTTGGGGCGGCGGCAAATTGCCCGTCAGATTGCCGTTGTGCCACAGGAGTCCGGTGTCCGTTTTGCCTTTTCTGTCGAACAGACGGTCGCAATGGGTCGGCACCCCTATTTGGGGCGTTGGCAACAGCCCGGAGTTGCCGATAAACAGGCGGTGCAGGAGGCCTTGGGGCAGACCCACACCCAGCAGCTGGCGCAGCGTTCCATTCTGGCCCTATCTGGGGGCGAGCGCCAACGTGTCGGCATTGCCCGGGCCCTGGCCCAAAGCCCGCAATTGCTCTTGCTCGACGAGCCGACCAGCCACCTGGATATCAACCACCAGGTGGAAATCTTCGAATTATTGCGCCATCTCAATAGGCAGCAGGGGTTGAGCATAGTGTGCGCCACCCACGATCTGGGCTATGCGGCGCGCTATTGCCAGCGTTTGGTCTTGCTCGACCAGGGGAAAATAGTTGCCGAGGGGCCGCCGGAGCAGGTCCTGACCGCAGCCGCTATTGAACAAGTCTACCACGTTGCCGTCCAGGTCGAAAGGGCGGGGCCCGACGGCGATCTACAGGTATTTCCCCGTCGGGGAATAGGAAAGGATTGGGACCGTGATGAACAGAATACTAAGTAGGAAGTTAGGCTGGAATGTCCTGTGGCTGGGTTTGGTCTTGGGCTGGGGCGGAGCCGCCGGAACGGTCGAATTAGTCGACGATCTGGGCGTCCCGGTCAGCCTGGAAGCCCCGCCCCAGCGCATTATATCGCTGGCCCCCAGCAATACGGAATTGGTCTTTGCCCTAGGGCTGGGGCCGCGGCTGGTCGGGGTTACCGACGTATGCAATTACCCACCCCAAGCCAGCGATATAGATAAGGTGGCCGGGTACAATTATGTCAATATCGAAGAGATCGTCGCCCGCAAACCCGATCTGGTTTTGGCCATTCGGGGCAACGATATGGAAGGGGTGCAACTCCTGCGCCAGCAGGGGATTCCGGTATTCGCCTTTGAAATACAATCTGTCGAGCAGACTCTCTCGTCCATTGGTAGGTTGGGGCAGTTGGCCGGGGTAGAAGCCGTGGCCGACAGCTTGCAGAAAGCCTTGCAGAAACGCCTTGATATGGTTGCCGCCCAAGTTGATACGGCAGCTTCCAGACCGCGAATAATGTGGGGGTATTGGGGCGAAACCATCTATACGGCCGGATCCGATACCTTCATCGACGATGTCTTTCACCGGGCTGGAGGCGATAATGTCGGCGGCAAGGCGCCCGGGGCCTGGCCGCAAGTCAGTCTCGAAGCCCTGGTCGATTGGGCCCCCCAGATCGTCATCACGACGTATCTGCCCAAAGGCGGCGATATGAACCAGGAATTGGTGCAGTTGCGGCAGCGTTCGGGCTGGCAATTACTGCCGGCTGTCCGCGACGGGCGGGTCTATCACGTCGATGGCGATCTTTTGTTGCGTCCTGGGCCCAGGGTGATTGACGCTCTAGAGCAAATTGCGACCATGGTGCGGGCTTCCCAGGTGCCCAGTCCATGAGTCCAGGCGGGCGCTTCTCCCTCTGGCAGGTGGGCATTGGCTTGTTGGTACTGCTGGGAGGGGCCGTTGTAGTAGGACTGGGGACGGGCCCGGTGGCCATACCGGCAGAACGGGTCGCTGCCCTGTTGCTGGGGGGCGGCGAGAACGGCGACGAGCAGGTTATTGAAGCTTTTATCGTCCGCGACCTGCGCCTGCCCCGGGTCCTGCTGGCTATTTTGGTGGGGGCCCTGTTGTCCCAATGCGGGGCGGTGATGCAGGGTTTTTTCCAAAATCCCATGGCCGATCCCTATATTATAGGTGTTTCTTCCGGGGCTGCTCTGGGGGCCACTATTGCCCTGACGTTCCTGGGCGGGACCATGCTGGCCGGGTTGCACGCGGTTTCTCTGTGCGCCTTTTTGGGGGCTTTGGGGGTGACTTTCCTGGTTTATACCATTTCCCTGCGCGGGGGGCGACTGCCCACTGCTTTGGTGCTTTTGACCGGGGTCGCCGTCAGCGCCTTGGGCACGGGACTGACTTCCTTTATTCTGATTTCGACCCAAAGCGACCTCAAGCGCATTCTCTACTGGCTGATGGGCGGTTTGGCCAACCGGGGTTGGGATCACCTCTCACTAATCGCCCCTTATGCCTTGGTCGGCATGGGGCTGGTACTCTTTTTCGCCCGCGATCTCAATATCCTGCTGCAGGGAGAGGAAAACGCTCAGTATATGGGCGTCGATGTCGAGCGAGTCAAGCGGATCTTGCTGGCCCTGTCGGCTTTGTTGGCTGGGTTGGCGGTGGCAGTGAGCGGGCTGATTGGTTTTGTCGGTCTGGTCGTTCCCCACGTAATGCGTTTGCTGGTGGGGCCCGATCACCGAATATTGCTGCCCGCCTCCATGGTGGGGGGGGCGATTTTACTGGTGTGGGCCGATACCCTGGCCCGCTGGCTAATTGCCCCGGCCGAAATTCCCATTGGCATTATCACTTCTTTGGTCGGTGTGCCTTTTTTTCTGTTCTTGCTGAGTCGCCGGCGAGACTTGGAGTTATAGATTAATCAATTGTACTAACTAATTGTACTACAATGCTTAAAAACTATCTTAAAAAGTATAAAATTTCCCCTATAGCTCTACTGCTGGGCAGTGCAATAAGCGGATTTTTTGCTGCCCAGCTAACGGCTCAAGAGGGCCGTGATGCCTGCCGATCAGGCATGCAGGCTTTGCAGCAGGGCGTACAACCCCTGGCCGAAAAACACTTATTGGAATGTCTGCAGAGCGATTCTACCTACTACGATGCCTATATCGGTCTGGCGCGTATATACATAGGCTCGGCGCCTGCCCGCGCCGATAGCCTGCTGCAGCGGGCCCAGGCCCTGGAGCCGGACCGCATTGACGCCCTCTTCGAATACAGCCGCATGCTCGATCGCTTGGGACGCAAGCAGGAAGCCTACGGTTTTCTCCGGGAGGTGGTGCGGCGGGCCCCGGAAACGGCGGCGGCCCATCTGGGGATTGGACTGCTGCGGATGGATCCCACCCCAATGATGGATTTGCAGGAAGCCAAAAGTGCTCTCGAAACCGCCCGCACCCTTGAACCGGCCAACTACCAGGCCGCCTTCAGTCTGGGTAGAGTGCATCTTTTTGCTGGCCATTGGGGGGCGGCAGCGGCTGTTTTTGGCGAAATCTTGCAGCATCGCCCGGAAAATTTTTCCACCCATTACCAATTGGGCATGGCCCATTATCTCCAGGGCGACTACGGCCCGGCCGTAAACTGGCTGCGCAAGGCGGTGGACCTGGCACCCACTTCGCTGGAGGCGCGTTGGAGCTTGGGGCTGGCGCATCGGGCCGCAGGCGGTTATCCAGAGCAACTGCAAGCCCCATATCGATTGGAATTGGCCCCTCTGCCAGCCCCCGATGGGCTCGGCTTGCGTTTTGACGATGCGGCTCCAGCACTGGGGCTCGACCGCATGGATGTGGGACTGGCCAGTGCCTGGGCCGATTGGGACGGGGACGGCGATCTCGATTTATTTGCCAGTGGTCGCTTCGCCGGCAATTCGCTCTACGATAATGAGGGGGGGGCGTTTGTCGAACGCCCGGCCGGCTTGCCCGCCGAACCGGCATTCAGTTGCGCCGTGGCCGACTACGATAACGATGGAGCCGCCGATTTATTCATCACCCGCGACGGCTGGTTTGGCGCCGGGGCCAATGCCTTGCTGCACAATAACGGCGAGGGCACTTTTACCGACGGCCTGCCCCTGGAGGGGCCCCCAGAGAGCAGTTTCACCGCCGCCTGGGGCGATGTCGACAATAATGGTTTTGTCGATTTGTTTGTGGCCAACGGGGTGGCCGGGGACGGGACCCCGAACCGACTCTATCGCAACGGTGAGGGAAAGCGCCTGCACGAGGTCGGGCAACAGGCGGGTATTCGACCGGGCCGGACCGTGGGCAGCGCCCTGGGCGATTACGACAACGACGGCGACCTCGATCTGTATCTGGCCCATTTCGATGCCATCAATACCTTTTACCGCAATGATACGCGGGACGGCCAGGTGAATTTTGTCGATGTGACGCGCCAGACTCGGACGCAGTTACCCATCGGTGGCTATTTTACTTTTTTAATCGATTACGATAACGATGGGCACCTCGATCTATTTTGCTCGGAATTGAGCCCTTTTAAAATTGTCCTGCAGAGCTGGGAGAAAGGCCGTACTTCCAGCAACCGCAACCGGCCGGTCTTGTACCACAACGAGGGCGACGGCACCTTTGCCGATGTCAGTTACCGGACGGGTTTGGGGGTAGCCTTTGGATCCACCGGGGCGCAAACGGGCGATTTCAACGGCGATGGGTACCCCGATATTTATCTGGCCAATGGCGGCGAAGCCATTACCCGATTAGAGCCGGATGCGCTATTGTTGAATGGCGACGGGGCCGGTTTTGCCCGGGTTGAGCAGTTGGTTGGTTTGGACCAATTAGGCAAAGGTCACGGTATGGCCGTGGCTGATTACGACGGCGATGGCGACGAGGATATCTATGTCCCTGTCGGTGGGGCTTATCCCGGCGACCGCTGGGCCAACCGACTCTGGCGCAATCTGAGTCCGCCGCAGCATTGGGGGACAGCCCGGTTGGTGGGGCGGCAGAGCAATCGCGATGGGATCGGGGCCCGGTTGCGGGTGGTGGCTGGCGGGCGGACTCGGCATGCGGTGGTATCGGGCAGTGGGGGCTACGCCGCCGGCAATAGCCTGCAAGTGGAAATGGGGTTGGGAGCGGCCACCAAGGTCGAGTCGCTCGAAATACGCTGGCCCAGCGGACGGGTCGAAACCTGGCGCAACCTGCCCGTAGATCAGGTATGGGTGCTGGAAGAAGGCGCCGCGCCATAAAGTATTTTGGGGCTTGGGCCTAAGAGGAAGAGGGCATGAAACAGTTACCGTTAAAGCGGCTCTTTGTTTGGGTCCTGCTGCTTGTTCCGCTCCCCCTTGCAGGCCAACAGGATACGACTAGGGGGCAATTGCTCGCCGTGGCTGTCCATCCAAGCGGTCGGCTGTATATGGGCGATGCGGCCTGTCGTCCCTGTCACGAGTCGATCTATGACCAGTTCGCCGCGACAGCGCATCGCAATACCAGCCGCCTGGCCAGTCCCGAGAGCATTGCCGGTCCCCTGCAAAAACCCGACAATACTCTGCGTTCAGGGACGGTCAATTTCACTCTCGAAGAAAAAGAGGATGGGGTCTACCAGACCGCCCACGTGCTGGCCGGGGGAGCGGTCCATTCGCACAGTGAGCGGATTGACCTGGTGGTGGGCTCCAACCGCAAAGGCCAGACCTATCTGCATTGGGAAGGCAATCGTCTCTATCAGATGCCGCTGTCTTATTTTACCCCGTCCGAGAAGTGGGTCTACAGCCCCGGGATAACACCGGGCAAAGCCGCTTTTCGCCGGCCGGTCGGGACCAAATGCCTCGAATGCCATGCCACGTTTTTTGCCGCTGCCAGCGCCGATACCGGCAATACCTTTGACCGGGGCAACCATTTGCTGGGAGTGGCCTGCGAGCGCTGCCACGGACCGGGGGGGCGGCACGTGGCCTGGCACCAGGCCGAGCCCGATGAGCCCAGTAAGTATATAATCGATCCAGCCGATCTGACGCCCGATCGCCAGTTGGATCTGTGCGCCTTATGTCATTCGGGGCCCAGAGCCGATAAACAGCCGACCTTTTCCTTTTTTCCCGGCGATTCGCTGGGGGCTTATTCCACGCCTTTGGCTGACCAGGCTGGTGATCTGGACGTACACGGCAATCAATACGGGTTGTTGGCCCAGAGCCCCTGCTTTATCCAAAGCGACACCATGACCTGCTCTACCTGTCACGACCCGCATCGGCAAGAGCGTACCGATACGGCGCTATTCTCGCAGCGTTGTGCCGCCTGCCACCAGAGCGTGGAATCGTGCGGTATGGCCGGGCAATTGGGAGACAGTTTGCGCGACCGCTGCATCGACTGCCATATGCCGGAGCGGCCCTCGCAAATACTGCAAGTGAATACCGGCCAGGCCGATACCCCAGTGTTGGTGCGGACGCACCGGATTGGCATATATCGGGATCTGCCGGACAGCGCCCAGCCCTAGGGCGATCCAATCTGGACGTAATTGCCCACCGTGCCGGTGATGATATCGATCACCATCCATACCCCGACACAGCTTATTTGCCCCAATACCAGGCCGAGGAAAAATGGTCGCAGGGACCGGTAGAGAGGGACCCCGCCGTATTTGAGGATTACGACCTTGAGGAGCCAGCCCAGCATGATGCTGGCCCACACCCAACTCATCACCCAGGTATCGCCAATGGGCATGCCCAGATAGTGCAGGGGCCAACCCAGTATATGTTGGCGGGCGTACATGAGGAAGCCCATCAGCAGGGCCCCAACCCCGGTGGCAATCCAGCGGGGCAGCATGATATCGGCATCGAGGGGGTTGTTCATCTTGTCGGCGACAAAGCCGAATACGGCGCGGGGCAGGCCGGTGAAAAACCAGGGGCGCATATTGATGCCGCCGTAGGTGTAGCACAGCCACAGGGTGGTCGCCACCGAGACCAACAGGGCTATCACTACCGCCGCGACGATGGCCCAGGTAAAGGGGCGGAGTCGCTTTAAGCCCACCTGATCGGCCAATTTAAACCCATTGATCGAGGAGACCATTACCGTGGTGCGTATATCGGCGGCCCAGGCGTAGGTAAAGCCGGTGCTGATCAGGCCGGTGGGGCCCATCATTTCGCTGCCGATTCCATAGACGGTAAAAACCGGCGCAATCATTTGCGGCCGGCAAAAACCGACCCCGCCCTCGGCGATAATACGGGCCAGGCCGAAGAATACGGCAAAGGCGCACAGCACGAACAGCGGCGCAATCCACAACGGCATACCCGAGGCATTGAGCCACAGGGCGATGACCACCAGCCCTCCCAGCATGGTCCACACGGCACTGCGGTAGGAAAGAGGCTCGCCGCTGTCGTCGACCTTGCCGCCCCCTATGGCTTTGGCAAAGACCTCGCGCAAATGTCTGCGGGCCGTCCACAGGCTAAAGGCGGCCAGGATCAGCATGGCGCCCATGGCCTGGTGGCTCACCACTGGGGAGGTGCCAATGGCCGCCCCGGCAAAGGTCTCGTTGTGGCCGGGCACTGAAAAACCGATAAAGTTGAACAGTCCGGTCTGCATCCGTGCCAGCAAGTGGAAAAACCACAAGCTGAAGGCAATATCCAAATTGATAAAATAAGTAAAGCCAATAACCGGGAAGCTGAGGAACAGGCGGATCAGGGTGGTGCGGCGAAACAGGCGCAACTCGGTCGAGGTTTCAATGGCAGGGATAAAATTGAAATAATGGTGCAAGCCGTGGGTGCTGTAGAGTAGGAAGGGCAATGCGAAACCGGCCCACATCAGCGGATTCTTGAAAAAAGGCGGGACCGAGCCGCTGCCTTTTTGCAGCATTTCCAACGGCAATTGGGTTAGGGGGAAGACCAGGCGTTCGTGCTCAATCCATTGTTTGCGGATAATGACCATGGTGCTGAGCATAACCGCGTACAGGGCCAGGATTAGCACCAGCCAGGCGGCTAGAGGCAAAAACCAGGCTTCCCAGGGGATGGCCGTTTCGGCGGGGGCCCCTTCGTAGAAATATTTAATGGCCAGGGGATCTTGGGGTACCATCCAGCCGGGTATGAGCGGTTGGATGAGTTCGGCCCAGTTATTTTCGGGGGTGGCGTAGTAGAAGGCCCCCGGGATAATGGGCAGCAAATTGGCGATTAGACCCCAGGTGGGAATCGCCGAAGCCACCACCATCATGGTGTAAACCAGGACCAATTCGCCGGTCTGCAGGGCCCAGTTGGGCCTGAGCCGGCGCAGCGCCGAATTGGCCAGACCGGTGAGGAGAAAAAAGAGGAAGACCGCCCCGGCGGTGATAAAATCGGCGGCCATGCCGGCGGTATGGTGCAAGAATACGGTATAGGGACAGGCTGCGGCTAAAAAAGCCGAAAGCAGGATGCCCACTACAAAAGCGCGGAGGCTAAAAGCGGGGGCTTGCATGGCTTAGAAAAAGCCTCTGGAACGGCAGGCAAAATGCCCATAGCATGGCCCGGAAAACAATGGGCTATTAGTTCCAAAGGAACAGCCCCTGCCGGCAAGGCCGACAGGGGCTGCAGTAATGTGCAGACGAATCAAAGCAGTGCCTTATTGGCCCATGCTCGACTTAATTTCGCCCCAGGTTTTCTCTTCGACAGCGGTGCCGCCGCCACCCAGGCCAAAAACCTTGGGATCGTAGATAACCTGAACTTTTTCCCAGGCTGAAGGCGTATTCCAGGAATTATTGGCCGCCTCGTCCTGAGCCCAGTGCAATTGGCCCTGACGGCCACCGGCCGGATCGTCGCCGTCGTTACCGGCGTACTGGGCCGGCAGGATCATGCCGATCTTAGGGGCGAAAGGCACCTGGGTCGCCGCATCGGGGGCCAGAGCGGTCCAGGGCAAACGCACTTCGCCACGCCAGCCTTCGGCGGTTTCGGTGAAGAATACCTCACCGCCTACTACGGCCCAATTGGTGCGGAATTCCTCGGGGTGGGTGCCGGGGAAATGCCAGCCGCGGGCCGGATTGTCGGCCGCATCGGCGCCGATCATCAACTGCCAATCGGTATCGGCATTGCTCGGATCGCTTTCGTTGCCCCAAAACGGGGTGGGATGGCGGGGGACGCTGGGCCGCAAATCGTAGAGGCCAATATAAAATTCTGGCGAGTCGCCCTGCCAGACACCGGCATCTTCAATAGGGATGGTATTGACGAATACATCATCGGTGGCGTTGGCCATCAAATACAGCGCATTGTCGTCGACGCCCATGGCGCCGTCCCAGGAATAGTCGGCGGGGCCGTCAATTTCGCCAGCCACGTAGTGATTGGGATCGTCCGGCGACATACTAACCGGGTCAAAGGTCCATTCGTCGATTTCGCCGTCGATAAAGGGCTCGTCGAGGAACCACCACAGCGGCTGGCCAAAATCGGCGGTACCAGAAGTGGCGGCCGAGGTGGCGTTGACACCGGCCGTTACAGTCGAGCTTTCAGTGCCGCCAGCATCGACCATGGTCACGGCGTAGTAATTACTGACATCTCCGGGAGCAAAGGGGGTCAGCAGGGCGTGGGCGTAATTCTGGGTTGCCTCGGGGATTTCGGTGGCAATACGGAAGACATTGCCCGCGTCTATATCGGTAATAGGCGCGTCCGAGACGTAAATATTGTAGCTCGCGCCCGACCCGTCGGTCCACAAAATCGTATGGACATAGGTGGCTTCTTGGACCACGCCGCCTTCGGCGATGGGCCGTTCGACGATGCCGGTATTTTCAACGGCAATTTCGCTTTGCGCCAGCGCCATGCAGGGCACAAGCGAAAGCAAGGCAGAAAATCTAAGCCATTTTTTGCTCATCTAAGCAATCCTTTCAAAAAATGGTTACCGGACGGTGAGAAAAAGCCAATTGTCCAGTATTGGGTGGAAAATAAAGGGCTTAAAAGCCCGGCGGTTTCAATGGACATACAAGGAGTCCCTTGTCCCGTATTTGTCAAAAAATATTGTCTATTATAAACAATTAGTACGAACAATGCAAAAGGCCTTTCTAGCTAAAGAAACACGCGGTGTCTGCTAGGGTGAATTGAACCCACTTCAGGTCAGTATGAAAGCCTGGACGAAAAACCGACCTTCTATCAACTGGGTCCAAGGCCTTGTAAAAAAAAGACGTAGGGCTATTGGTGCTATTTCAAATAGGCAATTCTAGCGGTTCCCACTTGATAAAGGGCTTATAAAAAGCTATTTTAGCCCAGACTAAAATTAAAACTGTATAAGGACTAATTATAATTTTAGGCCTGCAAAAGGAGGTGGTTTGTGCGATATTTTCCGGCCCTGTTTGTTCTATCTGCCCTAGTGCTGGGGGGCTGCGATGCGATTATGACAGATACCCCCCCCGCCGGCGACGATTTTGAATCGCCCTTCGATGGTCTATCCAATAAGCTCAATGCCGTTTTTATCGAGGGCGACGAGAATTTTGCCAAGGCGTTTACTATTGAGGAGGGGCTGGGGCCCATTTTCAATAATATCAGCTGTGAGGGCTGCCATCCCGGCGATGGTCGCGGCTCGCCCGAATTGGGTTTTTTCCGCTTTAGTCAAGGCGCCGATCTGGCTTTGGATAGGGGGGGCGCCCAGCACCAGGATAAGGCCATCCCCGGGGTGCCTTTGGAGCAGATCCCCGCCGGCGTCGACCGCTCCTTCCGTCTGCCGCCGCCGGTATTTGGGGTCGGTCTTATAGGTGCCATCCCAGAGGCGACCATTCTGGCCAACGAAGATCCCGACGACGCCGATGGCAACGGTATTTCCGGCCGCGCCAATTGGGTGATCCCTGCATCCTATGTCAGCCCCGACCACGTGGGAGGCGGCAGCGGGGCCCAATTGGGCCGTTTTTCCCGCAAAGCCCAAGTGACCTCGGTCTTGCAGCAAGTAGCCGAGGCCTACCACCAGGATATGGGCATTACCAACGATTTTCTCCCCGAAGAGAATGTGCACGCCCAGGCCGGCGGCATTGCCCTGGGCGATAATGTCGCCGATCCGGAAATTTCGGCTTCCACGGTCTTGGAGACTGTGCTATATGTGCGCTTGCTGGCGCCGCCGGCCCGTGGTCCTATTACGCCCCAAGTCGAGCGCGGCGAAACACTTTTTCAGCAGAGCCAATGCGCCACGTGTCATATCCCCACTATGCGCACCGGCCCCAGTCCACAGGCGGCTTTGGGCCATGTCGACGCCCACCTCTATTCCGATCTGTTGCTCCACGATATGGGCCCGGGGTTGGCCGACAATCGGCCCGACGGCGATGCCAGCGGGCAGGAATGGCGCACTACGCCGCTGTGGGGCTTGCGCCTGGTGCCCGATTTTCTGGGGGGAAAGGCCTTTTATATGCACGACGGCCAATCGACAACCCTGCACGATGCCATCGTCCGCCACGGCGGCGAAGCCGCTGCCAGTAAAGATGCTTATCTGGGGCTTGATCAGGCCGGTCAGGATGCGCTAATCGCCTTTCTGGAATCGCTTTAGTATGAGCTGTATACGATTGATGGAGAAAGGGATAGGTAATGCTGTTTAGAATTTTAATAGCCATGTTGGTCTTGGCTGCGGCCAATGTTTGGGGCCAAGAAAAAGATACCCCGATAGTGCGAGGAGGGATTGGCGATAAGCCCTTTATTAAAGGTACTGGTGGCCGCACCTTCTTAGGCGGTTATACCGAGGCGCACTTTCGCTACGAGCGCGAAGAGGGCATCACCGAGGAGTTGACCTTTGATCCCAAGCGCTTCAATCTTTTCACCTATACGCCGGTGTCCGACCGGGTGCGGGTGGCCTCGGAGTTGGAATTTGAAGAGGGCGGCGAGGAAATAAAAATTGAAATCGCCGTGCTCGATTTTGAAATCCATCCTGCCATAACCTTTAGAGGCGGCATTATCCTGTCGCCCCTGGGGCGGTTCAATTTGTCGCACGACAGTCCCACCAATGACCTGACCGACCGACCGCTGGTCAGTACGGAGATTATTCCCACCGCCTTGTCGGAAGGGGGGATGGGCTTTTACGGCTCTATCCATCCCAGTGCCCAAGGGCGCATTACGTACGAGGTCTACGCGGTCAACGGCTTCAACGAAGGTGTAGTGGGGGGGGAAGCCGAAGGTACGCGCATTGCCGCCGGGCGCGGCAATTTCGAGGACAATAATAACCGCCCCGCCTGGGTCGGGCGCTTGGGGTTGAGTCCGCGGCCTAATGTTGAAGTGGGCGTTTCCCTGCACACTGGGGCCTATAATGTCTGGGAGGCCGATGGCTTGGCAGTAGATGAAAAGCGCAGCCTGACCATTTTCGCCCTCGATTGGGAAGCCCGCCGGGGTCCCTTTGAATTATTGGGCGAATACGCTTCAGCTGCTATTGACGTGCCCGAAGAAAGCGCCATTTTCCAATCGAGCCAGCAAGGGTATTATATCCAGGCGAATGGGCATTTTGGCCAAGGTTGGATCGGTCAGTTGCCCAAGGGGCATTTTACCGGTGTAGTGCGCTACGGTACGGTCGATTTCGATGCCGATATCGACGGCGATAGTCACCGCCGGCTTACTGTAGGGATCAATTTCCGGCCCGAAGAAGAGGCCGTATTCAAAGTGGATTACCAACGCAACTGGCACCGGGATGCCTTTGACAACCCCGCTCGCGGGGCGGCGTTCCTCTTTAGTGCCGCGACCTATTTTTAGGAGGAATATGGCAGGAGAGCCAACAATTGCACGGCGCCATTTTCTCGCCCACTTGGGCGGAGCCTGTCTGGGCGGCCATGCCCTGCTTGGATGCGCCACGGTGCCGGTCCACAAGAGCGATATAAGCAATGGGGCTATTTTCTTGTCAGATAGCACGTTAGGCGTTTCCAATAAAAAAGTCGTTCCATAGGGGCGGTTGGGTTATCTTGGGTTCCCCCAACCAGGAGAATCGCCCATGGGACTGAGTGAAGCCGAGAAAGTTACCTATATCGAAACGGCACAG
>WLWI01000731.1_pt1 | contig 29461 bp, 20 predicted proteins | sample 6701501 | NCBI WGS metagenome assembly WLWI01 (sample SAMN12718690, study PRJNA515312) | sponge metagenome | isolation source: marine sponge | host: Mycale hentscheli | place: New Zealand: South Island, Marlborough, Capsize Point | collected 2014-11-01 | reverse complement strand
TTACTTTGTAAAGTTCTGCAGAGACTCATAAAAATATCAATAATTGTTATGAACAAGAAAAACAACAACAACAACAACACAACACAGCAACAGCATCAATGAAGCACAAAATTATTTCTTTGTAATAAATATTTGCCTAATGTTTGGTATCAGTTCTTATGAACATCTGTTACTTGCTCTGAGAGGTGGTTCAGTTTGTAAGACTGTGTTGCATGCTGGGTCTTCAAGTTGCAACTGTGAAGAGACAAAAATGTTTGCATGTTGATTTGGTTGTAAGCTACAGCTGGCTGGTGTCTGTATTTAGAATAACTATTCATTTAGTCTTCAGTTACTGACACTGGAACTAAATGATCAACTTGAAGTGATGCTTTCATATACATTTAAGTCGTTGGGTAGAAAAAACAGTTTCAGTCGCATCAATTCAGGAACGCTTATAGTAGTGATTCAGGAAGAAGATATTATGGACTTCAATGGGAGAATAATAGTATTGGTTCTGTCTGTGAAGTATTGCCTCACGGATACCTCAAGTAAGTTCTTTTTATATTCTCTCTGTCCCAGTTCACTTTTAATTTACTTTCAATGTTTACTCTATTGTAAACCTCCAGTCCTTTCTAATCTACACTTTCTCCACCTTAACTATTTTTCTGCCCATAAAGAATTTATCTCCTCCAACTTCTCATACTCCTTTTAGACTCTATTCCTTTATAACAAAAAAAATCACATTCCAATGTATTCTCACATTCTTTTTTTTTTTTGCCTTCTCCTCCTGCATAGTTAGTAGCAACCTATCTTATTATTAGACTGTCCAACTGAAATCGTTATTGAAACAATTAATATCACAATTTAACATAGTGGTCTAGCTCATGACAAACTCATATAATACAGGTCTTGCAGCTAACAGGATTCTTTAAAATTACATGGTGTTTACTACAGTTTGTGTATGTGGCAACTCAACTTTTTCATGAAACAGTTTGTGGTATCTCAACCTCGTCCCCCCCCCCTCCTTCCCTACCACACACACACACACATTCACAGAGAAATATACACACAAACAAACAAATAATAATCCTACCGAACACTTTTCCCGAACACTTTTCCCTCTCATAGCAAGTCTGTGTCTGTCGGCTCAGTGGTCGAGTACTGAAAGAGCTATTTGCAATAGCACTTAGGAGAAAGAGAATTAGTGATACATTTCAAGCCAAATACAATAGTAGTAACAAGTCTATCTGGTCGCAATAAATAGAATGATATGATGATGACTGTGAGCAATGGAATAAATAGATATGGTGATGTTGCGTACCGCTTGGAAAAAAATTTCTTCCCAAGTATCAATACTGATGTGCAAAACTGGTTACAAGAATTATTTATGTGTTTGTATTTATTGCCACTCTTTTACTGGAGGAGTTACTATTTGGAATATATTACAAAAAATTAGAAGACAAAATAGGCAACTTAACATCAACAATGCCATAATTATTGACTTCCTGTTCAATTTGTTTTATTTTATGTAGATGTCAACCAATTTGCTGTTCCATCTGCTGCTAATCCACTCCTTATTCAATCTCATGTTGGTTCAGAGACATTTCCTGTCCCTTCTAGTAAACAATTACTCTCCATCCAATCTGGTGCCAATCCACTTCCTGTTTCAAACTTTAAACCACTTCCAGTGCTACCAGAAGCCGAGCCCATAGGAATCCCAGAAAGATCCCATCCACTTCCTGTCCCATCAAATTTAAAACCACTCCCAGGGTCAGCAGAAGCTAAGCCATTGGGAATTCCAGAGGGACTCAACCCACTTCCTGTAAATTCAAAACCACTCCCAGTTTTGTCTGAACACCAGCCCCCGGGAATTCCAGAAGGACTCAATGCACTTCCTGTCCCATCAAATTTAAAACCACTCCCAGAGGCAGCTGAAGCCAAACCATTGGGAATTCCAGAGGGACCCAAACCGCCTGTAAATTTCGAACACAAGCCCCCAGGAATTCCAGAAGGACCTATTCCACTTCCTGTCCCATCAAATTCAAAACCACCACCAGTTTTAGCAGACGACAAACCACTGGGAATCCCAGATGGGCATGTTCCTCTTCCTGCCCCAGAAAATATAAATCCACTTCCTGTATCAACAAGTATGAACCCCTTCATTGTCCTTAGATAATAGGTTAAATTCCTATCATTCAATTAAAATTTCATTCATTTACTGATACCTTGAACAATTGAAATTCATCCCAATTTTTCGTCTTATCAGAAATTAGGAATTTTTAGGAGTTAGTTTTATCATTAATTTGTGCAAATGTACTATAATATTATGTACTTTTCAGATGAATGCATGCAAGCAGGAAAGTTAGAAGATAGAGCAAACTCTTCTACACAGAATGCAGAAATCTCAAGATGTCATAAAAATGATACGAGACCAGTACATAATACCACTGAGATGGGAGATACGATTCAGAAAGAAAATATCACCACAACTACTATCGCAATGGGTGCTCAGAAAAATAGCATTTCAACAGCTACAACCCAAAACAACACACCGACTAGTGCTGCTGATGGCACCAAGATTTCTACCAATTCAATCACTACTGATAATGCATTATCAACAAATTCAAATGTCAAACCAGACAATCAATACGATGAAACTACATTAGTACAAATTCCTAAAGGTACATACACACATTAATATTGTATTTTATTATTGAACTACTGCATATGTAAACAACTTGAAATTAGTTTTCTGACTCTATTTTGAAGATGGCTCGATACTGTGTTGTAAGAACGTGAGTGTGCATGAACAGAGTCATCTTATCATAAAAAGCCTACACTAACTTTGAAAATATATATATATTATATACATTATGGAGACTTTTAACATTCCTTTTGATTATTTTAGAATGCAGCTGCCAAAGGATTTCTAAAGTACCACAAGGACAGAAGGACAAGATAAGTAAACACTCTCAGGGTCGAGGTAATCAACTCATGAAAAACATTTCATCATCAAAGTGATTGTTATTTAAATATTCATAATTTTACAGATATGCCCTCAAATGTTACTTCTGACAATGTAAGTGTTTTTTGACATCACTTATCTGAAGTATATCATTTGCTTAATTTTAGATGATTCTTCGATTTGCATTACAACCTCGTAACATAGTTCACTTTGCACATCAACTGGATGAGTTTATAGAGACAATGATTCACATTTTTGGTGTCCTTAGTCGATTCAATACTAGTGCTTGCGTTCTGGGAATTGACAGATCTGATAACCAATTCAAGTCAGTCAGTTCATTCATGACCGGTTGTAACTTATTTGACTGATGCCAATTTTAACCTTTAGAGTATATGTCAAGGTTAGTTCTAAGTATGAAACCCAACCTGGAATTCACCATTCTTACTCTAAGAAGGATTACATAAATTCCATAATGAACAACTTTGACAAGTTGAGGAAGTTTCACATGGAGGACGCTAAGATATGTTAGTTATTATCCCCCCCACCTCTGTGATTGTGCAGTTATTGTAAATGTAATTTCTTTATATAGTGGAAGAAGTTCCAATACTGGTCAATCTACAAGACCAGTCTCAAGCTACTGGATCTAAAAAGATTGTAATCGGTATCACAGTAGGCTTAATACAACTGTTGGTGTTTGTTGGTATGATAACTCTTGCCATTGTTATCTACAAGAGCAACTCCATTGAAGATATTGAGAAAATACCTCTAATAAAGGACAAGTAAGACCAATTTTAGATGTATTCTCTCTCTTTCACAGGCTTCTTTCTTTTTTAACAATACAGAATTAAAAATATTTGGTCGCCACCGGGAATCGAACCCAGGACCACCTGCTTAACGCACAAGCAAGCGGTTCTGGGTTCGATTCCCAGTGACGACCAAATATTTTTAATTCTGTATTGTTTAAAAAAGCCTGTGAAAGAGAGAGAACACGTCTAATGAGTAAAAGAAGGCTGAGAAAGTTGTGAAGACTAATATTTTATACATTATATTTCATTTGATGTTTTCTTTTCCCTTTATTTTTCAGGAAAAAATCAATCCAATGGTTTGACAGGAAGAAGTTAGAAGAACACTATGCAGACATTTTTTAGGCCATCAGCCAGTTAGTACACACAAATAATTAAAATAATAATTATATTTTTACATTTCTTACTCATTTTTTCTACTGAACCTAATTGTTAAAACAATTATAATAGTAATACTATTTCCATAGTTGTCATTCAACTTTGGATAACATAATATTATTGTAATATTAAAATACTTGATCAGTATAAAGTAAACATTGAGCTGTTGTTTTTTGTATTTTTCCTTCAAACTCGTACAAGGTAAGTCTGGGCTCTTTTGACTGTCATAGTTTATGTGTGAGGACACCACATTCCAGAAGTTCAATGATGCATTAGTATTTTTATATTTTATTGGTACTCAAGTTTACATATAAGAATTATTACTACTAATGTCATTTTAAGTCTCAATTTTAATGGATACAAAAAGAACATAATGTAACTATTTACAAAACACAAAGAAAAATATTATCTTTTTTCACATTTTTAGACTACTGTCTACATAGTATCTTGTAGTTTCCTATTAAACACTTGCTGTTGTCAATTAGTCCACCCAATCCACCAAGACAGACAAAGTGCATTCTTTAAATAGAGAAAAACATTGTCATTAATATGACAAACTCTCATTTTTTGACATGGAGTGGATGTTTCTTCTGATGGCTCAGAGCATACTCTCGCCGTGCACTTACATTTGCTAGCTTAACTCTGTTAATTGATTTGAGTGATACCTACTGTTAGACTGGTTCCAATACAAGCTTCACGAGTGGCATAAATACGTCCAGAGCGAGAGTCTTTGGAAGTAATAGAAAATAGAAAAGAATTCAGTCTGCCAGGGATATTTATTTTGGATCTGCTCTCTGAGAGTTATGACTACTAAACTTGTAGTTATTACTGTGTTAGTAGCACTACTGGCTGGTTCCTTTAGATCAGCAAAAGCAGAAGGTAATAACCCTATTATTATTGGATACTATTATTATAATTATTAAAATTTTCCACCATTCATGCAGATGAGGTCCCCACAAGCCACATGGTAAGTAAAGAAAATGGTATCTTTTTTTTTTAAGAAAATTTTGCTTATTTTATATATTTTTTGGTTTTGATCAGGTGATGCTGCAATTTAATTTGGATGGCGAGGATCCTTATGAGTTTGCAGCATATGCCCCAGAGTTTGCTGAGACCTTGGAGGGCATACTCTCTAAGGGATATGAATTTGATGCAGTGAACGCCATAGTTTTAGGAGTGGGAAAATCAGACTGTGGAATATCGTAAGTCTTTACTCAGTACAAAATAAGACTGTTAACAATGGTCCATAGTGTACTGACAATGCTGTACAACAGTGTAATTGCAGTGATCGAGTACACAAAGAACAGTACGGATAACTTGAGCGTGTCAGAAATAGTGCAGTACATCATCGACACAATCCAAGACAACAAGAACTTGTTTGAAGATGTGTATGGAGTGAAGAACATCAGATCAGGTAAGAGAATACATATAAGGTGGGTTGCTTAGTTCTACTTGCTGTCTGGCAATAGGATGTCCCCATTACGATAGCTAAGTGCACTGAACCATTGTTAATAACATGTAAGACAACTAAAAACCTTGAAAGGTAGAACTTTGTTCCCAAACACTAGTACTCCATTGCCAATTATTATCATTTGTGTGTGTGTACTTATAGTGAACATGGATTCTGAGCATGTCCGCTATGTCCAACAGAAAGATGATCCAACAGCATGGATCGTTGGGGCTGTAGCAGGATGCCTGTGCTTCGTAGGAGTGGCAGCAACTGTAGCTGTTGGGGCTGCTATTTACATTGTGAAGAGGAGAAAGAAGTATGAAAAACTTCCTCTTCTCGTTGATGAGTAAGTCAAATATGTCAATATTAAAGATTTCAGTTTTTATATCCGCAATTCCGTTATTTACATATAGGAGTGTCCCCAGTGAAAGAAAGTGGTTGAAACTTCCAGGTGCTGCCAAAAAATCGACTTCAACTGAAAAATTCTAACTAATATTTCTAGTTTTTCATCTTTCATTTTTTTCAGCACATATTGATTTTATAAACTCATAACAACTATCAGTATGTATTCATGTCATTTTCATTCAGACAGTTGTGCTTAATGTTACTGCGAAACTTATATTCAAACAAATATTTAACATTAAGTTAAAGAGTTGCAAGTAAGTTTTACTATTAATAGTATTCTAATCCTTGAGTGGGCAATAAATTTCAACTAACAATAGACTTCCTTTATGATTCCTACTTTTAGCAAAAATCCTAGCATTGCTAAATTTCAGTTCCAAGTGGAGTATTAACATTACAAATGGAATAGCTACCATTTGACTATACAAATATCTAATATTTTGTCATTCATACATGAATTTATAACACCAGAAATTAAAATAGATTTTAGTATATAGAGATTAGTCCTTACATAAAAGAGACTATTATTATTGTAACGATGAGCTTTTAGTTAAATATGTGCCAAGTCAGACTCAATAAGAAGCAAGGAAGAAGTTAATTTTTTGAACTCGTACTTATCACCTCCTTTTTGTGGATTCCCTCTTGCTACTTGCATCAATTTAATCACCGATCTCTCTTATAAACTTCTCCATTATTTACACCTTTTCTTTGTTATCTAAATTTATCCAATTGATGGAGACATTAGTTTGAAATGCTTTGGTATAATAACAAAAAACAACTGTGTTAACAGTTTAGGTATACATCTTCTTTAACAAAGGAAATGTGTTTAAACCCAAAATAATAAGAAACAGCTTCAAAAATGTAGCAAGTAGATAAAAATAATTGTAGCCCAGTGGTTAGTAGATGTAAATATACAAAGTGGAAGCAGCTAAAAGAAAGGGGGCATATATTATAAGTATCGCAACCATAACAAAATAGTAAAATATCCTGATAATTGAAGATAAAAATTTTTTTACAAGACTATAGAGGTTAACAAAGTAGTGTACAACACATTATATGAAGTAACGAATTTGTTATGGTTGTCAGTGGACATTTTCGAGGCAATTACTATATAGAAAAATTTCCATGTGTACATTACATTAAATACAATTTAATTGCTCTTGCAATGGCAAAAGACTGAGATGGTTCACATTAAAGTTTAAATAATGCCATATTGTCTCAGCTAACTTTGATACTGATTTAGAAGTGGTTCTCAGGAGTATGCAGTTGGGTAAAGTGTTACCGGTTCTACAGTGTATTATGCATATAAGTGCCTATCGTCATTAGTGGTAAAAGCTATGAGACGTTATGTATGAGTTGGTACAATTGGTGATACTTTAAGTGATATACCCAATTATCGCCAAACTGACTACGACTTGCTAATAGTTCCAGTAGAATTCTCCAAATACATTTTCATTTGTTCAGGTGGCAGGAGTATCCATTTGTACCCGAGCATGTACTAATGTCCCAATGAATTGGAGGCACCTGTTCAACCTGTTCATACACATTGTTAATGGAGTCACAAATGAACAGCCAATGAGCAGTCATATAAGATAATCTTGGGCCTATAGCACTAGCTGGCATGACGTCACAAAAACCTGCACCTACATACACACAAACTATCCAATCTTAATCCTTGGGACCTATTTTGTGCGAGAAATATCTTCTCAACAACCCTCAGCAGGCAATAAAAATGGCTACTTCACTCGGTTCTTATCCAAGTGTTGCATCTATTAGTAAGACATGCCACTAGAAACATAATAGTTCATACAATAATTTTTAGATGCATAATTGTGAAGTAAAAGGAGTCCATGCCACTTCTGTCAGAAGTGGCATGTTATATACCTGGGTATGTATGTTGTAGCTATGTCCTCTACACATATGTATCAATGTTAAAATTGGGGGGTTAGGTAACATATTTTGGTGTTTTATAACAATGTCTGCCAGACATCCCAGTATAAACCTTCTTAGTTTGTCATAAACAGACCTCAGTGTACAATCTATCAATTTTGTTATGTAATAAAATATATTTTAGTATGAAAGATATTAGGGCTCAGAGTTGGGAGTTCTGACTGCAATTCTTGCAGTAAACATCCAATAAGGTGTTTTTTTTAAGAAACTCTTTTTAACAGAGATTGCATGGCCTAAGGCAAAAAAAATTAGTGGTCATGCCAGGAAAAGCAATGGTCATGGATGTGACCAGTACATAGATATGAAAATAAATGTGCCACTTCCAAGTAGATAGCCATGTGCTTCATTCAAATGATGTGTCAAGGTGTTTCTAATCAATCTTCCTCTGTTATTGAATAAATCATCAGTTTTCTGTTCTATGAATATGTAAAGTCAGGTCAGGCCATAGCCTGACCAACCAGACCATGTACTCTGACCCTGGATTTTAGATGTTTGTTTATATAGCTATAGAAAGAGGTTATAGGCATTTTAATTATACTTAGTGTGCTCTAATTGGAGTTCATCTAACATAAGATTGATTGATTTAGCTATTCATATTGAATGTTTGCATTCAACATGTCTGTCAGTTGTCAGCTTGTACATGTTCATAGTGAGAGACACAAAAATGAAAGTACAAGCTTAATGTGAAGTACAGTACCTGTGAAATGCCTCATACATGCAGACAAGAGCTAAATGTGAAACAAAAACAGACTGAATCTCTGAATTTCTGCTGAAGTAGTATAGTCTGAAACTAAAGTTTGTTATTGAGTCAGAAGTTGCAGTAGAGTAGCTGAACTGGAAACTAAAGCTTAAGTTGTTGAGTGTAAGTTAGCTATAGAGTTGAAGTAGTGGACTACAAAGTTACAGTTAAAACACTTGAATCTCGGGCATCTGTTCTGTACATACAGTCTGCATGATTATGACTTCGAGAAAGAGCGCAAATTGTTCGTCTAGTAATGTACTGTTGCTTGTGGTTTCTAATGCCATCATATTTCTGGTTGCTTTGCCATCAGTATCAGTGGCCAAACCTGTTCACATAAGACAAGGTGAACACAAAGAAGATCATAATGAGGAAGAAAAGAGTCAGGGAGATTGGGGAAGCTTCTGGCAAAGAGATGATGATGATGATGGATACTTTTATGGAATGCCTGGATTTTTCCTCTACCCATTACCCAACTCGTTCTTCCGTGGATCCTCTCCGATATCAGCAGACATTAACTGCTTGCAAATAGTACTACTCAGTGCTGGAACATTAGTGTTCATTAAATGATATATAACTTTAAAAAAATAAGTGTGGGAAATTGTTGTGGTAATGTTGTACAATGTTTGTATTCTAAAATGAGCATTATATGAAATGATTGCTGTTAACCAATATTAATATGGTATATTTAGTTAACTGATAATAGGTAAGATATACTTCACTAAAGATCTTTTCGATTGTATTTATCTTATGTATATATATATATTATTATGCCTTAGTTTGACAATGAGCAAATTATGTAAAACACACCAAGTAATGCATTGATTTGTTTTAATACTAGCTACTAAGATGTGAACATGACCATTGATAGTACGTAAAGATGGTTTTTGCCACAGATTAGAATTTTTCTTATGTACAGTCTAATTAGACTTTACATAGGAAAAATTCTAATATATATATTTATATATTTAATATGATATAATTTATTCTATTCTCTGTAACTTTGTGACAGTTTTGTAAATATTGAATTTTTTTTAAAATTCTCTGAATGAAATGCTATTAAGCTATGTAAGCTGTAGTTAATGACTTTGCTTTGTTACTAATGAAGAAGTACAGGTAAGTGTAAATGTCAAAAAAATGTAGATAAAAGGAAGCACTTAAAACAGGCAGTTGATGACTGCCTCTCCGATGGACTGATAATTGTAATTAATGACTTAAAAGTTGTGGATGGAGTTGTGCAGCTATTAGCTGCTCTAATGGAACATCCATTTGCATTTAAGACTACTTTATTTAATGAATCAATAGACCATCGAATGCAATACAGTGGTGGAATATGCAGCCCTTACTCTTGTTAGTTGTTGTTATTCTTTATTTGTTACAGTTTTTGTGTTACAAATTGATTTGCTTTGTATAAACATTCTTAATTGACATCTAGCCCTAAGGAACCAAAGAAACTATACTAACCACTCATCATACAATTAAAACAAGGTTAAAATGCAAACTCTTCCATTTTTCCCCCAAAATATCATATCAGATTACTTTTCTAAGTCTTTATTTGCATCCAAACTGAAGTAGTAAGTGTGGCTGTGCGGCACTGGAGTATATATGGTTTATTAAAGTTAGCAAGATACCTGGACATCCTGGAAAAATGAAACACAGACACGTAATCTGGATTACCATATTGGCAGCAATTCTTGTAGCTACCTTGGGTGTAAGACCAGCAGAATCGCTTGAAGACAGAAAAGCAGCTGATGCTAAGCTATCCAAGCGGTACAAGGTGTCGTGGCATCCTCCCCCACAGTTACATCTGGGAGCAATAAGAGGAGCCAGTGTGTCTCCTGTGGTCTTATTTGGCTCCATTTTTATCGGACTTCTGATCATGAAAAGTGTTAAAACTCACTGATTGGTCATGACTGTTGGTATCTGAGTTGAAGCACGTCTTCTGCTGAAGTTACCACTTTTTTTTTCAATTGACACTCATTTTAAGAACTATATTCCACAATCCACATGTTAATTAGCGATAATTGTGGTAGTGTTTGATGAAGATTATATATCAATTGATTATATTAATTGTGTAATAATATTGTAGTGATAATACACTACCTATATAGTTAGCTTTCAAGTAGTGCAGTATACAAAGGCAATAATAAATGTAGTTAAAGTGATTGTTTAGATTAATCCAGTTTTCTTGTAGATCGCAAGTACAGGACTAAACATTGTAAAATGCATGCTGTCAAAATGCATGCAGAGTTTAGTAAAGATCCCTTTACCCATTTTTATAGACAACAATGAAAGTTGGTATATGAATTCAGTCACATTTCATTTTACATTTTACATACAATTTTATTCTTTGTTATGATATTAGTTATTTATGTAACTTTATTGGCCAAGTAGCTATACAGTGCACGAAAATAAATACACAATATAATTGAAACTGTTAGTGTATCTTGTGCTCTATAGACCATTATATTATTATAACTTAAATTGTCTTGCTGCTGTGGGCATGATTGCACTCTCATGCCGCCTTGAGGAAAAAGAAAACTTCAATTAAAAAAATGCTAATTTGCTAAAAATGGGCATCATCATTAAGTGAACTATTTACAAATACATCCACACAGCAGCTGAAATGCATTATTTACTATCAACTTTGTATCAAGAACAAGATAAAGGAAAAATACTTTGCACCCAACATTCAATATAATAAATAACAATACATTCAAAATTATCTTGTGACAGCAGAATTAATACCAGTAAGTGAAATTGTTTGCTAATCAACATAATAATGTTGAAATACATTCTGTTAATGCCACTACATCCTGCCTGTGGGCCTACAAATACCAGACTTGCTATCCAGTATCAGCTTAAACTGAAACTAAAAATCTTGCAAAGTAGTGTTGACTTTGTATTCCATAGCTGAAAATTTCAATGTCTCTGAAGACTGTGGCCTTTGCTCTATTGTTTCTAGCTGTACTCTCAAATCGCATATCGAGTAGCTATGGAGGCAGTAAGAGATCAGACACCAAGTCAGACTGCGACCACATCCTCCCGCTCATGATGATGCTCGGAGCTCCACCCACTGCTCACCTACCCGGGATGTGGATCTTGGGACTGATTAGCTGTGCTGTTGTGTTGCTCACTGGGAGTCTAAACTTCAGCTGGGGAAGAAGACAGCTCAATGTTGGACAAAGCTAAACAAGTTACACACACCAATTTCTAAAAACTTCTTATATAATAGCAGTTTTTCTCATTGTTTGTTTCCAATATCATGACTTTCTGACATTTACTCATCATTATTTATTTAATCTGAGCATATTACTTTAAATAGAACTAAAATAGCAAAAAAAACAAAAAAAAAGGATTAAGTTTAATAATAAAACTTACAGTAGTTGCTATGTAAATTGTAAATAGAGTATTTTTGTTTTTAACTTAATAGCGTAATATCTTTTGCAAACTGTCCTACAATGAAAGTGGGCTAGTTAGCTATACTATAGGACTTATCAAAATTTTAATATTTGATCCCAAAAGTGAATATTTTAGAAAGCTAATAGTGATTTGTGATTCAAAACAGTATAAATTAGTTGCTATGCAGCGTGCTATTAAAAATGATGCATATATACTTATGAATCCCCAGCCTTTAGATATTGTAATGTGTAATAGGTAATAATAATGTACCATATAATATCTGCTGATAGATTACAGATAAATAAAGCTTTTAACACATCTTTCCTTAAGTACCTCGTGCTTTTCCAAGTGCTTTTATTTATTTGAAAAAGCACTTCAAGTAAATGAGTTCTTGATCCATTAGGACCAGGTGTAGCTCAAGGGCAGAACCTTCTTACTCTTCTTATCCTTAAGTCAACGATAATGGTTGTCAAGGTTGTTCAGGCGAGCAAGCCTCCTATAATGCCATTTGTAATTTAAATTTTAAGGACGTGCAGCAATACTATTAGAAACACAATTCATGCATCAATTGGATAATATTACTATGTGAATTGATGCCAAATGCTAACAAAGAAGTTAAACTTTCTTCCCAAGCTTTCATAGTAGTATGTTTTAATCAATAATTGCAGTTTTAAGGAAAGAAAAAACAACAACAACTATGTAATGAAAATAAAATGATAGGAAGAAAATTTGAAAATACTAATAATGAGTTAACATTATTATACTTTGGCAGTGAGATGAACTGGTTGAATTTTGGTCAGTCATATTCCAATTTTAATCTAAAAATGTAAGTGCAGTCAAGCTGTAGTTTTATTTTATCCTGCACAATATTACCTTAGTTTTTGTTCCCATCAAGTGTTTCGGATAAAGTCTGATAATTTATCGCAAACATCTGAAAAAGAATGAGAGTACATCAGTAATTGGGGGAACATGTAGAAAAAACATAAAGTGGAAAAAAATTGTATAGGTGCTACAATACTAATTTATTAATCTTGCAATTGATAGGAGAAAATGCTTCAAATGGAAGGATTGAGTAAAGAGGAGATTATCCTTCAGGCAATGGGGAGTGGCACATAATTGTTCTTTGATGTGTTCCATGCATTTATGAATTTGTGACATCAGGACACCATGTTTTCTTGTAAGCTTTGTCTGCATTAGTTGTCATTTCCTTTCAGAATCAGACGGCACAGAATGTAGGACAACACTTCAGTAAATACTGGTTATGATTTTACTTAGAGTAATTTTATCTATCATATTACTGCACATTCAACAACTTCATAACTTCAATTCAAAGTGCATATGTTTCAATTCAAGAACATAACAAGAACAAGCCACTTAGGGGTTACAAGTATTTAAGCTTTCATTGCTGCTCGATTAAGAATTATTAATTTCCAGAAGAGTATCTAGAGAAGTGTAACTTAAAGAGCCATGTCTGTATCAAAAACTGTGGTTGCTGGATTTATAGGTGTTGTTTTCCTTCTTACTGTGTTTGGTTGCTCAGCTGCAAACTCAAAGAAAGAGGAAAAACAGATGGAAAGTTTCTTGCCATTTCTTTTCATGATGGGAGGTGGAGCCCCAATACACACTCCTGCTGTGTGGATGATTGGTATATTCGCTCTATTAGCAGTAACTATTCTCCGTCTGGACAGATTGAATATGAGTAGTAATAACTCTTAAATGTTGATATTCAAACACTTTTCATCATTTTCGTTAAAATAAACAATCATATATTGTAATTTCATAAACCTATTTTTAATCACTAATATTAACTATTTGAATAAATTAACTAAATGGAATAAAGCTGATGCAGGAATCGCAATCAATAATTCAGGAGATTTCTTTTATACAATATTTTAGATCCCTGCTCAATTAGTATCTCAATTACTTAAGGATATGTGGTGTTAGTTAGCTGTAATCACAAGTGATTTAAAAGTGAATGATGCGAATTCAATTGGTTGTTTAGTTTTATTGTTGTAGCATTTTTTTCTTATCAGATCAGATTGATATCAAACACAAGAAAAGTATCAAAATAATAAGATAATTACATATTATAACAAATTATTAAAAAAAAATATTATGCAGTGAGAAATAAACTATTGTGAGTTTCTATTTGTCAATGTTCATTGAGCCAACAGTTGCAGTTATACTCAAGTCAGGTTCTGAAGAACATGCCCTTAGCTGTCATGGCAACTGCAGTCACAGAGAGAGCTGCCACCATCCACACTGTAGGCAGACTCAGAGCTGGGCTGCCATTATTCATCATCATGAACATCAACGGGAAGAACTCTTCCATTCCTCCTTTCTTGCTATTACCATTGGAATCTTCTGCAGACCTTGATTGAGCTGCTTGACTGTTAGTACAGAGAAGAAGCACACCCAATAAAGCAGCCAGTAGAACCATCCTAGCCATGGCCATAATACAGGATTGTGTGTGAGGTTGTTTATGGAGACAAAGATGAACTTTAGGTTAGCTAACTGAATCTGCCACCAAGAACTGAGCCAGGTAGCTAGATAGAGTTTTAAATACGACTGGTACAAAACCTGTGCCTATTAAAGTGTAATAACTGAACCAATGATGTTTAGAGCCATCATAACAAAACACAGACATGAGCAAGATTACTTACTGGACACAAGCTACAAGACCTAAGTCCACAACATTAATTACTCCGAGGGCACTCCGTTTTGCTCTTTTCATTAGGCTCGTAAAACCATTAACTTTGTAAGTGGTTTATTTGTGTGTTGGCTTAAGTAATAGTGTATAAGTAGTAATGTAAATACTAACTGTTCTGTTATGTATCAAGTGATTTAAGCACTTACCAGAAATGTATAGTTTAATAAAAGTGCTTTTAAAAACATTTCCATATAGTTTAATATAACTGCTTCAATTAGGTACACTAGTTTAAGAAACAGGTTTGAAGTAAGAAAACCCATATTTGTTTTTTCATAAATACATAATATCTCAAGCAAGATTTTAAAAACCACATATTGAAAAGCAGCTATTTTTAAGAATGGAACAATTCCTTTTTGTGAACCTGCTCATAATAAATTGTTCGGTTGCACAAATAATCCTTTCACAAAAAAACTTATCAAAATAGCTCTGCCATTTCAATGCCATTCATCAGAAAAGTCTCCTTACGAACTCCCTGTCTATCTTGTGTAAAAATGATGCAGGCTGTGAAATTTTAGCATTTCTTTATTTTTATAGAATCTAAATTCACTGTGGTATATTAGTACTGGTTGATTCAGCCTCAAATAAGATGCCACATCATATAACTATCTATAATATAATACACTTATAATTTGTTCCACTTAGCATTTATTCATCCCATCAATGTGTCACAATTTGCTTAATTTAAGTCAGTTTTATAGATTTAATATCCTGTTTTAAACTACCAGTTAAAAACAGTCTATTATCACCCTATCTTTTATATGGCACTCAAGATTAACTCCAACGACATGTGGCCTACATGTGACTTTGTTCTGCTGTGCCAATACTGTACAATTAAAGCATTCATAATGTAATATGTGCAAATGGCAGCTTGTTTTTGTACATGTAAAGAGTAGATATCAACAATTAAGGCATTTCAATGGTCCAGCATGTGTAAGTATAGTATAGCCACAGTTTAAGTTATATTTTCATGAAAATATAATACAAATTTTTTACACAATCACAAAACAGCAATAAAATTCAATGAGTCAAACTGAATGATTAAAAAAATATAATCTTAGCTATGATATTGAAAAAAAAAATGTTATACTCTTGTCGTTCCTGTCAGGTGCCCGGATACCTGAGTTTACATTTCTTTGACTTTAAATCCTTGTCTTTGATAACCAAGAAGAGCCACAACTCCAAGAGAGAAGACTCCCACCATCCACACAGTAGCTCCTGACATCGTGGAAACGCCACCACTCAGCAGGAAAAGAAGAGGAAAGAGATTGTCGGCGTCCTTCTTGTTGTTGCTATTTTCAGAATCAGAAGCAGAGCTCAGGTTTGTGGCTGCCACAAGAAGAATGACTCCGATAACAACCACCAGGGATTTTGTGGAGGCCATTGTAAGGAGAAGCTTGGACTATCTGAGGATCTAGTCAAGTTAGCTGTGGAATTCTAGTCAACTCTGCTGAACTGATGATTCTTGGCAGTTTTCTGGGCCTCTTGTAGTAGACCAGTAATTAATTCCTCCGAAGGTGTTAGTAACAAGCGGGTGCTTAGCAGTATATGCTACTTGTTGGGAACAGTATATTAAACTAGATTTTACATGTGAACAAAATATTTCAGTTAACTTAAAATCCCATGCATGTCATGCTACCGTGAAAAGTACATTTTAAAGTCTGTTCTCACCACTCAAAGAAACACAGTGACATACACAACGATAAAACACTTTACATGTACTTCTTATTCCCCCTCTAAAGCTCCACCACATTGGTAAAGTAATCGTTGAACTTTTCTTCCACATTAGATGGATATGTAATTAATTGAGCCTACCAACAAGCTTAATGGTCATAATTTTTATATATAATAATTATTATATTATAATATATGTATAAAATTATATGTATAGTTCTTCAACTGCAATAGAATTGGAGTGAATGACACTTTAAGTGTGATATTTTATCAAAAATGGTAATTATTTTAATTACTCAGCCATTGGCAGTTGTGGTGGTAGTATAATATCTAAATGAAATAAAAATGATGTTATTTTAATCCGTAATTGTAATGTCATATAATATACATAAACCTTTTAAAACTCTTTTTAAACTTTTTTTAAAAATACATTAGTAATCTCCATAATCTATAATAAGAATTAGTTGAGGTTTTCCCAAGACATTACAAAATACAATGTTCAACCATTATAACTACCACATTGAATACTGTCATGCTAGAATAATACTGTCTTTGAATGGCCATTTATTGCCCAGTAATGATTCATGGGAAGATTGTATCACTCATAATGTAATCCTCTATTCCTTCAATATGTAAAAATACATTAAGAGATAATTTTTGAAATATTATCTTCTTATTATTAGTTGCATATAGATATCTTAGAAACACTCGTTGGAGCTTATGAGTCATTACTTCTTGTGTATAAAAAATCAGATCAATAAATTGTTGATAAAGATAATTATAGTTGTGAATTGAAAAATTCACATTAAAAGGCTATACCAATTTATTGTTTAATTTAGCTAACTTTGCAGTGAATTGAAGTCTAAATAAGAGGTGGGAATAATATGACATCAGTTTATAAAAATCGTACCATTGTGCGTTCAAACTGTCCAATCAGATTGCTCATTTCACGGTGATATTTCATACCACCTCCTAGGAGGTTAATAAGTATATTATAGTCCAATCAAGATAAGTTTTGTGCATTTCCTATAACCTAGAAGCATGGTATAAGTCAGCTGCACCACTCTGCGTTCTGTCGGTATGGTATTTACACTATCCTCGGGCCTTTGACCCTCGGTTGTGTAAATCCCATACCTACCTCCATGTTGTGGTATAACCGATACTCACACTACATTTTTGAAATTTTTGATATTTTTGATATTTTGAAATTTCAGCTAACTTTATTGGGAGGGCTACAAAGAAAGTTTTGATTATATTATAATACACTAATTTTAGCAAGACACTTATTGGCTGTTATTTAATTTACCACAAGTTCATGATTTGAAGCAAACCTTATTATTGCATTTAAAAACTTTTTTGTTATCAAAAATAACCACATCATGAATTAAAAAATTTCAATGTCCATAGCGAAGTATCACACGTAATTCACATTGAAGACGCCATTCCTGAGGAACATGGTCACTCCCAGGCAGACTGCTCCAAGCATCCAAGTCGCTGGACTCTGAACCGTTTGAGAATTATTCATCATAAACATAAAAGGAAGCCAGTGCTCAGCGGCTTTCCCGTTTACGCTAGCTCCTCCTGCTTCTGACTCTTCAGATCTCTTTACAGCCCCAGAGGCCAACAAGGATCCAGACACAAGCAGTAGCAACACAAATACAGACATCGTGGAAGAAGGAGGCTTGATAGGTGAAACAGATGGCGGACAGTTGTCTCACTTGAGCACTTTTCTAAAGTCTGACAAGGATAAAATCTTCAGCAATTGTCAAGACCTGCTATTAAAGGCTGCCATATATCTAATAGTCTCCTCATTAATTGTATTATAGTAAATTCGCAGGAACTCAGCAGGACATGTAAATTACATGTCCTTAATAAGTATTAAAAGTTTCTAAGCAGTCATTCTACAAGATGTTAAAATCATCATTATTAGATGCTATGCTCAAAGTACTCAGAACCATTTTAACAGTGCTTTGTTAGTATATACTCCATTGAGCTTGTAATTATTATCAACAATTTACAGCATTAGTTACTACTGCAGAACTGTTCTGTTTTAAAATACAACATTGGTAATCACTTAAAGTCCATGACTAGCTGCAAGTTATTATTAAGAACATTTCTTCAGCCCTTGCATGATAGACTTACGTGTTACATAGATCAATGTCTTAACTAATTACATAAGAGTACTGTTGGATTGGTAAATGGAACATGTTGGTGTTATAACACACACACACACATAAACCAAAAATTTAGCTTTTAGGAAAAGAGAGAGGTTAGGGAGGGTGTTATTGTAGGAGTGAGGAATATTATAGCATGGGTTTAGATAGGTACAGCATTCTTTACTCCGGCCCATGTGATTTAAAGCTTTCTTTTTATTAATATATTACGAAGAGTCTTGTACATCTGAACCTGTGCATTATTTGATGAGGGGGAAAGATGTGGGGCTTTAGGTGGAGTTTCAGGTCATCCTCTTCCTGTCTACAAATGGCACAATAATAATAACAATAATAATACTTATAATAATAATAATAATAATAATAATAATAATAATAATAATAATAATAATAATAATAATAATAATAAATATTATAATATTATTATTATTGATCAATAAACTGACCCATATCATTTGAACAAGAGCAAAATATAGATTCAATTATTTAGCCCAAGTGGTAACACATTTAATAACATGTAAATACTGTTGCTGCAGACTACTGTGGTATTTTGTGAGCACGAAGTAAGGCTAAAAATAATTAGTGAACAAATATTGTTTGGTATTATAAAGGCTTATTGATATGACTTAATAAATATCTGGTCATGACTACAATGACTATAAGTATTTTACGTACAGTACAACAAATTTAAGGGGTAACATTAGAACTATTAAGAAGAAATGTGAGTTCACTAAAGTAAGTATTATACAGTACAACTCATATTGTATCATGACATCATAATTCTTCTTTTATTGCAACCCTTACCAGGTTAGTACAGTTGATCTTCTTCAAAAAGTGTTTGTGAGAAATATCCATTAGTCTCGATGTAAAACAACATCATACAAACATGTTCTATAGTGCAATAACAGAGTAATGCTAATTAGGGATGGAATGTATCTGCCGTCTAACCATCACAAGGAAGAATACCTTGTTTTGTTTAGCATGTAGATGAGCTAGTGTCTTGGATTAAAACAAATACCTCACAAATTTTTTCTTCAACCCACTTGTTTACACCAGGTCTCACCCACTTCACTCAGCTATGCATGCCATACCGCCACACAGACTGTAGCTGCATAACACCCTCATTATCTACCACTTCTACTCAATGCCACAAACATTGCTATGGTATAAAAGATAGGGTCTGCCATCACAGATGTGTATCCTTGAAAGTTTCTTCAGTTACTTCGGCCTCACAGCTATCTGAAGCACCATACTCGAAAGAGGTAAGATTATTTGTTAGTGGATAAAACAGTAGTTTATTGTTATGAGCTGGTTATGAATTATTATTAGATAAAAACAATGAATATTCAGGCTTGAGTAAAACAATCATCTTGCCAATCTATATTTAATAGTCAAAAAGAAGTAGCAATGAAAGCCATAATCTGCATTCTCTTATTGATACTCACCACTCTTGCACTGTGTGGAGTCAAGCGTTCGTCTAACCAAGATGGAAACACCTTCGAGAAAGCAGACAGTGAACATATCTGGCCACTCCTCTTCTTGATAGGCGCCGCCACTTCCCCCATGCACTCAGCTGCAGCTCTTGTCATGGTATTCAGCATGGCAGCAGCAGCCCTGGCTATTATTTGCCATGGAAACATGTGACTGCAATTACAAAGTTCAACAAATTCACCATTTTTTTAATTATTTCTTTTCATTTGCTCATATTGGCCATTATAATTAATTCTGTGGCATTGTTCGACGTATCATTATTTCATCCTTTGCCTATTATTAACATCTCTAGTTTAGCTATCTTTGGAACAGGAATTTACTTTAGAGCTAGCTACATTGTTCATAGTGCTCACTTATTCCATAACATAATGATGTCTCTAAGATGTACCTAATTATGTCTTTTTCCATTACAGCTGTAATGGGTACAATGTGTGAATATATTTTGGTCCCATTACCTGTGTTCATAATCACACTTGGGCAGAAAATAAGCCATTGCATCTTACAAAGTAAGTAAAACTCAATCCAAATCAGCACTCTTATCTATCTTCTAAAAATATCTACATTAATTCCTCAAAGATTTAGTCTGAATGCATTTGAAGACTAATCGTATAGGTTAATACACAGTGCTACTATTGAATACAGTGTTAGGAAGAGAATAAAATCAATCTTTAAATAGCGCTGCATTTTGACAATCAGAATTTCATAACTTACAAATTGACACAAGCCTTTACGGCAGGTCAATACTACTTCTTCGAAATAACTGATGTAATATATATTTAGTCAGAAACAACAACTGAAGCATCTAAGTGCTTCTACTTTTCTAAACTTCCATTTTCCATGTATTTTTCTTTTCACAGTGAGAATACTCAATAAAATTTTTCAATTGAGAAGAGAATAAAATGAAATTCTATGAAGTGGCTGACGTTAATCCTGTGCAACCTTTGCCATTTTAATCTTTCACTTTTTTTGCTAATAGCGTACACTTTCCATCCAGAATGGACATGTACAGAGTAATTCAATGAGGAATTTAATCAATTCTGGGATAGTGAGTCAATAGCATGCACGTAAAATGTTTACAGCATGTGCATGACATGTGAGAAAGTAAGAAGAGTATTTTAATGAAACCAAAGAATGCATTTCAGTTGTCTAAAGCTATTACTACTTTCATTTCTTTTTAGGGACTATATCTTATATAACTAAAAAATTTGGTTATTCATATTCACATTTTACCACAGAAGTAACTACTAGAGTACATTACGTTTCTTCAAAGTTTAGGCAATAACTTGGATTATGAGACTGTCTAGTGCCGTGCTTGGATTTATATTGTTTGCTGTTAATGCAATGGCTGACAAAGAAGACATGGAGCAGAAAGACTGCCATCATCTCCTTCCTTTTCTGTTTCTGCTGAGCGAAGTCAGTGTGTGCACAGTACCAGCTTTATGGACTCTTCTTGCAGCCGGAGTAATCATAATTCTAGTGCCAACTATTGATACCTATTTCAACCCTTCCTAGAATTCTGAAAGGATTCATATATTTTATAGAACTATCCAATGTTTGTAATAGCTGTCTTTGAAATATACGAACTATACACAGGCAGGTACAACACTATTACTTGTATTTTAGACTATATTTATGGTCAGTTATAGCAATATTGCTGTTATTATTATACCTTTAAAAATTTAGTGGCTAATTAAGATTTTTTGGCTAATTAAGATTTTTTGGCTAAATGCAGTTCAAATGTAAAATGGCTTCACTGTGTAAAGAATGAGTTATCTCCCTAACTATAGTGTGCAATTGCTCCTAAAAATGGCATAAAGTGCTTCAAAACTATGAACCACCATTTAAGACTTCTAAGTGCTGTTTGACAAGGCCAGTACAATGCAAGGTGCAATGGAATTCATGTGTATTATTTAACTGCACATATCCATTAGGTCTACAAAAGTAATCCATTAGAAGACATCAAGAATTACAAATTGTCCTTAGTGTAAGCCAGATAGATTGAGTGGCAATTTCTCAACGGACATGATTATGAGGTGTGAAAATAAACATGACTAACACAAATGGAAAGGATGGGGACTTACAATTAGAACGCTTGAATTAGTTTATATTATTGTGCCCTTGGCTAAGAATGCAGTTTACTTGGACTGAGGCTAGTTTTTTAAAACCCGGAGTATTTTGTTTGTTATTAAGTTGAGCTGTGCCAAGTCAAAGCTATGCAGCACAGAGTGCTAGCTGCTGTTCTGCTGCTGAGCCTTCTACTGCTGACAAGTGCTCGACCTCATGCTAGTAGAGCTGTGGCCCACAGAGTAGACTTGAAAGAGGTACAGAGTCACCGATGGTTCAATCAGATGCCGTCTATTCTCTACAACTTGTGTGCCCTGTACTATATTAATCCGGACTGCTTGGATGACCTGTTTGGGGAGGATTTCGACATCTCCTCCATGGTGGCGGAGGTGTGTCCATCTTGATTTAGTTCTCATTCAATTCTGGCAGTTTTCATGGACAAATCATCTCTTTTACAGAAATATGGCTAAAGTTTTAGCATTTTAAACATTTTTGTTATGCCATTTTATAAATATCTCTTGATTATTCATTGAATTATATAGTAAATAGGCACGCTTAGGCAATGATGTCGTCACTAATTACTTTTCCACAGTAGCAGTTGGCAGCTAAGTTAATTAATGGCGAGTTTTCATGATAGTATAAAGGCTGCTATCATTTATTAATTATGCTGATTATATAAATAATTATTGACCACCTATAGAATATTAAGTATGCTGAATACAGTTACTGTTGGCTTCTTTAAAAATTAATATTGATTAGCTTAGTAGCATCAATGTGATAATAAAATCACAAAATGTTTTGGTTTGTGAGCCTTCATCGGTTGTGAGGTGAACTAAAATGTGACTGTATATAAAATTTAAAAAATAAACAAAAAATGCACTTCACTGATAGGTACACTGACACTAAAGTCTTGAGGGGAAGGGAATATAGGTCGAGTACAAAGCTTCAGGCCTTGGATTAGTATTCTGTATTGTACAAGCTTCAATAAGCTTCCTAGGGGAAAAATTGGGACAATATTCACTACTTACAATCTAATAAGAATTATTTTAAGCATCCAAAAAAATACAATTACTGTCATCAATTATTTGACTATACTATATTATTGTTGTTCTTGCATCAATCAATATATACTTCTTTAGAATAAAAGACCTCCCAACATGTTATGTTAACAAATCAAATGTTTAGTGTTAACCATTAGTGAAGTCTTAACTAATAGTATATTAAAAAATATGTAGTTGCATTTACTAATAGCCATAGTACAGACATACCATATACTAAATTTTAATTATTCACTATAATAGTACACTTTTAATTAATAGTACAGTTTAAATTGTAACACATTCTCAGCTAATAGTACTGTATTCATTAATATTACAAGGTTTTAATGCATTGTCTTAATTATAGTGATAAACTCGAGTAATAAACACTCTTAATTTTATATATGGTACAATCTTAACTTATAGGACAGTCTTAGCTATGATTGTCTTAACTAATAGTGCAGGGAAAGTGAAATCTTAACTAAAAATGGTCTTAACTGATAGTATGTCAGTCTCAATAAAAATCCTTAATGGATAGCACAGTTATAACCTGTAGTTCAGTCTTAAGAACATCACTAACTTTACTTAACCATGATTGACCGTAATTTCATCTTTTCAACACAAAATGAGAATATGTGGTTAAGGCAATGTGTAGACACATGCTGATGGATGAGTCATGCTAGATTCTAAATTTTCAAGTGTGCTTTAATTCCTACATATTAAGATACAATTGTTTACAGCAAGTTCTGATGTTTTCCAAAAAATTCCCACTAAAACAGGGATGTCAAAAATCTGGCCAATAACATTGAATATCGCCAATGATAAGTGCAATAATGTAAGCTATATGCATTTCAATTTTAGATTTGTTTTCTACCTTTCCCAAAATTTAACATCATTGAGGCAGCTCTGCTTTGTTGAAATATAAGGACATCATAAAACAATTTAAGATAATGTAGCATTTACATTAATTTAAACCACATATCTGTCATTATGCAAAATCATACACAAGATATTTGAGTATGATGAGGAATGTGGATTAAGAAAAATAATAACACTCATTGCTAACTTATTTCTTTTTTATATGAGGTAGATAGTTAGCTTTCGGGCGGGTATTTAAATTTTTTTTTAATGAATTTGTTGGCCCTATTCCTCCTCACACTTTTCTTATTAATGCAGCAAAATAATAATAATAATAATAACAATAATAATAATAATAATAATAATAATAATAATAACAACAATAATAATAATAATAATAATAACAATATTAATAATGGCTGGTCTTTTTTTAAGTCATTTACAGACTATTATATACTAAGTGCCGTAGCCATACAAAGTACTTAGCTACATCTGTTCGTAATCACCAATTCACTAGATAATGCCAACCTTAACAAATGATGCTTTACTGTCTCCAATCCAACACCTTGTTCACACTTACTAACTCTACAAATCTCTAGCACTAGCTGCAGCTCCAGGAAAATTGTTATTGTTCTAAATGACACCTGCCAATTCCAAAATAACCCAACAAATGTGGACAACAACTTATTATATAACACGGGTTTTCTTTTAAGTTAAGTAAAATATTTTTATCTGTTAATTCAAATGCAGCATTTAACACTTGCTTGACATCAAAGAATCATACCATGTGCATGCTCGGGATGGTATCGCCTTCTTCTCAATGTCTGGTCAATTTTAACAAACAATTCACACATTTCTCTCCTTTGGCAGCCTTAGGTGTGTAGTGTCATAAATACTCCCCACCACTATATGCACACGGCATACTTACTAAAATATAAGAAAGCAGGATTTTCTCAAAATCTTGATAAGTGTAGTTGGCCTTCTGAAGAAAGCAATGGCTAGATTATCTTTCCTCTTTTGCATAGTTGGTGCAACGCTATGCATTATGCTCTTATTACCATCCCTTACCACCGCCTCTGCAAGGCAGCAAAATAAAGACGTGGCAGAGAGACAACTCAGAACTGCTTGGAGAAACATGGTCAAATACGCTGAACAGAGGAAGGATGACGAGGAGGAGTCACATATAAATCTATTTCCTCTATACCTGCTTCTGACAAGTGGTCAACTGCTAACTCAGTGCTCCATTGTACTCACTGCAGTAGCCACTATTCTTGGATTTGCAGTTGCTCATGGATTGCTACTAGTGCCCCTCCACAAGTAACTTTGTAAACATTGTTTTCATGTCTAAATATTATTGAATGTGGCACTTCTTCCATTCATTTGTTCTTTCTGGCTAATTCAATTTTTAGTGTGACTATTGCAAGATCATAAAAATTATATTATTATTGATGAATTTGTAATATGGAGTAATATAAAGTCAAGAGTACAATACTAGAGTCATCATTGTATCAACTGAATATCCTTCTTCAACTATACCACAACAGTCTCCATTAACCATTCTATTTTCCCAATATGTTTGGGGTGTAACAACTTTTAAAAGTTATTATTATGCTATTCTTTTTTTTTTTTTTTTAATGTCATTAAAATGAATTTAAGTATACAATGTGTTAAGGTCTAACCACCACTAGAACATTGATTTTTAGATTGAAGACTCTAGTTTGTAGAGCCTAGTCTCTAAACCAGCATAACTTACAATTTCCAAGCCTCATCATTCAGTTGGTTGTTAAATATTTCACTTAAAATAGATTGTTGGTGTTCATATTTGGTGTGGCCTCTATACAGTAATATGTCATAATTAAAGCTTGAACCACGTACCTATAAATACCTAATGAATGTGATTCCAATGGCACCTATATCTAATCAGTGCATAAAATGAAAATGAAACGTTCTCACTTAAAGCGGTCTAGAGAGAAACAACAACAAAATGTGAAAAATATCTTAGTTGTGACCAGGGAATTGAATCCAGGAGACCTGGCTTTAGCCACCAGTGCTCTAGCCACTGAAATATGACAACCACCGACTTCCAATAGTTGAAATGACTAAGCACATCCCTAGGTATTGCCATTTGTCTCACAACATCTGCTCTCATTCATAGGACGAATCATGCAGACATCAGTGAGGTATGTTTCCATGTATCAGATGAATAAGTGGAACACAACATGAACATAATGACTTCGGTAAATGTAAGCTAATTTCAATTGGATATAATATTATTAAAAGCAGTACAAAATAATATATTAGCCAAAAATAATTATGGTGACTTTAGCATTAATTATGATTCCATTTTTATATGCAGTTTAAGTTAACATACTTCCCATCCCGTTTGTCCCACCTCATTATCTCTACTTACATACTGTGTAATATTCTGTTTAATAACCTCAGAGTAGGCTGATTGAGTCCAACATTAAATAGAAAGTATTAGTACAATGCCTTTTTTGTTTTTTGCACCATTCTTTGTCCACCCTAAGCTAATTTCTTTGTCTCTTTTGGATCTCAGATATGCAAAAAAAAAAAAACGGTACTGTTCTTATCAAGTTGAATGCAGATATAAAAAGGAAATAGACTTTACCAAGAACAGTCACGCAATATTGCACAGAAATAAGCCACATACGATGGTTCCCTATAAATCTCTCTCTAATTTCTCTCATTAGCTGCATCAATTTTCAACATTTGTTTCTGTGTTTCTAGAAGTGGGTTGATGTTGCTAAAACTGAAGGTGAACAAGTCTCATGGGGTTAAAATATCTCACACCTTTTGAACATTTCAAGTACATTAATGGATGCCTCCTTTAAAAGCTCTCAGGAAGTTAGCATAGTAAGACAATAGTAGAGACCTTGAGATGCTCAAGGTAGCTTAGAATTACAACAACAGCAGTTAATTTCAGGGTTCTTTTTTGAGAAATTCTTTAAAACCTGATTATGGCTGCTCCTATCAGACAGTTTCTAGTGGCTGCTCTACTAATTGTGTTCTGTGCCATATTGCAATCCTATACCAGTAATGCTGCAAGAATTCAAGATGTAAAGTATGCGGCAGATGGCAAAGAAGAACGTCAGTGGGATATGAGTTTTCCGTACCTCCTCATGATGATGTCGAATGCCAGCACCATGTCTCCCAGCCTTTGGCTAGTACCTGTCGTCATAGCAAGCTGCATCATGCTGTTTATCAGAGGGACAATGAACTGATGCTCTTTCTCACTATTAGTCATCTTCAATACCTTTCTTTCAATTTTTCTTAATCCATATATCTCTGTATAATTCATTTACTCGGGAACTCATAAAATACCAATCATTTAGTACTATATCAATAAAACAGTTCTTAACATTATCATATTATATTACTATCTAACTATACCACATTATAAAAATTTCATAGTTTATTGATCATTGTTGTGAATATTGTTACTATTAAAAACCCAAAGCAACAATTATAGTCATGGCGACATAGATCTGACATTTTTGGGATGGATTATAAAATCCAGCACTGGAAATATTTGCTTGAATGTGCATATGAATTATTGTGTTAGCTTTCATGTCAAATCCATTAAAGAGGGACTTGTTTATAAGTGTGTGCTCTGTTGCAATTACTTCAGATTTTACTTTATTCTTACAGACTAACTAAATAGAAAGCCAGTGCAAAGAAAAGCAGTGCAGCTATATGCACACACACAAAAAAAACACCAAGATATACTGAATATTACCTAACATGTACAGTTCCTAGTCATAAATATAGATACATGTACATTTAAACTTAATCAGGATAAAACATATCTCTTATTTAGCTAAATTTTCTGTCTCATGTAACTTATGCTGTCAGCCTCATTGAGCCCTGATAAGGACTTCAGCAAGAAGTTGAAACATTGGGTTAATCCTTAGATATTATAATATTGGCCATTACTGAGAAAAAAACTGCTACTATCATAATTATTTAAGCTGAGAGTGACTGAATTTGAAAGATGGAACTAATTTCTACATTTAAATCTTTAATATTAAAAGACAAACTCCCTTTAACATTATGAACAGCTTAAATCTATTGACTAAAAAATAACAGATAGTCTTCACTGACTAGAAGTAGTGATATCTTAAGGCATCATCTCATACTAGCAAGTATCCCGCCACATAATGGCGCTTGATGTACCGCAAAGTAAGAATGCAGTAGCACAAGTTATCTTGCTCAGTTATCATTCTCTACCATTGGTTAGTTTCCCTCTCCTACTCTCTTTTTTTCTGAACCATCTGAGCCTTTCTTCTACCCCACCTCTCCTATCTTCAGCTCTTCTTCTTGAGTCATGGAACCCCCTTTTACTTTGTCTATCTCTCCTGCTCCTGAATTTTTATCCTATTTCGAGAAACTCTTGTCTTCTATTTCTACTTTAGCCTTTCTTTTGAAAACTAACCCCCCCCCCCCACTTTTCTCGTCGATTCCACCCGCTTTTTAGCTATAATTAGCTAATCGCTCGCCTTTTTGCCTTCTTTTCCCTTCCATTTTAAACCTATACTGCCTTACCTCGCCGTTTCCATCAGTTACGATTAATCGCCATTTACATTCTCTTCGGTACTTTCGCATTCTTTTATGAAACCTACGTCGCCTTCCATCGTCTATTGCACCCGAGAAGTAACCAGCACATTTACTGACTGTGACGACACTTTACTTAACATAGCGGGACGACGCTTTACCGAACCATACAACGCTCATGAATTATTCATGAATACACACGCCGTCGTCGTTGTTACTGACACACAAGCGTATTTTATTAATAAGATGGTACAAAAATTAATCTAAGTACTAGTGGTGTGCTTGAGCACAAATGGCGAGCGAGCCTGATAGTTAGGTAACATAAAACTAAGTATTGTTACTGTGTTAGAACTTAGCCTTAGTCCGCCTAATCCACACGGCAATTGCTTTCGGAATCTCGTATCCAGGTAGCAATAACGCGGGTGCTCAGTTTACTTGGTTTTTATACAACTCAGAAAAATAGCTGCGCAGTACGTGCAAAGAGTAAAAGGCGGGAGAAATGTTCTCGGCAGGACTACCATCGGTTTTGTGTAGTGTGCGCATGATCAGTAGCTACTTAGCGGCTAGATTTGTCACCTGCTAATATCATCAGTCATGGAACCAGAACGGATGGCAGAACAAGTGAGTAGATTTATTTAGGAGAAGAATTGTATCAGTTGTGATATAATTGTGTTAGAATGGAAGACTGAGCCGCCACCAGTGGCTCAGCAAATAAAACAAGTTTTAAACAATAAAGTGAGTAGATATATTATAGTATTAAAATTCTCATAATTTACTTCATTTTAATACAGAAAAAAAGAAGAAGAAGAAAAAGAAATA
>WLWI01000730.1_pt1 | contig 29524 bp, 29 predicted proteins | sample 6701501 | NCBI WGS metagenome assembly WLWI01 (sample SAMN12718690, study PRJNA515312) | sponge metagenome | isolation source: marine sponge | host: Mycale hentscheli | place: New Zealand: South Island, Marlborough, Capsize Point | collected 2014-11-01 | reverse complement strand
CCCACAAAGCTATGGCGGCGTTGGAACGGCGATGGGTCCGGTGTCCGGCCTTACCCAAGTGGTTTGTCCACATGGAACCCACGCCGACTTGATGCGGAGTGCTTATTTTTCTGGAAACGCCTAAAGCTGCAATCGTACAGCGGGAAGCCATCGTGGTGCTCGGCCACCGGCACGACAAAGCGCGCCCCGGCGCGGCGAAAGAGCTGGGCCCAGTGGTCGGGGTCGTACTTTTCAGCGGTAAACTGCGGAATGAAATCCTTATAGCCAAATTCGCTGGTGGGGCCATAGGTTTCGACGTGATGCTTGTGCACGTCGGACCCCTGCAAATACATATTGCGCGGATACCACTCGCTGCCGTACGCCGGCACCGAATACACCCCCCAATGAATGAAAATGCCGAATTTGCCGTCTACGTACCAACGCGGCACTTCGTACTTGGACAACGATTCCCAGGTCGGCTCAAAGGGACCCTCGGGTATTTGCACAGGGCTGGACATGCATATTTCTCCTCAGTATTTCGTCTGTAAAGGATTGCCGCCAATAGCCAATTGCATTCGGGTACTAATAACTCGATCGGGATAAAGCCGGATATACGATCCGGTCGTCGGTATTGCAAATAGATACAAACGCCGTTTTACAAGGTACTAGAAGCTCCTGCACAAGTCCATTTGGGCCGTGCTGGACCTGCCCGTCCATTTAATCAAGACAGAGCAGCGGGGCATTAGTCCAATTGCCTATCGATAGTTTTTCCTTATTTTTATGTAAGGAATAAAAGTAAGGAGAATGGCAGATATGCTTACTACGCTGACTAGCAAAGGGCAAGTCACCGTCCCCAGCACCATTCGCAAACAGCTTAAATTACAACCAGGCGATCAGCTAGATTTTGTCCTGCGAGACGACGGGCATATCGAAGTAGTACCGGTGCGGGGAAAGCTCACGGCACTCAAGGGCCTAGTACCCAAGCCGGAGCGACCGGTGACGCTGGCGGAGATGGACCAGGCTATAGTCGAGGGTAGCCGTGGATGATCGGTATCGATACGAATGTGTTGGTGCGCTACATAGTCCAGGACGATCCCAAGCAGACACCTATAGCCACCGCTTTTCTCGAAAACAATTGCACCGCTGAACACCCGGGAAGGGTATGTTTGCTGGTGCTGTGCGAATTGGTGTGGGTTCTCACCAGGGCGTATAAGTACGATTCTGAGACCGTAATCGGCGTATTGGAGAATTTGCTTACGACGGCAGAGCTAGAAGTAGAACAGTCGTCTTTGGCTTGGCAGGCGTTGCGAGCGTATCGATCCGGACCAGCCGAATTCGCCGACTGCCTGATCGCCCATGCCAACGCGGCGGCCGGTGCGGAATACACCTTTACATTCGATCGCAGAGCAGGACGGCATGGGCTATTCCGATCGGCCTAATACAAATAGATTTTAAATCCATCGACAACGGCCAACAGATAACTATATAGAAGCAGAAACCAATGAAGACAAATCCCATCTTACTCTCTTTACTCGTTGTTTTATTCTGTGATATTGCCTCTGCATTTTCCGAAGAATCCCAAACCGACTCCACCCGCAGTCAACGGCCCAAATTTTCGCTGGCCCCTACCTGAGTGGGCTGACCAGGCGAAGGCGCACCGCTCCGGGGGAGCGGCATTGATACCAAGTGGACCGTTTCGGGGCGGTTTGTCGATACCCAGTTGGAGCGCCCCCGATGGCGCTTTACCGCCAATTACCGTATTCACCGCCGCTTCCAAGCCGGATTAGAGCTCAACCCCAAAGCCGAAGAGCTAGGCCCTCTCTTTAACCTCTTCATATTCACTGAAACCGAAACGGCGCCCGCCCTGTTCATCGGCACCAGTTCGGATAGAATTGGTTCACCGGAGGGCAAGCAGGCGTACTATGCGACTGTCAGCAAATATATACCGACCTTGCGCACTTCTTTTTACGGTAGTTTAAATTTTACCGAATGGGACGACGGGTTCAATTTTCCGGTTGGACTTGGGGTCGAGCTTGGCAAAGGCTTCTCGGTCCGGCCCATGTACGATGGAGACCGCAGCCATTTGCTGCTTAATTATTTTACGACCCATTTTGGCGTCAGCCTTATGTATGTATGGCTTGAAACGCCCGGCGTAGCCTTTTTTGCTGGATTCTAACGAGGAGGAACCTTGTCTAAATTTCACCTGCTAGTCGCCGTCCTGTTACTCAGCCCGTCGCTGCTGCCTGCCCAGGAAGAGCCCCGGCCCGAAAAAGCACTCTGTCTCGTATGCGCGTTAAAAGACGGGGAAACCGAATTTGAAAAGGTAAAAGCCCACAGCGACCACGCCGGCCAGACCTATTATTTTTGCTCAACAGACTGCAAGGAAGAATTCGATTTGGACCCGACCGGCTACCTGCCCCCAAAATTGCCCAGGCCGGCCCCGGCTATGGTCGTTGAGACGTTGACCGGGGACAGTGTGGCCTTGCAGGATTTCAAAGGCAAGTGGGTCTTATTGGACTTCTGGGCGACCTGGTGCAAACCCTGCCTTAAGATGATGCCAAAACTGCAGCAGCTCAACGATTCCTACACCGATAAAGGCTTAATGGTCTTGGGGGTGTCCGTCGACGATGACAAAAATCGGATTAAGAAAATAGAGAAGTTCGTCGACAAGGTCGGCATTTCCTATCCTATTTTCTCCGATGCAAAAGAGAACCCAGCCTGGTATGTGTTCAAGGTAAAGGTATTACCGACCCTATTTCTTATCGACCCAAGCAGTCAAATCGTCGCCCAGTGGACCGGCGAGATTGACCACGAACAGATCAGAGCAGAAGTAGCCGCCAGGATGGTCCCTCATCCATAAATCTTCCAGTCCCCCCAAGTATTTTGGATAGCCCGAATTTCAGCCATCGTCGCATTGTCGAATGGTACCGCATTGGCGCCGTGAATACACTGCTCCAATTCTTCGATATTTTTAGCCCCGGGGATAACAATACTCACCTCAGGTATAGAAACAGTCCAGTGGAGAGCCGCTTCAGGCAGGGAAGATATTCCAGGGGAACGGTCGACTAAAAATTTAAACTGATTGGCTTTATCCAATTTTTCTTGGATTTTTTCCTTGGCCAGATTGGCCTTGGAATCACCCTCGTTAAAAGGGCCATCGACCGTAAAGGAGTCGGTTAAATAGCCGTTGGCCAGGGATTCCCTGGCGACGAATCCGGTACCTGTCTCCGCGATAACGGGCATAAGAGCATCCATCGGCTCCGGCAACATAAGGGAAAGCCCTACCTGGACCACATCAATAACGCCAGAGCGAAGAAAAGGCTCAATTTCCTCTATCCAAGATCCCGAATACAAATGGAAGCTAAAACCAACAGCCCGGATCTTGCCTTGCGTCTTGAGTTTTCCCATGACAGAAAAGGCTTCTTCGGGATCGAAAAGACCCGGCTGATTCGGGGTTGGGGTATGGACAAAAAAGACATCCAGATAATCGGTCTGTAATCTTCCCAAGGATATCTCGGTGCTTTCCATAATGCGTTTGCTGGAGTAGTCTTCGGTGATTGTCGATTTTCCGTCAGCATCCAGCGTAAGAGACCGGCCAAACTTGGTCGAAAGAATCCACTTATCACGCCTCCCTTTTAACGCCCTGCCGCAAACAGTCTCACTTCTGCCGTCTACTTTATGGCCGTACATAGGGGCCGTATCGAGAAAGGTAATGCCTCGCTCCTGGGCCCGATGAATCGTTCGAATCGACTCTTCATCATCGGTAACACCATAGGCGCCTCCTCCCATGGCCCAGGTGCCCAGACCATACTCGCTCACTTCTATCCCGGTTTTGCCCAATTGGTTATATCTCATCCTCAATGCCCCTGAGCTGTGCCTAGTTGGGCCATGGCAGCCGGCTCAACAAACGTATGTGCGCCGTACAGGTGGGGCCGACGCTGGCGCCAGTTCACCTGGCGGAAACAGCCGCCGTTCCATTTTCTGAAGCCATCGTCCATAGCCACGTCGGCGACAATCACATCCTGACTGCCGTCGTTGTAGGCCAGGATCTCGCCGCTGCGATCGATGATACAACTCCCTTTGCTGCGGTTGCGGGCCACCACCATACACAATTGATTGTCCATCGCGCGCGTGCGCTGGATGCAACGCCAACGCTCCTCGTCGAGGGCTCCCGCACCCGGTGACCAACGGCTGGCCCGATGGTCGCCCATAATGGGCAGCAGCAAAAATTGGGCGCCATTCAGGCCGATCATGCGGGCCGATTCGGCGGCCGAGCTATCCATGCAAATAGTACAACCCACCCGGCCGATATTCGTCTCCATAACCGGAAAACCATTGCCGGGTACAATCCCCGACATCGCTTCTGTAGAAGCCAGGTGCACCTTGCGGTAGATGCCTGCAATTTCACCGTCGGAGTCAATGACCACAGCGCTATTGTACACCGCCCCGTCGGCCCGCTCATTGAGGCCCACGGCAATCACACTGCCGTGATTGCGGGCAATATCCTGAAAGCGTTCAACTTCTGGACCCGGAACTTCAACGGCGTGCTCATACGCGTGTCCGGGGACATTCCACTGCAGGCAGATTTCCGGCAGCGTGACCAGCTGGGCGCCCTCGCCACAGGCTCGCTCGGCCAAGCCGGCATAGCGCTCTACACCGTGTTGCAGACTCTTCTGCGACCCCTTGGTCAGTTCTTCGGACCCGGTGGCCACCCCCACGCGCACAGGCGGCGGGCTTGTGGCCGCGCCCAGGTCGCGCAATACAGGTTGGCTCCAGGTGACCGACCCTTCAGCAGTCCAGCGCAACGTGCAGCGCACCGTCGCCGACTGCGCATTGTCGGGTGCCTTCAGAGCGGTAGAAAAAGCAGCCGTGGCTCCAGAGAGTTCGGCCCCCACGTAGTCCCAGATGATGGATGTGCCAGTGGCGTAACAGTCTGCATTGACATCACCCCAGTAGACGTGTCCCACCAGCATATCGAGGGGTTGGGCCAAATCTCTCCACTGTGCCGTCCAGGTGACCTGGTAGTTGTGGCCCGGTTGAATATCGACAAAACGAAACTGCCAGCCGCCACAACAGGATAGCGTGCCATTGGCGTTCGACTCGTAATGAACCGGCTCCGCACCCTGACGATTTACGGGCCCCGCATCCGGGTGCGGCGCCCAAGTGCTGACTTTGGCCATTGTTGGCATTGTGGGTTTCCTGTCGTTACGGGTTTTGAGTCGTGTAGCGCCGGAGGAGCAGGCTCCGGCAGTCCTTCTATTATAATGAGTAGAGCTATGCTGTTAATGCCGAGCAGCCTTCTCCTGAAACACGGCGCTCGACGTCTCCGGGTGCCACGCCTCGTTGGGATTGCGGCCCAGTGTATCGTACAGATGCTGCTCATAGCGGCACAGGCGGCCGTTGTGGCGTAAACCACCGTGTGAAAAATTAATGCCAAAAGTGAGCTCGGGGGCGTCCACCCAGTGCGGCGTCAACAGATGGTTCCAGAGCAATGTATTATCGTCGACCTCGTAAGAGAGCACATCCTCGTCAGACAAATCCTCTGGCATAATCTGCGCCTCCCGCCCCTGATTGGCCTGCGCCAGCGGCACCCACCGGTCTGGGTCGCGAAAACCGTGAAAGACCTTGCGGCCACACACATTCCAAAACAGCACATTGGAACGATCCATATGATAGCCCGTACAGGTATTCGGGCCGGAAACCCTGGCCAGCGCGTAACAGCGATCCCAGGTAAAACCATGCTCCAGCAAGTAGCCTTTCCACGGCTCCAACACCTGCTGGGTAAATCCAGCGAAAATATCGCCCGGCCGATCGAGCACGGTCACATCGGGGTAGCGCAACTGAAAAGAGGTCGCCATTAGGTCGTCGAAAGACATGCCGCGAAACACCTCCATGGCATTTCCTCGATCGCCGGTATCGCGCAATTGGCCCGTAATACCTGTTGTTTTCTCTTCTCTGACCAGGCGCTCTACAATTTGCTGGGTGGGCGGGAACTGAAAAGAAAAAGGCGCGCATTCGTCCGCCATAAGGAAATTTACGCGTGCGTCCCAGGAACGCAGAAACTCTGCCGTTGTTGTAACCGTTTTGTGCACCACAATCGTCCTTGCGTTGAATGTGAGCTTATATTGGAAGCCCATTTCGGCGGGCGTTCTGATTTGTCGACTAAGACCAGGCCTATTCGCATAATACGATATATAGGAGGTATAAAGAGTCTTTACCGCAGTTGGGTCAACCGCGGCGTGGAAATTATCCCCTATCTTGGCCTTGAGCGGGGTTATTGCTACTTTGCTACAACGGTCCCGACTTCAGCGCCAACGCATGCAGCACTACGAGCGCTTTAAAACAGAATTGAATGTAAAATGGAACGAATTGAAGAAAAAGTTGATGTCCTTGTTGTAGGCGGCGGCACTGCCGGAACCATCGCGGCGATCCAGAGCGGCCGCACAGGAGTAAATACCGCCCTGGTCGAAGCCGGGAGCCAACTGGGGGGGGTTACCACGACAGGCGGAGTATCCTTTCCGGGGCTCTTCCACGCTTGGGGAAAACAGATCATCGCCGGAATTGGCTGGGACCTTGTAAGCAAGGCAGTTGCCTTGGACAGCGGGGAATTGCCCGACTTTAGGGTAGTGCCCCAACGACACTGGATGCATCAGATTAGAATAAACGGCCCTCTCTACGCGGCAATCGCCGAAGAGGCCGCCACCCAAGCCAATGTCGCCCTTCATTTCTACGAATCACCAAACCAGGTAGCGGCCACCCCGTCAGGCTGGCAAGTGGAGACAATGGGCAAGAACGTTCGCCGCACCATTCAAACAAAGCAGATCATAGATTGCACGGGCGGAGCCGAAGTTGTCAACTTAATAGGCTATCCACGCCAGCGCGAAGCAGAAACCCAACCCGGGACGCTAATCTTTAAACTCGGCGGCTACGACGTCGACACGCTGGACGAAAGCCTCATTCAACAACACTTCCTCCAAGCCTATGACGATGGACGCCTGCAACCAGGCGATGTCCGCAATAGAAACGTCCAGTTTATCAGCTATCTTAGAAGTGGCGGCGAAAATGCCCAACACGTCCACGACGCCGACGCCTCCACAGCAGCAACACATTCCCACACAAATATCGCCGGACGCCAATCTTTATTGCGCATCATTCGCTTTGTCCGCTCTCTTCCCGGCTGTGAAAACGCCCGTATTTTAAGCGCTCAAGCCGAAACCGCCGTCCGCGAGACCTATCGTATCGTAGGCGATATACAGGTCACCCACCAAGACTACACCAGCGGCCGCCATTTCGACGATGCCGTCTCATACTCCTTCTACCCCATCGACCTGCACGACAAAAACGGCATTAAACCCAAGCCCCTGTCCCAGGGCGTTGTTGCAACCGTTCCTCTTGGCGCCCTGATCCCCAAAAACAGCAAAAACCTGCTTGTGGCGGGCCGCTCTATAGGCAGCGACAGACTCGCCAATTCAGCTTTGCGCGTTCAGGCCTCGTCCATGGGCATGGGGCAAGCGGCGGGCGCAGCGGCGGGCCTTTCTGTGCATCTGGAGACAACCCCACGCCAAGTGCCTTTGGATAAGCTGCATGGAGTATTAAAGAACGAAGGGGCAATAGTTCCGCAAAAATCGTCAATCGGCTAAGAAATTGGCCAGTCGAAAAACTAAGTCTGCAACTTCATAACAACTAAAACCCCACCACCCACACGAGAGACCAACAATGAAACCGAATACCTCCAATATTAAAATTGCCCTACAGGCTTCCCCCGCCAATGCCGAAGGCGTGCTCTTGGCCCAACAACTTGGCCTCGAATACTTGTCCATATGGTCGGGGGCCACCACCTACGAGGAATACAAAGAAATCGTCGATCAGGCCGCCGCGGCCAATCTCAAAGTGGCGACCTGCAGCAGTATCAGCAACAACGAGCGCGTCGTACTGGCCTTGGAAGGCCGCGACGAAGTTATCGAGCAATACCAAAACAGCCTGCGCGCCATGGGTCGAGCCGGCCTGACCTACCGCACGGTGTCCTTTATGGCCACTGGCGTCACCAGTTCGGCCCGGGAACCAGCCCGCGGCGGCGCCAGTGCCCGGGCCTACCGCGACGGATTTCGTTTGCAAGAAGAGAGCTACAGCGTTGAGACATTTAGCTTTGAGCGCGAATACAGCGAAGAAGAACTCTGGCAAAATTACGAGTACTTCATCCGTGCCGTCGCCCCGGTGGCCGAAGAAAGCGGCGTCCGCATCGGCATCCACCCCGAAGACCCGCCCGGCATTACTCTGGGCAATGTGCCGCGCGTGATTGGTAGCAGTTTCGCCGGCTACAAACGCGCCCTGGAAATCGCCGACAGCCCCAACGTCGGCCTGTGCCTGTGTCTGGGCTGCGTTTTAGAAGCCGGCCAGAACTGGGGCAGGACACCGATAGAAACCATTCAGTACTTCGGCCAGCGCAACAAGATCTTCAAAGTCCATTTTCGCAACGTCAACCAGCCATTGCCGCACTTTGTCGAGGCCTTTGTCGACGACGGCTATTGCGATATGTATCCACTGATGAAAGCGCTGCGCCAAGTAAACAACGACTGCGTGCTGATCCTCGACCACAGCCCCGACATGGTTGGCGGGCGCCATACCGGCGCGGCCTTTGCCATTGGCTATATCCGCGCCCTGCTCGAACGGGCTAACGAAGAAGTCGGTGCCTAACCATTTGACATTATCAACGGCCTTCTCTGCATTTATCTACCCTATCCTGCTCGTCCACTAACTAGAGAATACTGCCGGGACAATGCCCATGCCGACAGCAACCGCCCCGCTCACCGACAACGACCTTATCCGCAACCACGCCCAAGCCCTCGGTTTCCCCTCGCTGTCGGGCTATATCCTCTGGTGCCGCAAAAACAACCTGGCCAACGGGCCCGACAAAAGCGCACCCGAACTCGAAGCCGAGCGCCAACTGGTCGCCCGTACCCTGCGCCCGGCCACACCGCACGCAGGTCGCAGCCACACCGCCGGCCGCGCCCAACTCATCGAGCGCGCTTATCGCGGCCAAATCCCTGCCGACAAACGTTATCCGCTCAGCCAAAAACTCATCGGACTCTTTGCCGCCGCAAACGATAGTAAATATCGTCAAGCGCTCTACCGGCTGCTCAAACACGCCGAGCGCCGCACCGACCTGTTGGGCAATAAAAAAGGCATCCTCAAATGGGGCCGCGACCAGGGCAATACCTACGAGGACGCGTTCGGCCAGCTCGCCCGCCACTACCGCGATTGGCTGCGCCCTATAGAGGAATGGCACACCGACCAGCTCAATCCCAAGGCGCAATTCCGCAGCCTCGCACGCCACCTACTTGCCCGCTACGAGGTGCCGCCCTTTATGGACACCGCTTTCTTCCAGGGCGACCAGCCGATGGCGCATAAAGAGCAGGAATGGTTCAAACACATCGGCAACGGCGACAATATCCGTAAAGCCGACCTGCCCATGCAGCTGAGCAAACGCATGGCGCATCTTTTTCCCGACGCCAACCCGAACTGGCCTATTTCATACGCCTTGCGCCGGGCCCAGTTCGCCGGCATGGAAGGTTATGGGTCCATGGCCTGGCTCATTCTACGGACCCGGCTCAGAGGCTACCAACAGGACGAACCGTTCTGGGAATCGGTGGTGCGTTTTCTCGCCAATCATTCGATGCTCGAGCACAGCTATGTCGGCCCGATCATCGACTATATCCACTACCAGAAATTCGAACCTCAGCAAGTGCCGGGTCCCGACGGCCAGCCTCTAGAAGGCCCTCCGGCTCAACCCAATTTCTCGATGAAGAGCCGCAGCATCAATAAGCTCTTGCGCCTGGTCGACGAATGGCACGGCCACCTCAACGCCGCCGATTATCCTTTAGACGAGAACGATACCTGGGAAGGGGCCGGCCCGCGCGAATTTGAATGGGCGGAAGACGACGAATTTTCAGGCGAGCGCGTTATTTGGTCAATACGCGAACTGCGCACCAGCCTCGATCTGATGGCCGAGGGCGGGGCCATGCACCACTGCGTCACCTCATACACCCGCAGTTGTATGGAGGGGAAGCGGTCGGTGTGGTCAATGCAAATGGCCTTCCCCGACAAGCTGCCGCAACGCGTCTTGACCATCGCCCTCGACAACTCCAAGAAGGCCGTCACCGAGTATCGCGGCAAATACAATCTGCTGCCGCACAACAGTAGGCGGACCGCCAAGAAGAATTGGCAAGACCGCCCCTATCTCTATTATCTGCGCCAGTCGCCGCGCATTTTGCGTATGTGGATGCAGCGCGAAGGACTCAACCACGCTTGAGCAGGCGTATCCGACAGGTTATTGATGTCTGCAAAAATAACGGAATGCTGGCCGCCCCTTGGGTGGCTTGGTAAACGGTATTCCATTTAATTTGCAGGATGCAATAAAAAACACCCGCAGCGATTGACCGGTCTTCCTAAAAGACCGTGTATATTCCCCTACATCCAAACCATCGCCTGGCTGCTAAATAGACGGCACCCAGGTCTGATCTATCGTCCTTGTCGAACCACCGGAAAGAGAAGCAATGAACCTGTCCTACACGGTATTCACCAAGCCCTGGAAAACTAAATCGCTGCCCGAACTGGCCCGCTTCGTCAGCAATCTGGGTTTTGACGGGGTTGAGCTACCCGTGCGTCCCGGCTATCAAGTGGAACCAGAGAATGTCGCCAAAGGCCTGCCCGAAGCAGCCCGTATCCTGGGCGACCACGGCGTCCGCATTGGCACCCTGGCCGGCCCCACCGACGAGGCCACCATCGCCGCCTGCGCCGATGCGGGTGTGCCCATTATCCGAGTCTGTGAATCCATTGACCAGGACATCGGCTATATGGCCAGCGAAAAACGCCTCAAAGAAAGCTATGACGCCCTGATCCCAACACTGGAGCAGCACGGCGTTGCCATTGGCGTGCAAAACCACTGCGGCTCTTGCGTCAACAACGCCATGGGGCTACTACACCTGATTGAAGACTACGACCCCAAACATATCTGCGCCGTTCTCGACCAGGCCCACAACGGGCTCAACGGCGAGCCGCCGGAACTGGCCGTCGATATCGTCTGGTCGCATCTGCGCGTCGCCAATTTTAAAAGCGCCTACTGGTCGCGCAGCAACGGCCCCGAAGCCCCCGAAGCCCAATGGAAAGTGCACTGGACGACGGGCAGGCATGGCCTGTCGTACTGGCAACGCACGGCGGCGGAACTGATAAAACGAGACTATTCGGGCGACATCTGCCTTACCGCCGAGTACAGCGATCACGACCGCGTCGATGAACTAATCGCCGCAGATATTGTCTATGCCAAATCCCTGTTTGCCGGTGGCAACACCGAGGAGACCAACCCATGAGCACGCCCGTACGCATCGCCATGGTCGGTGCAGGAGGCATGGCCAACAGCGTCCACTACCCCTCGCTGGCCTCCTTCACAGACGTCGAATTCGCCGGCATCTGCGATCTCGATTCCGAGCGCCTCACCACCACGGCCGACAAATACGGCATTGAGGCCCGCTACGACGACTACCGGCGCATGGTCGCAGAAGTCTCGCCGGACGGGATCTATGTCGTGGGGCAGCCGCATCTGATGTACGATATCTGGGTTTGGTGCCTGCAGGAAGGGCTCAATCTCTACATCGAAAAACCCATGGGCCTGACCTGGCATCAGGCACAGATGCTGGCCGCCCTGGCCGAAGAAAAAGGTGTCATCACCCAGGTTAGCCACCAACGGCGCTCCAGCCCCCTATTGCGCAAAATGCGCCAGGCCTGCCTCGAGCGCGGCCCCATCACCCATGCCGTCTGCGAGTTTTTCAAGTCCAATATCGCGCCCACCTACGGACCCCGAGACCATATGATGGACGACTGCACCCATTCCATCGATACCCTGCGCTGGATGTGTGGGGGCGAGGTCGCCGAGATTGAAAGTCACTGTAAGCGCATTGAGACACCCGATATCAACTGGATTGGCGCCACCATTCAGTTCGACAGCGGCGCCACGGGTATCTTGGTAAATAGCTGGGCCAGTGGTCGGCGAGTTTTTCGCGTCCAGATGCACGCCCCCAATATCTACTGCGACGCCGAAGTCGAATCCAAGGCGGTGTTGTACAAGGACGGCGATTACGAAGGCGAGTCGTACGATTGTTTTGAGGTGGCCGGCGGCCGCGAAAACTGGCAGGCCTTTGGCTTTCGCGACAAGAACCGCGAGTTCATCGACTCTATCAAAAACGGCGAGGACGTGACCACGTCGCCCTTTCGGGATTGCGTCAAAACCATGGAGATAGCCGAAGCGATCCTGGCGCAGGCACTATTGGCCGGGGAGTGAATTAGAATGAGTGCGGCAAATATGGCAGCAAGAAGTAAAAAACTGCGGGTGGGTGTAGTTGGCTGCGGCGCAATGGGTCAAAACCACCTCGGGGTTTATCAGCAATTGGGCGATGCAGTGGAAATCGCCGCCCTCTGCGACGCCAACCCCAAGCGTCTAGAGGCTGCGGCAAAGAGCTGGCCTCAAGCCCGCACCAGTGCAGATTTCCAGACCTTTCTGGAGCCCGCCGACCTCGACCTGGTCAGCGTCTGCACAATGCCCCAGAGCCACTGCGAGATCGCCGTTGCCGCCTTGGAAAAGGGGGCGCACGTCCTCTGCGAAAAGCCCTTCGCCATGGAGTTGGCCCAGGCCGACCGCATGCTCGCAACGGCCGCCCGCGCCGGGCGCCATATCCAGGTGGGCACCAATATGCGCCATATGCGCGATACGGGCATTTTGCGGGATCTGGTGGCCTCTGGAAAACTCGGCAAACCAGCCTATATTCGCGCCTGGACCTACTACCCCGATATTCCGTGGTGGGGGCCGCACATGATTAAGGCGGTTTCTTCCGGGGGCGCCCTCGCCTCGACGGCGATTCACATCCTCGACGCCGCCCTATATGTCGCTGGCAGCCCCGACCCACTCACCGTCTCCGGCTCGACCCACAGACTCTTCCCCAACAAGCGGCTGGAGACCGCGCCCTCATCCGAGGCGCGCCAGAGCTACGATGTCGAGGATATCGCCGTTGCCCATATCCGGCTCTCCGACGGCATCAGCCTGGTCCTGGAGGGCACCTGGGCGCACGAGCTGCGGCAAAGCCACTACAGCTTCGAGATCATCTGCGAGCGCGGAACAATTTCGCTGACCCCCCTCTCTATCCTTATGGACGAAGGCGGCAAAATTGTCGATCGCACAGCCGATTACGCCGATACGCTCCCCGGTGGCGATTCCTGGGGGGAAAGTGTGGAACGGGAGATTAGCGGGTTTGTCACGGCTATTCGCCAAGGCGGTACTCCCTCGCAAAGCCCGCGCGAAATCCGCAACCTCCAGTGCGTCCAGGACGCCATCTACCAATCAGCCGAAATGGGGTGCGAGATCCGGCTGGACCAATAGAAGCCGTATCACAAGGATTACTTTGAGGGGCGCCTTTCGGTCGTATCAGGGCCTTCTAAAGACCACTTACGTGGCATCGATTCGCTGCGGTGCCCGCGCCAACGCCAACGCCAACCCGTGTCCTTGCGCCCATTCGGCGATGGGCCAGTCGATGCCATTGGGATCTTCGCGGCCCTGGGAATCCACCCCGGCGCACAACAGCTGGCGACCGACGTCGTCGACCCCCTCCAGTACCGACTCGCTCGGTTGAACTTGGCCGTCGTAGAAGAACAAATAGTGGTCGGATTTGACCCATATATAGTGGTAACCGAACATCGCGACCTTGGCGACGCGGTCGGTGGCGTTTATCGCCGGGTGGTGGTACATACGGCTTTCAAAGAGATAGGCGTCGCCGGCCTTGAGCCGGGGCTCGACGTAGTGCTCGGGGTGGATGCCGCCTTTGGGAATGAACAGCGGCTCTTCCTGTAAATTGCTACCGGGCGCGAAAAGAGTGGCGCCGGTGTCGGGCTCGTCCATATCGGTCAGGCAGTAGCCTACTTTGAGTCCAACGCGGGGCAGTTTGACGTGCCCGACATCGAGATGGACGCCGACATCGCGGTGCCAGGCGCAGTCTCTGGGGGCGTCTAAAGGCTGGGGATGCTTGTAGATCAGGGCGGTATTGGTGATGTGGATATGGGTCCCCAGGAGCTGGACGGCGAGCGGGGTGATCGGCGAGTTGGTCGCCAGTTTAGCCAGGGCGGGCGCTTGCATCAGCCCGGCACGACGGTGTTGGTAGTAGCCCTCGTACTCAAACCCCTCCATCAAGGCGTCGGCAGCCTGGGTGACTGCAGAGACTTGTTCCCCAGACAGTGCGCCGGGGACAATGAGATAGCCGTTGGCGTTGAAAAACGTGCGCTGGCCATCTGTTAATTCGACGTAATCCATGGTCTGCTCCTAGTCGTCCTGCACCGACCCGTCGCAACGATCGGGGTTCGAGGGCCTTGTCATGCATCGGCTATAATGCCAGATTGACTTCAAGTTGTCCGGATGTTTCTGTCGATCTCCAGGGAAATATCGCTAAACATCCGACCATCAGTACTTCTAATTGGTATAACATACCCAAAGGTAGCCGAGTATCCTGGAGGCGCAATGCGCAAAAAACCCTACCGACTCATCTTCAACAACGACGGCGGCACCCTCTTCCGCCCCTTCGCACCCGCATCCACTGCGCCCTTCACCACCGCAGGCTTCATCGATGCCACCCTCAGTTACCTGGAGAACACCCAGGTCGACGCATTCTCGTGGACCCTGGGCACCGACGTCTGGCCCATGCCCGATATCCAGGGCGCCGGACGGGCGACCAATTTCTACTGCCATCAGACCGACGTCGGCGAGCGCTTCTACGAATACGACGGCCCCTTCCACGCCCGCAGCTGGAAAGTGATGGCCGACCGCGTCAAAACGATGATCGCCCACGGCGACGATCCGCCGCGCGTCCTCGCCGCAGCCACGCATCAGCGCGGCCTCGACTTCTTCCTGTCCGTCCGGATGAACGACGCCCATGACGGACGCATTATCGAGCGCAATCGGGACTCGCTTTTTGGCTCGAAACCCCCGTTGAGCTATCCCGTCTTCGAAAACGGAAAATTCAACGAGCAGAATATCCGCGGCCATATCTGCCGGATGAAACTCGACCACCCCGACTGGCTGATCGGCGAGCACGACGGCCTCACCCGCCTCTGCGCCATCGCCTTCGACTACGCCCACCAACCCGTCCGCGACTTCCGCCTCGCCCTGATCGAGGAGGCCATTGCCCAGTACGATATAGACGGCATCGAACTCGACTTCCTCCGCCACCCCCTCCTCTTCAAACCCGGCCAAGAGCGCACCCACGCCCATCTAATGACCCAATTCATCGGTCGCGTGCGCAAGGCGCTCGATCGCACCGGCAAAGAGCGCGGCAAGCATCTCTGTCTTGCGGTGCGCACCCTCGTACCGCTGCAGGCCGCCCGCCGCATTGGTCTCGACGTCGACGACTGGCTGGAAGCGGGCTATATCGACCAGTGGATTGGCGGTATCGTCGACCGCAACCACCTTGAATTGCGCCGTGCCGTCGAGCTGGGGGCCCGCCACAACTGCGCCGTTTACGCCTCCTTCAAGACCGACGGCATCCTTGGACGCGGCCACCATTCCCCGGAGGCCTTCCGCGCCATCGCCGCCAATCACTACCGCGCCGGCGTCCAGGGCATCTACCTGTTCAATATGACCGCCTACCGCTACCGCTGGCTGGCAGACCAGACGCCGCCGCCGGGGCTGGGCACCAACTACGATTTCCAACCGCTGCGCGAAATCGGCTCCTTCGAAGACATTCGGCACACAGACAAACACTACATCTTCGACAATAAGGGGTCTGGCCACCGAACCGACATCACCACCTTCACGGAATGGTCTGCCCAGATGCAGGATCGCCTACTGATCTCGGAATGGGGCACGGCCCGCGATAAACCCGTCCTCCCAACCCTTCTGCAGCAAGGCGAATCCGTCGAGACGATCTTGCGCATCGCCGACGACCCCTGCGAAGCAGAGGCCACAGGCTTGGAAATGGAAGCAACCCTCCGCCTGATGGTCACCGATATGACCGGAGGCTCCCACCTTTTGGCCGTTTCCTGGAATGGGAGCGATCTTGAAACGCAGCCACTTGAAGGCGAGCGCAGCTACACAATCGATTTATCCATCCCGTCTTCGTCCATCATCTGCGGAGACAACACCCTGAAGCTCACAGTAGCATCCGCCAACCCCGGCGTCCTCTCCGAAATCCGCATCGACGACGTCGAGGTGCTCGTCACCTACATAGCCACTCCATGAGTCACTCTCCCAGAAAAGTATCGGCGCGATTCCAGAAATACGGGGCTTCGAGGATACGCCGTTCTTCGGGACTCCAATCATCTTCAGCGCTGTGTGCAGGCCGCGGGTAACCCCCGTCTGGTTGCTCGCGCCCATCTTCCCGGTAGCGCCCCACAAACGCCATATGCCCCGGGGTGTAGCGGTAAAAAAGAGCCCAGCGTTCACGATCCGCCGTCCACGGTAACGTACCGTGCGTGAGTGCCTCGGTGAAAATAACCGCCGAACCCGCTTTCTGCGGCACAGGCTTTAGCCATGGCCCCATTTTCTCAAAAGAGGTGAAAGTGGACGGGCAGGCGAAATTGCTCTTGTGGCTACCCGGCACTACACAGAGGCCACCGTCCCCTACGCCGACATCGCACAACGCGTACTCAATGACCAACAGTTCGGAGTGAATTTGTCCATCGGCGACCTCGTAACCGATCCCGGGTTGCCGCGGTACAGCACCGCCGTGCAAATGAAAAGGCCCGCCCCCCTTTCTCATGAGCATTGCGTGACCGTGATCGTAGCGGAATTGCTTGCCGAGCAGGTCGGCGAGATACGGGACCATGCGCAGATGGCCGACCAGTTGCCGGAAAGGCTTGGCAAAACTAAGTAGCCCTGTAGATCGAAGAGATAACGCTCTTCATCCGTCATCATAGTACCGTCTCTCCTTGACTGTATCGAAGCAGCGCGAAGGCGCCGGTGCCGACGATACCGATTCGCAAACGCAACTGGAATGACAGTCTTTTTGCAGGTCGATAAGATCGAATTCGCGCACAAAGTACAGCAGTCGGCTATACGGCGCAAGGCAAGTGGACGGCCCAATGCGTTTTGCATATTATTCCCTTTTAAACATCGGCAAGATAGGAGGAACAGCTATGCAATTGAGCGAAGAGCAGGTCGCGCAATTTGCCACAGACGGCTATTTATTGCTGCGCGGTGCGTTGACCGGCGCGGATCTCGATCCGATTATCGCCGAATACGAAGAGCATATCGGTCGCCGCGCCGAAGAGTTGTTGGCCGAGGGCAAAATCTCGCAACTCTACGCCGACGAGCCCTTCGATCGCCGCTTGGTTTCTATTTGCCGCGAAAATTACGAGATATACAAAGAGCTCGATATAATGCATTTTCGCGGCAGGGCCTCGTTTGAATTTCTGCTCAACGACAATCTGCTCGATATGGTCGAGGCGCTGGTGGGGCCGGAAATCACCTGCAGCCCAATCCAGCACACCCGCGCCAAATTGCCAACGGCTATTTCGCCGAGCGGCGCGGACCCGCACGTGGCGCCCTGGCATCAGGACTCCGGCGTGACGTGGGCAGAAGCCGACCCGCACTTCATCCTCACGGTGTGGTTGCCCCTTTCGCCGGCTAGGCCGGAAAACGGTTGTTTGCAGATCATTCCCCGGACCCACGGCGGCGGTATGCGACAGCATCATATAAAGCAGGGGCTCGGCACGGTGATCATCGACGACGAGATGCCGGCCGCGGAGCAGTTGACCTTGCCAATGGACAAAGGCGATGTGCTGCTGATGCACAAACAGACGCCGCACCGCTCGACGACAAATAATTCGGATGTTGTGCGCTGGAGCATGGATTTGCGCTATCAGCAGACCGGCACGCCAACGGGTCGCCCGTACAATCCCGATTTCATCGCCCGCAGTCGCTCCAATCCCCATGCTGTGCTGCGCGATTACGGCCAGTGGTGCCGGCAGTGGGTCGAGGCCTTGGATCAGGTCAAGGGCAAGGCGATCAAAGGACACCGCTGGGAAGTCGTTAAATAGGCCGATATAGGTGTGAAATATGCCGTGCCGCGAGTCTGCCTTTTCCCCGGGGCAAAGACCCTTTAATTCCTAAATTTTAAAAAAAGGCCACGCCCATGCCGGACCAACCCAATATCCTCTTCATCATCACCGACCAACAATACGCCGGCGCCATGTCCTGCGCCGGCAACCCCGACGTCTACACCCCCCACATGGACAGCCTCGCCGAAACCGGTGTTCGCTTCACCCGTGCCTACTGCACATATCCTTTGTGCGGCCCCCAACGCGCCAGCATTATGACCGGCACCTATCCCCACATCAACGGTTCCACCAACAACGGCACCCCCATCAGACCCGACTTTATAGGCAAAACCCTCGGCAATACCCTTTCCAGTGCAGGCTACGACTGCGCCCTCTCTGGCAAGTGGCACGTGGCGGGCACCACGCCCGAAGAATGCGGCCTTGAAGTCATCGCCCCCAACCGCGACAATCAAGTCCCACTTGCTGCAATCGAATTTATGAAACGCGAGCGCGACAACCCCTTCTTTCTCTTCGCCTCATTCCTCAACCCCCACGACATTTGCCAAGTCGCCCGCAATCAACCCCTCCCTCAAGGCCCAGTTGCGCAACCCGAAACAGTCGAGAAATGCCCGAATCTCCCAGCCAACTTCGCCATCCCTCCTTACTCACCCGACATCCTGCAAATGCTGCGCACAGTCAACCGCCGCGTCTATCCCACCATCGAATACTCGGCAGACGACTGGCGCAAACTCCGCTTCCTCTATTATCGCCTGTGCGAAAAAGTCGACGCCGAAATCGGTGTCCTCCTCAATGGCCTACGCCAACTCGGTCTTGAAGATAATACATACATCGTCTTCACCTCCGACCACGGCGATGGCCACGGCGCCCACAATTGGAACCAAAAAACCTGCTTCTACGAAGAAGTCATCAATGTCCCTTTCATCATTAGCCACAAAGGTAGCTCTGCTTCAGGCACGGTAAATGACACCCACCTCGTATCCCTGGGCCTCGACCTTTTCCCAACCTTCTGCGATGTCGGCGCTACAACCACGCCCGCCAACCTCGAAGGCCTAAGCCTACGCCCTCTATCCGAAGGCAATACCTCAGGCGCATGGCGCGATGAACTCGTCGTCGAAACCGGCATCGACATCGGCGATGGTCCAGGCGGTGGAAGTGCGTCTCGTGCCGTCCTCACCGATCGCTACAAATACAGCGCCTACCCCATGGGCCGCTACCGCGAACAACTCGTCGATCTCCAGGACGACCCCGGTGAAATGATCAACCTAGCGGTCAATAGTCGTTTCCAAGATGAACTCAATGATCATCGCAAACGCCTAAAAGCGTGGTGCCAAAGAACAGACGATGAATTTTTAAAACTCTGTATATAGCAAGACGCCAAACACAAAAGCCACCCTCCAAACAGAGCGTGGCTTTTTCAACACTGTGGACACTTTTTCCGTTTATAAAACGATGAAAATCCGCAAGCCTATTTAGGGTATCTTGCAATTTCGTGCGAAATGGACCAATAATACCAATTTGAAGTACTGATGGCCGGATGTTTAACGGTATTGCCCCGGAGAAACAGCAGAAACATCCGGACAACGTGAAATCAATCTGGTATAAGGGGTAAAATCCTACCGACTACCCTGACAAAGAGCCGCCACCCTGTGAAGTGGCGTGGTTGACCTGACCGTCGGGTTAGGCCGTTGGCACATGTCGTAGTTGCTTGATTGGGGGCAACGATAAGCTGATAGCTTCACCCAGTTTGTTCCAGCCTGTGCGGCCAAAGGGTTCCGTATGATCGCGTAGAGATTGCTCGATCTTTGTTGCGGTGTCTCGCGCCTTGACGGCTTCGTTGGGGGAGATCAACCCGCCTTCGCAGGCGTCGATGAATTCGTCTTCATCATCAATCTCTACGTGGCCATCGAAAAAAGCGAGAGGGTCGAGCTTAAGGTCGCTAAAGCTCCATTCGTCGTCGACGAGAGTGGGTGGTGTACAGATATCTACACTGATTGCAATCGCACCTTTCAGGGACCACGAGGCCGTCCACCAGGCTTCGTGCGGAACCAGGAACATAACAGGATGACCGACCCCACCGGGTCCTCCACCAACCTCGCACTCAACGATTTTCGATCCTGCCTGCAATCTATAGATCGTGCCCTTGGGACTATAGAGCCACAGGCCATGGCGATCATGGCTCATTACATAGACCGGCCAACGGCCTATATTTTCTTGGCGCCTGATTTTCCGTATGACGGTGGTTTTTAGCATCAAAGTTCAGAACCTGTCGCTATCAACATAATTATTGTGCGAATCACGAATGTCTGGTCTATCACCTTCTATAAGGGCGATGCCACAACCGGCGCCCACGGCGACCTGCCCGGCCAATGGTCTCATGGAGTCTTCCTTACAAGATTTAATTAAATATAAATCTGCTATTGCGAACCTACAAAACCTCACTAAGTCTTCGCCCCATGTCAAGGTGAGATAACAAAAGACAATCCACCCAGGGATCAAGATTCAGTTGCCGCCCATGTGCAAGCGGAAGCCGCCATTGGCCCCGATGTCAGCGTCCGCCTGTTGCGGCTACTTGTGTCCCATCGCCTCACTAACGGAGCAATCACATTTTTTTGTTAAGGTGGGATATTTACAGGAAGGCCTTCATAAAGGGGTATGTGCTTGGATGAATTAGCCGAAGCCTTTTCACGGGCGCAGCAGGGGGATAAAGTAGCGTTCGGGAAACTGGTACGACGGTATCAGGATCTGGCGGTCGGCTATGCCTACGCCGTACTCGGTGATTTTCATCATGCAGAAGACGCTACCCAGGACGCGTTCGTCGATGCGTTTAACCACATCGACCAGGTGTATGAACTCCGTTCGTTTCCCGCCTGGCTCAAGAAAGTGGTGTTCAAACACTGCGATCGCATCACGCGTCGCCAAACGCTGCCCACGGCCCCGGCCGACACCGCTGACCATGTGCCTGCCGACCAACCCGACCCACACGAGCATATGGAACGGGAAAACCGCAAAGATATGGTCTGGGACATGCTGTCCAAACTGCCGGACAACGACCGGCAGGTCATAACGCTTTACTACATGTCGGGATACCCCCAAAAGGAGATCGCCGCCTTTTTAGACATCTCGGCGCCCGCCGTACGGCGCCGTCTCCACACCGCTCGCAAACGATTAAAAGAAAGGTTGTTGACCATGGCCGAAGATACCTTGCAGAACCAGGCACCATCAAAAGATGACGCGTTTGTCGGAAAAGTCGCAGGAAAAATAAGTGGTTGTATTACCACCGGACTGACATTTGCAGATGCCGCTATGCTGGACACGGTCTTCGACAATGTTAATATGCAGCAGGCGAAATACCACAATATCAACCTGAGTAAGTCTCATTTTGAGGACATCAACCTAAGTGGTTCCAACTTCACCAAAATTGATTTCTCGAACGTAGACCTTGTAGATTGTCAGGTCCAGGGCATGACGATCAATGGGATTCTGGTCAGTACGTTGTTGGAAAAGTATGGGGAAGCTGCATCGTAAACGCAGAGAAGAAAATCCTTATGCCTGACTATCAAGACGGGGTTGATCAATGTATTGGTCAACCCCGTCTTATTCCCACTATTGTTGTAAGCCATTTAACCGGCTTTGGTTTTTAACTGGTAAGGAGTCCGTTCGTCCACCGCGCCGGCCAACCCTAAAAGAGTGGTTATCTAAAGGCGAGCACTCCAGCACGGAAGAGGGCGATAAGACACCTATACGGCTTGACCCCCCTAAAAGGCCCTTTATAATTCCTATACATCAATGTATATCGGGCTTGGAGCCGGTGCGGGTACCGGACTCGCGATCGGAGCCGTGTAAGAGTGGGTAGGAGAGGACAATTGAGGAATGGTGGATCTGAGCGCGTATCGCATAGAGGCTGTTACTGTCAATCACAACACCTCGCTCTTTGCCGAGCTGTTGTTGCGATCCCTATTGGCCAAAACCCCCGCCGGACTGGATTTGTCGCTGACGGTGATGGACAATCAGTCCAAGGACGGGCCGGCGTTGGCGTCGTTGCGGGTATTTTGCGACGAACGGAACATTCCCTTCTTGCAATCCGGCTTTGACGCGGGGGCCAAGACGGTCAATACGCACGGGGAAGTCTTGCGCGACTTCACCCTCTCGCATACCGATTGCACGCATTACCTGTTCCTCGACGCCGATGTCTGCCTCCTGCACGAACACACCTTGCCGACGATGTTGGAGGAACTCGCAGCGAAGCCACAGGCGTTTGGGACCGGGTCGAGTTTTCACATTTATTGGGACGAGGACGAGGACGAGGACGAGGACGAGGACGAGGACGAGGAGGAAATGTCCTTCACCATGAAATATTCGATAAAGTATTGGGAGGGTTTCGAAAGGATTGGGCTCGAGTCGCGGACAAAGCCTGCGCCGCGTTTGCATCCGGCCTTCGCGCTGGTCGAGAATACGCCTTTGTTTAGGGATGTGGTGCGGGAGATAGGCTTTTCTAGCGCCTGGACCTTTGAAGAGGGAACCGGGGCGTTTTACGATACGTTTGGTCTAATGACACGGGTGATGAAAACACACGGGCTGCACGCCAAGCAGTCGGCGGTGGAGGTGCTGCACTTCTTCGGCGTAACTTACGATGAACTGTGGCAGGACGAGGGAGCGACCAACAGCAAAGTGGCGCTGTGCCGGAAGATGCTGGCTGAATACCAGGTCGGCAATTCAGAATGAGAGCGAGAAAATGGCAGAGCGCGAAGGCTATTGGGCCCGATAATGGTAGATCGGCCAGAAGGCATTTGGCGAATCTATTATTTGTAGGAAGAACAAATCGATGAATCAGATCAAACCCTATGAAAACGGCTACGAAAATGGCCTCCAAGCGGGCCGAGCCGTGGCGGGCAAATGGCAACCCAGTTCGACCAGCCGGTTGGTATATTGGATAGAAGCGATAAAAGAAGCGCCGACGATCGTCTGTGAGGAGCGGGATTTCGCCGCGGCCATGGACGATTTGCAGCGTTTGCACCAGGATGACTTGTTGGTGTTGGCGGCGGCTTTGCACCGGCGCAAGATGGACGCCTTGCCCGATCTAAAGATCTTTCCCGAATTGACGGGCATGGACGCCTATCTCGACGAGCAGGCCAAGGGATATGCGGCGGGGGCAGGTATCGACGTACGCGAAGTGCTCTTGGGCCGCTACTGCGAGGAGATTTACCTCGATATAGCGCGGGGACACGGTCAGACGATGGCGCATTGCTCGGAATTCTGGTTTCCGGATACGCCAAATGGCCCGCTATTGGGCAAGGGATGGGACGATGTGATGTCCTGGTATCTGGACGATCCCTTTCCACTGCCGCCGGCCGACCCGGGTGCGCCGCCCGTAGACGAGATCCCGCCGCAGGACGAAGGGCTCGGCTATCGTTGCGGTAGTGCGGGCAATGAGGTCGGGCTAAGTATCAACAATGGCGGCGGGGCCGTTTACGAATATGAAAAAGTGCGCCACGAGATGCTTTTTCCGGCTCCGGTCAACGAGTTGGTTTTGCGCACCTGCGCCACAGTCTATGAGGCGATCGAGATGCTGGTCCGCTACAATAAGTACTGGGGGCCGTGCAATTTGGTGGTCGGTGACGCAACCTGCAATGGCGTCCTCTTTGAGAAATCCCGTTACAGTTACGCGCTGCGCATGAGCAGCCGCAATGTTCTAATCACGACCTATGGCGGCTGCGAAGACGCGGATATGCGCGCCCTCTGCAATACCAATACCGCCTTGTTCAAATATTACCAGCGGCGGTTGCAGGTCATGAAGGAAATCGTCGCCGAGGCCGAGGCGGACGGCGGTTTGGATCTAGAAGTCTACTGGCGGGCCATCCTGCACCACGACGAAGAAGCACCCGGTTGCACCCATTTAGAGACTAAGCCGGCGGGTATCGAGTTATTCACTTTCGGAGCCTTCGCGCATTTGCCGCGCGAGATGCGAAGCATCAGCAAGACCATCGCGCGGGTCGACGGCGGCTTGCGCTACGGCTGCCAGGTGCCGGCGGTAGAGCGTCGATATCGCTTTCTTTAAGGAGATAGGGCATGTCAATTGAACAAGATATAGACCGCTTTGGCGACCAGGGTTTTGTAGTCGTCGATGATATCGTCGAGCCTGCGGTATTGAATGAATTGGAGGCGGGGAGCCGGCGCATACGAAATAAAATTCGCGCCGGCCAGGTCGATATCAAAACGGCCTTTGGCGACAACGACGAACCCAGCGTTATCTGGGGTTTGCTGGCACCCGAATACGGCGAGCCAGTTTTTGCCGACCATCTGATCAGTGAGCCGATCGCCTCCTATACGCGGGCAGTTCTCGGCGCAGAGCTGCGCTTGGGAGGGATAGCGCTTTTTACTACGGCAAATCAGGTGCCCTACGATACCGGTTGGCATCGCGACCTTGGTGGTGCCGACAAGGGCGCCAGCGAGGCGGAGGAGTTGGCCTTGCTCAACCGGCCCAAAACCGATTTCAAGTGGCATGTAGCTTTGGCCGACGACCCCTGTCTATGGATCGTGCCGGGCAGCCAGCGTCGCTATCGCACCGAAGCCGAGCGTGTGGCACTGGTCGAGGATATACACGCGCCATTGCCGGGTGCCAAGGCGATCAAGCTCAAACGGGGGCAGACGGTTTTCTAGGATGGCGCGACAATTCACCGGGGCTGGGCGCCGGAGGGTCTAGAAGAGCGGTTGAGTCTGGTCGGTTACTTGAGCCAGTATCGTCAGGATGAGCCTCCCGAGAGGGAGCTCGACGAGCGCTTTGCCTGGCTGTTGGCCGAGAATATCCGCGCCGCCTTGCCGGATAAAATGCAGCTCTACTACGACCGTTGGCGCGCATTGCAGCCGGTCTGAGTCGGCAAGATGCCCTTAAGACACGACCTTCATGGGTTAAAAAAACACTTCTAAAAAAGGAAATATACTACCATGACACATCCGTATTACAACTTCTGCGTGGCAGCTAGTGGTGGTCAGGACAAGAATGGTGGCGCCCTGTACACCTGCCGCCTCGACTCTGATGGCAGTGCAATTCACGTTGTCAGCACGACAGAATTGCCTAGTGCTGCTCCAGGATATATGACTGTTACCCAATCACGATCTGGAGAGCAGATGCTCTACGCTACAAGTGGCGAGGAGATATCGTGGTTCTCCATTGGCGACGACGGCAAAGTAGCGTTGTGCGGCAGTGCTCCAACAGGCAGCAAGGGCGCCTCACATTTGTGCACAGATAGCACCGCCCGTCTATTATTTACCGCAAATTATGGCACTGGTACGGTGTCTTTGCTGCCTATCGCCGAGGATGGCGCACTGGGTGAAACGAAAGTGTATGCGCACGGTCCCGGGGCCCATGACGGTGCTGAAGGTAGTTGGGGCGAGGGGCCACAATTCCGGCAAGAGTCAGCACACCCTCACGGAGTGGTAGTATGTGGCGGACAGCTCTACGTTGCAGACCTGGGTACCAATCAGGTCGTCTGCTGGACCATCGATTTCGACAATAACAAGCTGCTACCTGCAAGCGCCATCACACTACACGATCTTGCCGGGCCTCGACATATCCAGTTCACCAGTAGTGGTGATATGGGCTTTGCTCTAAATGAGCTCGACAATACGGTCTCTGTGCTGCGGCGCGACGCTGCCGAGAGCGGTGCACTCACGTTGGTGCAGACGCTTTCCTCGTTGCCACAGGGATGGGCCGAGGCCCACACGGACCCTGCGACATTCCCAAACGAAGTTTACTCCAAACCTTCGCATGCTTCCGAGCTGCTGCTCTCGCCCGATGACCGCTTTGTATACGCTAGTAACCGCGGCCATGATTCAATTGCGGTTTTTGCCATAAATGCATTGGATGGAACACTTACACCATTGCAGTTCGAGCCGACCCGGGGCCGCATTCCCTGGGTATTTTGTTTGAGCACAGACGGCCGCTTTGTGGTCGTGCAAAACAATCACACTCGGGCTGGTGAGGCCGGCCCAGACAGCGTGGTGGTATTTCGGCGAGAGGAGCCCACCGGCCTGCTGAACTTATCGGCAGCGCGCTTGGAATTTCCAACGGTGTCATCCGTTTGGGCACTCCCCGGGGGCCGACATTGAACTAAATTCAACAATTGGGTTGTCATAGCGAAGGCACGGTATCTTCATTCGTCCGCCATCTCCAGTATAGAGCCGTCGGGCTGAATCCGCCGCCTTTCCGCCTCGACCCCCTCAAACCATGTCTCCAACGCCCCGAGCATCCGGCTCGCGCGCTCCGGCTCATCCGTCGCCCTATTGTTCTGTTCCAGCGGGTCGTCGTCAATATTATACAATTCCAAATCCGCCGGCGGCGGGATAATCAACTCGGGATCCGGCTCGCTCATTAGCTCCGTCACCTCGTCGGGATGATATTTGTATTGGATATCCACCTCCACGTAGCGCTCCATCACGCGCTTATCCGCATCGGTCTTGGGCTTTTGCGCCAACTGGGGACGGACCAGCTTCCACGGCCCCTCGCGCATCGCCGCGTTGATCCAGCCGACGGGCTGAAATTGGTTGAGCTGCCAAAACCGCGCCGGAGCCTCATCGCCGGCGCCGTTCAACACCGCCGCCGCATCGCGCCCGTCTAGGGGCCGCCCGCCGGGCCGCTCGACACCGCACAACCCGGCCAAGGTAGGCAACCAATCCATACCGTGCACCAACTCGTCGATCTGCCGTCCCCCATCCAAACCGCCGCCCCAGCGCATGATCATCGGCACCCGGATGCCGCCCTCGTAAACCGAGCCCTTCTGCCCGTTAAAGCCGCAATTGTAGCGCCGTGTATCCGTGCTCATCCCCTTGGGTACTTGGTCGGGTCGCGTTGCAAACGCCGGTCCGTTGTCGCTGGTGAACATCAGGATCGTATCGTCCGCCAGCCCCAGGGCATCCAAGGTTTCCGCGATCCGCCCGACGCCCCGGTCCATGATCTCGTTCATCGCGTAAGTAATAGCCACCCCCGGACTCAACCCCGCATCTAGATAGGGCTGTACCGCTTCGTCGGGGGCCTGCAACGGCGTATGCGGCGCATTGTACATCACGCTGAGCAAAAAGGGCTCCTGCCGGTGCCGCTTAATAAAATCCACCGCCTCGTCGGTAAACGCATCGGTCAAATAACGCCCGTCCGCCGTCTCGCGCCGCCCATTGCGGTTGACCCACCAGTCGAAATAATCCATCCAGCCGCCATCAAAACCAAAAAACTCATCAAAGCCACGTGCGTTGGGATGGTAGCGATCATCTAAGGCGCCATTATGCCACTTGCCAATAAGCCCTGTGGCATACCCCCCGTGCTTGAACGCATCGCCGAGAGTCACCTCGTCGAGCGCGATGCGGTCCATCCCGCGCACCTCCATCGGCGTCAGTGCCCCGGTGCGGTGCGGATAACGACCCGTAAGAAGCGCCGCCCGCGACGGCGAGCACGCCGCCGACCCGGCGTACTGTTGGGTTAGACAGACCCCCTCGCCAACCAGCGCGTCGAGGTGGGGCGTTTTGGCCGGACCATCGTTAAAAACGCCGAAATCTCCATAGCCCATGTCGTCGGCGACGATAAGAACGATATTGGGACGCTTACTCATGCTATTCTCTTTCGTATTGTTTCGGTTAAAGACACTGCAAAAACAAATAAACGCAGGCCGTACGTTGCGGCCTATTCGCGGTCAATCTCAACGGCGCCAATGGAATTGCGGCGCCCAGCCCAAGACCTTTTTGGCGAGGCTATTGGAAACAAGTCCCTTATAGGGATCGGCTTCGTATTCGGCACCGCCACGCCAATCGATATCGGGCAACAGCTTTTGCACCAACTCGCGGCTGGTGAGCGAGGCCGACGAGATATCGTCGGCGACGACGAGCAGGGCGACGTGACCGGGATCAGGGCAGGTCAGCGCGCAAAGCGTGGCCCGGGCCAAATCCTCGACGTGGATATAACAGCCGTATTCCCAGTAGGGCGTCCATTCGAATTCGGCGTCTTTTTCGCGTTCTTTTTTAACCCACTCGATGGTTTCATCGGTCCATACCGCCGGCGGGCGAATGCAGACGGTAGGGATGCCGGTGCGGCGGGTAAAGAGACGGCACGTTTGTTCGCCGAGGTATTTGCTGGTGCCGTAGGGGCGACCGGGCCGGCAGACGTGGCTTTCGTCGAGGGGCAGGAAATCGGGCGTGTCCTCGCCCAAAAAGAGCCCCATAGCGTTGACGCTGGAATAGGAGACAATGCGCTTTACGCCGTGCGCCTCGGCGGCCTGTAACACGTTAAAGGTACCGACCGTGCCGCTAGCATAGGATGCTTCCGGCGCGATTCCCTTGCCCATAGCCATGGCCAGATGCGCAACCCAATCACAACCTTCCATAGCTTTGTGCACGGCGGTGGCGTCCATAATGTCGTGCCCGTCGGCAATGTCATATCCAACAACTTGGTGGCCTGCTTCGGTGAAGATTCGTTCGACGACCGATCCGATCCGGCCTTTTGAACCTGTGAGGAAAATCCGCATTGATCCCTTCTTTATGGTCTATTCAAGTATTGACCTTAAAATATCTTCAGGACTTCTTGAATATCCTCTATTAACCCTAGCAGCGTCAATTTGTCGCCCACATAGCCTGGGCGCACAGGGGCTAGGGTTTGACCTACCCCCCTAACAGACCCTATATAATTCCTCTATATCGAATGGATCAAGGGCACTGCTTTGCGGCCTGTGCTTAATATTCTTGAAGATGAACCCAGGGAAAGCCTCCTGGTAGCATACAAACTACGCCTGCGGCAGGCCTACACGCGCCGATTCCGGCATTTATTCATTATCTCCACGATACGAGGCCCTATGGATCCGACAGAAAAAGTACAGATCGGCGCGACCGGTGTTGAAGTGACACGCCTGGGCTTGGGCGGTGCGGCGTTGGCCGGCATGGTAGCCGCCGACGGCATCTACCAGGGCAGCACGTACGATGAGGGTCTGCGCCTTATTCGCCGTGCCTACGATCTGGGGGTGCGCTATTTCGATACCGCGCCGCTATACGGCGAGGGGCGCAGCGAGATGCGCTACGCCCGCGTCCTGAAAGATATGCCGCGCGACCAATTTGTCATGTCCACCAAGGTGTCGCGGCTTTTCGTGCCAACAGGTCCGGCGACAGAAGGGCCGGAAAACCCAGATGGCGTGCCGCCGTACGAGATGCGCTTCGATTTCAGCGCCGACGGCATCCGCCGTTCGCTGGAAGGCAGCCTGGAGCGGCTGGGCATGCAGCAGGTCGAGATCGTTTATCTACACGATAGTGACTACGACGGACAACACAGCGACGCCGAATTTGCCCAAGGCCTGGAGACACTTAGGCGTTTCCAATAAAAAAGTCGTTCCATAGGGGCGGTTGGGTTATCTTGGGTTCCCCCAACCAGGAGAATCGCCCATGGGACTGAGTGAAGCCGAGAAAGTTACCTATATCGAAACGGCAC
>WLWI01000729.1_pt1 | contig 29538 bp, 20 predicted proteins | sample 6701501 | NCBI WGS metagenome assembly WLWI01 (sample SAMN12718690, study PRJNA515312) | sponge metagenome | isolation source: marine sponge | host: Mycale hentscheli | place: New Zealand: South Island, Marlborough, Capsize Point | collected 2014-11-01 | reverse complement strand
TATATATAACATATACCCGATTTTGCATTATCCACCCCTAATACTGTCTCGCTCGCTTCGCTCGCTCGCCAATAAACAAACATCCCCGATTTTCAATTGTGTTACCCCTGTAAGTGTCTCGCTCGCTCGCCAATAATTTATAAAATGATGCAAATCATTAATTAATACACTATGTGAAGCAGTTTACAAAAGAAAGAATTATGTATATGTGTGAATTCCAGATTAACATGGTTGCTCTTTGACATAGAATTTTTTTTTAAAACTGTATTTTCCTGACCAAATAATTTTGGTGAATTTATGGTCTTTGGGTTTCAATATTAAACTGTACAAGCAGTGTAGTGTGCTTACCTTATGCTAGAAGAAAATACCTTGTCAGGATATGTGAGTGACTTTTCAGAATCATGAAAAGTGAGTGAATTGAATAAGTGACTATTTGGGAGTAACATGTGTGTGTTTGTATTCCTGCTGTGCCAACGACCTTCTATGCAATTTATTTTTGCAGACATTTTTTATTCTGTGTTATGTATGTAGTTTTCTTCCCCTGTGGTTGACACTAAACTAGTGAAGAAATTAGGAGAAGCTGAAGAAAAACTTTCACTTTTGGAAAAAGAGAAATTGAGAATACAAAAGGTTTGCTTAGTTACTGTGATAGTCACTGTGAACCTATAGAAATATGGTTATACTTTTTTCTAATTACTTTTTAATGTGATCATTCTAAAAGGTCAGTTTTCTAATACAGTTTATGTATTGGTTGCCATAAGCAACATCTGGCTGATAAAATATGCCTGTTTATTTGATGTAATATCTAGTTATAGATTCAAGAACAAATCTGTTCCCCAACTTAATTGATGATAGCACAATGGCAAGTAAATACAAGTCAATTAGTATGTACGTATTTGTTCCATGTTTGATAATGGCCTTACAATGGCACAGGAAATACTAGCTTCCAAGTAGAATAGTAAATATTTACATACAAATTGTGTTAAGGTGCGATGTACATAAGACACTCCCTTACTTGTTTGTGGGAGTAGAAAGCTACATCCTATTACAAACTCATTGAGTTTTCAATATATGTAATTATGTTCCTACTTTGCTAGTGATATTTTCCCCTGGATACCCAGTGTATAAGTTATTATTATATACATACATATGAGTTAGACTGGGCTAGCTGGAAAGACTGTGGATATCTCTTACCAGAATCTATCCAACATGTGAGGGTTGTAAAACCTAAATACGTATGTACTTCCTGGAACCGTTTTGTCAAGACTAGTATGGCATTTTACTTCTACAACTTGTATTATAAGCATGTTTACATTCACACTATGCATGCATATAATCTTTGCTTTTTAAGGCAGATACAGGATGTACAGTAGGAGACAAAATAAAGTTCTGGATTCCGTCCATTTGTATGGCCGTAATACGGTAGTTTTTTACTGTTGCGTTCCGTACCGTTTCGACCAAACGGCCGACACTGTTTTCTAAAAAAAAAAAAAAAAAAATGGTTAAGCTTTTTTGTCGATTCACTGATATTTAGCTAGGAACTCTTCCATAGCTATATCAGCAAGCTAAGGCCTTATATGACCCGTTAAATGCTACGGGGAAAGTGCAAAAAAGCTCGTACAAAAATTTAACTTGCTTCAATAAAGCTTCAGACCGAAGTTTCGATGGCCACACAGCTATAACCAGGTCCGCACTTCATAGATCTTCTGTTAGCTACTGATGAACTTTCAGTAGTAAAAAATCTAGGCACAAGAAGGCCCTAACATCGAGAGAAAAAAATATCGATACTGTGTAGTAGTTGAGCTAACAATTCTCCGCAAGACAGCTTCGAACAGGACGGCTTCAATTTGTTTAACCCGAAAAGTTACGCCTCCATGAGCCTGCAAACAAAAAATCATAACGTGTTATTGGATGAACAATTTTTTTTTATGTCTTTGAGCGAGGCATACGGTGAACGAGAAAGATTAAAACTGTAACACGGTCGAACGGAACGGCCGTTTTTTTACCAAACGGCGTACTGTTCCCCCCCCCCCCCCCCCCCCCCATTTTTTAATCGTGCGACAGCCGTTCCTATGGAACAGAATTTGGAACTTTTTTTTTGTCTCTTACTATACTTGGGCAGTGAATGTTATGCTGAAACTGGGTTTCTTATATACATATCTGAACTATCAATTTTGATTTTTTTTTTAAATTTTAGTTTAATATTATACCTATATATTATTAGGACCATGAAATTTGCAAGCAACACAAGGAGGAAGTCGAGCAGCAGCTGCAAGAACAGAAGTTTGTATTAGAACAGCAGAAGAAACGATATGAAGAAATGGAAGTATGTGTCCAAAAGATTGACTTGATAGTCCTTATCCTCTGGCAGTAGTATACGTTTGTGTGCGCGCGTGTTTTTTGTCATAGGTTCGACACAGAGAAGAGATATCTCAGATTAGAACTGCTGGTCATGACAGCCTGGCTATTATTGTTGAAGAGTACAAGGTAAATACATACACACTGAATTGCTTTCTGAGTCAGGTTAAAGATTTAGAAATAGAAGAAATTTTAAGCACATTTTGTTCTAACTTTTGATATGCTTATGTACATACATAGGAGCAGTCTAAGGTCGTAGTTCAGCAGGAAAGAGAAAGAGCAGAAAAGCTGATCCAGGATGCTATTTCTAGGGAAGCACAGAAATCGGAGCAGTTGTTGCAAGAACAGCACCAGAGATTGTCAGCTGCATTGGAGGAGGAGAAAGACAAACATGCTCAGATAATATCAGTAGCTCTTCAGGAAGCAGAAACAAAGCATAAAGTAAGAATGTGTATACGTATGCTAAATATAATGTGTACAGCATACAATAGTGGACTCTCCTTAAACAAACTTGAGGGTACTAAGCTAAATGTTCTTGTAAACTGGCATTAATTGTTTTGATAAAGCCTTTTCAATCCACTAATTATGGCTCCCCTCCGGAGGAGGAAATGTTTCCGGTCATTCTCTGTGTGTCTCATATTCTGGGAGGCACACTTTTGAACACTTATCAATTTTTTTAACTAAATCTGCTTCATCATGCGTATTAAAAAAACTATCTCAACAAAATGACAGCTTCCTGGCTTCTTTGACTGAGACAATATCCTTTGGATCATCAGACATGAATTGTGATAGGTAGTCATTCAAGGATATTTCCATGCTTAAACTTCCCATACAGTAGGAGATGAAATAAAGTTCCGAATTTCGTTCCGTAGTACGGCCGTAAACAGTAGTTTTTTACTGTAAATTTTACCTGTTACGTACTGTTTTGACTAAACGGTCGGCACAGTTTACTAAAACGGTAAAAAAAAAACAATAACGGTTAAGCTTTTTAGTTGATTCACAGGTATTTTCTAGCTATAAACTCTTTCATAGCTATATCAGCATGCTAAGGCCTTGTATTGACCATTAAATCCTATGGGATAGTGCAAAAAAGATCATACAAAAATTTAACTTGCTTCAATTTAGCAGACCGAAGTTCTGACGGGCATAGAGCTCAAACGAGGTCCACACTTCGTAGGTCTTCTGTTAGCTACTAATGAACCTCCAGTAGAAAAAAAAATCTAAGCCCGAGAAGGTCCTAACATCGAGAAATAATCGATACTGTGCAGTGGTCAAACTAACAATTCTCCGCGAGACAACTTTGAATATGATGGTTTCAATTTTTTTTAAACTCTAAAAGCTCCGCCTTTCAGGAGCCTGTAAACCAAAATCGGAACGTTTTATTGGATAAACGATTTTTTATATTTCTTTGAGTGAGACATACGGTGAACGAGAATAATTAAAACGGTAATGCGGTCGGACGGAATAGCCGTTGTTTACCAAACGGCATACCGTTTCCCTCCCCCCCCCCCCCTCGTTTTTTTTTTTTAATTGTGCAACGGCCGTTCTACGGAATGGAATTCGGAACTTTATTTTGTCTTCTGCTATGACTGCTTCCAACTTCCTGTCTGTATCATGAAGTGCTAATAGGTAACAATTTTCCATATCTGATAATATACTGTACATTCTGAGTCCAGTTGAACTACTTCATCCTCGTGCAAATCTTCACAACTGATTTTTCCTGCTGATTATATCATAAAAATAAATTAATATAATACATTTTTACTAGGGAAAGTTCACGAATATGCTGGGAGTTAAATTCAGGGTCTTTTTTCTAATCTCTAATTGTTTTCTACAGGAGAGTATGGTGGTGGCTTTGCGTGAGTGTGAGCAAAACTGTGAAGAAAAGCAGAAGGCACTTCTAGAAGAAGAAAGAAAGAAATCGGATAGAGTTCTGGAAGCAGCTCTTGCTGATGACAAAATGAAGATGGAATCATTTATAGCTGACATAAAGGTAAAAACTTTTTTTTATTAGTTGATCTGACTGCCAGGCTAATTTGTATGGTAGTCAGTATTAGAAGTCAAGTTACATAATGGAATGGGATTCAAAGTTATGGACAGGGGTGGGAATGTTTGAATGCTGTTTTTTTTTGTTTTGTTTTTTGTTGTTGTTGTTATTTGTCAGTGGAGAGTAACTGTCATCCCTCCCACCTTTTTATGGCCTATTAATTTAGCCAATTTCTGGTTTACATAATTACATTGTTACATTGCTGTGATTTTTCTTCAATTAAGCGATAGTTAAACCATGGTTCAAGGAATTATCACTGGTTATTGCCTTGAAAGATAGAGTGATATGATAGAGTGGATGATGTCTAGTGAAGGTCACAAGACAAGGCTTTATACTTCAATAAATAATTCTTCATGTCAGTCTTCTTTAGACACAGGGATGGAGTAACTGTCCACAAAAAAAAACTTTGTACAAGCAAAAAGTAAAAAAAAATTATTTCCTTCGTAGCTAAGAGAACTATGATACATCACCCTATATCATATTTATTTGTGCGTCTCACTCTGTTTTGTCACAAACACTTCTTCTGAGTACAATTTAAACACTCTTTGTGATACAATTTGTTTTTCGCAGGGGACTTGAAGGGAATAATACAGGGTAATAACATTTTTAATCTGTGGCTGTTACCACAACAACTACGTTATAATTGTTTTTATACCACAGTTGCTATGGTAACAGCTATGGAGTAAATATGTTATTCCCATGTGTTATTTCCCTCCAAGCATCTGTGGGAAAAATATTTTTATACCACAAAGAGAGTTTAAATTGGACCCAGAAGAATTTTTTGTCAGCCAAATAGAGTGAGATGCACAAATAAGTATGACCATAAAGTGATGTATCATGGTTTTCTTTGCTACGAATGAAAACAATTTTTTTTTAAACTTGTGCGAAGCTTTCTTTGTGAATGGTTACTCCATTCCTGAAAGAACTGACACCGAGAATTATTTATTGGAATATGATATCTTTTCTTGTGAACCTCACTGGATATCAACACTCCATTGCCACTGTTTTGTTTGAAAGCAGCGGAAAGGAAATGAAATGCACTTCTTATCTATGTTTGGAATGATCCTTGCTACATAAACTAGACATAATTTTGCCCTTCAAACAATGATAACTGCTCTTTTATTTGGGCTTTTGCTCTGTTCAAAAAGGAAACTATAATGATATAAAAAGTTAAACCACCATGGCAACTCTTGGAATAATAGGGTAAAGTCTCTTTTCCTGCATTCTTCCCCCTTTCACAATAAAAACAACAGCTAAACTTGTTTCTAATTTTCAATGGTACAGGTTTATAGATTCTTAATTCTTCCATTACTGTCACAATAATGTGTATTGGTTAGTTTTTTTGAAAACCACATGTAAAGTGATAAAACAACCATGGGCAGGGTGTGTAGTTCCAATGCTAATGTGATGTGAATAGGCCTGCTACACTTTAAAAAATACAATATTTGTATCACTATACTCATGCTTTATTTTAGAAAAATCATGAGCAGAAAATGGAAGACGAACAGGAGAAAACTAAGGAGGGTATACAAGCTGCCCTAGAGGAAGAGAGAATTAGAAGCAAGGTAAATGCTTAACAACTTCATTTTATTAAGTACTATATTACACTACTCGAATTTTATTCTAATTCCCAATTAGAACAAATGAATGTGTTCAATTTGCTTGAATACAACCTAATCAAATAATGCCACCCTATCAATTGCCTAGTGAATTACTACCAATCTTGAATTGATGGTTTTAGTGCTGAGCACTCCTGAAAATCATGTGTAGTCAAAATGGTGTCCAATATTTACCTGCTAAATTTCACCTTTGAGGATATATTGCGAGTTTGAACAGATGTGTTGACTAGGTAATTAATTACAAATTCCTAGACTTCATGTAATAACAATAAAGGCATTTATAAATACAATCATGAAATCCTACAGTGCCTATTACTATTAATGAGGTAAAGTGGTAGAGTTGGGAGGCAGTAGAGTAATACAAAAATGATAATTGTTAATCATATGAGGGCAAGAAAAGATGGTATGTGAATTTGGCAATCTTTAACTAGTCATATCTATCATTTTTGTAAATATCGTTCAGTAGCCACTTGCTTACGTACTAACTGGGGCTGTCCACACACATAGTACTAACTAGTGGTGCGCTCGAATAGCGCAAATGCATGGCGAGCGAGCAGACTCTTTTTACAGAAAAATAGGACAGAAATTACATCTAACTGTAGTGCACAGTCTAACCCTTTCCATTCTCAGTTAGCATCAAAGAATCTAAAGGCTCTGATCCCAGACTACGGAAGTGGACCCATGCATTGTAGTAACAATAACAGAATTACCTGAATAAACTTCGAAAGCAGTGGCAAAGAAGCGCAGCTTGACAAAGACTTCACAATTGTTTCAAGAAGAGAGTAGCTAGAAACTTTTTGGTTGAAACAAAGTTGGGTAAGGCAGTGCAGCAGGATTCTCCGTGCTAGTTAATTGAAAAATACTGGAACTATGAACGCTTTACCTAACTTACGTAATTAGAAGCGCGGGAGAAATATTTTGACGTACGTATACATATATATGTATACTATATATCTGAAATCTCAATTGAACACGACTGATAGTCAGCTTCGCTCGCTCGCTGAATGATCTCAGAATTTTCCTATTTATTGAGATTTCATTTAGTATTGTACGTTTGTTCACTGCTTTATTTTTAACATTACTGATTTACTATGCAGCTAATGGGTAATGAATAAATATGCAATCAGTAAGTCGAATGTATTGCGTACTAGCACCTGGAATTTAAAAGTGAACATTACTGAATCATAGTCTGTTCTGAGCACCCATTGTTTAAGATGATTGTCTAAATCACAGTCCTAATGGAAGACCAACTGCCACAAAGTTCCTGTTGTCTGGTTTGAACATGGTATTCCACCATCACCTCTTGCTGCCTCTGCATACACATCAGGATATCTTTAACTTATGTCCAAGAAAATTAAACATATCGGGTATAGCAAGTACTTTCAGCTGTAACAATACTCTTTGACTTCAGCCTAGGATGCTGGGATTGTGGCTTTACTGTCTATCATCCATGGGTATTCCTGGGAGGCTCCACCCACTTATATGGGTGTGTCAAATAGTCATGTTGTCAAATTAAAATTTAAACTGCTAGAATTCATTTGTGAAATTTTCAGTAACCTTGAGTAAGAGGGAGGGGGTGGGTAAGCATGTGTGAGATTGTTCCATCGTTTTGCTTAGATGAATTAAAAAAAAAAAAATTTTGAAGTCATTTTAGAAATGGAACATTGAGATTCTAAGAGACTAACATTGTTATTTCACTGGTGCCTTGGTTACCCATGCTCGTTGTCTTAAGCATGGCATAATAAATGTATTAATTTTTAATTGCTCATGTATGTATAATATGTACATATGTACGTGGCCAAAAATTAAATATTCTGTTCGTATGAAAATTCAAATTTATATAAAACAATGTTTTTAATGCCACTGCTATTTTTCAAACATGAATTTTTTTTGCGGTACTTTATGCAGTTTAGGTTTTTGCTGGTAAGTTTGGCAATCTTCATTAATTTTCACTAGCTACTCGTATAATCATGGCCTTTAATGGAAGCTATTGAATTCATAATTCCCACCATATTTTCTTAGCCAAAAGCGCTGTAGCACATAAGTCTGGGTGTTTACCCAAACTCAGGTTAGTAAAAGGTATTTGTCATTGTAACTCTGGTGTGAAGCTTAAAAGGTGACATATGTATTTACCTTGTAATTACAGGAACAGTGGAGGGAGTTTTTAGAAGAAGAACGTTCAAGATCTTCAGAAGCCATTAAAAGATCCGTTGAACAAGCCAGGAGTGAAGTTCAGGTTAAAATGGAAGATATAGCGAAGGTAAACTATTACATATCTTTTTACATATCTCCTATTTGTAACACTTAGTAATTTTGATGAAAGTCAGGGCTGATGTACATACATGTATTTTAAATAGGTGTACATGTATATACTATTGAAATACCTGTGCCATATTTATGTCGATTGGATGCTGGAAAGTACATATATGATTTATAATGTCGAGTCACCTATTGGATTACGTCATGTAATCTGATTAGTACATATGTGAATTTAGTTTATGTTTAAGTGTCAAACAAAGTGTTCAAATTTTTTAATTGGGATGTGGAGAAGCTTGGCCATCTAACTTAAGAAATCCTCATGTTGTAGGATCTATCGGGCCTATTTTCACAATACTCTCTCACATGTAATTTGAATAATTGAAGTGTGATGGACATACTGTACGTATGTATTAGTGCTAGATCCATGATTTCCTAACAAAATTTACTGCTGAACATTTATTATGCTTAAAAAGATATTGCAGGCTTTAGACTTTGTTACAGTGCAACAGGCTTAAAGAGTAGAACTTTGTTTTTCTTGTCCATTTCTGAATGTTTTGTTATTATCTTCCAAAGTACAGGTTCTACTGGTTCCAAACTTGGTACAGACATGAAGACATCTCAACTGATCACATATGTGGTTTTAAAATTGTCTCACCAAATCATGTACTTAATTTATAAGGTGTGAATTAACATGTTGTTGTTGTTGTTTTTCGCTTGAGTGTCAAATTGCTTTAAGCTGGCATTTTTTAGATCCATGGAGTTAAGGTCTGTTATGAACTTGTTTAGTTCTTAAAAGACCAAAGTTTGGAATGGAGGGCTCTGCATATGGATTGACTTCTTATATTTTGCTCAGTAATGTGATATATCGCCAATTTTGGACAAATTTGGTGAGTTTCATAGTTTGGAGACCGCAATTCATGCATGTGAAGTATTTAATGTTGAAATATTACTTATCTATGTCTCCACTAACATGGTGCAGAGGTTGGGAGTCATTGCCTCACTTGTTGCAAAGAAATATCAACTTTAGTAATAGCAGATCTCCAAAAATTCCACGTTGCAGCTCAAGGAATGTAGCGGTTTTAACATCATGAAGGCTTGTGGAGAACTTGCGTTTCCCATGCGGGTGGGGATTCCCCATTGAATGCGGTTAATTAACAGCTAAAGGATCATCATAAACCAAGAAATAACTAAAAAATATATAAAAGCTTGCCCGTTAGGCTCAAAATCTAGCTGTGACGCTCAAAATCTAGCTGTCAGGCATGGTGGACGTGTCGTGCTGTCCCTCTAGCTAAATGCCGGATCGTGTCCGTGGACAAGAATAATGCAAATGGCTAGCATATTAAATAGTTCCAGTTTTTTAAATCGCAGCTAAACTTTAGGCATTAAATAATTACGGTACCTTAATACCTCACCCCTAACACGAGAATTTACTTAAGCTAGCACTTCCATGTCTGCACAGCACTGCACCACAAAGTAAATCTGGCAGGTAACGAGCACCACAGGGCGCCAATCTCTTTAATATTGCAAGGTCAGAGTCTCTGACGTCACAGCTGCAACATTCTTTAGGCCACAAACGCAATTTTCTCGAGATCACTTGGTACAAAAACTGATTTTTCTTCTCAACAAATGAAGCAACCGCTCCCAATCTGTGCACCAAGTTAGTGGAGACATATATAAATAAGTTTTCAAATTAAATACTTCATTTATATAAATTGCAGTCTCCGAACTATGAAACTCACCAAATGTGTCCAAAATTGGCGATTATATCACATTACTGAGCAAAATATAAGAAGTCAATCCATATGTAGAGCCCTCCATTCCAAAATTTGGTCTTTTAAGAACTAAATAAGTTCATAACAGACCTTAACTCCATGGATCTAAAAAAATGCCAGCTTAAGCAATTTGACACTCAAGCGAAAAAAAGAAATACATGTTAATTCACACCTTATAAATTAAATACATGATTTGGTGGGAAAATTTTAAAACCACATTATATGATCAGTAGAGATGTCTTCATGTCTGTACCAAGTTTGGAACCAGTAGAACATGTTTTTTTAAAAAGATAATAAAACATTCAGAAATGGACAAGAAAGACAAAAGTCTACTCTTTAAGCCTGTTGCACTGTAATTCCATTAAATCATCTATAAGCAAATATATAAGCACAACATTTCTGTGTTCGTGTATTTGTTTTTTCTGATTTTTTTTTTTTTTGGTTGCTGTTGCTTTTCTTTGGGTATTAATTTCTTGCCCATGTCCTTCTCAGAAGACAGAAAAATATGTTTGAAAACATTTCACTGCTTATTATTTCAACAGATTTAAAGAAATGTTTTGAAGTATGGTGGTGAAACTATGGGGTTTTTAACATCTGAACTCTCATCTGTAACAGTCAAGAATAGTTTTAATGAAGTCGTCTACTTTTTATTTGTGTAATATGTTTTAGGCATCTGAGATCAGTAAACAGAGATCACTGGCAAGTTTGGACCTATTTTTAGAGAGTGCAAGGGCTCAGCTGAAGATTTTGATTTCGAATTCTCCAGAGAATACTGATGCTGAAGATATTTCTCCAGAAATCTATTAGAAGATGACGCATTGTTTTTAAATTATCTTAGGATTTTTGTTTTTATGTAACCAATTTTTTTTTATATCTTACCTGCATTTTATGCTCATATGTTGACTTGTGTACCTGTTTTTGTGATATTGGTAATATTATTTGAAGGTTATTATATGATTGTGTATAGAGCTTGCAGATATTTCACTATCTAATCACCCAGAGAAACTTGCCCTGTGGCTTTACAAACTAACACAGTAAAGCATTTACAAGTGCCTCAAATATTGTTCTTGTCAAGGAGCATATAATTTGCTATACTCACAACATGTTCATCTACTTTTCCGATGTTCCAAATTGTTGGATGTACAATAAGTGTGGTGTCCGATTCAATATGTATATATTAGTAAAGTGGCATGCCAGAAGTAGTACATTTTGTGATGAAAGAGTTAAATTTGATACACGATGTATTTGCATAATGAACCTCCAATTAGACCTTTGGCTACCTCTAGGTGCTAACTAATGAATTACCACTAGATTTCTAATGAAATGGTTTCCTTGATCAAATGTAATATAGTGTATCAAATGAAAGTGTGTGCTTAGTAGAGCAATAGATCACATTTGTATTTCAAACCATTCACAAGTTTTTTCTGGTCATTTTGGATTTAATAAAATTATTGCAATAGCTATACGAGTCAATAGTGTATTAAGAACTTCATAAGTGCATCGCATGTAAACCAATCGGACATCACACATTTAATAACATCAGGCGGCTTACTACCATGACCTACATGGGCATCAATGTAAACCACTACACAAACTTTGTTACAATGAGAAAAAAAAAAGACTTAGTTGTAAGTACACTTGCCCTCTCCCTCATGCACAAAGAAGTGTTTTTAAAATACAGTCCTATTGTATTTGCCCCAACTGCCAATACTGTGAGCTGTCAGGTATCTGAAATGCTTGCCAGTTCCAAGCACAATTCAAAGTTTAAACACACAGCAGGTCACTCTTTGCAATTCCTGACTGAGGCTGAAAAAAAAAAGCTTCACTGTGTTTGGGTTCAAGATACATAAGACAGAAAACGCAATTATTTGTTTTTAGCCACTTCTTTGAATGAAATCGTTACGCCGAGAAAATGGTAAAGGGTTACTTCACGACACGAAAGTCGTTGCACTTGTCATATTATAGGCGTGGTTATATTTAGTGTCGATTTCGCGGGTGGCTATTCCTTACCCAGATTTGAAGGTAAGGCGGTGTTCTTGTAGTTTTATATACATTCTGCCTGACCCTATCCCCCTTTAGCCCAGCACCAACATTCAGTAGTAGAAAAACGAAATAAAGCAGACAAAAATTGTATTCACTCGCTGATATTACTTCCGCATTCCTTTGCTATTAATACTGCTCCGTTGGCCTGTAGTACCGAGGATAAACGTGTAGTGGTGCTGAGGGAGACTTAAAACTTCGCTTGGAACAAAACGGTGAACAAGTCTGGAAGGAAACTTAGCTGTACACGAACGTCTGAATTTACAACTTTGACAGGTTAGAGACCAGTGGATTTGGGCTGATTAGTCACTTTTTATTGAATCATTGAAATGATAAACAGAACTGACACACAATATATTTATCTAGTGATATCTCAATCATTAGGTACTTTATCAGTTAATGATTATAGAATTCTAAATCCTTTATAATACAATTGAAACCATCACCTCATTGATAGTTGTTTTATCCTATCATGAAAACCTAGTGTCAAAATTTGTTGGTCATCTGCTTTGAAAGAATCTATGGTTAAAATGGTGGCAATAGCCTTACTCATAGCTTTGCCAGGCCGTCATACAACATGCATGTGTTAATACTGTGTATGTACATTTACATATATTATATATTATTTCATAGATGGCAGACAGTTATGAAGAATTACAGCGAGAAAACAGGAAGCTAAAAACAGAACTGTTGGCGCAAAAAGCTGTTTGTCAAAAATTAAGGGAAGAAAAAGAGGCAAGTATAAAAATTGTGGAAGATGCTGAAGAAGAAATTATGTAAGTATGCTAAATGGATTAGGAAATGCAGATACGTAGGTGTTTGGTTTAAATTCATACACAAGGTCATTTCAAATATTTATGCAATAGACTGGGAAAAAACTATCATGAATGACCACTAAAATAACTTAAAATCATTGTTTTCCTTCATGATATAAATAGCCTCCTGTATATTTGTGTTCACTCAAGGTTTTTCATTTTTTCCCTATGTTGCAAGTTACCAAATGTGAATTGGTTTTTATTTTCATTTATTGTTAACCCTCAGCGCACATGTGCGAGAGGGTTCTAGTTGCCATCCTGTCTGTTTATCTGTCTATCTGTCATACTCTGATTTTGGAGACTGACAATTAACTGTAGATTTAGGTATGAACTTGCTGAGATCGATGATTTAAGACATATTGTGCTACTTCTTAAAATTTCGGGCTGATTTTGGAGAAAATGTGAAGCTGTCAGCTCCCTTTATATAATAGCCTTTTGTGGGTGACACCCCTTACTGTCATTTTAATCACATGACCAAATAATTTCTTGCTTCCTGCGGTAGTTTTGCTTTATGCTGAAATGTTAAGTGAGTGCTGCTGGAATTGGAGTTTCACATTGAAACTATACCGTGGAGTGTCTCTCGAATGTTTGGCTCCTCTTGTGAAGACAGCATCTTAAGTATTTACTGTTTTCATTGCTAGAACTGTATTGACACCTGATTAGAATTAGCCGAATAAATTATTCTTATGGTCTGAGAAATGATTTTGTAATGGCTAGCTTTTGTATAGTAGTGCTGAGGGTTCGCACCTTTGGTTCTTCATTTTTTATTGTTTTCAGTTCATGTTTTGTCTTCCTCATTATAATTTGCATCTTTCAATTTTGCATTCTGTGAGTTTCATTTGCTTATATACTGTAAATACTTTTATGCTCTTTGTTTAATCATTTGTCTTTACTTTTATGGGTTGTTAATTTAATCATTTGTCTCAAATTATACGGCTGTGAAGATTCAGCAAAATTCAATTATCACTTGTATTGGTACGAATTTATGTTTAGAGTATCCCATTTGACTCGTGAATGCTTTTGCTTCGAGAATGTAATGATTGTTTAAGTATAGTGATGATAATTTATTTTCACTTTTAAACAGGTTTTGTATAGACATACCTCTGATAATTTATAGCTACAGTAAAGTTTCCCAATGATTGTTTTACATGTACTTGGTGAAGTAATCGGTCTTCTGTCATACCTCAAATCCTTAACATTTGAAACTTATTGTTACATATGCATTCTATGTAACAGTTTGAAGTAATATTCATGCATTAATCTTGTTTTATTCAATGGAAAGTGTAGGATATCTGAGACTTAAAAATTTAATTAAAATTGTGTGTCCATCTTGACTTCAACCGATCATCAAATTGTGCCACAACAATCAACAGTCACTTATTCTAAAGAATTATACAGACTCTACTAAATATTAGAGTTTTGTCAGTCTTTAGAGGCCCATGAATTAATTGCTTTATAGGATGTTTAGTAGTGTAGTTGTAATCATTGTGAGCTTCAGTCATACTTGTGACATGCGATATACAATACACAATTGAATTTTAATGCACACATGTGGTACATGATAGCAATACAACATAACAACTGTATGTATTTAATTTAAAGTACATGTAATTTATATAATGTAATTGTTGAAAATATTAGCAAGATGTATTTTTTATTTTGGTAGGCATTTGCGAGAAGAGCTTAATTTGAGAGAGCAAAGATTTATGAGTATGAAAGAAGACAAAGAAAATGAAATTTCATTGCTGAAACAAAGCATTCGTGATTTGGAATTGCAATTGCGTGAATTTACTAATATTGATTCGAATGGTAAGTACAGTAGGTGTAGCAGTTGCTGGAAACTGAAATAAAAGGTACATGTATACGTGATTACAAGTCTGTTAATAAATACCTTGGATTGAAGTACCAACTCAATTTAATTTCTGTGATGACCCTAGTTAAGCAGGGTTCCATATAGGATTTTGTTTCACAGGGGAGGGGTGAAATTGTGATTGAATCACTGTTTTGTTTATTTGAAGAAAAAAAAATACTAAAGAAGAATACTTGAATGCGTAGATTAGCTTTACATAGCACAGTTTAATTTGTTAGAGAACATTTCGGTCCGTGGACCTTGTTCAGCTATAATGAGAAGTTTGCATGATGTGTATGTTAAGCGAACAGCAATGAACGAACCTCTTTTCTATAATAAAGCATTAGCATAGGAGAAGAGCTATTGGCTGAGTGGGCTATTTTTCAAATGAGGATTTATTCAAGAAGGAAATAAGGCTAAGCAAAGCCACTGGACAAAGTATCAGGGGTTTAAAGGTCCTAGATGAAGTTTTGCTGCCTTCAGAGGAAGTCCTTTTGAGACGTTGTGAAATGATATTATGCTTTCAATGGTGTAGCAACAGCTAACAGGACAGAATGTGGCATGACTGATGAAAAAAGGGAATTGTGGACTGAATATCAGTCTTGGACACTGAACAACAAAGGGAGAATCTATTCAGTATGCAAGACTGATATTCAATGCACAATTCCTTTTTTATCATAATAATTGAGCAATGGTTTGTTTGTTTGTTTTTTTGCTTAAATCTGAAGGTGTCATCAATTCTCAGTTCTTAAATTACAACCTGGTTGCATTTGAATTTTTTTTTAGTAATGCAGTACCTATGTACATGTATGTATATAATAATATGCTTGTCAGGCAGTAATGACGACATAATTCATTAGCTAAATCTGTTAAAGCAGTGTCAATAGTGGGTTGGTAAGGCATCGTCAGTAATGAGCTGATAAAGTGTCGTCCATTCCAGGTCCGACAATTTTGTGTTAATGAATAAAACTGAGTTTGGTTAGTAAAGCATTGTCAATACTGATGCCCTTAGTATCATGTGCATTCATGAAGAGGGGTCAAGAAAAATAAACTGATGACAATAACGTGTGTATTTGTGAATAATGAATAATTCTTCTGAGTACACGTCATTTCATGAATAATTCTTAGCTGAGCCGTGTAGGTAAAGCATTAATTAATGATGATAATGGTGGTGTGTGTATTAGTTACGTAATAAAGCTGATTCTGGTTGGTAAAGCATGGGTGACAATGGTGGTGTGTGTATTCATGAATACGAGGGTTAAGAAAAGTGAGTGAGAATAAGTGGATTGATGATGTAACTAAGATATACTTGTTATTTGCTACTGCATTCCTAATTTGCAAAACCGAGTTCATCAAGCACCACTGTGTGTGTACATGCACTTGTTAGTACAGAATATTGCATCTGCTGTGTTGAATATTATGTAAATATTATGCCCTTTTTGGCATTAGCTATTTATCTTTACGATAATTATCTATGATATATAAATTAATTTTTCCAATTTTTTTTAAAGTTCAAGAAATGCCCACTTACTTTCTTCATTCATCTGACTTATAAATGGTGTGTTTTGTGGTAAATACACTGAAGGTCTTCTGGAAAAAGTGTAGACTGCTTAAATATTGTTATGCTTGAAATAGTATCTGCATATTAACTCACTAACCACCAATTGGATATGGTATTTTCAGAGCTGTGGTATTAGGTGATTATATTATGCCATCGGCTTGTAACACTGCTTGCAACCATGGCTGCTGTAGTAGCTATGCCAATGATACCATTTAGGCAATACTCCTCTTAATTTAGTAATTTTCTATACAATAGCATCACAACACTATAAATAAATTCAAGTGTGTGTTACCTGGAATTAATAGCTTCCCTTAGTATCTCACTAATCCAAATTACTTTTCAATGGAAACTAACCGTTAAATTTTCATTCATACTCAAGGACTCCTCTCCTACTCAATTTTAAATTCTTGGGATGCATACATATACATATTATACTAAAATTATTAACATTTTAATAATAATTGAACTATTTTAGTTATGGTACAGCATATCTGGTTGAGAGTCATCTTTTAAATCAGTAACTATAAGCACAAAGTAATCTATTTATACATTTATAGCAATTAAAATGATTAATTTTCACAAGTAAAAAATTAAAAATACATTGACATGCTTACTGTCAATAGTACGAGATTAGCATTTGTGCGCCCATTACAACTACTGCAAGCAAAAAAAAAAAAAAAGAGAGAGAATACATCTAAAAAGTGATTTGTCCAGAGTGATATATGTGTCTCATGATCCAATCTAGTGAAAACTGCTATTGACGAACCAATATAATATATATAATATATACTGTAGATTGTCTAATTAAAAGTCTACAATCAGTACCAATCTATAGATTGTATTGTACAATCTATAAATGAGTTGCACTATCCATAGACAGTGTGTCAATCTGCCCAATCTATGAATTTATAGAATGTGCGGCATAATCTAGCATTGTTCAAATTCTTGCAAAGAGCAGAACATATATACATCAAACATAATTACCTGGGTAGTATTTTCTTGAAATTTATTATTATGGTTACTGAGAAAAACTGAATACCAGTGTACCAGTCAAAGGAGACATTTAGCTTCAAAGCTCAGATGCAACTGTCACCATTGTATAGAAAATCAAGTAATTTACTGATTGAAATTGAAGAACATGAGATAATCTCATTAGACACCGAATGAACACGCCATAATGATGGCAAGACTGGTACTTCAAGAAAACCCACACAGACAATTTAATTTCAGTTCATTATCCATTTGAACACAAGCTGGCGGTTGTGACGTCATTTGTGCTAAGAGCATTACAATTATGGGATATAATACAATGGTTATGATAGATATACTTGAAGGCTCAAAATTTGAAGGAAAAAAGTTTGTTTTGACTCTCTTCTGACCAAACTAGAAAATTTGATCAAATATGATCACTTTTTGTTTATTTTTATAATGAAACTGGTACGGTATCTTCGCTTATAAATATTTTACTGCAATTATGCATAAGCTACAGTAAACTTCCTATAAATAGAGAAATAACCGTATGTTATCATAGGAATTTTTTAAAAATTGCTGAAGTTAGGCTATACCGCAAGAGCAGTTAGCTCGAAGATGGCTTCTTCCATGTCTTGTTCTTCAAATCAATACACAGCATGTGCTACGGTGAATATGTTTGTAAAAGACTAGTTTAGTGATTGTATAAGTAGTTTTAGTGTGTCTGAAGGTGACTGCTTCATTTTATCAGACCCAGGAGCTGTTGCTGATTGATGATTAGCCTGTGGCTATAGCTGATAATGCAGAAGCTTTAGCTGACGACGAGGCTCTTACTGAGGATTCTGAAGCTCCAGTTCAAAACTTTTCCTACTTTCAAGGTGCTGATGGTAGTTTTGACTGATTCATAAGATTGAAATGGCCTATCAGTTATAATTCCCCAGAATAGCCAAAATAATATAGCACAAAAATTAAGCAAAGTATCTGGTTAATTTTGATATAAATTATACTATTATCTATACTGATCAATATTTCTATGTGTTAGTTTGCTCTGTAATGTACCATTGGCAATATATTGGAGTCATAAGGTGTGCAACATCTCAACTAAAAATAACATACACATTTTAAACTTTTATTGGGTGAAAATAAAGCAAAATTATGGTTTTACATCAATACATAATGACACTTCCATTCATGCTGAGCAAAATGCTATGTGTCATTTTCCTTTAAGATAACATACTTGAAAAGTATAGTCGGAAAGTTGATATTTCCTCCTCAATTAAGTATGTGCGACCTACCATTCTTGAGGCATTCCCATTGGAAATAAAAGCAAATGTAATTTATATTATATGATATAATATATTATAATATACATGTGCACAATACTTATTATATGAGTCAGAGTGTGATATGGCGAGATATTTCATGAGCAGGCTAATTTATTTTCACGAGCCTGAGGCGAATGAAAACAAAGTGTAATAGTGAAATATCTTAATTGCCATATCTCTCTAACTGAGTGTAATAAGTGGTTTATTCTATGCTAAATATCTTCACTGCGGTAGTTTGTACTAGGACTGGTAACTCTCAGTGTAATGTAGGGGCTCCCCAAACCCCCAGTTGATATTTTAGCAGCTGCTCTAACTAGGTTGGGTAAGCTACATCAGAGGAAAGTTGCTATAAAAAACTAGGAAAACTGGTTAGCTAGGTCGATAGCTATAACTACTGGGGTAATGAGTTTGGCAATACAATGTGAAATAATAATTATGAGTTATTTCATCGTCGCATACCTAAATTAGTATTGTGAAGATATCTAGGGTGGAATATATATATTATATATGGTGAAATATTTCATGAGCAGGCTAATTTATTTTCAGGAGCCAAAGGCGAGTGAAAATAAAGCCTGAGAGTGAAATTTCTAGCCATATCACTCTGAGGAGTGTAATAAGTGGTTTGTTCCAAACTAGATATCTTCACTGAAGTAATTTATTGGTAACTCATGGTGTTAAAGTTAGCCAAAACTCACTAGGGGCTCCCCACAACCCTAGCTGATATTATAGCAGCTGCTCTAACCTGGCTGGGTAGGCTCCACTGGAGTAAAGGTAGGTGGAATAGAGAGGTATCGAGCTGCTAACTGAGACAGCATTGGGTATCTGGTTTTATTTGCTCCCCACCATTCCAAGGCATAAAGGCTAGTACTCTCCTCGCCAATGTATCGAGATACTTCAGTTCCCAGCTGTTCTTTTCTTGATATTGGAACTTCTGAGTCCTTTGCTGGTTGAGCTAATTCCCCAATTAATTCCATCAACTTAAATTCTCCTTTTTGTCTCTTTGCTGCAGGTTCAGTTGCTACTGCACTCAGCATTTGAAGAGATCAAATCGAAATCTGACTCTTAACTCAACAATTGTAGTCTTTCGCTCAGATTCTGGAAGGAATTTCAAGCTTTTGAAGTGAGGGTCTAAAAGAGTTGCCTTTGTTAATAACTTGAGATTATCCCCTGTGTACCGATCTGTCAAGTCATCCAGCATTATCTTCTTGATAGCTTTTACCAGGGGACTGTCACTTGCTGTCGCAACAAAGTGTGTTTCCAACAACTTGGTAAGAATCGGTCGCATCATGGAAACAGTGACCCACTTTTCTGCACCAATTGCTTCAGTGATGTCAACAAGTGGTTTTACTGTGAGAGTAAACTCTTCCAGTGTTTTGAACTCTGACTCATTTAGCATCAAATCGGTCTAATGAATTTCCAGGAGTGTAGCACACAAAGGCTGCTGTTGTTGCAGGATACCCTGAACCATGTAATAAGAAGAGTTCCAGCGAGTGGGAACTTCTTGGATAATGCAGAGTTCCTTATGTCCAAGACTGTTTTGCTTCTGCTTCAGAATGTAAGATGACTTGCTAGAATGATGAAAGTGTGTGGCAATCCTCTTACAACGAGCAATAGCCTTTACAACTTGAGGCAACTTCAACACCTTTTCAACACCCAGCTGTAAAGTATGAGAAAAGCATGGTAGACTTGGCCAACCAAGGTCTCTGACAGCAGCAGATATATTTCTTCCATTATCTCTGGTGATTGCAGAGAGATTACATTCTACTAAATTCCATTCTGAGAGAATCTCTTGTAACTCGTGTGCTATGTTAGCAGCTGAGTGTGTCTCAGGAAACTCTTTAGTTTGTAGTAGATAATGCTTCATTGTAAAAGAATTGTCAATGAAGTGAATTGTAACCCCAGTATAGGCGTGGTTAGCTCGTGAAATCCATATATATCAGTAGTGAGAGCAAATGATACAGTCTGGGATACTTCATTCTTGATTTTTTGACGTTCAGCATCATACCCCTAACAAAAATGTTGTATGCATGCTGCACACATTCGTGCTGCCTTACTGCACTCATCATATACATATGCAGCACATGTGCTGCAGGCGCAATGCTGCTATCAAGCATGTATGCTGCATACAGAAAAATTGAAACAGCGCCACATATGTGCATATGAGGGATGCATGTGTGCACAAGAAAGCATGCCACATGTGTGCATTCTCTTGTATGCTATACATGCACAGTGGCATGTATGCCACTCATGAGTTGTGCACCCTTCTACTTGCATGCTGCATGCCTGTGGTGCGTTTCAATTTTGGTGTATGTGGCACACAAGTACGTTTTTGTGTGCTACTCATATGCAGCTACATGCATGCCACTCATGAGTTGTGCACCCTTCTACTTGCATGCTGCATGCCTGTGGCGCGTTTCAATTTTTGTGTATGTGGCACACAAGCACTATGGTATATTTCTGCATGTCTGCCTGGTAGATGTGGTACATGTGCTGCATCTCTGTATGACGCACGATGATACATGCATTGGGTTTGAGTGGGTATGAATAACATTAATGTAAATGAGATTTGGTAAGGGTCGATAACATATCATGGTATCGTGGGTAAATTAACATGCACATGGCACAATAGCAACATGCACATAAGTGTTTGATATGCATGTGGCATAGTAGCAATATGCGCATGTGTATTTGACATGCATGTGGCATAGTAGCAATATGCACATGTGTATTTGACATGCATGTAGCATAGTAGCAATATGCACATGTGTATTTGACATGCATGTAGCATAGTAGCAATATGCACATGTGTATTTGACATGCACGTGGTATAGTAGCAACATGCACATGTGTATTTGACATGCATGTGGCATAGTAGCAACATGCACATGCGTACTTGACATGCATGTGGCATAGTAGCGACATGAACATGCGTACTTGACATGCATGTGGCATAGTAGCAATATGCACATGTGTATTTGACATGCACGTGGTATAGTAGCAACATGCACATGTGTATTTGACATGCATGTGGCATAGTAGCAACATGCACATGCGTACTTGACATTCATGTGTGCATAGTAGCGACATGAACATGTGTACTTGACATGCATGTGGCAGAGTAGCACATGCACACATCTACTTGACATTCATGTGGCATAGTAGCGACATGCACATGTGTATTTGACATGCATGTGACGTAGTAGCAACAAGCACATGTGTACTTGACATGCATGTGGCAGAGTAGCACATGCACACATCTACTTGACATTCATGTGGCATAGTAGTGACATGCACATGTGTGTTTGACATGCATGTGGCAGAGTAGCAACATGCACACATCTACTTGACATTCATGTAGCATAGTAGCAACATGCACACGTCTACTTGACATTCATGTAGCATAGTAGCAACATGCACATGTGCACCTAACATGCATGTGGCACATAAAACTGTGCACACATGCAAGGCAAATATATGTGACACATGTGTAAACTACATGTGTGCATGCTACTCTCCTTGTGCATACATGCAGGGCACATGCTGCAGTTAAGTGCATTTTGCTTACATTTTACGCACAAGTGCAATATGCACATGTGTTGCAATGAATGCATTATAAATGTGGCATACATGCAGCACATATCTATTTTTGTAAGGGATATATATATATTAAATATACACACAGCTCTGAAGGCATAATTTTATGGCTTCAATGCATGGAGTTTAAAAATGAAGATATTTCAATGATAATCTATGCTTCTTTGAATTTCAGTTTAATTTAAGTCATTACCTTTGGGATACATTCTTTTTCAATCATCCTTTTTAAATTTATTTGTTTTAAAGCTGATTTGCTGATAAGAGAACAAATGAATCTTGTTGTCAATCCATTAGGCTGGCTCATAACTGCAAAAATAATCTATAACTTACGTAACATAACATTTATTTAAAATAATCATAAATACCTCATCAATGCAAATATTGGCCCAAGTTTCTGGAGGAAGACTTGCTAATAGAGGAAATTGTGTCTCGAATACAACTGACTGATCTAAAATATATATATATATTTTTAAAATATATATTGAATATTCTCCTTGAATATTTTCTCATCATACAAGTGTTCAATACTATTCCCCATATTGAAAGATGGATATTGTAGCATCAACACACATGTGGGTAGATCATGGACCACTGAATTTTTAGACGTATGTTGGAATTACCGCTGAATGTTTACAGTATTGGAAAAATATTCAACGTATAATTTAACAATAACAATTGTTGAACAATATTGAGGTGACATTTCACTCTCTTGCATGTATTTTCACTTGCCTTTGGCTCGTGAAAATATTTTGTGTTCTCGTGAAATATCTCTCCAAAAATTGGCGCTGACAAGTACAGTAAGCATATATACAATACACAGTAGGATCTTACTAATGTATATAGTATGGAACCAAGAAGGTGTTTGGATGAGTGAAATTTCCAGATTGGAAAAACTGAATATTATTTCAAAATATAACATACGTGTATATGCTTACATTGTAATTCGTGTACTAAGGGTGTTTTATTACATGTTGTTTTCTAAACCATGTGATGGCCATTCCGTGATGATTTATCTTGCCTACCCTTATGGTTTTCACCACATGACTGCAACCCGTCTTGCTCATATTAGTATTAGGTAAAAACAACAATGACACAAATAGGTATATAGATTTTTGTGAGAAGCAGCCCATAGAGTTAAACATATTTTACTTGTACTAATTAGTCAACAGGAACACTTGGAATAATAACAGGGCCTGATCTAACTAGATGGTTGAATTTGGTCCTTTAGGTCTCCTATGTAGTGAAAATAAAGTAGCAAACTCCATTTTTCTTAATCTATAGCAAAAACTATTGCTTTGATGTAATTATGATATAACCTTGTGATCCAATGCATTGAGGTCTAAGTAGTAAATTTCTCCTTCTTTTGGTGATTGCGGAGTGTTATTTTAGCTTTGTTGGCCGATTAGGACTATTCCACTCACACATCAAACACACATACATGTACACTAAAAAAATGATATCTCTAAATAATAAACAGGCTGAAAACTATGCTTGTAGTTCGCCATAAAACTGTTTTGTCAGCAATTTTTTTTTACTGATTGGAATTATTACTCAACACCAACTTTTAGATCATTCATATTTTAAATTCTATAACTTCATTCTATTTCGTTCAAATATCGCATCTTGCTATAAATTCACTTGGTTAGTGTCAATTCTGCTATGTCCTCCTGAAAGAAGTTAATTATTTGGTCTCTCTTCACTGGCTGAGAACACTACGTATGCCAAATCCAAACATGTCAACTATTCAGACAATTTAATTAAATTCAATCATCCACTACTACCACCAAAATACCTAGCACTCGCGAGGAAATAACAATGCAAGAAAGCTAATGATAGAGTAATAGCTTGGGATATCAATGACACCCAGACCATACAGAATCCACAGAAAAGTGGGTGAAATAATTAGTTTGGACTTCCATCTTTTTGTATCATTGGTGATTGTGGGTTTATAGGACTTACATATGCTCTTCAACCTCAATACTCATTGTCTAGTTGTCAATACATGACAGAAAAGGTTCCTCCTGAACTTAAAAAAAAGATAGTCCCTGAAGTCATAGCTGAGCTAGATGGTGTTGATTTTATTAGTTTCACAACTGATACGGAATACTGATGTAGGTCATGATTCTCTATAGAGTTTAACAGCTCACTAAACTTCTTCTGATTGAAAAGTCTACTGCACTTCATGTCAAATCTTTCAACAATGTACGCCGAGAGGTTCTAAGAGTGGTCTGTTTAGATACAGAAGGTTCATGTTATAGTTTGAGACATGCAAGGTACCTGATTAAAGCAATGCGTGATGGCGAGTAAAAAAGTCTTGGATGTTTTTCTCACACTCTACAGTTACTAATACATAGTGGAGTTTTTTCACAGCGAATGATAAGATTGCCTACCAATTTGCTGAAAAATACTTGGGCCTTTCAAGCACACCCCTTATCCATATACAAGGCTCAATGAGATTCATTGCTTGCAGCAAGATGAACCAACATGATGGAATTTGACTCTTTACAACTTGAAAGAATAGCAGAGCAGAAATAGGCACTTGCTGCTTATTCCAAGTGAGCATGAAAACTCAATCCAAAAATGAAACTTCTATTGATAAATACTTCAGAGAATCACTGATCAATTTCCAAAGAAGCTCTATTTTTCTTTTGTGGGCTAATAAAAGTGTTCGATATACTATCCACTACTTGCTAAATTGGCCAGACACTATCTTTTCAGCACCTCCAACTTCTGTACCAACAGAAAGTCTATTCTCTAATGATGTAATTATAAATGATGGTAAGCAAAATTGACTGGCACCAGAAAATGCTGAAATTTTGCTTGATATTAAATACACTTTTTACTATCTTTAAGATTATTATTTTTACTTCCATAGACTACTTGTATTATAATTAAAATGAAGCACCAAAGGTGTAAACACCCAGTGCTATTAAACACTACCTACATTATCCATTACAATATAATCTCCTTCCAAAAGAACAAGCAATCTGTTAGCTATTTCAATGAGGCATCAAAATATCTCGACTAATGAAAATGTTACATGGAAACGCTGTCTTCATAAGAAAAGAAGCTAAACTAGCCAGAAACTTTCACCGATATGCATTTCAATGCGAAACTTCACTTCTTTCAACTCCGTTAACGTCCCTGAGCATAAATCAAACTACACCGCTGGCTGAAAGAAATTATTTGCTCACATGATTATGACGTGACGCTAGGGGGCATTGCCCATAAAAGCTAAAGCTTCGTGTTTTCTCAACGATTAGCCTGAAATTAAAAAAAGTAGCACAATAAAAGGTCTTAAATCTTCGTCCCGAGTAAGTTCATACCTAAATCAACTGTTAATTGTCAGTATTCTCCAAAATCAGAGTGTGGCAGACAGACAGCGACTACTACAGCCCTCTCGCACATGCACGCTGAGGGTTAATCAAAATAATGTACAGTAGCTACAGTTATTGGTATCAACAAATATTGGTGATCAAATTTTTGGTAATTGGAAAATTTTCCCCCCCCCCCCCCCCCCCCCACTATTGGTGTAACATTAAGCACAATATAAACTGTTTTACTTGGGTGAGCTGGAGAGAAACTGTACATGACAGATTATCCATGTACAAAATTTAAAAACACATAAAAAGCAAATACAATGGACAATTACCAGAACTATTAATCGCTTAACATTTGCATAACAAACAACTTTCATTTAACAGTGAAATTTTACTTCATTGCTGAAAGATCTCATATCCACTCAAAATTATATATTTTTAAGGACATTGTTTACAATTCTTGATCCCAGAGTTAAGGTGATGATCTACTGTACTGTTAATGTTGTACATCTAAGGGAAAGTGAGTCCAGAGGAGCTATAAGTGCAGTGACATGCAGTTAATAAAGAGTAGCATTGTTAATTAAGACATGGGGCAATCACTTATGTTATGAGCTTCAAATGCATCTACAAGCACTTTGACATAATGCTTGAAGTAAAACTTCAAGCACTTTAAAAAGAGCTTGAGGCACAAAATTTGCTACAACGTCAAAGTCACTCACAGATCTATATTTTATAAATGGTAATGAAAGTAATTAGAATGTATAAGTCAGTGAAGTTGTACTATTATAGCAGTAAAGAAACATTAGCATTATAATAATTGCATTTTTTTTCTTGGTCCTTTTACAGCAATATTATTAATTAAAAACTTAACCGGACGTTTCGACTTCTTGCCAAAGTCTTCTTCAGTGGAACTCTCAGTGGTAACAATCTAAACAGCAAGATATCTGGAGGGTAAGAGGACTTTGGCAAAAAGTCAAAACGTTGGGTTAAGTTGTAATTAACAATATTGGCTGTTAGAACGAGAAAAAATTTGCAATTATAATAATTATTCCAGAGAATGACTGAAACATTAGAATTGCAATGTACTGTAGATTGTCTGCATCTTTTGTGCTAAACACTTGCTGACTAAGTGTTTCACTGGAGTTTATGATGCTGGAATCTCAGCTAGTGATGGAAAAACTGATGCACGTTCTTGCCAATACTTCAGTGGGCACACTGCTCATCTACGCATTCCTCCAGAAGAGGCACTTTCGTTTCATTACAATCTTGCATGAATATGGTTTACCCTGCATCAGGAGTCTGGAGCAGAGATTGGTACTGTATTACCAACAAATTAGCTCAGTAGTGCTTTAAAAAAAACAATCTGAAATAGCACAATATGGATAAATTTTTTTTATAGACAATTATCATGTTTGCAGTAGAGCTTACAAGTAAATAATGCTTAAATCCCTTATATTTTTTAAGCATCATCACATACTTGAAAAGATTAAAGTGCTTACAAGCAGCACAAGTCCTTAAAGTAGATGATAGTCCTATGTCCGCAATAGCAACCAGTTCTCACTGCATTCTTTAAAACAAATCCACCTAAATGGTGATTTAAATATGTAGCAGACCAGATGAAAATAAATGGCCCATAATCATGGCAGTGAAAAATTCACAAGACATATAGGTCTGGCCCTTGATATTAGATAGAGTGACCATTGCATACTGAAAAAGAATCTAGTAGGAGCAAAAAAAACAACAAAAAAAAAACAAAATTAAGCGAAAACAACAACAACAACAAAAACAAACAAACAAAAAAAACAACAACAACACTTCCTTAAGATTTATGTGGGGCACATTTTATGCCAGTCAATGCTTGTGCTGAAAACATAGTGCAAAACTATATTGATTTCATAATGCAAAGTCAAAATGCAACTACTAAAGTATTTCTAGGGGGTGGGGCCGAGGTTTAATTAGCATGGATGAATAATCCCTTTTGCCCCTTAAAACAGCCATATTAAAAAATATATGCACGAGTCTGCATATGTGAATCAATGCATGACTATATACCTATACCAGGAATGGAATCCAAGCTGAGTCGACCAACTCCAAGTATCTATCTAAAATTGATGTGTGTTTTTACATTTGATGTAGGTTCACTACTTTATACTATTAGGTACTCTTGTAAGCTTTTTTCAAGAAAACACCGTTTGAATAATTTTGCCTCATAAATATTCATTCCATTATGAAAATTATTCCTAGCATGTACATTAATGCTTTGATTACCCTAGGGTGGCCTGTTGTTCTGTCATGCATGCTTCCCAAATCAATACTAAATAAACTAGTGCTGTGCTTGAACACAAATGGTGAGCGAGCCTAAAACTAACACTATTGTTAAACAAATGGTTTTAACTTCTAACACTCAAGCTAATAAAAAAAGTCGAGCTGTTAAATTACTGTATAATACAGTAAAGGCATTCAATGCCATAGTAACCACTCCCTGCAACTGTTTGAATAAAAAAATAAATAAAAAAAAGCAACAAATAACAAGTCATGTTATTATAACTTTTTCTTTATGATGTTCTTAGTAATAGTTGTAACGCACAATACTTTCGCATAACTGAACATACCTACAATAGACTTACCTTCGTGGTTAGTCTAGTGGACAATAAATATTCAAGTAAATACTGTTGCATAGGGCTTATAACAATGACAAATAGCGTATTAACTTACCACCGCCACTAACTCGAATAGAAAAGGAACTCCATTAAGTTTTTGAGTTTTAACTGCACCCGCAAAAGAATTTAAAGCGGTAAGCAATCCAATTTTTGGAATGATATGGGTAATGATCGATAAATCGGAGGATTCCATTTAGTGAAGTTTGGGACGGGGTCGAACAAAGAGCTGACACAAAAATACGAGAAGGTCAAAGTACAAAATGACGTACGTACGTCCAAACATATATATAAACAAACAAACATCCCCGATTTTGTTACCCCTGAGAGTGTCTCGCTCGCTCGCCAATTACATCTTAGCATAAATTATACTGCACACAAAAGTATGATTCTTCATGGCATGAGGAATTTTCAAATATTGAAGGAAAGATTACCATAAACAAACAGTGCTGAAGACGGTTAGATAGGTAGAACATTCTTGGCTGTAGAGAACCATTCTGAGGTTATTTCATTTACTTTGCAATTATTTGTATAATAGGATTCTGGCATGCTTGAGCAATTAATGAATCATTTATATATGCCAAAATGGCAGAATGTTAAAAAGCTACCTATATTTCCACTATGCCCAAATGCACAATGAAGCCTATTAATTACTGCTATAGTGCTTTGACACAAAAAAAACTTACATGGATATAATTCACATGTTGCTAAACAATCTTCAATATCTTGACTTAAAACGTTAGTCAAATCTTTCCTCCATCTTGAAATCATGTCAAAAACATCTCCCTAACAAAATAAAAAAACGTTGAAGCTAGACAAATTCTGTTAATTTACATTTCTTGCTGAAAATATACAGCATGTATAATTATGATAAATCTGTTACAGAGTTTAAAATTTTTTTTAAATAAACAATGTTCACAAAACTCGAAACTATTAAAATGAAATGTTGAATACAGAACCAAGATTGTTCTAAACTACAATAGCATTGAAGCCTTTATTAGAGATATCATACAAAAATACCTTTAATTAAAATTATAAAACAACAACAACAAAGCCTTACAGATGTGTAGAGAAATACGAGTAATATTTTAGTTAAAAAAAAACATTTAAAAATTTTTATTCAAGCACATTGAACTTTCAGGTTATGCTTCATTAATTCAATGATTTTACTACTAGTAGTTATGCTTCATTAAGTCCAATCTCATCTCATTCTGGTGAATCAAATAAGCCAGAATGATTAAACTTGAAGAATTTTTTAAAAATTAAAAAAATCAGCCTACTATGAGATAACTAATGTTGACTCATCTAGCACAAGGCACAGCTGATTACATGTAAATTAATTCTAGCGATTTT